>Ga0247837_1004012_pt1 | contig 24388 bp, 25 predicted proteins | sample LaCtaG_2_FD_187115 | JGI IMG/M metagenome (GOLD analysis project Ga0247837, IMG submission 187115) | Freshwater microbial communities from meromictic Lake La Cruz, Castile-La Mancha, Spain - LaCruzMarch2015_14.5m | ecosystem: Environmental > Aquatic > Freshwater > Lake | place: Spain: Castile-La...
AGCTCCTGTGGCAGTGCCTTTGTGAGTAGGGAAGTACTTCCATGCACTCCACACAGGCGTCATAAGTGTGAGTCCCTCCCCTACTCCCAACAGCACTCCAAACACTACTAGGAACAGGTACGGGTTTGTGATGAAGGAACACACTAGGAAGCCTGAGCAGAACACACTCCCTGCCACTACAGTCGCTATGCGCACTCCAAAGCGTTTGTATATAACTTCTGCAATGACTGCCTAACACCTACGCATGCCTGGACAATTCCCTGCACAGAAGACCGCGAAGAGCACCAGAAAGAGATTGAGCGACACTGCGGAGTCTTGCAGGTAGAAGTAGGAGGATATGTATATGCACAGCGTGCCCCAGGCGTTTACAGTACTAGCGCACTGTGTAGAACTCACCATATTCATCAGAAAGCCGCCAATTAGCGCCAAATAAGCCTTCAGCGGGGTGGGTGTGCGCCCAGCTTCCATTTCCTATTGACCGCAGAGCTGCGAAATCGCATTTCAATGATGAAATATGCGATAAGCGGGTATAGGGCAGTGGTATGGACATAAAGGCTTCTTATAAGTCTCTTTAAAGGGTATTTGAGTGTGATTAGAGGAGAAAATATCGTAAATTGAGCTGTGATCACAAAATTTAGCCTGATGTTAGCGAATAAATCCTATGAATGGAGAAAGTTGCGTCCTTTTGCAAGTACTGCAAGGCTTTTGACTCATAACTGCCGTCAAATCTCCATTTCTCCCATGCTTGTTCACTTCAACATGTCTCCCCTCTCTCCGCCTCTATATCTCCCCAACCCCCAATTTTCCAGTCAAAAAAGCCCTGCTTCCTCCTACTACTGAAACTCTATAGGGAAAACATCACCTGAATGCACTGTTTACCTCAATTCTGGAAACCTGCTTATTTAGGCAAAACTAACTGTGAGCACTGCAAAGGCGGGGCAGAACTTCGACCGCCACTGATATCGTCGTGTATATCAGAAACGCCACTTTCTTGGAACTGCACATTCCTGGCAATGAAAAAGGCGCATGCGGCTGCAGCTTCTTGTCCAGGGCGAGCAGCATGTAGCCATACACGAAGTGTCTCAGCAGGAACAGCAGCACTGTGAAGAAACGGAGACGAGGCAGGGGGTCCGACTCCAGGTGAGCCGGAAGTTCTGGAATGGTCGCGAGGGGCTTTCCCATATCCACCCTTTTATCCTTTGCTGTCCACTGTCGCTATGTGTAACGACGTGTTTGTGCCATTTGTCTTCAAATATTAACGACATGGCCTACCTGCCTGCCGACATCAGAGCCACGCTGTCAGCCCTTCAAGGCCACTTGGACGCCTTGCAAGCGCCCATCGCCCAACTGACAGCGGCCAGCAGTGCAGTTTCAGGCCTCGAAAAGGCGAAAGCCGACCTAGCCTTGGCCTATTTCCAGTACGTGATGTTCTACCTGCACAGTCGCATGGACGGCGACGACTCCTGCTACCCTCAAGTGAAGGAAGGCCTGGGGCAAGTGCAGGCCTGTGCAGACCTGCTGCAAGCCGCTCTCACCTCTCCAGTCCAGACTTCTAAATAAAGCGTTCTGCTGCACTTTGAATAAAATGTCTAACGGCGCAGGGACTCAGGGCAGGCACAGGCTGCCCCGGCCACAACGCACAGGGTCGCTTTGTGAAGCGGAATTTGCCTCAGTGCCCCGTTCTCAGCTCAATACGGGTCCTAGCGGAGGGACTCACTCAGGCCTCATTCAAATCCAGGAACTCTGTGCCCGGCTGCCTCTCGCCCGAGTTCCTTCGGACCCTTCCACTGAGGCTACTGAGCCGGAAGTGCAGAAGCCGCACAGACGCACTAGCAAACACCACCGCACTCCCAGTATGTGCTTTGAGTCGGGCACTGCGGACCAGCCTGTCCGCGGCAAACACTCCCATGGCAGCAGTGAGGTGCCTGGCAGTCGAGGAGACTTCCAAATGCCGCCGGAGCTGCTGGAGACCTATGAAGCTGCAGCTCCACCTGCAGCCCCGCTAGAGCTGATAGTTGAAGCAGTGGACTTCTCAGACCCCAGACACTCCCAAGTCTGCACTCCTTCGAACAGTAAGGCGAAATCCTGCTTGAAGAGTCGAAACAGCTCCAAGCACTCTGACAGCAGCGAGGGCTTTCAAGCCTCCGGCACTGCCTATTGTCCGAAATGCCGGCGGAGAGTCAACACGGAAGCAGGCTCCTACAGGCCGGAAGAAGGCCTCAAAGGCAGGGCCAAGGAGCAGAAACGGCAGAGATTGATTCGGTGCGCGCTGTGTCTATATGTCATTTCTAAACTCAACTAGCGCCTGCATATCAATAGGTCTGCTCCATAAGTCTTGCTTTGTCAAAGCGTCTGATCAAGGGCGTCCTAGTCTTGGCCGCTGGCTGTGCCTTCCCCGCCTGCATCAGTACCTTGACGTCCGGGTCTTGCTGGTCACCTTTGCAAGCTGAGTAGGGCTTACCTGCAGTTAGCAGGGACAAAGAGACGGCAAGGCAGATGATTGCAGCTAGAGTGAACAGGGGGTGAGCGATGAGTTGCAAACTTGCACCTTTCCACATCTGGCTCAGGGCGGAGTGAGGGTAGACGCTGGGTGCTTCTTTGACATGGGCAGACAGAGGGAAGGTGGAGTTGGTGCTGGGACTGAAGCCCACTTGCTGGGCGCAAGCCAGGACCAGGAGAAGCAGCAGGGAGCAAGTTACGGCCTTGGACATATAGGGAGCTTTATATGTTGGGCAGTGTGAAAAGGGGAAACGAATACAAAATGGAGAGAGGGACTTGGGCTTTGTCTGCTTTCCCAGTTCCATGTCTCCTTAGCAGACGTGGATACTGAGTCTAGTTACTTATTAGAGACTTTAACTCTAGCCGAAGCACTTATTGAGAGGGATTCGGCCTAGGTATGCTATTTGACAAGGGCGTTTTCGGCATTAATAAATCCTTTCGCATAATTTCGCAGTGATCCTGAATGCTTACACATGTCTCAAGACAGACTAAAGAACTGATGACATAACAGTAGAAAGGGAACTATATCCAAGTCTAACAATGCTGACTCTGCCTTTCATCTCCTAGAAAACTCGCTAATTCCTCAGAAATAGCGCAGTGTTTCCATTCCCTGTTCAGATCTTGCCCACTCCTCATACTAAATTCGAATGGCGGAAGGCTCGAAAGAACCCAAAATCCGCGTAGTGGTCCGCAAGCGCCCGATGAACTCCAAAGAGCGCAGCAGAGGCGAAGTGGACGTCCTGGAAACTCGCTCTCCCCAGAGTGTCGTGGTGAAGGAAATCAAATTGAAGGTGGACTTGACCCGCTACATTGAAGAGCACCACTTCACCTTCGACAACGCCTTTGATGAGGGAGTGAGCAACCAGGAGATGTACACGGATACTGTGGTTCCTCTCATTTCCGCTGTCTTCCAGGGCGCCAAGGTGACCTGCTTCGCCTACGGCCAGACCGGCAGCGGCAAGACCTTCACCATGATGGGCGAAGACAGCATCCCCGGACTGTACCTCCTCGCAGCCAACGACCTCTTCATCACCAAAAACCAAAGTTTCCGCAGACACACCGTCTGGGTGTCTTTCTATGAAATCTACTGCGGCAAGCTCTTCGACCTCCTCAACGGCCGACAGAGTCTCTTTGCCCGAGAAGACGCCAAGCAGACAGTAAATATTGTGGGACTGCAGAGGAGACAGGTCCAGGACGTCCAATCCTTGATGCAGATCATTGGCTTTGGGATGTCTGTCCGCACGACTGGAGTCACTGGGGCGAACGACGACTCTTCACGGTCTCACGGAGTACTGGAGATTGAGATAAAGGATGGAACGAAGACGCTGGGGAAGATGTCGTTCATTGACCTGGCAGGGAGTGAAAGAGGAGCAGATGTGACTGACTCAGACAAACAGACCAGGTAAAGCCTAGACAGGCTGGATGGGGCTGAAATCAACAAGTCCCTGCTCGCACTCAAAGAGTGCATTCGAGCGCTCGACCAAGACAAGCGACACACTCCTTTCCGCGGCTCCAAACTCACGCAGGTTCTGAAGGACAGCTTCCTAGGCAACTGCCGCACTCTCATGATTGCATGTGTGTCGCCCTCCGGAGCAAGTTGCGAGCATACATTGAACACTCTTCGCTATGCTGACCGGGTAAAGGAACTGAAGCGCGGAGGACCCAGGGCGCCTGGTGATGACCTGGCCAGTGAGTTGATGCTTGCACGGAACAGCAGTAACACTGTCACCTATGTGGAGGAAGCAGATGGGTACCAGCAGGTCCGACCCCGGCCTCCTCAGCCCCACCCCAAGAAAACCGCTCCCCAACCAGCTCCCTCTGCTTCAAAAAAGGGGAATCCTGCGGACCTGGAGCAACTCACTGAAATCCATGAAAAGCTGGTGGCCACAATCCTGGCTGAGGAGGAGGAGTTGATCAACTCGCACCGCAGGCAAATCGACGACATGGTGGAGTTGATAAAGTCAGAAATGGGCCTCCTGCACGAAGTCGACAGACCTGGCAGCGACGTGAACACGTACGTAACAGAGCTGGACCGAGTGCTGGAGATGAAGGAAGAAATGATCTCGAGTATCAGGAACAAGCTGAGGAACTTCCACGGACACCTGATAGAAGAGGAACAGATGAGTCGGGAGTTCTACACTGCTCAGAGTGAGGCTATGGACGTCTTCGACTTGGACCATAACGACGAGGACTTGCTCGAGGATGTTCTCTAAGCGTAGGGTCATAACCATGTTTTTGGCCAGAAGAGTGCTCCGCGGCGCCCTAGTGCGTTTCTACCAGCCTGACTACATCGTGATGCCTCGCAAAGACGGACACTGGGTGGACCCTGAAGAGTGCACTCGCAGAATAAGCAACATCATCAAGGCGCACGATGCAGTGAAGGACGCCTCGACCGTGCATCCGTCCACTCCCTTCGCTGACATGGGCCTGGGGCAACTGGACTTAGTCGAGGTCTTTCTGGAGGTCGAGAGAGACTTCTTCCTGGAGTTCACGGATGAACAGGTGGAGGGGTTTAAGACCATTGAGGACGCAGTGAAGTACGTCTCCAACTACCGCTTCGCAGATACGTACTAAGCTAGCAGGCGGAGGTGGGGGTAGAGTAGAGTCGTGGCTTGCAGCCAGGAATTGCTGTTGGGTAGACCGTGCAGCGCCAAAGTCTGTAAGGACTGCAGCAAAGTAGCAGGAAGCTGACTCAGGTCGAAGTAGTTTTGAGACAAGTCGAGGTACTCTAGGGAACTGGGCAGTGCAGGGAGCAGTTGGGCGATATGTGAGTTCGCCAGTTTGCAGGCGCCCAGCTCCAAACCCTCCAAAGCCGAACTCCGAATTCCTTCGCATATCCACTCAAATTCCTCACTGTGAATCGAACTTTTGGTCAGTCTCAGCAGCTTCACTTTCGCACTAGTCATCAGCACCAGTGCCAATTCGGCTATAGCTCCCTCGTCCTTCGGCTCAAGTCCCTGCAGAGAAATCGAGGACAGGTCTGCTAGTTCTCCATTGTCTTCAAAGAAACAGCGCAAAGGCCATTGCGAGTCACTGTTGAGTTTGCCCCGAAAGTAAGCTAATCGCTGAGTTAGGTTCGACTTTAGCGCCTTGAATAGAGTAGCAGGGTCTCGAGGGAATTGGAGTCCAGAAATGAGCGCTTTTTGCTTAGTGGAGGCTTGGGAAGGGGCGGAAACGGGGGAAATCTGCTTGCTTTCCTCATTACTTTCGTATTTTCTGGCTTTGTTGCCAGCATGACATGATAGATTCCAGGTAATTGTGGCCTTTATAGCAGTATCTAGACTAAGATCGGCTCTTAGCATAGCAACCGGCAGGGTTAGAATGTCTCCATAGTCCCAATCCTGCCTGGGCAAGGGCTCCAGCAGCCTCGCAGACCTCACTAGAGCCACTTTCTCCTCTATTCCCGCCTTCTGCTCCTCAGCCCAGGAGCCCCACCCCTCCACCCACCTAGATACAGTCGAAACATCCTCGATTTCCCCCAGTCCCTGCACCATTCCCAGCACATTTCCCCGAAACCCCTCCAACCTCTGTAGTTCTTCCTCTACTTTGGCTACCACCAAGGCAGGCTGTTGCCTCAATTCCTCCACTGTATAGGTCTCCCCTTCCTCTATAGGCACAATTTGGTGCTCAAAAGCAGTGTTTTCCTCACAGTGCACGTCAAAGCAGTCCTCGCACAGTCTGATCCCCACACATTGACACACCCAAACTGCCAGTTTCCCGCAGATTCCACACTTCATTATAATGGGCAACCAAATTGCTCACTCGCAGAGTCCAGTGTCTGGTGATTTTCATACGTTTTTGCTGGAGTACCCGTCCTTGTCGCCACATGGGGAGCTGCTGACGGCCACGAAGTTCCTCAAAGCCTCGCAATGTCACTTGGAAAAGGAGGGTTTGGTCTTCACGAAGCTCTATATCAAGCGAGAGCCAGCGGCTGACTTCGACCTTTCGCACCTGAAGATGATCGCTGACACACTGCAAGGCAAACTCACCAAAACAGCCCATCCCAACACCGTTTCCGCCCGCTTCTTCGAAACCAAAAAGGCCTGCTTCCTCGTCCGGCAGTACTTCCACAGTACCCTCTTCCAGAAGTTCCACCGCCACCCCTTCCCTACAGAGGTGGAAAAGCTGTGGTTTGCGTATCAACTGCTAGAGGCTGTGAGACAGCTGCACGCTGTGGGTGTGTGTCATGGGGATTTGAAGAGTGAAAACGTGCTGCTCACGAGTTGGAACTGGCTGATGTTGGCGGATGTGTCGGGCTGGTACAAGCCGACCTACTTGGAAGAGGCCAACTTGACTACTTTCAAGTTCTTTTTCCAGACGAATAAGCGAGAAAGGTGCTATTTGGCGCCAGAGCGGTTTTATAGCCGGGACGGAGGCGGGAAAGAGGGACAGTTAGACCCTTCAATGGACATATTTTCGCTAGGGTGCGTCCTTGCAGAGATATTCTTCGACGGAGAAGCGCTTTTCACCTACTCCCAACTAATGAGTTACCGCAGAGGAGACTTCGACCCAGGCCAAGTCCTCGCACAGGTAAAAGCCCCGCAAGTCCGAGACTTGATCCTGCATATGATCCAGCTGAACCCCGCCAGTCGCCACAACATTGAGCGCTACTGCCAGCTGTGGCAGAGTCAGGTCTTTCCTGGCTGCTTTGCCTCGGTTCTACACCCGATGCTGAAGGCTGTTATTGCGATTGATACGTTGACTTCAGCGGATAGCCGGGTGATGTTGATAGGGAAGAACGCTGAGGTGATATGGACGCAAGTGCTGGGCACGAAGGTGGTGCCTAACTACGAAACTGGCGGCACTGAAATGGTGGACAGTGCTCCAGTGCCCCACACTATCTACCCAGACGCTATTTTGATTGTTATTGACTTCGTATGTGCAAGTCTGAGAAATGTGCTGCGGCCTTCCACCAAAATCCTCGCAGTGTCCATAGTGCTCAGTTACATTTCCTACCTGTCAGACGACATCAAGCTGCACCGAGTCCTGCCCTACTTCATCTCCCTCCTAATGGACCAGCAGGAGCGCAGTAAGGTGAAAATCGCCACTCTAAAAGCTGTGAAAGCAGTGCTAATGAGCATAAAGCAGCTGAGTTCCAACGACCTTTTGATCTTCGATGAGTACATTTGGCCGTCCGTGTCGACTCTCAGACACGACGAAAGCTCAGTCGTGCAGGCCGCCTTCGCTGACCACTTGGCTGACTTCGCGGAAATCGGCCGAGTCTTTTTGGAGCTGGAAAGACACTTGCAGAAGGAACACTCCGACAGAGCGAGTTCCTACGACACGCAAATCGAGGAAGTGAGGAAAAGCATTATGAGCACGTTCAAAGAGCTGTACTCCAAAGACAATGTGATGGTGCACAAAGCACTCACTAACAAGCTGGGCGATTTATGTGCGTTTTTCGGGAAGAAGCTAACCAGCAACCACGTCCTGCCGCTCATCATCCCCTGGCTGAGTCGCATTTGGGACCGGCGAATCCTCACCTTGGAGCAAATCCCAAAGGTCGTGCAAGTGATAGGCTACTCCGCACTCACAGGGTACATATACCCCTGCATGGAAGACGGGTTGAAGGATAAAGAAGAACACATTGTATTTGCCACTCTGAAGGCTTTCCGGCTTATCGATGTCCCTGTCACCCACTCCGAAGTCCAGATGTTCGCCAAGTCCTGTCCTTTGCTGCTCCACCCAAATCAGTGGATCAAGGACGAAATGGTGCTGTTCATCAAGAAAATGATAGAGAAAATGGACGTTGCAGAGAACTATTTACGGATTAGGCCAGTGCTGCAGCCGTTTCTGTCGCTGTCTGCAGACCTGCTCTTCGCTGTGTCGCACGATATAGTTCAAACGCATATTGTAAAGTCGTTCCGCAGGAAAACTTACGAATCTATGCTGATTTCGCAGGATTTGACTCAATTATTACCCCAGGAAGAAGCCTACCTTCAGCTGGTTTCTGACCATATCCGCATGGCTATTTCCTCTGAAGAGATAGGCAGATCTGTAACTCGCTCAGAACGGCCTGAGACCTTGAAGCAGTACAGCTTAGACGAGGGGAACGAGCTGGAATTGGCCATATTTCACAAAGTAGCGCCCAACCTCACAGAAGCCAAGTCCATAATCGAAGGCTCCAAGCCAGTTTCCGACTCAAAAGTGGCTTTTTCCGGGAAAGTGGTGGAAAACCTGTATGCGAAGTCTAGCGTGGACAGTCCTTTTGAGGGCTTTTGCCCCAGAGGCCGGCTCATTTGCTGTGTCAACGAGCACGAAAGCGCGGTCACTTCCCTGGCTGTGACCGAGGACTCCACTGTCTTTCTGAGTGCTTCGAAGGACTCCACTGTGCGGATTTGGAGAATGAAGAACCTGCAGAAGTAAGGACTAGGCAGCTATATGAACCTCAAAAGTAGCGAAACAGTGAAGATCTCCACCGCAACCCGCCAATCCCGTCTGCGCAAAGTGACACTCTTCGACTCCGACTCGAGTTTCGCAGTGGCAGCAGACTCAGTGCCGCCCTCAATTCAGCTGTTCAAGCTAGAGCAGGCCAAAGCGCCCATCGCCACTCTCCGCCCTGCAGAAGAAGCCGCTGTCATGGGGATGACGGGAATAGGAGAGGAAAACCTGCTGGCCTATGTCACTCAGGCGGGAATTCTGCATATTCACGATAACAGAGAGCAAAAAGACGTACTGAAGTGCGAATTCGGCTGTCAACGTGGTCTGCCACTCTGTCTGAGTCCTGGAATTGAAGGGAAATCGCTGTTGATCGGCACAGCTTCCGCCTATGTACTGCTCTACGACCTGCGCTTTAACATTGTGGGCTGGTCTCTGCGCTACTCCAAGCAGACTCCGGTGCTGGGCTTAGTGTCCTTCCGCCCGGATAAGCGCTGCTGCTTCTATGCGAATCTGCAGTCCTCGACACTCACTGATCCCTATGTGCTGCTTGCCACTGGGGGCGATAGGCTGGAAATCCCGCTTCTCAACCTTAGGACTGGACGCTGTGGAGTGCTTTTCACAGGCAATAACCCCTCTCCTGTAGTGCCTTACCTACTTAATGAGGACGGGTCGCTGCCCACGCCTATTCCCAGACCTCCGCTGTTCCAGCAATTCATGCGGGAGGCCAGACTGCCGTCTAATGAAGTGTACCAGCGCCACTTGCTTGAGCGCATAGGGGAAGTGACCCGCAAGAACAAGGAACTGCTGCAGGCCGCCACTGCTGTGAGCCAGCGCATTCGCTCCGTCTTCGAAAGCCGCACTACTGTGAGGACCGTCCTGTGTCCCAGCTTCAAATCAGTCTCTGTGCCGTACATGGTCACTGCCGGGGCTGAGGCTGTCATTCGCTTTTGGGACTTCCAAAGTCCGAAAAACTCTCATCGTGTGCTTCCGAACCTTGCACCTCATAGTGCGTCCTATGCAATGCACCAGCTTTCAGACGTGTGTCTAGTGGAGGAGTCGGAGGCAGAAGAGCCTTTGCCCACCCCTCTGTCAGGACCAATGCGCAGTGACTTGGGCGAGTTCACTCCAGAGTGGAAGGTGAAGCACTTGGACGACATACTGGACCTGGCTCTGGCCTATGGCAGTGGAGGCGGAGTGCTCATAAGCGCTGGGCGAGACGGCAGTATTCGTCTATGGAACTAAGTCTATAGCCGTTGAAATGGTGTAAGGACTAACATTATATGGGAAACGCACAGGGAAGTGAGGAGGGAAGGCTGGCAGAGGAGGAGAAGACTTTGGAGCTGGGGGCTGTATCTCCAGAAGGCGTATATACCGCTTTTCAGTCCTTTTTAACCGCCAATTCCATGCAGGATTCGGACTTCCAGCGGTTTATTGAGACGAATCACATTTCAATGGGCTCTCACATCGAATTCTTCAACGCTTTAAAGGCCTCCGTGCACCACTACAAGCCCAAACTAGCGCTAATGACTCTGACTCTCTACAGCAGCGCAGCTCCCGAAGTCAAAGCCGGAGTGATCTATGCCGCCTACTGTGAAGACGGACTGGCAAATGCTGAGAAACTCCGGAAACTGGTCTATAACATGATTGATGTGAGTGTGAACGTCAGCAGACGTCTGTTTTCCAGCGACTCCAAAATTAGGGACTACACTCAAAACCTGCGGAAAGGACGCGAGTTGCTGCTTTCCAGTTTCACTACCGACCTCGGAGAACTCCCTGCAAGTCGAGAAACTTTCGTCAGAGTAATGACCTCTGCACAGCATAAGAGTCTGTTGAGTCCTGCGGGAGTGCGCAGACGACTGCAGGAACTAATCAGTGCCAATACCTCGCGACTGAAGAATATGCCTTTCATTCCCGCGGCTGCAGGGTAGGATAAGATAGATGGAGGCTAAGTACCCGCTCATGCGGTCTTGGGTGCTGTATGAGATGTGGGAGCAGAACAAGAAAGACGCTTCCAACTACGACAAGCGAATGGCAGAGGTGAGCAGCTTCGGAGACCTCCACGGTTTCTGGCAACTCTGGGGCCACCTGCCCCACTCCGCGCCCAGTCAACTCTTCTCAGTCTACGAGTCCGACGGCTCTATCCGCAAGCGAGTCATCGTGGACATTAATCAGTCTATCGAGGCTTTATCAATCTTTGAACAAGGAGTCACACCTCGCTGGGAAGACCCTGCGAATACCAACGGATGCGACATCAAGACGAAACAGACTTGCTCCGACTTGACCAAGATTGATGAAATGTGGAACAACCTCGTGTTCGCTGTTATTGGGGAAACGCTGCCCTACAGTTCTGAGATAACTGGCTGCCGGGTGGTGGACAAAAGCAAGCGGAATTACAACTTTGAGGTGTGGCTGCGGCTGGGCGACCAGGCGGAGGGACTCACAGAGATCAGAGACGCACTCAAGAACTTGTTCCCGGAAAGGAGCGTCTTCATGGTCACCAATCACTCGTCTTCGAAGTGAACTAGGTTAAGTAGCTGCTAGCCGCCATATCAAATTATGGACCGAAGGAAGTTCCCCTCACCACCCGCCGACCGCCGGCGCAAGTCCGCCCAGTCCCGGCCCCCCGTTCCTCTGTCCACCGCTATGACCGAAATGATGATCAAGCAGGTGCAAGAGCTCCGCGCCAGTCTCCTGGCCTACAGAGTCATTGCCAATCGCCTTTCTACCACCCTGGACTACGACGTGCTGCCGAACCATATCAATATTTTGCTGTTCGGACCTTCGGGGTCGGGGAAATCTTCGCTGATTAGAACCTTTTACTTAGGGCTGCATAACATCAGCCAGTTGCCATCGGATGTGAGTCAGAAGATAGTGGTGAAAGGGACGGACAGGAATGAAGGGACGACTCGGTTTTCAAGCATTGTGCTGAAGGCGGAGACCCAGGAACGGACTGAGAAGGGGGAAAGAACGACGAGTGGAGTGATAGTGCATGACACGAGAGGACAGATCTGGATGGACTCGAAGGAAGCGGCTCAATTGGGCATGGTGCTGCAAGGCAAAGTGAAGGACATGAGTCTGGTGGAGCAGCGCAACCACCGCTACGCCTACATGCTGTGGGAGTTCTGGCGCAAAGACCACGACCTCTTCCCCCAGGAAATCCTCAAAACGCGCTCAGGCCTCAGCGAAAAGCCCCACTGTCTCATCTTCGTCTTCGACGGCTCTCTGGAAGAAATCCCCAACGGCCCCGAAGAGGTGCAGTTCTACCGAGACATCTTCCAACTGGCCCGAGACCGAGGCTACTACTACCCCCAAGTGGTCCTCACTCGTGTAGACAAGGTCGAAGAGATAGTCGACCGGTCTTCTGAAGAAGGCGAACAGCGGCTTCGAGAGCTATTAGACCTGAAGATCGAAAGCGTGGTAATGAAGCTTGGAATCCCTCGCAGCAGTGTGCACTTCGTTGAGAATTACCATGATGGGAGTCGGAGACAGGACTTGGAAGTGGACTTTCATGCGCTCAGACTACTGCATGAGGCGGTGCAGCAGTCGGACTCCTACCTGCAGAGTCAGTTGAGGGAGAAGAAGACCTGCGAGCTGCAGTAAGCTGAGGGATTAATTAGCTAGGAGTGGGGAATGAGGCGCTGTTTACTGTAGACTTACTCTGCAGTCTGCCAGTACTATCCTGCATACGAATTCTGCCTCGCAGGTGCACAGAGGCAGTCAGTTCCCTGCTTCTCGCCTGCAGCTCTAGTCGCAACTCCGTCTCCAAAGTCTGCTTTGTTACAAGTGAATTGGCTAGGTCGGCTTGGTACCTAGCTGCGGCTTCCCTTTCCAGGACAGTGTGTGCGGCCAGCTGTGCTTCAAAGTGCTGAAGTCGCACTTTTAGGTGTTCAGCCACTGCAGCAGTCCATTTCCCCACTCCACTGCAAGACCGCTTGAATAAGTCCACTTCACGGAGATGTCGGACTCGCATGTCCTGCAGTGCTTTGATGCTTTCAGCCAGCTTATGGCCGGATTCCTCTATTTTCCCAATAGTCGCTTTGGCTGGCTTCACTCTTTGCTGTCTCAGTTCCAAAATTTCCCCCTCATTCGTCAGTAGCAAGTCCTGGTAAATAGCATGCCGCTTCATCATCTTCGCCTTGCCAAGTCTCAAAGCCTGCACTTTCTCCCTCAGTCCTGCAGTCACAGTTCTCATTCCCGCTGCTTCCATCCTGCTCCCGGCGCTCTGTGTCCAGAGCACAGGAATACTTGAGCGAGCTCTTGCTATCTTGTCTCCTAGGAAGCTGCTAACAATCGAAATCCTTGTGGAGGAGTGATCCAGACTACCCCCTTTGCCACTCATTAGCTGATATGGAGATTTGGTATAATGTACTCGAAGCAGGAAGTGGCGAAGCATAACACTGTGCAGGACGCTTGGGTGGTGTACAAGTCCAAGGTCTTGGATGTGACGGCTTTCCTGGAGTCTCATCCAGGAGGCAAAGAGGTGCTTACGCCCCTTCTAGGCCAGGACGTGACTGAGGCCTTTTCCTCAGTAGAACACTCCTACAGCGCAATTCGCATGATTGACGGCCTGCGGGTCGGCACTCTCGCAGGCTCCAAAGACAACGCTGGGCAAGAGGCGCAAAAGCTGCCCTGGGACCCAAGGAAAGGAATGGTCTGGCAGGTTTGGTTCCACCTAAGTTTGGCGGAGTACCTAGACATGGTCAACCACCCTACGCATCTGTCCTACCATGCTCGCCTCTTCGACTCTCCCTTGCTTGAATCGGTCACTCGGACGAAGTGGTACGTGGTGCCGCTCCTGTGGCTGCCAGTCTCTGTCTACTACCTCTGCTTGGGACTGAGTCTCGGTATACTGGCTTTAGTGTGCTTTGGGCTGGGTGTACTGCTGTGGACACTGATAGAGTACGGACTGCACCGCTTTGTCTTTCACTGTGAAAGCAGGTTCAAGGCAGAAAACAAGACTTTGGCAATGCTGCACTTCCTATTCCACGGCATCCACCACGCCTTCCCAATGGACGAGTAAGTGCTACGCAGTCTGAGACTTGTGCTGCCCCCCATCCTGTCCATTACACTAGCCTTCGTAGTGAAGGGCTTGCTTTACAACAGTCTGTTCCCTCTCTATGTCGCAGATGTGGTGTTCGCTGGCACTCTGGTGGGCTATGTGTGGTACGATGTCTGCCACTTCTACATCCATCACAGCAAGACGCACTTCACATTCACGCAGAATTTGAAGGAGTATCACATGTACCACCACTACCGCAGTCCTTTGCTGGGGTTCGGAGTCTCCAACAAGTTGTGGGACATCGTCTTCGGCACAGAAATCCGCATTCCTAAGCAGAAGTCCAGGGCAAAATCCACGGACTAAGCATATTTAGGCTTAGACATATGGCTGGGAGAGGGAATTCAGACTCACCAGGGACCACTCGCCTAGGCCAGGCAGACCGCGTCTGTGTGGGCTGTCCTAGTACTCACATAAATGGAGAAGAGGAAGATCATCTATGCCTCTGTCTGCGGCTGTCTGGCAATCGTGTGCATTCTCGCAGCGGCAATCATCCCTCCTGTGCTGATTGCAGTCCTCAAGGACCAGGTGCGGTCCTCGGTGGAAATGACGGAGAGCCAGCACAACGTTTGGGGCAAAGTACCGGGAAACGTCAAGGCCATCCCTTCGCATATGTACCACCTCTTCCATGTCACGAATCCGGAGGCGGTGCTTTACAGTGGTGCAACGCCCGTGCTCACTGAAATGAACGGGTACGTCTATCAGGAATTCGACGACTACATCGAGCGTTGCTACACAGACTCCGACGGGTCGAGTGGGAAAGACTGGGTGCACTTCTTTTCCTTCCAGTGGGTGGACGTGACTTCCCACTGCGTTTGGCGCAATGATACGAGTCCCCACGACAAAGTCACTCTCATCAACCAGGGCCCTTTCGGGGCTTGGGACCAGATGAAGCGACTTCAGCCTGAGAAAATCGCTCTCACGGCTCTCTACTCGCTGGCCTTAGGCCTCAATAACGACCTAATGACGGGCATATATACGGAAGGCATTCTCTCCCTTATCAGCTACGATAAGGCTGAAAGGTCGATTTTCGCCTATCTCAATGTGACAAACGCCACTATCGCAGACACTGAATTCGAGCGGATCTGGTACGACCCGCACTACGGCTGGAGCAACAGCGCCACTTTCACAGTGTGGGTGAACGCCTACAGGGAAAACCTAATCGACGGCAACTTCACCTTCCCTGCGGATATGTCCGATGTCACAGGGTCTTTAGCAGTGCTTATTGACTACTTCGGCCTGCCTGTGGACTTCATCAATGAAACACTGTACAACTCTACTGATCCATTTGTGAACTTATACAACTCTATCGGAGATATGATCCAGGGAGACTACTGTCAATATGTGGGTGCAGCGGTGTGTTCTGGGCAAGTGCTGGGTGCAATGCAATGGACTCAGCAGTACATCACTCTCAACCCTCCTCTCGGCGCGCCTATTTCCTCCATAGCATTTACCAACGCCACAGTGCTGGGCTACCCTGAAATCTCCTACTTTATGAACGCGACAGGACTCTATGAGAAGTACCCAGGACTCACTTTCTCTATGCAGGACTACATGTCTCTTTTCGACTATGACATGGAGACTGGCTGGCCTTCAGGGTCTGACTACACACTGCTGGACCTGGGCCACATGATGCAGTTCTTCGAATTCGGCAGGGCTGGCAACTTCTCTTCCATACAGGAATACCTGAATTTGACCTCAGAAAGCCACGCCAGAGTGCTCTGGGACTACGTAAACACCCTCGTAAGCATCACTGCCTTGCAAGGCAATGTCGACGAGGGAATATTCAACAAAGACAACAGAGGACTGACATCAGAACTATCAATGGGCAGTCTGGGCAGTCAGGCGCTCTATCAAACTCTCTATATGAGCTTCGGAGAAGCTATTTTGGAGGAGCTGTCCTCTCGATATGCGTTTTCTCAGTTCCTAGTGAATAATGTGAATTGCACGGATATCGCCAATCAGGTGTCTGAGGAAGTAGCAGAGGTCTGCTATAAATCCATGCTGATGTGGTCGAGTGACACCTCAGGGTTCAGGCACTGGTATCAGGCCTTCGATGCTGGCTCAGGGTCGGCAGCTTGGAATACCTTTATCCAGCTTTCAGGTCTAGCCAGCACTGAAATGGACGAGTTGTATGCAATTCTGAACCCTATATTCGCCAACTTTGACCTGGAACTGAAAGAATGGTACACCTGCAAAAACGCAGGACCCCGCTGTCTCCCCCTGTACCTAGCAGAGTGGCAATGGGGCTGCAGCAACATTTCCCTGTATCTCCCTCATGGCATGGCCTCCACTATGAACCTCACCGGCCTGCACAGTATGATGGACTGGGGCGAACCCTTCAAGTCGATGTATGTTGGCAGGCCTGAGTACGGTGCATATGTCCTGGATCGGAAGTTGAACCCGGCCTATTTGCTTACTGAGTATGCAGACATTGTAAACGTCCTCAACTTTAATAGTTTATTCGGAGCCACTCCGCTTCAAGGCATGTTCGTGATGGACTTCCTAGGAAACTTCACAGGGATAGAGGAGACCTACGGGATCCCAGACGGAGCGACGATGATGAACTACATGCGATATGTTACCGAAAAGTTCGGATTCGGAGGGATGTTCGTGACGAAAACAGTGGATGAGTGGCTTTGGACCGGGGTGGATCCCTTCCTAGCAGGCATCCAAGCTACCAACCCTTTGCTAGGCGGAGACCCTTCCACTGACCCTACATCCGTCCAATTGGGACAGAACCAGACCCGGGAAGAGTTCTTTGTCCGGCCTAAGGAGTACCGACATGCGATGAACACTGGCAAATCGGAGATTGGACAAGTCCGCTGGTTCCGTCTGTACAATGGCCTGCCCTATATCAACTTCCTGACCAAGGCTTACCTGGGACACAACAAGTGGGGGCCGATTATTGAGTATGTGAGGGTGAACCCGTGGGCTGAAGAAGTGCCGTTGGTGGGCGGAGATACGTGGAACTTCCAGCCTAATATCGGCTCAGACTCCAATATAGTCTTTTTCCTCGACCAAAATCAAAGAATCGCGAATGGGTCGTTTGTGGAAAAGCGGACTGAGCACGGATTCAACATATACCGATACAGAGTCGGGCCCAAGCTGCTCAGCAATGTATCCGTGGAGCCTTCCTTCGACGTCTATTACCAACACGGACCCAACGGAGTGGTCAACCAAACCTCAGTAATGGGCTCCCCTCTCTTCGCTTCCAAGCCGTACTTCCTCGACGCAGACCCAATAGTAGGCACAATGGTCAATTACACAGAGCCGCAACTCAACGTCCCCAGCAACTACGAGTCCTTCCTCGACATCGAGGAGTACTCCGGCGCTGTGTTCTACGTCACCGAAAAGATGCAGATAAACGCAGAACTAAAGCCAGACGCTCTGTTCCCCAACCTAGGACTGAAGGGCCTGCAGAGCATAGGGTACAGGACCTATATGCCGACTTTCTTCATGGAGAAGATCTTCACTTACTCGGACCATACGATAGTGAAGTACTATGGACCGATCAAGGTGGTACTGCATATTGTGAAGTGGACGCAGATTGTGGGGTACACGCTTGGGGCTCTGTTCTTTGTGTGTGTTCTGGGCGTGTTCTTGAAGGCGTTTATCGATAAAAGAAGGGTAAGGAGAGGGGAAGTGCCTGGGAAGGAGGAGGAAGACAGGCGGGCTGAAAACTATATCCCAATGGAAGAGGCTAGTTAGTTAACTCAGATCCGCTCATTTCCCTGTCCACCCTTCAAGCAATTATCCCCTCCAAAGCTCTGCAGTATACGAGAGAAGGGACTGGACTGCACATTGCAAGATGGCGTTCTTGACGCTGATCAACTGCGTGCTGCTGACCTACGGCCCGCTGTTCGTGTTGATGAGAGCCACAGTGCTGTGAGCGCTATGCAGCAACGAACACGGAATGAGGGCGAGCATTTCCGCTATACTGGGGTACCTCCTAGCCTGCTGTCTCAAATTCGTTCTCTATGCTACCTTCGTGCCGCTATCAGAAGAGACCTACTCGATTCCGTCAGAACTGGCGAAAGAGGCAGTGACCTTGGTGGATGTCTGGGTGATGTACCGCATCCTTGAGTGGAAGTGGGGCAGAGTGCAGGATCAGCGAGCCCGGGCGCTGGGTTTGGGCTTTGGCTGGGCACTGGCGGACGCTGTTCTAGCCAATTTCCTGATTTACGCCCTCAACGCTGCAGGCACAGAGTTCACATGGACGTACATACAGCGTGCACTCTCGGCTAACTTCACCATCTTCGAGTGGGTGGCTTTCGGCTACTTTGTGTGGCTGACAGCGCGCAAGGACGGGAGCGGCAAGACCCCAGCCTGGATCTTCATAGGTCTGCGCATTCTATCGCCCGTGCTACTTCACGAAGCAGCGACCTCGCTTGGAGCGGATCAATGGGTCACTTTGGGTCTACATGGGGCCTTTGCTTTGGCCTACGCCCTGGCAGCCAAGTAAGTGCTATGTAGACTGCTGGCCGAACTCACTAGTTAGAGTATAGCCGACTTCTTCCACTTCTTTGAATGTTGACTCTGTCTGCCGCTGAGGTGCAATTGGTCAGATCCACATTTGTGCTGTAGACTGAGAGCAACACATCACGGCAATATCTCAACAAGCCTCGAATCCTGCTCTACGAGACTGCACTGGGAACCCACCATCAGCTATATAGTATGGGTTTCTGCGCTTCAAAGCCTAGTCTACCCCAAGTGCTGCTCGCAGGTCTGGACGACGCAGGGAAGACGACCTTCCTACTTGCAGACGTGGTGAAGTCCGTGCAAACCATAGAAAGCACTTACGGGTTTAACTACCAGGAAAAGGTGATTGGCGAAGTGCTGCGAGTGGGGATTTGGGACCTAGGCGGCAGGGAGTCGCTGCGATGCCTGTGGCCGAGTTTCTACCGCAACATCCCCTTCGCAGCTGTTATTTACCTCGTCAATCCTTGGCAGGAAGAGCGTCTCCCCGAGGCTCGCAGAGAACTGCAGATCCTTACGAACGAAGAAGAACTGAGAGAAGCAGTTTTCTGCATCCTCATCAATACTCACGGCTCCAAAGAGCCGGTGAAGGAAGCCGAAGTGGTGGCGAGACTTGGACTCAAGTCCTTCCACCACACCATCAAGCACGGGTACTTCACTTTGGACATCACCAATATTGATGATACATATGACCGGGCGATGGCTTGGCTGAGCAGCGAAATTTCAGGCCATGACTAGTTCTTTACTAACGCTTTAAGTCGCTCGCGTAGGACTGCGGGCAGCTGGGAAAGGTCCAGAGCTTTGAGTCTGCTGCGTTCTTCAGTGAACGGAGCAGAGGACCAGTCGAAGGCCTGGGCAGCTGTGAGGAGCTGGTCGAGAGTGGGGAGGAGGTCTGGATGTGTGGGTAGTACGTGTGCAATAAGGTTGGACAGGAGACGGTTGGAGAGGTACTGCGGGGCGCCTGCATTGGTAGCAGCGAGCAGTAAGCGGAGCGATATGGCTCTGAGCGTCTGCACTTCACTATGAGTGTTGCGGAAAAGGACCTCCATCAGGTCATCAGACTCCAGGCGGTACATCCAAGGCCGTGGGGTAGCGACAGTTTCCAGTCCTTGCAGGAGCCGCACATGGACACTGACATCCTGTCTGAACTGATACAGCACCAGTGTGAGAGTCACGAAGCCCGCCCAGTTCCCTTGCTCCTCGAGAGTCACTCCCGCGGCCAAGGCCAGTTTGTCTGGCACTTGCGATGCTGCGACTATTGCATTATAGCAGGCGAAGAGAGCATCGTAAAGGTCCTTGTTGCGAAAGAGTTTCGGGTAGTCTTGCAAGAGCCATTCCAAGGCTTGGTTGAGTACGTCGAAGGAGAGATACAACAGTGACAAGTCTTTAGCACTGCGCTGCACAGCATTGGTCAGCAGGTCAATCTCTGTCGCCAGCAGCCACGGGTTCAGCATATGGTCGCTTCGAAAGCGCTTCACATAGTAGTCCACAGTCTTGATGCCAGCCAGCCACTCCCCAGGCGTATCGATGGCTACAGCTTCTGAGTGGAACTTACTCAGGTAAGAGAACTTGAGGAAGCCGCGAGCTGCAGTTTCCTTCGCTTCTCGTTGAAACATGTAGTGAGTTCCGGGGATGAGAGTCAGGACATGCGCCACTGCTACCGCGCCTACGCCCAGCACTACCGCCAAACGAAGATTGCGCTGCTTTTCGAAGTGATGCATGAAGCGCTGCCAACTTGTGAAGCGCTTCCTGTCCAGGCCGAACTCCTTCTTGAAGTCCGGCTCCATTGCTACAGTGCTCTTTGACTGCATTACCCAGCTAACTACTGCCCTGGCTCTGGCTCTTGTATTGACTTTTCGTCTTCAATGTTTACCACACTAGTCGTGATTCTTGGCAGTTCCAGGGGACGGTCCAGCCAGTTTCCGCCGATTTCTTCCAGCGCCTCTGTAAAAAGCCGCTTCAGGTACTTGTAGTCCGGCCGAACCTCAAACTCCAACGCTCTACAATACACCATAAAGCGGTACATCTGCTCAGGCAGGCCGTTGCACATGACTGCTAAACTGGTAGTTTCCTTGATTTTTCCCACTGTTCGCTGTCTCTCCAGTTTGTCAAAAGCCCGCACAGAGTCCCAAGGCAGTTTGCCGAGAAAGAAGTACAGCAGTACAAAGCCCAGGCTTTCCAGGTCGTCCCTGCGAGACTGCTCCAGTCCTTTGTGCGTGTTCAGACTGCAGTACTTGACAGTGCCGCGTAGAGGGTGGTTGGCGGTGAGCTCCACATGCTCTCCAGTCTTCTCACTCCTGAAGCGCTTGGCAATGCCGAAGTCGATGAGGTACACCATGGACTCCCGCAGTCCTCTGCCGAACAGCAAATTGTCAGGCTTGATATCGCGATGCAGGAAGCCTCGAGCGTGAGAGAATTCCAAGCGAGTAAGGATTTGCAGTCCCAGTTGCAGTATTAAGCCCGGATCCAGCTGCTTGTTGGCCTGACTGAAGACGTCATGCAGCGTAGGGCCTAGCAGTTCCATGACCATGGCTTTGCTGCTGCCCACACTTTCCAGTTTGTACACCTCGGGTATCCCTACGCCGGCTTGCAGGCCTTGGAGTGTGGTGAACTCGTGTTCGAGCTGGGGACTGCGGGCGGATTTGCACTCAATCTTAATAGCCACATCGTCTTCATTCCACTGCGCAGCGTAGACCTGTCCGAAGGAGCCTTCGCCTACCTTCAGCGTGATCAGATACGGCGTATTCGCGAACAGACTTCGCATAGGCGCCAAATAGGCTGGGACAGTGGCTTCCATATAGTAACATCACTCATGAGATTTGGGTAGCCTGGTAATATGCGTCTGAGGAGAGTGATTGCGGAGTTCCTAGGCACAATGATCCTGGCCACTGGCATTTGTCTCACAGACGGAGACGCTTTGGCTGCAGGTGCTTCGCTTTGGGTGGCGATTATCGGCACAGGGTTCGTCTCTGGCGCCCAGTTCAACCCTGCAATAACCACGGCAGTGATCCTTGTAGGCCTAGTGAAGCGGAAGATATCGAAGGAAGACCTGCTGGAGCACTTCATCTACTACGCTTGTCACTTCTTCGGCGCCTTCGTAGGCGGACTCATGGCCTGGGCTATTCGCAGCGAAACCTTCGAAATGACCATTCACACGAGTCCCGGCAGAGCCTACCTAGGGGAAGTATCAGCCACCACGGCTCTGATACTGGTGGCTATGATTGGGGGCGAGTTGAAGGACAGCCATTTCATCAATACTTTGGCTGTGGCTGCGACTCTCTTCGCAGGACTGTATACTGTGGGTCCCTACACCGGAGGCTGTCTCAACCCTGCCATGGGTCTGGCTGCCAACTGGACGGACTCAATCAACCACACGCACCAGCGAGCGAGACACCTTTATGTGTACTTGCTGGGCCCCTTTACAGCCTCGGTAGTTGCAGCCGCGCTGTATCTCCTCATCAACCCCGAGTTGGAGCGAATATACAAGCTGAAGGAAGCCAACCAAGCCAGACTTTCAGTCCCTAACAACTAGTTTACTGGCTTCCTGTGATGGTTAAAGTGAAGAAACTACACTAGTGGAGCGGGTCGATGGACTGCCGCAAGTTGACTCTCAGTTCTGACTCGGCCTCAGCCTTCATGTTGCAGATGATGGGGATGTACTGGCCCAGGTAGTTGTTCCAGTCTAGGTTGAAGTACTCGTACTGGCGCCAGGTCTTCAGGGCGCTCATAATCACATTGGCGATGTCGGTGGCATCTTGCTGCGTGGGCGCTTGGCCGTTCTGCACTTCCTGTAAAATAGATTCGAGTGTCTGCACCATATCCTCTGGATCGCCCCAGAAGAATCCTGTCATCTGCTCGTCATTGAACTGGTTCTGCTCGGACACGAATTCGAAGGAGAACTCCAAGTCCTTGAGGATAGCCAGCAGAGAACTGAGGAGTTGCTGCGTCGCCGCTCCTTGAATGCCTGGCAACATCTGCGCTAGGTCTGCGAAGGAAGGAGTGCCCAGAGTGGATGTGAATGAGTCCTGCACGTTGTAGATGTAGCTCGGGTCCAAGCCGATATTCAGGCTGTTTAGTGCGATTCTCATGAACTGCTGGGTGGCAGCGTCTGATAGCCGTCCCTGGGCTGCTACTCCTCCGTTGAAAGCGTCGGCAAACTGCTGGAAACCTGCGTTGATAGCGTTGCGGATAGTGGGCTCGAAGTAGCGCGGCACATCTACTACCAGGTCTACGCTTGGGTCGACGTAGTCTGCACAGGGAGTGTTTAGAGCCCATATCAAGTCATTGAGGTCCCCTACCATGCGTCCTATGCGCAGACTAGGCTCTGCCAGCCCACAGGTAATGAAGTGGCGGTACCAATCACTCAGGAAATCACCCACGAACGGACCCAACTGCTCCTGGAAGTCCATCATGCAGAAGGCGAGTTGACGAGCGACTTGCTGGCCCTGGTCCTGGCCATATATCCGCTGCATTGTTACTGTGGTCATGTTGGAAACCGCGTTCACCAAGTGATCCACTGAGGTCCGGACAAAGTTATCAACCCGGTCGTTGCCAGAGCTGGGCTGCTGCTGGAGAAACACAGTGAATGCGTCTTTCAGTGTAGGCCCCCCGGCTCCAGGCCTCATCTGACTGTGAGGTGCACCACAGACAGTGCAGGCCAGAGCTAGCGTCAGCGCGAGTGAAATCAATTTCATTATTACAACCTTTTTAACGCCTCCTATTTTGCCCTTTCGGCCTGCTTTTCAGAGCCGAAGGAGATAGACGAGTTAGGAACTAGATACACTGCTCGAGAGGGACTGCGGGCAGCTGCTGCTTCGCAAGATTCTAGTGAGGGAGTGAGGGCGGGAGTCTGAAGGACTGGAATTAATAAACATAATGCAAATCGTAACGCCTATCCTGATCCTGAGTGCCGGGCTGCTGGGAGCTCTGAGTCTGCAGACTGGTCTGCAAACCTCAATGGAGTCTCGGCAGATTGAGATCCTGGTGCCAATTGAGATGGCCGTGGCGAACGTCATCAAGGCCAACGCTCCCTATGTCTTCAACATGCTGCAGTCCACTATTGACCAACTCTACGACGAACAGACTGCACTGCAGGTCATTGGAGACCTGGGCACCTGCTACGAAGACTTCGCGGACCGTTTCTATCGCGGGATCGACATAGCTGAGTTTGATGTATACAACTTCGACGGACGCTGTGGACAGGAGGACCAGGGAGCAGCTGTGAGACGCTTGCTGGGGGATTTGCTTTGGGTGATGGACTACTTCGCTGCGGGCTGCCAAGACTACCTCTCTGTGGACCTAATGCGCGACTTAAACCGCTTCCAACTGCAGTCGGGTCTGCAGGGACTTCAGACCTGGGGAGTGCCTAGTGCGACTGTAGGAGAGATGGAGCTGGTTCTACTGGGCCTGGTGGCCCTCATGCCTCAGGACATGCAGGGTGTCTTCAACGCTACATTGACTCCTACGCTTCAGCAAATGGGCATGGACCCGGGTGACCAGGCGCTCTTCATAGCTGGATTAGCGGAAGTGCTGCAGAGCACAGTGGCCGCCTTCGAAGACAGCTACGCAAACCCATACGACAGTGACGAAGTGGAGCAGGCAGCGGCTGACCTGGAGACTCAGTGGGACAACACTGTGGACGGAATGGACCAAATGGTGAATGCGCTAATTGATTACGCGGCGGGACTGCAAGCGACTATTTGTGGAGCGATTGCAGTGGCGGGTGACGAGCTTCGTATAGATCTTGAAAGGCTTACTGGTTAGTTACTTTGCAATAGTCTCTGGTGCCTACAACAGAGGTCTCCGTTAACAGTTTCAAAGTCAAAATGGAAATTCTATTCTGCATAGTTCTTTGGTAATTAAGCAGGCCGGACACTAGAAAAGTCTCGACTAATTCTCTCTAAAAACGACCTTATTAGTGATTGGTCAGTATTATACGACTTATACTAACCCAGCAGCTCCTTAGTGCAAGAC
>Ga0247837_1004013_pt1 | contig 24381 bp, 14 predicted proteins | sample LaCtaG_2_FD_187115 | JGI IMG/M metagenome (GOLD analysis project Ga0247837, IMG submission 187115) | Freshwater microbial communities from meromictic Lake La Cruz, Castile-La Mancha, Spain - LaCruzMarch2015_14.5m | ecosystem: Environmental > Aquatic > Freshwater > Lake | place: Spain: Castile-La...
GAAAGGTCCTATAGGCACTTTTCGTAGCCTAATGGAATGACTGAAGCCGATTTGGGGGCCTAGACAGTGGGTGCACTTGATAGTGTGGATGTGCATGCACTACTCTCACTTGAGTGTTAGGGTGTGCTGAACAACAGCTCCACTGAAAGGCTAGGGATTCTTTAGACCTAAGATGTTAATAGACTAGGAATTTCGTAGCAGGTTTCGACTTTCCTTAGGCAAATAGTATAAGTCAGTACCTCATTTGGGGAATTGTCCCTATTGATGTCAGCTGCAGAAATAGCTGTAATATTCCTACATTCATCAAACGGAAATGGGGAAAGCAGGCTTCTGGTCCTTCCCACAACGACTTCTCAAAAGCCGCCAAGTTGCTAGGGCTTCCAGTGCGAAGCAAAGCAAAAATCAAGGCTTCGGAGAGAGAAATCGAGTAAATTTTCAATGAAAGTGCGCACTTCACTTTTGGAAGTCGAGGAAACTCAAGCCTCTCTGGCACAGAAAGCAGCGATTTGACGCTGTCAAGGAGGCGGAAGTAGGGGAAGTGATGCAAACGAGGGAAAGCTGAGTCCTAAACGAGGCCTGTGCTCCCACCCATGGAAACGAGTCCAGTCCTCACTGGAACTTCTAATGTTTAGCTTTGAAAGAACAGCCTGCGACTTCGAGCAGTTCAGTCGATTGGAGACGGAAAAGTGTCGTAGCAAAGCGGAAGTTAGTAGACTAAGTGGGCATTAGAGAGGGTCGACTGTGAGGCCATTCAGACTGTCAATGGCGCTGTTGAGCAGTGTGGGGATATAATTGAAGAGATGGAGTCTGGACAGGCCGCATTTCCCTTATTTCCTGCGCAAGCAGATGCACCCTCTACCAGTTCCCTACCCACCAGGACTCAAAAGCGGCTCTATCGGAACCGCCTAAAGGCCAGATGCTGTCGACAGCGAAGAAAAGTGAAAGTGGCGAATTTGGAAAGCGAAGTCGAGCAGCTTTCTGGGCTGGCCAAGAGACTGCGGGCGGAAGCCAGTGCCTTGCAGCCTGTGTTTGACGGCAGCTTTGGGGCCGCAGTAGGTGCATTCTTTCAGAACATTGAGAATCTCCTGCAAGCGCCCGGAAACCACGACGAAGAGCTAGCAGCCGCGTTGACAGAAGCGAAGGAAGTGATCAACAATCAAAAGCGCATCGAAGCCATTCGAACCAAGTTCCAAAACACAGTGGAACTCATGGTGCCTGAAATCCTCTACTGCAGTCTGAACTCCAGACCTGAAAGGGCCTGTCCTGATCTTTCCACTGCCTTCCGTACACTGCCCTATGAGCAGCAGCAATCTGCCCACCGTCTCTGCAGGCAATTCTGGCTCGCCCAGAAGTCCTCCATAGGAGAAATGCTGGAAACACTAAGAACGGAAGCAGCCGCAATCTGCCGCAGCGTAGATATCCTCGACACAGTCTTAGAAGGCCTGCAGCCCCCTGCCTCTGCGAGACAGGCCGCTGCTTTCGCCCTGTGGCTTAGCAAGTACTACATGCAACTCCCAGTTGAGAAGGTGCTCAACTATGGACACAACTCCACGGAAATGCTAAGTAGGAGTGATAGTTGACTATAATGTGGCTGCAGGCTGCTATTATGGGTATTCATTTTCGACTGTAAAACACAAAAATAGTGTTATAATAAGTGGTTTTTTTCTCTTTTTGCCGGCTTTTTCATAATCTTATGTCGTGTCTCAGATTTATAAAAGGAATGCTTGATGGAACCTTCATAACTAGTTTAACAGGTCTGCGATTCTTCCTCCCCTCCAGCCACTGTGCTCATTTATTTAGTTTTAGAGGACAGCAGCATATACCATACATTGAAATTTAGTAAAGTGCATCTATACGTCTCAAGCGTAACCAGGCGAAAATTTCGAGTTTGGAAAGCCAAGTGGAGCAGTTAACAGACGAAGTCAGCAGGTTGCGCTCAGAGGCGGCAGGCATTAAGAACACTCACGAGATTGATCCTTTGAGTGAGGTCATTCGAGCTGTTTCTATTTGTGTCTATAATTGACTTTCTTGAAATATCTGTCCTTAGCATATCACTCGAATCCTAGGAAAGAGGAAGTCGAGGCCTTTTTCACATGCTAAAAAAGCTGATAGTGGAGCTGGGACTGAAAAACAGCTCGCTGGTCCTTTACGCAGCTGAAGCAGACATATGAAATAGTCACGAGTGCTGCGGGAGACTTAGCAAAGTACAGTGGAGCTAATGCTGCATGAAATTCTCTCTTGCAGTCTGCATATCTCTCTGGATATGGACAGTTCGGACCTTTCCACAGTCTTCCTTTGCATTGCTTATGAGAAACAGCAGGCTGCGTGTCGTCTTTGCAGGAGGTATTGGTGTGCGTAGGACCCTGCTATTAGGGACCTGCTGAAGACGCTAAGATCGAAGCTGTTACAAGCTCTCACAGTGTAGATGCACTGGTTTCCTTGCTGGAAGGGAAAAGACTGCCCATGACGCCAGACAAACTGCAGTTTTCACATCTGGTGCTGTTAGAAAGTCGCTACACAGACACCACTCATCCATATATTTGTCCCCCTGTATACCTCTGTTTGGACCTAGCACTCTGCCTACAGACATTATATGGAAAACCTGCCTGTGGAGAAGCTGCTCAACTACGGTGACAAAGCATGGAGATGTTGAGTAGCAATTAACTATATTTCATATTTCAGCCAACACTTCACAACCTAACAATACGCAGTCTGTAGCTAAACGCCTTGATAGAATTTCCCTTTTGCAGTACTCGTCTGTATATATGTCGCACCTATGTCAAGAAATAGTTCATATAGTCGCAAATCCAGCAGAAATGTCGTCCACAAGCCAAACACATGCCGATCCACCAAGCAGTCCTTCCTCCTCCTCCCGAAAGCACCTTACAGAGGCTCAGAAGCGACACAGACGTCTGCGCAGAAACAGAGGCTTTGCGAAAGAAGCCCGCAACCGCAACAAAGCCAAACTCGACTCCTTGGAGTCTCAATTCAAGCAGCTCAGTGAGGAAGCGAACCGGCTCAAAGCAGAGCGAATGGCCATTGAGCCTGCAATCCTGGCCAGCGCTTTCCATAGAGACCAGACCACTTTCGTGAAAAAGGTAGGGGAGATGCTGGGCAGTGCGGAGACTACAGATGCGCAAATCAATGCAGTGATTGAGGAAGCGATGACTGATCTGGGAGTGGGCGGGACGCTGCATGCGGAGTCCTTGAAAGACGCATTCACACGCACTATCGAAATGATGATTCCGGAGCAGATCCTGCTGGCCCTGCTTCTCAGCCAGAGAGACGTGGTGCCTGAGTTCCGCGCCCGTATTGAGTCTTCTTTGGGTGCGGGAGTGCATGCAGCCTGTCTCCGCTACCTTCGCCAGGAAACGCCCCTACTAAAAGACGCACTGAGCAGTTTTAAGTCTGTGGCTGAGGAAATCGGAAAGCATGTGCAGGCTTTGAACACCTTGCTAATGGGCCTACGGCCGATTCTAAGCACCAGGCAGTGTGCGCAGTTGGTCCAGTGGCTTCACAAACACTATGTCAGTCTTTCGCCGGAAAAGGTGCTCAACTACGGACACAACTCTATGGAGTTGCTGAATGCGAGTTAAATAGGTAAAGTTGGGAATAAAGCAGTGATTGTAGAAGGTTTGTTTCTGATATATGTAGACGGACTATAGTATTACGGCAGTTTGTATCGATTTGAGATAAGAGGCTCAGTAGTGGAAATAGCTACGATCTGATTGGGCGATATAGGCCGCTAAAGCCTGCATTCAGCACAAATTAGTCCTTTCGCCTAATACATATATTTCTAAAGCGGCTGATATATGGGCAAAGAACAAGGTAAGCGACATACCGCTGGCTCTTTCCAAGTCCCCTCCAAGCCCCTATCTCCTTCCCAGCTCCGCAAGCAGCAGCGCCTGCTCCAAAAGCGCATCCTTGCCAAAGCCCTCCGCCAGCGCCACAAAGTTCACCAAGCTGAGCTGGAAACCCAGCTGCAGCGACTCACTTACGAACTGCAGCACCTGCACTCAGTCCAGACCAGCGCTTGTCCTGCTGTGCTGGACACTGGCTTTCGAGAGGAACTGCTGGGGTTTATGGGGAAACTGAGGGAGTTGATGGGCAGCAGGGAAGGGAAGGAGGAGGAAATAGAAGGAGTACTGAGGGAGTGGAATAGACGTCTGGGAATGGGCGGAGGCAGAAGGGACGAACTGCTGAAAGACACCTTTCGAAGGACTGTAGGAACGATGATCCCAGGACATATCGCCCAGGCTATGGCTCTATGCGACATCGCAGCTTTACCAGAGTTCCAGTCTACGCTGCAGGCCTTCCCCCTCACTCCCTCTCAACAAGTCGCTTTCCAAGCCTGCCAACGACTCCTGCAGGCCCAGCAGTCCGTCCTACAAGCCGCTTTGAACAGCTTTGGAGAAGTGGCGGAGAGCATCTGCCTGCACACTCAAGTGCTGCAGACCTGGCTACTTGGCTTTCTACCGGTACTGCGACCCAGGCAAATGGCGCACTTGGCGCTGTGGTTCTGTCAGAGGTATGCGGACTTGTCGGCTGAGAAGGTGCTGGACTATGGACATTGTGGGACTGAGGTGCTCAACTCGGGCTAATAGACTTAAATTCCAGTGTATTTATAGTGAAAGTCCATATCTATTGCACTGAAAACAGGCGGATGAGTGAAAAGTACAGAAAAGCCACTGATTCCCGGGTGCAATATTAGGCCAATATCAGCACTGGGTGAGAAGGAATAGACGAAATCTAAGGAAATCAGACTTTCCGAGTCCTCTTCTATCAGTCTGTCTCGAACAAGCACAAATTTCTATCAAAAGACTCAGTACTAACCGGCCCAAACAGCTCAAAAGTCCTAAAATGGCCTCACAAGCCCCAAATCCCCCTTCCAACTCCCTGCCTTCCCCCCACAAGCGCCACCAGCGTCTCCTCAAGAACCGTTCCCAGGCCAAACTCTGCCGCTCCCGCAAGAAAGCCAGACTCCTTTCCCTTGAATCCCAAGTCCGCCAGCTCACCACCCAGGCCAAACGTCTCAGAGCTGTGGGCGCCTGCCCTGAAATGTTCGCTGGCGGCTTTGGGGAAGAGCTGCTTTCCCTGTTCCACAGACTAGAGGAGATGGTGGAGCAGCCGGACACTAGGGAGAGGGATATAGAGGAGGTGTTGGAGGAGTGTAGGGAGACTGTGGGAGTGCAGGGGAAACTCAGAAATCAGGCTTTAAAGGAGACTTTTCAGCGCACAGTCGAGCTAATGGTCCCGGAAAACGTCCAATTTAGTCTGATTCTTGGGGGAAAATCAACTTTTCCGCACGATTTCCTCACTTCGGAGGAACTTACGATATACCAGCAGTGCCTAAATCACTGCAAAGAACAACATTCAGCAGTCCAATTCGCCCTAGAAGCCTTTAAGTCGGAAATTGCAGCTATTTGCCACTCCGCAGACCTATTAAACAGCACAATTGAAGGAATGCGGCCACTGCTCAGTCCCAGGCAAATGGCTCAATTTGCTATATGGATAAAGAAGTACTATATCGGCCTATCCCCGCAGCAGGTACTGAGCGAGGGCAGAAACTGCACTCAAGTGCTTAATATAGGCTAAATAAGCAGTGGGATGTAGTCTTAGGCCGATATTAGAGCAGTTTTAGGTGTAATTGAGCTGTTTTGATTGGAGTTGGGCCTTTGCACTGCTGGTGCAGAGGCCCGCAGCTTCTTATACTAATTCAAATGGCGGAGGGTATGCAGGTCCAAGGAGTTGGCCAAACCCTTCCCAAGCCCTCCCTTCCCACAGAGAACGAAAGCCACTTCGAAGCGATTCTCCAGGAATCCGATGTGCGCATCGCCGACCCAGAAGCCGTGGCCAAGGATTTCGAGGCAGCCATTGACATTCGGTCCCTGAGCAGTCTCAACATCAACCACCACCCGCAGTTCGTGGAGCTGAAGCAGAGGCTGGTGGCGTACTACAGGGACTCCATCAGGATCAGACAACAGTTACATAAGGAGAAATCGAAGAAGTGGAGGTCAGTACTGTACAGCTCTCTACAGAAACTCCTCCGAGAAGTGGTCTTCACCCCAGACAAATCCCTGCAGGAGAAGTGTCTGGAGCGGGTGTTCAAGTGGTACTACGACAAGGTGGAAAGGCCCGAGACTGCAAAGCCAATCACTTACGCAGAGGAAAGCAAGGAAGAAACAGGCTCCCAGTCCCCGGAAAGCAGGCTAAAGAAGTACAGTCGCAGGCAAATTACCTCTGCTACCACGAGGTCGGACTGCCCGGGGTCGAGACCGATTACCGCTTCCAGACAGATTACGTCCTCTCAGAAATTTAAGTCGCAAGTCGCAGATGTCCCCCAAGTGGAAAAGTCCGCTTCCCTAGCCTTCACAGGCCTGGGCGACCCAGTGACCGAGTCCCGCGCCGACTTCGGCTCCACCTTCGTCCACTACCAGCCCTACGACGAAGAAGCAGACCGCAGAGTGGAGCAGCGCATGCAGCAGCTCCAGCTAAAGGAACAAAGCGACGACCGAGTGTCCCAGGAAATGCAGGGGAAAGTGTACGCGTGGACTGTGGTGAGGGCCAGACAAGAGGAAGAAATGACGAGACGGACTGAAGGAGTGCGATTCGCCAGTAGATTTGAGTCCAGAGGAGTGCGGAGTCGGCCGAATACCGCATTGCCGGGACTAAAAGGCAGGTCTCAGTCCAAATCTCCGCTCAGAGCCTCGACCCCAGTCGTAGACCTGACCATGGACCCGGTCCTGCCGCCTATTGAGCCCCCTGCAGACGTGCCCAGTCCCAAGCCCGAAACGCCCTACTATCAAAACTACGAAAAAGTCACCAAAATGCGGCTCGTCCATGGAGCGCTGATAAACGCTCAGGAGCACTACGCAGACAACGAAAAGCACTTCCTCGGAAATAAGGCGGAAACGCTCTCTATCAGTGCCTACAGCCGCGTTACCGTCCGGGACCGGCCCAAGACCGCGGAAATCGTTAGACCTGGCTCCGTCCCCCGGTCTCGAGCCGTAATCACTGGAGGACTGAACATAGATCACCGTCCGCTCAGTGCTGGACGCTCGAATCAGTTAGAGGAAATAGCGGAAATCAAGAATAAACTCGCTAAACACGGACTGCCCTGCCGCCTCGACAACCTGGCCGCTGCCCTGCTCGTCCCTGAAGACTTGCCCTTGTCTCGACTCACTGCGGAGAACCTGCCTCCGGATGGAGCGCGACTGATGAGCAACCCTTTCAGCAAACTGATGAAGAAGAAGAAAAAGAAGAAGAAGGGGAAGAAGAGGAAATAAGCTTGTAGATGTAGGACTTGGGTCGAGTTATGGGTGTATATAGGCAGTTGGAAGTCCTGCTTTTTGAAGATTTCGATAGTCGCTGCATCTCACTCATACATCGAAGGCTTCAATAGACTGTTCGATATACTCTCTTTTGAATACTAAAGTGCCTTTTAGCTATTCCAGGCAAGCGCCTAGAAGCCTACTTCTCTCCCATGACCGCATCATGCATACTCTTCGGACACAGCTTCAGCAGCGCAGGCACCGCATTCCTTATCTTCACACTAAGCGCCTGTCTCTGCAGCGCCTCAGGACTCAAAGTCCCCGCAGGCACATCCGCCGGCGGCATAGAAGCCTTATCACAAGCCCTCGCTAGTGCTTCCAGGAACTCGACAAAAGTCATTTCCATGTGCTTGGACTCTGTCAACTCGTCAACTCGAACGCTCATTGCCAGGTTGAACACCAGGTCGGTTTCCCGTGCAGGGAAGAAGTCGTTGATAAGGCCGGAGTAGGAGCATAGTTCGGACCATTCTTCTTTACTCATGAAGGGCTTTTGGTGGGGCTTGGCTTTGCGCCCGCAAAAGCGGTTGTAGATGTAGTCGAGGATGGACTTGTAGTGCTTGAGGGTCAGGTCTACTTCTTCGCAGAGGTACTGCCCCCAGCGCCAGTCTTCGGTGTTGTACTCGCTGTATACAGGCAGCACTAGGGCGAGGATTCGGTCCAGTGCTTCCACTATATTCGCTGCTTTCCTCCTTCTTACGTATTTGTCGAAGGCAATACGCACTAGCACTTCCAGGAACTTGTACCGGACCATGGAGGTGGAGGGGTTCAAAGGGTTGTTCTTCACTTCGGTGTAGTTGGTGCTGGTCAGCACCAGGTCGAGGTCTGATAAGCCGTAATTTTCGTCTGTGAGTCCACACTTATTCGCAATATCCGTGAACACATTCTGCCCTATCGAGAACACAGACCCTCCCGAATCAATCGCCGCAAAGTACTTATACGCCTCTCGTCTACATATCTCTTACATATGTCCATAAGCCTTCCTCAGCCTTTCCTTGCAGGCCGCAAGCGCATTCGGGTCTTTCACCAACTTTTGAATTTTCGACGATTTCCAATCAAACTCAAAGCAGTCATTTACCATTTCCGCAGTCGTAAACCTGTAACTCGCGAATAGAGATATCGGCAAAGTCCAGGGAATCTTTGCCTCTTCGATCACAGGCGGGCTGTAGGCCGCCCTGAGAGTCCTTGGCTTCGCCCCTAAGTCTCCATTTGCAGTGTAAACAGCTCCGTCTGCCTTGATGGAGTAGAGCTGGCTGAGGGAGAGAGTGGCTGTTCTGCCAGGGAAGTAGGTCACTTGGACTGCCTTTTGGAAGAGTTCGGAGTCGTAGTTGAGGCCCTGGATCGGCCCATCAAGGGTAGATAGGAAAAAGCGAGGGCGGTCGGAAGGAACGGCCACTGTTAAAGTGCGTTTTAGGCCTTCTTGAGTCAGTAATTCAGGCTTGAAACCGTCGAATTCGAAATGCACGAAGCAGGGAGTGGGGATAGACGGGTCGTCTATTGTCAGAGTGAATTCCACCCATTTCTCGCATATCCAGCACCTCGTCCCTTCCGTCCACTTCTTCTGCAGGATTCTGGGCAGAATTAGCGCATTTTGGGTTTTTTCGCACCTTTCCCCGCCCTTCACAAAGCCTTTAGCGTCCATTTCACAGTAATTTCCAGTCACATGCAAGCCAATTAGCACATGATTTTCGCATAATGCGGTCCCAATAGAGTCGCAAATCGGGGCTGAAAGGTAGTTAAAGGACAAGTCTAGGTGCCGGACATGTGTATCGCTCGACAGCCAGGAGCCAAAGGCCGCGGCAATGACCTTGGAATCGCCCTGGTTGAGACTATTCCACGACAAATCGATCTCCACCAGGTCGTCATTGGCCTGAAAGCCTTGGAAAAGCTGCAAAGCTCCAGGGAAGCGCAGGTTGTTCCAGTGTAGATCCAGTCGTTTAAGTGCGGAGTTGCGTCTTAGCATCTCCCCTATGTGTTTGGCTGCGACTTCGCCCAGTTTGTTTCTCGCTAAGTTGAGTTCTTGTAGAGTGGAGTTGGTGCTCAGCGCCTGGCAAAGGTCCTCTACTTGGCTACTCGACAGCCCACAACTCTCCAAATGCAACAACTGCAAGCAGCAATGCTCACTCTGGACCAAGTCACAGAGTTCCCCCACTCCCGCAGCGTCCACCCTGTTGTCCGTCAGGTCCAACTCTCGAGTCTGCTTCAGGTGCAGGCGCTTTAGGATCCTGCGGGAACTTTCCGGAGCCAGTTTGTTGCCTCTTAAGTGCACCTTTTCGACCTCGAACACGCGGTTTAGACTGCGGGCGAGGGCGTGGGCGCAGTCTTTGCCGAGGAAGTAGTGGGAGGCTTGGACTTCTTGCCCCCTGGGACTGGGCTTTAGCACTGAACTGGCCTTGGGGGAACTGCCGGCCCGGTCCAAAGTAGCCAAATACTCAATGACAGGTTTGTTGGTCCTTTGCTTGTAGGAGTTCTTTGCCAGTACCTTGCGCAGGTCCCTGTAGCTTTGGACGAGGCTGAGTTTGTCTTGCAGGAGAAGGGAAGTTTCGGGGGAGAGAAGTCGAGGACTGGAAGGCCCCGATACAGTCTCTCTGGCCGAAAGTACCTGAGAAAGCGGCTTTTTGGGTCTGAGAAGCAAGGGAAGTCCAGTGCCCGGCCGACTAGCATTGGAACTGGCCATTGATTTCACTATATTTCCCCCTCAGAATTCCTATTGGTCTGCCACTCACCTGATATTGTATCTAAATACAGCAATTTGATGTCTGCAGGGCACGATTGTGCGATCAAAAAGACGGTTTCTGTGCTAAAAGGACTGGGAAAAGGCGGAAATTGGTCTGTAAAAGAGGTATGAAGTACACCTCAGTGCAGATTTGGTACGGCAGCCAGACAGGCACTACAGCCGAGGCCGCTTTGACCCTGTACCACCTCTGTCTGGCCCAGGGCTTCGCAGCCTCCCTCTCCCCTCTGCTCGCCCTGCCCGCCCCTGCCCCAGGACTACACATTTTCCTTATCAGCACTACAGGCGACGGGGAGCCTCCGAGGCCTGTTTCTGCCTTTTGGACCCAACTGATGTCAGGCGCTCTCCCGACTGACTACTACTCCCAGGTCCAGTTCACGGTGTTTGGCTTGGGGGATTCCTCGTACCAACACTTTAACCTGACAGCTCGGAGACTGTGGGCGAGGATGAAGCAGCTGGGAGCTGTGGCGTTCTATAGGAAAGGACTGGGAGATGAACAGCATGACTTTGAGTATGAAGGCGAGTTGGACCCGTGGATGGAGGGACTGTGGACGGAGGTGGGCAGCAGGGTGGAGACTGGGGAAAAGAGGCAAAGCATAGAGAGGAGGTGGACTGTGGGGGCGAGTGCACAGGGAAACGCTTGCACAGCTAGAGGGGAAACGAGCGGAATCGTGCTGCAGAAGCGACTACTCACCCAGGGCCACAAAGAAGTCTACCAGGTCCTCATTTCCTCCCCAGCAGACTATCCTATAAGCGCTATCTGCGACTTATACCCCCACAACAGTCCTTTGCTAGTCCAGCAACTCTCCAATTTGCTTCAAATCGACCTAAATCAGACCCTTTCCTTGCAGTCTCAGGCCAATTCCGGCCTTCCAGCCTGCTTTTCCCTCACCTCCTCCCTCTCCTCCCTGCTGCAGTCCTGGCTCGACCTGCACAAACAGCCCACTCGCAGAGGAATTGCGCTGTTGCTGCCTTATGTGACTGATTCTGTGCAGGTGGAGAAGCTGGAATCCATGATTTGCAACACTACGGAAGGGAGAAGCGAGTTTTATCGATACATTACGAAGGAAAAGCGCTGTTTGAGTGAAATTCTGTGGGACTTTCAATCAGTGAAAAGGGTGGAAATCGCGGATTTAGTGGAAATTGAAGGGATTTTAGCGCCTAGAAGCTACAGTATTGCATCAGTCCCCGGCCAGGGCATAATAGAACTGCTAATCAGCATAAAAAGCAGCACGACGCCCTTCGGCAGACAGGTCACAGGCCTCAGTTCCCAGTACATCCAGCGCATTCAGCCCGGCGATATACTAAAATTCGACCTGCGGCCTGGGTGTCTTCCTCTACCCCCTCCAGACTCTCATATACTGCTAGTCGCCTGTGGCTCTGGAATCGCCGCCTTCTGGCCCTTTTTGCAGCTACGAACAAGCCAGGGAGTCGGCGGGAACATGCTTTTTTACGGCTGCAGGACGAAGGAGTGCTGGCTGTATGGGGAAGAAATGAAGGCAATGGAAGGAAAGGGACTGTTAGAGTTGGAAACGGTCTTTTCCAGAGAGGTGCAGGGGAGACGCTATGTGCAGCATAGGATTAGGGACAGGGCGGAAAGGGTGGCTGAAGCACTGGTCACGTTTGATGCTTGGGTCTATATCTGCGGGCAAGCTCGCGGCTTCCCAGCCGATGTGGAATCAGCCATCCAATCCACCCTCTGCGCCCACTACGACTTCAGTCCCGAAGAAGCTGCAGAGTTCCTAAAAAGCCGCAAATCAGCAGGGAAGTACCACGTCGAGTGCTGGTAAAGGCAGTTAGGTAGGTCTGCTAGACGGATTTCCCATAAAGTTGCAATGAAAGCCGTAATAAGAGTGCAAAGGAGGGAAATCGACCAGGTTCGAGCCTTTCTCTCCCCAACTCCTCCCCTACGTCGCAATTACCACCGCCAGAACCTAAAGGAGCTCTCCACCCTGCAGTCCCACATGCACGCAATACGCAACTCCCCCAGTCCCTCGCCTCCAGCCTTCAAACTGCCCCGATTCACGCACATCCCTGCCCTAGTCTTCAAAAACAAGGCGGAAATAGCAGCCCTGCGCACCAGTCGCAGGAAATATAAGGTGGAAAGTCCGGGATTGGACCAAGTAGTGAGGTTGGTGCCGGGACGGAGGGACTATGTGAGGGAAAACGCTATATCTGTGATACAGAGTCCTGTCAGAAGGACGCCTACGCCTAGTAGTGAGAGTCCGAAGTCTTTCAACCCGCTGTATGGGCAGGTTCCGCCCTATGTTCGCAGGTTTCACATGGCGAAGAAGGCGGAAAGTCTCCGAATCCAGGCGGAAGCGGAGAAAAGGCGCCATCCAGGCCTGCGACTGCTGGCTGTAGAGGAAAAGGAGGAAAAACTCATAGAAGCAGCCAGCAAACGACAAGAAACAATGCTAAGTCTGAACAAGATCTCCCTGGGCGCCAGCTCTCCTTCCCTTCTACGCAGAAGAAAGCAACTGGAAGAGCAGTTGGACACGCTGGATAAGTGGCTACTGACGCTGGAAAGCCCGGAGGTGTACTTGCCGAGTGATGTTTAGCGTTAATTTGACATAGTGCGAGTGGAAGTGGACTAATGGAGTCGCTTGCAGAGCTCTAAGGAGGTCTGTCTGGGGAGGTAGAGCAGGACGCGCCATAGGCTTTGGGCCTGCTTGGACTTCTTCCTCACTTCTCTTCTCAGCAGCAGTACATATCCTCCCATTAAGCCGGCCCCTGTAATGAGCGCCATCCCCCACAAAAGCTGACTTTGCCGCTCCCTCTCCCTTTTCCCCACTGCACTGTACTCCTTTGTAAGCACATCTAGTGCAATCAGCGTATCTGAAATGCGCCTTTCCAAGTCCCCAAACTCATAACTTCCCATTTCACTTCTCTGCACAAACAGCTGAATTTCCCCACAAAGCTGAACCAACGCCCCATGCAGTCCATACTTAAGAAACCCCTCTCCAGCAGTGTGGAACTGATACTCTACCATTGCAGCTGACAAGTGGCTCTCAGACAGGTCTGCCAGCATCAAAAAGGCTTCGTAGTGCCTCAGCATGGTGGACTGCTTGGTAGCTTCTTCGGACATGCAGGGAAGGGCCTGAACTGTGGGGAAGACTTGAGTGTAGTTGGAGGGAGTTGCTTGGCTTTCTCGCATGTAGAATAGACTTGCGATCAGCGCTAAGCGTCTGAGTCCTGAAATTTCCACTTTCCCCGGCAATTCAACCTCGTTAATCGCTACTTGCTCCCGGAGCAGCACAAATAGTCCAATTAACCCGCATATCAGCACCGCTAACAGCACCATTCCACTGCCCAGCAGCCTCACAGTATCCCCACCAATCCCTGAGCGGAGCTTAACCGAGCCCACATTCAAGTCCAAATCCAGGTCACAAGCATCAGCATCGTGAAAGTCGACCAACCTATCTCTCGAACTGGACTTCGCGAGGCTGTAGAAGGAGGCAGGGAGCTGGGCTAGGACCTTTGATATGGCTCTATGCAGGGAACTCACTCTTTTCAGTGCCAGGCACAGGGCGAGGATCAGCCCGGCACTGAGACTGAAGAGGCCTGCGAGAAGCTGGGAAAGCAGTCGGGCTTCTAAGTCCTTCGCTGCTTCGAAGTCTCTGGAAAGCACTGCGTTTAGAGTCTGATTCAGCACGGAAAGACAGTCCCCAGGGCCATTTCTATAAACAGCTTTGAAGTTTACATCCTGAAAGTCGCTTTTCCAATCCTCAGCCAGGGGCAAGGCATGCGAAGCTAGCAGACTCACCATCTCCACAGCGTTCCTCAGCAAGGGCACGGGCCCATCAGGGGTGAATTCCCACCAAGCTCCCTTGGTGCCATAGTGAATGTGGCGAAAAGAAGGGTCGGAATCGCTTTTATCTGCGATTTTAGCGGCTTGAGCATGCAATTGGTCGATAATTTGAGTCATTGTGAGTGTGGAGTTGCTGGATAAGCCACTATTAATGTAAAAAGGCTCCCTAGCCTTCAAAGCCGCTAATAAGACTAACTCCCTGCGAGCATTCATATCCGCCAACACGTCCAATCTGTCTCCAAACTCCTCAGCACTGCCATTCCCCAGCGCCATTGCAAGCATAAAAGCCACCACAAGCCCCGCCACCGCCACTACGCCCCAGTCCAGCGCCCTGCCAGTCCTCCCCAAAGCCTGCTTTTTGCCCTTGTACAGCTTCTTCAGGTACCCTGGAGGGTCAGTCAGTTCCATTGTGGTGGTTCCGAGGCCTGTGAGAGACTCGAAGATAGTTGTGTTTTTGTGGGAACTGGAGTGGTTTGGGGCGGCTTGCACTGAGGTAACCTTGAGGTCGCTGGCGAGGAAGGCGGGAGCGGAGGTCCAGAGCACCTTTTCCAGCTCTTCATCAACCATCGAAGCACTACGGTCCATAACTGGCCTGTTATACGTATGCAGCGCACTAGCTGCCAGTTCATAGTACAGCTTCAACACCGGCTGTTTATACAGTCCAAATATACTGATCACCTCGCATTTAACGAGAAACCGCTCTTTCCCCATTTCCCTGCACTCACACACAGTCTTCCCCTCTTGCCACAGGTCGCAGGAGGGGCCAAAAGCTTCGGTAAGTGTGAAGACGGCAGGACAGTGGCCGTGGAATAGGGAGTTTACGCACTTTCTGAAGGCTTTGGTCTGAGTAGAGCTTACCATGGCGACTACAGTGCTCAGGTCCTCAGCTACGAAGGCTATAGCAGGTGCATCTCTCCTCTTCTTTAAAGCCGCAATAATGGACATGTCCCCAGTCCCGGGCATGTTTATCAGTCTGACTTTCCAGAACGCGCCGACCAGAAAGCCCTCTTTGTTGGCGAAATAGAGCAAATGGCGGCTTTCATACACCGGGTGATGGTGTCGAAACTCTGTAATTCGCTTCAACTTCCCTATATGTCCCGCCTTAATCGGGGCAGGAATGACAGCTGTATGGTCCGCACCCATCACTTCCTGCCTACTAAAGCCCAGTAGTTCGGAGTTCTGGGCCCAGGTGATCAGTCCGAGGGACTGCTTTTCCAGGCTCATAGCCACGATCATGCAGCTAGGGTCGTACAGGTCGACGGTTTGGTCGCTTCGCTTTGCATGCATGCGAGAGAGTTCCCGCTGAGCGAGGGTTTGGTACTTGAAGGCGGCCTTGGAGGAGGTCAGAGCGGATAGAAAGGCACTGTAGCGGAGGAGCACTTCGCTGCTGTTGGGGTGGGATTTGAGCAGTTGCTGGTATATGCACGTGCCTAGCTTCATGCGGCTGCCCAAGGTCTCCGCCAAGTGAGTGATTCTCTGCTTATTCGGCGACTTCAACGCCAATTCAGTGAAAAGTTCATAATGCGCCCTCGAAGCCTCGCTATCCGCCTCAGTCGCCTTCTTTAAAGCGTGCTGGAAGGTCATAAAGCCCAGGGCTTCGGCTTGTTCGGGCAGGGAGTACAGCCAGTCTTCCACGATGAAGACGCAAAATAAGCATTCGACGAAGTAGATGATGTTCCATTGCTGCTTGAGCAGGCGACTTATGCTCACTTGGACGAATGTCACGTCTTTCAAGTGTTGATAGTAGTACAACGACCACACCACCAGCTGCGGCGAATTCGGATACAGCAAAAACGCCCTCCTAAAAACCTCATCAATAGAGCCAGCCCCCACATCCCTGTTCAACAACAGCCTCACACAGTGTTCCACTTGATACAGCGGCATAGGGTGCTCCGCTGTAAGGGAACTCTTCAGTTTCCTGTCTATTTGAGAGGCTAAAAGCACTGTTAGTCCTGGGAAAAGCAGGAAAAAGAGTAAAGTGGACTTCATCATTTCTTGTGCGGAGGGGTCCAGGTTGCCGATTAGTAGGCAAATGCCGCCCCAGAGCGAGATTTCAGCCTTAATGAGGACTAAACAGTTCATGCGAATGTCGTGGAACGGAACCCGGTAGATCACTTTGAGTACTGAATACAGCCCTGTGGCTACCAGGCTGGCTGCGAAGTAGTAGGAGTGAGTGCTGTAGTTGAGGGCGGAGCAGATGAAAACATGCACCAATTTCGCTAGAAAGAGGTAAATTCGGTCGGAACAGACTGCAATAGACTCCAAATCCGCCTGAAACCAAGTAGTGTTCCCAATATAAGCAGTATCTACGACCCTGCTGCCCACCGTCAGCAGCACAAGGCCGATGTAGGTGAGCTGGTAGGAGGCTTGCAGACGGCTGATTTGGCTGATCCAGAAGGCCAGCATAGGCAAGGAAAGGAGGCGGAAAAGCAGGTTTAGCAGGTAGTTGAGTAGGAAAAGGGGCTTTTGGAGAAGGGTCGTTTTGGACTCGTTGACTGTGGTGATGAATTGCTGGCTGTCCATCAGGCCGAGTAGGGCGGATACGGCCAAGCCTGCGACTACCTTGCTTCCCACAACAGCAGCGTACAGGACTGTTACCAGTGCCGGAGACACCCGCAGCTGCACTAGCAGAGTATCAGGCAGGGACATGAAGCTGAGCACAGTCCACAGCGGCCCACACAGACTGTAGTTCCAGGGCAGGGCAAGGTCTGGGTCCTTGGGGATCAGTAAGGCCAAAAGCTGCACTATTTCCAGGAAGTGACAGAACAGTGTCCACTTGTGGTTGTAGGGAATGAACTGCTTGCGGTAGAAGAAGTAGTAACGTTGCAGGCTGAGAAGTCCCAGTTTCGGCCCACTGCTCCCTCTCATCGAAGCCTCTAGCCACTCCATTACTACACCTTTCTGTTGAGTTCCCCCTGTTTCTACTCCGTGTGCAGTGGGACAGTGGATTAGGAGTTAAGCCTACGGCCCTAATATGGGCGCCACGTGCAACAGAGAGGCCCTTGTCACGGACTCCCGAGGGTCGGTGGTGCAGGTAAAGAGCTGGCGCAAGGTCTATTTGGAAGAGTTCCCCAAGGTGTTCTCGCCTGCGGACGGGGAGGAAGCCTGGGCGCAAGCTATCGTCGAGCTGCTCAAGGATTGGGACCAAACCGCCGAATTGTCCTTCACCAACATGCAGCGCTGGGGCGACTTCCTGATCCTCGACCTGGGTAGTCCTCTGCTAAAGTACGAAGCCGGCTCAGGCTCCGAAGCAGGTCCCGTCTCCAACATGTTCAATATGCTATATGCAGACTTCGCAGACAACCGCAACCCTATCGGGGCGCTGATCGCTTCCTTCACTGCCACTTACTTCGCGCAGAATATGGACCAAATACAAGAAACCATCGACAAGCGAGACATCCAGCAAGCCCCTTACTTCCTTTCCAGCCTCGCAGCCACCATCCTCAAATTCCAGCATCTTCTGACCAAAACCGCCCTCGCCCTCTACGCCAACATCGCCATTCTCCTCGAAAAGAAACTCGAAGACCTCGAAGGCCTGCTACTCACCTGTCTCGTCCAGGGAGAAATGTACCGCCTGCTCGAGCGACTCGCAAGTGTGCTGTTCCTCACTCAAACTGAGACCTTAAAGTGCGCAATGCAGATGACTCACAGTCTGAGTCCGGAAACCTTGGGACTGACGAGGTCGAAAGTGACTGCTTTGGTGGAAATGAAGTGCAGGGAGGCGAAAGACGTGCTGTTGAGGATGGCGAGCAGTGAAAATCTCTTTGAAAAGCGGGTTTTGCTGCTACTTATCGATAAACTCATCAGGGAAATGAGCAGTGACGAAGGGACGAAGCGGGCTTTTCTGGCCTGGGTCGTTTTTAAGTCGAATTTATACACTTTGTTGCCGCAGCTGCACCTGGCGAAGCTGTTTTTCTCGATATCCCCCAGTGTCCTGCCTCTCTGCTACAGTGCAATTGCGCAGCTCAGCAGCCTCGCAGAGCAGGCCGAAGAGAAAGATACAGCGATGGGCGCAAGCACCAAGGAAGAAGGCGACTAGTGACATTAGGTCTAAACATTTACGCGGTGATCCGCCTCTCCAGAGCCTTCCTTCACGTCATGTTGCCAGTACCCCACGAAAACCCCATGTTTCCCTATCAAAGTCCCCCTTCCATTCCGCATATCCGCACTCCAGAAGCCTTCGTAGCGCTCTCCGCGGCCGAAATAGGACATTTTGCCGTAGCCTTCTCTGAGACTTTCTTCCCAGTCACCTTCGTATATGTCGCCGTTGGCGTAACGCATGGTGCCGGAGCCGGAGCGGATGCCCATGTCGAATTGGCCTTCGTAGGAACTGCCGTCCAGGTACTTTATGCGGCCGCTGCCGTGGGGACTCATGCGGCTGACTTGCCCTTCGTAGTACTCTCCTGTCGGATACAACAGTCGTCCATCCGACCCAAACATCCCCCTGACAAAGAAGCCCTCATACACCCTCCCCTCCGGAGTGCGGTACTGGCCTTTCCCCTGCATTATATTATCCACCCAGTTCCCAGTATACACATTCCCATCATTGAAATAAAGCGTGCCAATCACATTATGTCTATTGTCGCACCTGAAATTCCCTTCATACCGCAGTCCGTTTGAGAAGGTCATATGTCCTTTTCCGTGCCTTTGGTCGTTTTCCCACATGCCTTCGTAGTCCCCCTCGCTCTCCGGCAGCCACTTCAGCACGTGGTCAGGGTCGGAGTAGGCCATTTTCCCATATCCGTGTTTCTTACTGTCCTTGAACATACCGACATAGAGGGCGTATTTGCCGTATCTGGCCATTGCAGCCCCGTTCAAAACGCCCCTATAGAACTGCCCATCAGTGAATTCCTCATCTTCCCTTTCCAGCCTTTTTGCAAGGTCTTTCGCTGGTAAGGTCTTCCAAATTGCGTCGCTGTCTCTTAGGCGGTACCCAGCGAAGTGGAAGAATTCGGATTCTTCGCCGAATATGCGGTTTTTGGCGACTGTATAGTGGGGGATGAGGACGGCTGCCACCTGGACGGCGGCTTTTTGGGAGGGACGGGGTTGTTGACCAAACATTACCCTGCGTCTCCTTGGCTTAACAGTGGGCGTCGGACTGGGCGTCGAATGTCTCGACAGCGGAAAAACTCCCTCAAACACCAAAATCCCCCTGCCATCCACATTATCCCTGATAAACATCCCTTCAAAAAACCCTCCCGGGAACTTAATGTAGCCCAACCCCGACCTACGGTCCTCCAGCCACTCCCCTTCATACAGGAAATGCTCTGCATAGTCCATTGTGCCGCTGCCATGCCTGCGGCCTTCTTTCATTAGTCCCTCGTAGTGGCCGATTGGGTGGTAATCGATAGTCACGTGGCTGTCGATTAGGCAGTTATCGACGAATTCCCCGTATAGAACATCTCCATTGCGGAAGGTTAATTGTCCTTTGCCGTGCTTCAGGTTGCGGCTTATATCGCCCATATAAACCGCTTTTAAGGCCTTGTGAGTGTACGTCCCCCTTCCCTGTCTTTCGTCATTCACCCAGTCTCCATCGTAAGTGTCGCCATTATCGAATTCAGCGAATCCGTGGCCGTCTCTTTTCCCGCCCCTGTAGTCTCCGTTGTACTTGTCGACCTTTTGAGCGACTGGGACTTTTTCCTTTATGGGCTCTTCCAGGGACATTGTCTTCGTTTCTCCCACAACTGTCACGAAACGCCGCTCACTGCCGCGCTCAAATCGCATAACTTTGTGGGAAGTGTCCCAGATTAGTAGGCTGGACTGCAGGGCGAAGTCGGTGGCTGGACGAGGCTCGGGCAGTGGAGAAGAGGAGTCGCGGGATTTGTACAAACTGGCTTGGGTGAAAGTCGGCCGCAGGGAGCGGGAGCTGTAGGCGGCGGACTGAGGCCGTTTCGTGGTCGCAGCTGAGAGTGGCCTGGAAGCCACGTAGGAACTGCCGCTGCGGGAGAACTGCGCCTTGGTAGGAGGCAGCACAGCACTGCGAGTGTCTAAAGGGTCCCCAGGCTTGAGCTGGCTTTTGTACACAGACCCGGTCTGTTTCTGCACTTCCACCGTTCCCTTGGCCAAGGCTTTCTTCAACTGACTCAGCAGGTCTGGAAGAGTGGGCAGTTTCTGGCTCTTCCCAATTTCCCCGGGAATAGCGCCCACAGGCGCCGCTTTCTCAGTCTTCCCCACTAGAATGCTCTGCAGAGGGAACAGAAAGGAGTCGTCCTCTATAGCTTTGGCCTTCAGTGCTTTGGCTCTCGGCCTCACCACGAGGCGCGGTGACTGGTAGCCGCCGAGAGTGATTAAGGGCGGCTGGGAGCGGAAGACGTGGGAGGTCAATTCGTCCATATTACTAGGTCAGCTGCGGGAGTAGAGCCGGTGGAGACTAAGGCCGGCTGGTGTGGAGGGCTGAATTGAGGGTTTCCTTGGGATTTCTGGGGATTTGCGACCGTGTAAAATCGGGGTGAAGTCTTTGATTGGACGACGTAGAGAGGGGGGAAACGTCGGCGAGGGCGTCTTTCGTAGTTCCACACTATGACTCATCTTCCTATCCCTCCTCCTCTCCGGCAACTTCCTCTGCACCTCCACCGCCTTCCTCTCAATACTCAGCGGGTGCGAGAACTTCCTACTCACATCCGCAGGCGACAGCAAGGGAGTGGGCTGCAAGTCCTTGACCTTGCCTTGAATTTCCCTCACTAGCATCATGCGCAGCATTTGGTCTAAGTCAGGGGCGAGAGGCCTGCGTCTGGGCACCTGCTGGGCTCCGTACTGAGTGGAGGGTACTGCTCGGGTGAGGCTTTGGCGGTAGTAGTCCTGGGCTCTACGGATCAGTTCCTGCTTTACCCGAGGGTCTTGGGCCATTATGGGACTAACAGTGGGTTATTAGGAGTATCTAGGAGGACTGGGTCGGATGCTTGAACTCTCCTTGTGGCTGGGCGGTCTGCTTGGACTCAGTGCTTTCTTCCGATTCTCCATGGTTTACATGTAGGCTTTCTGATAGACGGCTTGGGTTGCTCAGGCTTTTCCAAGACCTTTATCGTCGTCCCAAATAAGCAATCTCTCCACTCATTACAGTAAGATAGAAACGTCTTAATCCAAGTTGTTATGTATACTTTGACTTAGATTTCAGTACAAACAATTGGTCAAGCCATCCATTTAGGGTAATAGTGCAGAGAAGTTTGCCATCATATGATAAAAAGCTCATTTTTCGGTAATCATCGCAGCGTATGAGATAAGATGCGGTGGCTTCGAAAGAATCGAAATTGTGAATTTCTGGGTTCAAATTGATATTGGTTTTGAAGGAATAGTACTTTCGGATGCTATTGACATCCGCTATATCCAGTAGTCTGAGGTCAGCATACAGTTTGGTAGTTCCTTTGAAGCCGAGAGTGATGATGTAATATTTTTCTTGGGCTTCACAGGGCACTGTTAGGACTGCGGCATGTGTGATTGTATACAGGGACGGAGCACTTTGCTGTTTCACAAGACCTGTGCCAAAGTCATAGGCCAGCCAGAGAGTGGGAAGAGCAAACAGTAGTCCCTGAGCTGAGGGCACTAGTAGAACACTGTAGGGGTCGTAGAGGGGAGAGCGGGGGAAGTAGTAGGCTTGCACTAGTTCCTGAGTATACACTGTGATATTGCCTAGGACTGTCACAGCCACCCACAGCGCTCCTTTAGCCCTGCGGATAAGTCCCCCTGTTGTGTTATAGGGCAGGGAAAGGGAGTAAATTTTGTTGGCGTTATCAGAGGCGTCCAGCCATTTTTGAGCGATATTTATTATTGTATTGGACAGTAGCAGTGCTATTCCCTCTGACACTATAGTAAAATCTTGCAGTTTTTGGTTCTCTCAACTTATTATCTGTGATAGATCATAGAATTTAAGCTTCATATCTCCCTCACACACATCTAGTTTTCTGTACCCCCACCAAAATCTCACTATTCGTGAATCGAACTCTTCCACGTGAAGCGCATACTTATCAACAGATATACCTTTTACTTGCACATCACTTTCATGGACTATTAAAGACAGTTCCCTCTGCATTCGCTCATGTAGTTTGCACATATTAGTAGAGGGTTCGAGTGCTAACTCGACAGGGCAGCAATTTGCAAATACCGCAGGGTCAGTGCCAATTGTGTAGAGCCAACGACACACTTTCGTCACTCGCAAAAAGTCTCTGGAAGGTAAGTAGGTCAGCAGCAGCCGAATCACATTCACTCCGGAGATCGAAACAAGTTCGGGCCATTAGATGGTGGCTGTATAGGTTGTATAGGCTGCAAGGAGCCCACCAGTTCTTCGTACGCCTCTGTATCAACTGCATCCAAATTGCTATACAGTCGATCGCAGTCGCCGTAGAGAGAGTCGCTATCAGACTCCGACATTATGATTATATAGAAGCCTAACCACACTATCTAGAAAAGTGAAGAGCTGCCACTGTGAGGGAGACTTGCACAGCTTGCCTGTGGACTACTGAAGCCACTATAATTCCCATAACAGGTTGAGGACTCGACTATAGTAAAGTCTATATTTCCCTAAAAACCTTATTAGCTCTGTTTCCAGAGCTGTATGCAACACTAGAATAGGCTCTTCTATCCAAGTTCCACGTACGCAAGAAATGACACAAAAGTCTTATGAATCTGCTCTATTCTATGACTGACTATATTATAGGCCTTTCTGCAAATCAGAAACTGCATTTTCCCATGGTAATCCAGCCTCTTGTAGAGTGTAGAAGTACAGCGCCCCCTTTTCCCACTTATCCAAACCCGTATTTCGATAAGAAGCGAATTCGAGTATTTGGTATATCAAGAGCTAAAGGTCTGTGTCTGGTACCATGGGTAGAGGCAAATCGTACTGTTATTAGGCAAATTTAGGCATTAGACGAGGACTGGAAGATGAGGAGTCGATTGCAGCCTTAGAACGCGCTGAGAGTCGTAATGTCGTTAGCTTTCCAGTATTTGAGCAGCTGCTTCCGTTTCATCTCCTTCGCTTTCGCCCGCTTGTCCCTTTTCCACTTCCTGCAAAGCAGCATTTGCGTCCTTTCAGCGTCTTCATTAGTCCCTACAATGGTACTCTGATAGTTCTCGTACAGTTGGCTTAGAGAGTAATCAAACCTCTGGGCATCCACCAAGTACCTCACAATCCTCACTATTCCGCAGCTGCTATTGTATTTCCCTGCGACTACCATCTCAGATCGGGCGGAAAGGACTAACTCTGTAGTAGCGCTTTCCAGAAATTGGGTATGGATATATGTGCCTTCGTAGGAAAAATAGGCTATTTTGGTAGCGCTGTTGATGTTGATAGTGATTATGTGAGAGGAAGTGACGTGGAAGGAATAAACTGGGCGGGTGGAGAAGGTGGAATAGGCTTGCATATGGTCAATTCCAGCTTTATAGATGGTGAAATTATGAGAGGAGTCGGATAACTCGCTGGAAGAGTGGCAAACGACAAGAAGTTGGTTGAGGATTCGGAAGGATTTCACATAAAAGAGGAGAAGTTGGTGATTTGCGTAGAGCTTTCCGTGGGAAGTTGTGTCGAGAGTGATGACATACAGCTTTTCCCTGCCTTCAGAGTGCACAACCAGGACATCCGCCTGTGAAATGCTCCATAAAAAGGCGCTTTTATGTTGCTGGACGAGGCCGTTGTTGAGGTTATAAACCAGCCAATGAGTGGGATAAACATACAGCAGTCCCTGAGCAGAGGGCACTAGTAAAGCATTGCTGGGGTCGTAGAGGGGGGAGCGGGGGAAGTAGTGGAGTTGCACTAGTTCTTGGGTATACACTGTAATATTGCCTTGGACTGCCACAGCCACCCACTCCGCTTCCTTGGCCCTGCGGATAACTCCCCATTGCGCGTTATAGGGCAAGGAAAGGGAGGAAACTTGCTTGGTTTGATAGGAGTTGTACAGCCACTTGTTAGTGATGTTAACAACTCGGGTAGTTCCTAGCAGTGCAACTCCCTCTGGCACAATAGCGAAGTCTTGCATGTTTTCCACTCCTTCGTAATTCCAAATGATCTTCGGTGTGTCTTCCACACATTCCCACACTATCAATCTACCCGCAGACTGGGAAAACAGCAGAAGTCGCGAGTAAAATACAGCTGCATGGAACACTTCAACTAGTTGAGGGTCAAATATCACCTCTACTCTCAACTCCCGCATTCTCACAATCAAAGCTTGTTCCCGCCATGTATTCGCTACCGACATACGTAGAGTCATAGCTGTGTCAAGTGCAGGGACCACTCCGACATACTGGGCGAGTCGAATAGGGTCGGTACCAAAAGTGTAAAGCCAGCGGGAGGTCGCTGTAACTCGCAAGAAGTCAAGTAGGTCGAGATAGGTCAGCATCAGCTGGATCACATTCCCTCCCAGGGATTGTAATAGGTTCCGGCCATTAGATTGCCGCTGTATAGGTTGTATAGGCTGCAAGGAGCCCACCAGTTCTTCGTACGCCTCTGTATCAACTGCATCCAAATTGCTATACAGTCGATCGCAGTCGCCGTAGAGAGAGTCGCTATCAGACTCCGACAT
>Ga0247837_1004014_pt1 | contig 24378 bp, 31 predicted proteins | sample LaCtaG_2_FD_187115 | JGI IMG/M metagenome (GOLD analysis project Ga0247837, IMG submission 187115) | Freshwater microbial communities from meromictic Lake La Cruz, Castile-La Mancha, Spain - LaCruzMarch2015_14.5m | ecosystem: Environmental > Aquatic > Freshwater > Lake | place: Spain: Castile-La...
GTAGCTCCATCCGGTCGGAATCCCCTTTCCTTGTGGCGTTTTCGACGCAAATTGCAGGCACGGCATGAAATCGGGTCTCGTCCAATTCCTCCTCCGTCCGTTCCAACCTGACCAACCGCTGGCTCCCGCGGATCGGGCTGCGGCGAAGAACTGGGTGAAACGGAGGTTGGTAAAAATCTTCCCGGAACTTGCGGACGATCCTGTCGCGTTGGAGCAGGCGTACCGGGATCTGTCGCTCGAGCCCCGCCCGGGCGCCGGCGAGGGCGGCGCGACCGTTTTTGAAATGATTCTGCCGGACAACCAGCAGGATAGGTAACCAGAGGGGTTTCGGAAGCGTCGCGCGTTGGATCCGGAGGGATCGGAGACGACCTCCCCAAGATTAACGCTTGGGTCGCAGCGTGATGCGCTTCAGCCTGGCGTCATCCGGTGGGCTCCACGTCGCCACGTGCGGATCGTCCTTGAACGCGTTGTGCACGATTCGCCGTTCGTAGGAGTTGAGCGGGTCGGTCTGCACGGAATGGCCGCTGTTGACGACGGCGAGTGAGAGTTGGCGGACGCGCTCCACGAGGGCGTCGTCCCGCATGGTGCGGTAGTGTTCGACATCCACGATGTATCGAACCGCGTCCTTGTTGCGCGATTGCAGCATCCGGTTGAGGAGGAACTGGACATCTTCCAATCGTTCCCCGCGGTTTCCGATGAGGCGTTCGGACTCGCGGGTAAAAATCTGGAGAACGGCAGCGCCGTCCCTCTCCTGTTCCTCGATCTCCACTACGAAGCCGAGGTAACCGAGCAGCGTATCGAGAATCTCCCGCGGGCTCATGCCGGTCTGCGTCCTTTCTTCTTCTTTTTCGTCGCCACGGCTTCGCGCCGGGCAACGTCACTCTTTTTTTCCAGCGCCGGAACTACCTTGTCCCGGGTCAAGTAGAGTTGAACAATAGAGAAGAGATTTTGGGTTGTCCAATAGAGTGAGAGGGCGGAAGCGAAGTTGTAGGCGAAGGCGATGAAGATCACCGGCATGAACATCATGATGCGTTGCTGCATCGCGTCGCCGGTTTTGGGCGAAATCGCCATCTGCCACACCATCGTTCCAGCCATGACGAGCGGGAGAATATTGACCGGGAAGCCCAGTAAATGGAAAACCGTGTCCGGTTGAGAAAGATCCTGAACCCAGAGAAATGAGCTGTTGCGCAGCTCAATGGAGGTGCCGAGCATCGAATAGAAGCCGAAAAAGATCGGGATTTGGACGAGCATCGGCAGGCAGCCTCCGAAGGGGTTTACTCCGTACTCCTTATAGAGCTTCATGAGCTCCTCGTTCATTTTCTGCGGATCGTCTTTATACTTCTCGCGCAGTTCCGTCATCTTCGGAGAGAGGACGGACATCTTCTTCATCGACTGCGTGGCTGCATTTTGGAGCGGCCACAGGGCAGATTTGATGATGAGGGTGAGCACGATGATCGCCCAGGCGTAGTTGCCCAGGTAGCCGTGCAAAGTGTTCATCGCCCACAGGAGCGCCACGCTAACCGGCGTAAACAGGCCGAAGTTCATCGCTTCCTGCTGCCCGCCCCCGAGATCTTTCAGGATCGAATACTGTTTGGGTCCCGCGAAAATCGACAACTTCAGGGTTTTCGACTCCCCGGGTGCCAGGGTGAAGCCCGGGAACGCGAGGGCGCCCTCGATTCCGAAAACGTGTTTTCCGTCTCGCCGGGTGATGTCAAACCGCCGCGCCCAAGCCCCGCTGGCGGCCAGGGAGGGATCGTTCAGGAGGATGCAGAAGTACTGGCTACTGACCCCCGCCCATCCGACTTTTTCAGCCGTCTTGGAATAAAGGGGCTTTGCCGCGCTGATCTGGATGCCGGTGAGCGGGATGGTTCCGGCAGAAAACCAGTTCACGTCGATCATCTCCATCTTCCCTCCGTGGAACCAATCGAAGCGCGTGTACATCGGCATGTCGGTCGAATGGACCGGTGCGGCCGAACCCGTTGAGACGAAGAGCGAGGGGCGGCTGATCGGTGCGTCGCCGGTGTTGCGCAGGGTCACTTCCAATCCGACCGTGTAATCCGCCGGGGACACCCCACCGGACGGCAGGACGAAGCGTTTCGTGACGTCCATTCCGTCGGGGAGCGTCTGGTGGAAGAGCGTTTCACCTTTGGTCGCGCTGACGGACATCTCAAAGCCGCCGAGGAGTTCGCCTTCTACGAATCCGATTGCACCGATAGGAAACTTCGCGTCCGCGTTGAGTCGAATGCCTTCTTTCTGTTCCCCGAAGTGCGTGACGAGGACCACCTCGCCGATGCCGCCGGAGTCGTTCGAAAAAACGTACTCTGCGGAAGGAGTGCCGACGGTCTCGGTGCGGGCGCTCAGTTGAGGTGGGATGTACGCGGGGGATGCCGTAGGGGCCGGGGTGGAAGCCGCTGGGGCGGGCGGCGGCGTTGGGCTGGCATCGGCAGTGAGCGCGGGAGGCGTCACCGGCCGGGGCGGGTGGTACTTGTTCATGTACCATTGCCAGCCAACCAGGCCGAGAATGCAGACAAGGATTCCGATCCAGCTGGTGCGGTCGAGTTTTTCCATAAAAATCAGGGCTTGCGCAGCAGGCTTCGGCAGCCACAGGCGCCGTTCACCGGGACCGGGTCGTAGCCCCAGGAACTCCACGGGTGACACCGGATCATGCGCCGAATGGCCAGCCACCCGCCTCGTCGAAGGCCGTGGTGCAAAACGGCCGCAGCGGCATACTCCGAGCAGGACGGCACAAAACGGCATCCAGCTCCCGGTCCGCAAAGCGCATGCAGCAGCGGGGAAACGCTGTATTTGTAGGCCGAAAACAAAATCAAAACGACACGCCTCATGAAAAGTGGCGCAAAATAGAGAGCTTCTCGGAAAGACGCAACCATTCCTCCCGCAATTCGGCGGTGGCCACCCGGCCGATTCCGGGTCGAGCAATCACCACGATCCAAACGCTTTCCCGAAGCTGCGGCGCATCGAGGCGGAAAATCTCGCGTATTTGACGCCGAAATCGGTTGCGGTCGGTCGCGGCTCCCATTTTTCGCGAGGTGATCAGTCCGATCCTTCGCATGCCGTCCGGGGGAGATTTCCACGCGCTCAATCGAAAATACCGGCCCAACGCCGTTGACCCAGATTTCCGAACTGCCTGGAACTCCTCCCGCGTTCGAAGGCGGGCTGTGGAGGGAAAGCTGAACGGCGATGCCGCGCTCACAGCGGATGGAGAGGACCTCGCACGCCCACCGTTCTGCACCGACGAGGTCGGCTGAGTGCGCCCGAGGCTGAGAACCGAACGTCAGGAACGCTGCCCGACTTGAGGGGTTTACTGGTGGCCTGCTCCCTCGTGCCGAGCGAAATGCACTTCGACACCGACAGGAAGCAACCGGGCCCGACCGCGTTGACGACGCCGGGACAAAATCGCGCGTCCTCCCTTGGTTTTCATGCGGGCCCTAAACCCGAACTGACGTTTGCGGGTTCTCTTGGAAGGTTGATACGTACGTTTCATGACAGCGGTTCTGGAAAAAGCGGAAAGGATGCCATGGGTGAGCGGCGATGTCAAACTTTGGTGTAAGTCATCTGCAGTTTGAATCACCGTGAAGGACATGAAGAGCATGAAGATCCATGCGTTGTGGGGGAGAAGCGATGTCGAATGTCTCTCAGCAAACGATGAGTGAGAAAACATTTCTGAACTGTCATCATCCTAAAAACGGGAATGGAACCACAGATTTACAGGATTTACACGGATAAAGCATTGGACTGGAGGAACTTCGCTTTGGGAAGTCGACGAGGATGTGTTCACCAAATAGGTGGCAGGCGTTTTTGTGTAATATCCTCACACTGAGTAACCTAGCTCCGAAAAACAGTTCTTATTTTCCCATTTAGGATCATCCCTTCATGTCCTTCCCGCTCTTCATGGTAACATGGAAGGATGGAAGGTTCGGCATTGCCGACACGTGCCACACATGATTATGTGCTTCACATGAGAAACATCACTCTAAGCGTTGATGAGGAGAGTTATCGGAACGTTCGCATTGCGGCCGCTCACAGGGGGACGTCGGTCAGCGGATTGGTAAGGGATTTTTTTCGCTCCTTGCAGGCCGAGAAAACGGATCCTGACAGGCAGATTGACGAGTTATTCGATGTGATGGACCGGGAGGGGAGCACAGGGAAAGCCGGGACACGTGAACGGGATCGATCCGAGCTTTATGATCGCTGATTTCTTCGTCGACACGAACGTTCTGCTCTACGCCCAATCGAAGAATCCTGACGAAATCTCGAAGCGTGATCTCGCGCGCGAAACTCTGCGCCGTCCCGGGATAGCGTTTTCGTCCCAAGTGCTCGGCGAGTTTTATGTCAATGCGACACGAAAGCTTTCGCCGCCGATCAGCCACGCTTCTGCTGTCCGCATGTTGCGAAAGCTGGAAGCGTTTCCAATTTTGCCTATCGGACCCGGCGAAGTGTTCCGGGCGCTCGATATCCGAGAACGCTATTCAGTTTCCTACTGGGACAGCCTCGTTTTAGCCGCCGCACAAACGCTGAAGTGTCGCGCGATCTTTTCCGAGGACTTGAACGATGGGCAAGACTACGGCGGCGTGCAGGTCATCAATCCATTTCTGTAACGCCGGGAATTGTCGGAGATCAGACGGACGCTCGCGATGGTGAGCCTCGGGGTGTAATCCACGCCCACTCTCTGTGCTCCGGTTCCGCTTTCCACCGGGTTTACCCTCTTTGGGGCTCCCACAACTTCGAAGTTACGAGAATGTAACAGAGTTGGAGTGTTCATCCGCGCGACGGTCGAAGATTTAGCTTTCCCAGCATATGGACCTCCTCATCGCCGCCACCACCTCCCAAATTGGAATTTGGACAATCGTCTTCGTCGTGCTGGCCGTCGGCCTCGCGCTGAGCTTCGAGTTTGTCAATGGGTTCCACGACACCGCAAACGCCGTTGCAACGGTCATCTACACCAACACGCTCAAGGCGACCCCCGCAGTCGTTTGGTCGGGAATCTGGAATCTGATCGGGGTGCTCAGTTCATCCGGCGCCGTGGCCTTCGGCATCGTCGCGCTGCTCCCGGTGGAACTTGTGATCAATATCGGCTCGACCGCTGGGTTCGCCATGGTCTTCGCCCTCCTCCTCTCCGCCATCACGTGGAACGTCGGAACGTGGTACTTCGGTCTCCCGGCCTCCAGTTCGCATACCCTGATCGGTTCGATCATGGGAGTGGGTCTCGCAAACTCCATCATGCAGGGCGGCATCTACTCGTTCGGTGCCGGGGTGAATTGGGCGAAGGCAAAGGAAGTCGGCATGGCGCTTTTGATTTCGCCGATCGTCGGTTTCGTCTGCGCCGCGCTTCTTCTCCTCGTCGCAAAGGTTCTGATCAAGAACGAGGCGCTTTACAAAAGCCCCGAAGGCAAGACCCCCCCTCCCCTTTGGATCCGCGGCCTGCTCATGCTCACTTGCACAGGCGTGAGCTTCGCCCACGGTTCCAATGATGGACAAAAGGGAATGGGACTCATCGTCCTGATCCTCGTCGGAATCCTTCCGGGGATGTATGCGCTCAACATGAGCGCTTCCCCGGATAAAGTTGCGTCGATCCGCCAGAGTGCGGAACAACTGGGCGTCGTATTCGAAAACCAAGCAGCCGGCGCGCACGAGGACACGGAAAAGGAATCCACCGAAACCATCTCGGCCTACTTGAAGAATGATGGCCGCGTTTCCAACGAACTCTACGCCGCTCTCGCGCAGAAAAGCCGCGACATCGTCACCGGACTCTCAGGGGTAAATTCTTTCGATGACCTGCCCGAAGAAACGCGGCGCACCATGCGTACAAACTTCTACCTTATCTCCTCAGGAATCAAAAAACTTAGCAAAACCGGCGCCCTCACAGATCCGACCGTCAAGAAACAGGAAGAGCAGTTCGGCAAGGACGTCGAGGAAATCACCAACTACATCCCGGTTTGGGTCAAGTACGCCGTGGCCATCGCCCTCGGCCTTGGAACGATGATCGGCTACAAGCGCATCGTCGTCACCGTCGGCGAGAAGATTGGCAAATCGCACCTGACTTACGCACAGGGTGGAGCCGCAGAACTCGTCGCCATGGGAACGATCCTCGCAGCCGACCACTACGGATTGCCGGTCAGCACGACCCACGTCCTCTCCTCCGGTATTGCCGGAACGATGGCGGCTAATAAATCGGGACTGCAAATGGAGACGCTCCGCAACATCGCGATGGCATGGATCCTCACCCTCCCCGTTTGTATCTTCTTGGGCGCGCTCCTCTTCGCCCTCGGACTGAATATCCTGCTCTTGTTCGGTCTGAAGTAGTCGGGCTTTCGAAACCCGACCGCAATCTGGCGGTCGGTTGTGTGACAAATTGTTCACATTCAGAAAGCGCCCATTTCTCGCCTCGGAACCGACCAACGGCTTAGCATCCGCGTGAGGTTGAGGTGGACTCCATCCCACCGACTCATTCCATGCGAACGCCCATCACTCTTGAAGCGCGAATCCCCCGGGATTCAATGTCCACCGAGACGCTTCGTTCGAGGCTGACCGCGGCAATCCGTCCCGAAGTGGAACTTCGTTTGGAAGTTGCGGATACGGATGCGTTCACGCTGGGAGGACTCCGGAGATTGCTCGACTCCGTGAAGCCGGCCGTGGAGGCTGCCGTCCCCGTGACGGTTTGTGTGCGAACCGTGGAGCAAGTTCAGGCGCTTCACCAAATCGGCTGGGAACTGATCGCTGACATTGAGCAGATCGGCAATTCTCAGATTTCGTCGACGCAAACCAAAACCGATCTGCTCCCGTTTTCAGCGGTTACTGAAAAGATCGATTTGCCACCCCGACCCGATGCACGTGCGCTCGCCCATGCGTCTTAACCTCCGCGGCATGCACTCATTCTCGCATCCGAAATCGGGCTCGCGGTCCATAGCGCTGCGATGCAGGACGATGAATGTCTTAACCGATTCGTTTCCATTTCTGCGCGGGGAACAACGGCCATCGACCCTCGTGGAGCCTGAGCCTTCCACCGACCCCCAGCGAGAGACAGTAAGGTGCGAAGTCCACTCGCGTCACCTCGTGTTTTCGCATGTCATAATGTTTCCGCAGATCTTGGACGCGCCAGACCCCATTCGCGTCGCAATGGATGTTCCGCCACTTAAGATCCCCCAAGGACCAACCCGACTCGATCATCGACTCCGGCACGGAAACAATGCGTCCGATCCGTTCGGACTCCTCCACCCCCACTTTCAAGATGCAACCCGCGAAATCGTCGCAGTGCCGTTCCCAAAGCCCGTCGAGCGGAAGGCGTTTTCCGAAGAAGAAAAGAAGGGATTCCATGCGGTCCGTCCCGGATTCATTAGCCTCGGAGATTTGAAAAACCAACCTCATTTCGTTACCCATCCGTGATACTACGCATCCTAAACGGCCCACACGTCGGTGCCCAGGCTGAGATAACTTCTGATCCCATTTCGATCGGATCTTCGCCGGAGTGCGATCTGGTCGTGATGGATCCTCTTCTTCAGCCCAAACATGCGCGCGTGTCGCTCGCGACCGCTGGACGCATCGGGATCCAGCTTTTGGAGGGAACTGCATTTGTTGACGGCACCGCGGCGTCGGACACGGCCTTCGAGCTCTCGCCGGGCCAAATCCTGACGATCGGCTCCACCCACATCGGCTTTGGAGAAGCCACTGCCGTGTGGGGCATGACGGCGCTGCCGGAGATTCGAGAACTCGGTGGAAAGCAGGAGTCGCCTGAACCGGAAGCTGAGAAACCGCCAGCCCTGCCCGTTCCGGACCAACCTCCTGTCGAGGATGTCAAGAGGAAGCCAAAGGCCTTCCTCATCGGGTTGACCGCATTAGTCGTGCTCTTTGTCGCTGCAGTCGGGACATTCTTTTTCCTGCGCAGCGAGAATGCCGATAGGGGCAGTATCGTTCGCAGTCAGGCGAACACCGCCAGCTTCTTCTCGCCTCAGGGTGGGCGGAACGATGCGATGACGTCCGTGATTGACCAGGTGAAGCAACAGGTCGAACAACACGTTCCCAGTTCATCCGTAAGCATTCTCGATCGCGGCGGCCAACCGTTCGTGCGTGTATACGTTCGTACGCGCAAGCAGAGCGAAGAAGCTAAGCGAATCATCAACGGCGCGCCGTTTCCCGTATTCTCGGAGATCATCTCGCTCGAAGAAGTCGAAACCTCGGCAAACCTCTTGGCGGAAATGCTTGGATACACCGTCAAAGCCTCTTTTACGAAAGACGGCACCGCGTATTGGAGCGGTTATCTCCCTTCCACGGACAGCTGGCACGACCTCAAGGTGCGACTCGAAACCGACCTCCCCTACATTAGGACAAACGAAACTAACATCGTTTATGCTTCAACCATTGAGGAGGCCCTCAAGGCCGCATTAGCCGACACCCCCCTGCGGGATCGCATCAAGGTCGAGTCCGGCAAAACCAACGCCACGCTCACGGGCGCCATCGCACCAGACGATTCCGGAAAATGGCTCGAGACTTTCGCCACGCTGAAAGAACGTTTTCAACAAGACGTTTTTCTCATCGACAAAGTCCGCGCAGGAACGGTGCAAACGCTATCCAAGAACCCTTTCCCCTCTCCCGTTGTAGGTGTATCCACATCCAGTCTGCCCTCCGTTCTATTGCTCAATGGTCAAAGGTTGTATCCAGGAGCGATTCTGAAGGACGGACTCGTGCTTGCATCCATTCAAACGGATCGTCTGGTGCTCGATGGACCGAACGGCAAGAGTGCGGTCCTGATTGGGAGCGTCGCCCCGGAGTAGTTCTAAATGTTTCGAAATCGTTGCAATCTTTTCCTTCATTCGATCGGCAATTTCATTTGAATGAAAGCATGACTGTCGAACTCGCTCAGTGGACCACATTCGGAGAACAACTGGAAGGCCCCAACGGGGACAACGCTCGCGCCAAACTGATTGAAACGATTGAGGCGATGCAATCCGACCTCGAGAGGGCTTTTCGTCAGGGGGTTACTGCCGATGAAGCACCCCGACTCGAAGCGCTCCGTTCCGGGTTGGATGCAGCGCGAACGATCGCCGAAAAGTCGCTCAAACCTCTCCACTTTTCCACTCGCTGATTCCTACCGGCTAGCCCCTCTGGTAACGACACTCCACTTTCTCTAAACGACATGAACTTAATGCCAGCCGACCAGTTTCCGAAAAGCGGCTTCGGATTTACGGAACTCATCAACGCTTTTGGTGACAAGAGCGACGGAACCAAAGGAGTCATCTCCCAAGCGCAGACCGCCGTGCAAGATGCGATTACCAATCTGAAACCTGGAGATACGCAGGGGGCGCTGCAGATTCAGATGCTCATGAGCCAATACACGCAAATCATGTCTACGACGACGCAACTGACATCTGCGCTCAAGCAGGCTACCTCAGAACCAACCCGAGCCATCGGACAGTAGTCCTCGTGCTTATAAATCCTCTCTCATTGCCATGGCCGCTGTAGCGTTCGCCCAAATCCCTCTGCCTGGATATTCGATTCAGGATGTTGCAACCAGTATGACGAATGCGATTTCGCAGTCGTATACAACGCTCCAAGCGAGTATTGCGGCCCTCAACCCGGGCGACCCGCAGGCCACACTAAACCTCCAGCTGCAAATGGCGCAGTATACGTTGAATCTGTCCGTCACGTCGCAATCCATTCAGGCGCTTACGAACATCTCCAAACAGACCATCCAATCCGTCGGACAAGCCTAAGAGCAAATAATCACGAAGCTTTCCTTTCAACCCAAGCCTCATAACACACCTGCCATGATCGATCCCATTCTTCCTCTTTCAAAGGAGCGGCGCCAGTTTCTCTACGAACTCGGACTCCTCGGTGCGAACAACCTGCTCGGCATGGAGTCCCTCGTTCTCTTCAGTGCTCTCGAACGATCCGAACCGGATCAAGCTTACCCTAAGGTCGGACTCGGGTTCGTTTTGCTGATGGCGCAACAGCATGATCTTGCGGAGGAAAAGCTTTCCGACCCTATCGTCAAGCAAAGTAATCTTGCCGGTTATGCAGAAGTCATCCGTGCGTTTGGCAGGAAGCTGAGGGGAGACACCAACGGGTTCGAGCAGATCGCGAAGGAAGCCGATACATGCGATCTCTCCGAAGCCTCGCGGGGCCTGCTCGAAGTCTTGCGCAACCAGACCTTCGAAGTGCCCGAATCTGCCGCAGCCTGATCGATTGCGTCGGTCTGAAACCACCTCTAACGCGTTATAAAACATGTCCACTGGCGGAATCACCCCGGTCTCGTCCGGAACCTCGCTAAACCCGCTTGCCGGGGGAGCGGCGGCAGCTGTGGATTCTTCAGCGGAGGACGCTGCACTGAATGCCGCGGGATTGCCTGAGAATCCAACAATCGACGATATCATTAACTTCGGCATCGTGAACAACATCGTCGCCAATACACAGACGATGACGCAGCAGATTAAGGAAGCCTACGAAGAGCAGTAGTTTCCCATCGGCCAAACCCGTACCATGTCCAGCATCTCCAGTCTCTTGGGTTCGGATTTCGCGACTCAATCGCTGATCGCGCAAGCGGGAGGCGGCGCCAATCCATTGGGCGCTTCCCCGGTCGTGGCGCCTTCTGAAGGCAGCATACCGCTTCAAACGATTGACAACCTCTTCGGGACGTCCGATGTGGCATCCGGAACCGCAGCCGCTTCCCCATCTATTGCGCCAATGTTGCAAACACCTCCAAACCTGATTGGAGCGGCCGGATTGAGTGAGGTTCTCGGTGGAGTCCTTCCCACCTCCGGTGTCCCCTCCCCGTTCGAGCTTCTTCGAGCTCAGGTCCAACTGGTTGAGACGCAGCTTGGTTGGCAATTCACGGCGAAACTCGCCGGAACGAGTGTCACCGGGATCCAAACCTTGCTGAACAGCCAAGTCTGATGAGCACCACGGAGCAGCAAGAACCTGCGTCTGATCCGCTCGAACTGCGCATTCTGGAGCGTCGTAATTCAGAACTCCAAAAACAAATCGAGGCGTCGTGGCAGGAGATCGATGCGAAACTCAACGCGGCCGGAATGAACTTCGAACAGTTTGCGAAGCTGGTTTTCAAGAGCAGCCACGACGATGCGTCTGAGGCGGGAGAGTTTCAGAGTGCTCTGAATCGGATCCTCGAGGCCCGACGCAGCCTCGACAAGACGTTCTTGGAATCAGTTCAACCTTCAGGTCCATCTGGAACGGCACGCTTCCGCCGATTGGCGAAGGTGTAAACAAATCCGTGGATTAACAATAACTCTCGTCATGTCAGCGATCACCAACTCTCCATCGCCCACAACGACCGGAACTTCGTACGTGCCCCCGGAAAGCAAGCCAGCGATGTCAAAGGCGTCCTCGCAAGGAGCGGCGACATCCAGTCTTCTGAAACCGGACGACATCGGAAAGATGTTTCCACCGCGCATGAGCACCGATGACATGCAAAAGGCGCTCAGCGATTGGAGTACAAAGTTTGAGTCTTTCAAACAGCCTCCGAACGCCGTTTCCTTCAAGAATAACCAGGGGCAGACTGTTCCCTTTTCCTCTCTAAGTGCGGATGACCAAACCAAGTTGGTGTCCGAGCTGTCACAGGGAAAGTCGCTGTCCGACGCACTGGCCTCCATCGGCCTTGCTGGTCCGACCCCTCCGAACCAGGCATTCTCAGACACGGCCGCAGCCCTGAGCACGATGGTGGCTCAGTTCAACACGGCCGGCGTCTTCAGTTCCGACATGAACGCTTTGGGACAGGTCATCGGCGGCAAAGTGTCCTATTCGGTGACGTACTCGGGAGGACAATACCAGATCGCCACCTCCAAAACTTCCGGTCAGGTGGAGGCGATCTATGCCGACATCACCAAAGGTCTCAGCGATGCGAAGGCGAAGCAAACAGAGGTCGAAAACCTTACCACGCTGCTCAATGCTCTGAATTCCAAGAAAGACAGCGGATTGAAAGAATCGTACACGTTCAAGAGTCCCGATGGATCGACGTACACGCAGTCGGCATCGGACTTTTTGAAGGACAACTACAATGCGAACAAGGATGGCGGAGACAATGACACCGCGCGTTCCTACAACGCTTCCACTATTAATCAGCTGATTAGCAACGTGAACAACGACCTGTCCACGATTCAAAGCTCCATCAATTCAAAGATGTCGACGGTTCAGCAGCAACTCCAGCTCTTGGGCGGGATGATCTCCGAACTCTTCAGCAAGCTGAGCGAGATGAGCCGAGGCATCAACTAATTTTCCTGCATCCCTGAACTACACTCAGAAACCACACGAACACAATGAGCTCGATCGAAAACACCGAAGAACTCCCGCTGCCGACCATTAGCGACGAGGAGTTGCAGCGCATGGTCAGTCAGATCGGAGAAGAGGGCAAGCCCCTTTACGTCGCCACCGGCATGTCGGAGGACCAGATAGAGGCCCTCTACTCTGTTGCCTACAATCTCTACAACGCCGGCAAGCTCGAAGACGCCCTGAAGATCTTCGTCTCCCTGTGCATGTTCAGCCATTTGGATATGCGCTTCTGGCGAGGACTGGGAGCGACTGCTCAAGCGCTAAAGAATTACGAGTACGCTCTACAGGCGTATGCCTACGCTGCGGTGCTCGATCCCGCTGACCCCCGTGCGATCTATCACACGATGGAATGCCAGCTTGCATTGAAAAACTACCCGCAGGCGCTCGCGGCGGCGGAATATCTTGATGAAATCACCGCCGGTAAGTCGGAGTTCGCCGAGATGGAAGCGAAGGCAAAACTCGTGGCCGATGCCATCCGAACCAACATCGCATCGCAGGCGACTGCGAATGCCTAAGGGGACAGGTCCAAAACCCAACCCGACCACACGATGAGCACTATCACACCCACTTCGACAGACCGGACGGGATCGATGCAGACCGATCCCAACGCTCAACTGGCGCCGAAGTCGCCGAAGAAAACGGACTCGCTCGATTCCACGCTGAGCGATATCTTTCTGCAGACCTCGTTGATCGTCCAAGACAACGCGCAGGGCGACAAAAAGACCTCTGGTGCGCGAAATCAGAACACGCCCCCGCTGATCTCGCTCGACGCCCCACAGAAGCAGTACACTCCGGCTGAGCTCACATTCCTTGCGGCGCAAATCTCCCTGAAGTCCCAGGACCTCGGGGTTCAAGCGGGCAATGCGGTTCGTACGATCAATAAGGATCGGCAGGTGTCTGAAATGGCCAAGAACGCGGAGGAGGCGAAGAAAGCGTCCGAGACGCAGGCGAAGTCGGACAAGAAGAGCGGCATCATGGGAATCTTCAACAAGATCTTCACGGGGCTATCGCTCGTCGTGGGCGCGGTGTTGGTGGCCACAGGGGTCGGAGCAGCGGCCGGAGCAGCCCTGATCGCCGGTGCGATCGTTTCGCTAATCATGCAATCCGGACCGGTTGCGGATCTCATCGGCAAGATGATGACCGCGCTCCAGGACAAGCTCGGACCGATCGCGGGAGCGATTGTCGGGGCGCTCATTGTGACCGCCGTCGCCATTGCCGCCAGTGCGGCCGGCGGCGCCGGTCTTTCCGCTCTCGGCTCTGTTGCGGTGAAAGCCGCCCAGGGAGTGGTTGCGGGGGTGCAGGCGGGGACGCAGACTGCGGGAGCCGTGGTTCGCACCTTGGCCACCGCGGTTAACTACCTTGCGAATGTCGCAAAGACGGCGGGCGTGGCGATGCAACAGAACATTAAGATCGCGATGCTCATTCTCCAAAGTGCCACGCAAATGGCGCAGGGCGGCATGGGCATCGGACTTGGAATCACGCAAATCGATCTCGCCGACATCAAGAAGGCTTTCGATCTTTCTGCCGCAAATCTTTCGGAGATCAACGGCCTGCTTAAGCAATTGACTGCGACGATGAACCAGACGATCGCCCAAATGATCTCCACCCTCCAAGCCAGCATCAACATGATGGCATCGTTCGGCCAGGTGATTCCCAGAATGACCACGGCCTAGTCGAGCTCACCCTTACACATTCTCTACCGATGAGCACTCCCGTAGGTTTAAATCCTGCAAACGTTCAATTCGATGTTTCGACATCCGTCTCCGCTCCCAAAAAGGCAGAGCAGAAAGCAGTCGTCGATGGACAATCCGTTACCGTAGCCGAACAGAAGACCACGTCCACACCCGGCACACCGGAAAAGCCGGTTCTGACCGCCCCCAAGTCCGGAAGCAATTCCGCCATTGTGGGTTCAGACTGGCCGCCATCCATCGACATCGCGGCACTCATTGCTGGCCTTCTCCAACTCGCGGCTGATGTGAACAAGAGCGCATTATTGCTGGCGAAGACTCAGGTGGACGCGAACAAAGCCGACGCCGATGCCCAGCGCGCTGCGGCGGATTCCGGTTATCAATCGCGAATCGCGGGTGCGGCCTCGACCATCGCAATGGGAGGGATGTCGATCGTCGGTGCCAGCTACAGCCTCGCGAAGGCCGGCGGCGCGATCAAAGCGGCGAACGCCGAAGCGGGTTCCGCGCAATTTGGAACACAACCCGCCGCCAAGCTCACGACGCCAACAACGACGAAAACGACTGGCGTTCAAATGGAAACTGAGATGGTCACGCTTAAAACACAGACCACCGGCACGAATTCGACGACAAACACGACTTCAAAGACCAGTACGAACGAAACCACAAAGGAATCGACCTCGACCACGAAAAAGGATGGAACCGATCCGAACACGGGGAAGCCGGTTAATGAAAAGGGTCTGACAGCAGACACCCGTGCTGCCGTTCACGCGGCATCCCTCAACGCCTCCATGACCAAGCTGCAGAGCATCTCCGCGCTCCTTACGCAAATTGGAACCATCGGCCAGGGCGTCGGAACGTACATCTCCGGATCTATGGAAAAAGACGCCGGCTACAAGCAGGCGGAGTCCACTCAGATCAAGAGTGCCCAACAAACCGCAGAGGCTGCGATCCAATCCGTTTACAGTCTGATTTCGGACATCCGTTCGAATGTGAGTACGTTCTCAAACTACATCGCGGGCTCCGGACGCGCCTGAGCCGCACGACTAAACCGCCACACCCATGCATCCGTTTTCCAATCATGTGGCGTGGTTCCTGGACGCCTTGGGGGTTCCTGCTGACGAGCGGGAACTCCCGATCGAACGGGTGCTGGATACCGGAATGGTCGTCGAGTTCCGGGAGCACGAGGGTCGCGCCTTTGCGGTGGGCATTCTTAATGAAATGCCGCTCGCCCAAGACGACCCTGCATTAGAGCGTTTGTTGGAGGATCAGGACCGTTTCATTGTCGGCGTCCGCACTCGCCTGGCGTACGACACGGATAGCTGCCAGTTGTTCGGGTGGCGGGAGATTCCTCATTTCGAGCATCCACAGGAGGCGGGCGACTTTCTTAAGTCCTTCTGCCAGGAATTGGAACCCCATTATTCCAGACTCTCGTTGCTGGGCATCGTCTGAAGAGATTGCTTACCGCCCCGCACCACTCATGTTTGGATTTCGTTTCGTTCTCATTTGCATCTTAAGCGCGCTGCTTCCCTTCAGGGATTCGGCGGCTCAGTCCGTTGCGGATGCAACGCCGACGGTCATATTTTCCAGCAAGACTCCCCGAAGTTCAACTTTCGAAGCCGATCTCGCGGCAAGCATTCCCTGGCCTAAGACCAAGTATCTCATCATTGCCCAGGACCGTCCCGTGGCGGATGTGATCGTGGAGCTGGGAGAACAGCACGGGATTCGAACGTTTGTCAGCGATGGAGTGAAGGGCAGAATTAGTGGTCGATTCGACAGTGTGCCGCCCGGTGAAATGCTCACGCAGATCTGCAGGTCCTACAATCTCCTGTGGATGTTCTACAACGGGTTTCTCTACATCGGCGCCCCAAGCGATGTGCGAAACGATTTCATCACCCTGCGCTACGCGAGTGCCGACCGGGTGATCGGGGTGCTTGACAGTATCGGAATCATCTCCCCGAGCGGACTAATACGCGCCATTGAGGGAAGTCCGGTTCTGGTAGTGACGGGATTGTCGAAGTTCGTGGAGATCACGCGATCGATCGCGGAAACGCTTGATCGGCAGGACCAATTCCGTCAGCAGGGAGAATCCGTCATTGAGGTGTTTCCTCTGAATCACGCCTGGGCATACGACGTGGATATTGGGAGCGGCGGGGAAACCTCCACCACCCCAACGCGGGTGCAGGGAGTGGCAACCCTTCTGCAGCGGTTGGTGGGGTCCTTTCAGCAGAACAGCTCGGGTGTCGGAGAAACATTCCGGGTCGGCGGCCGACCCGGGGTGATGACGGGGGCTCTCGGGCCGGAGCAGATCCGCGAGCAAGCCCGGTTGGGATTTTATCCGGGTCCACAACCCGGTTCGGGATCATCTGGTGGAGCGGGTGGTGGTGCGAATTCCCAAGGCGCGGCACCGCCATCGTCAGGTCTTCCCCTTGGGAACGGCGATGGAGGCAATGGCATGCTCCCAGGCGCATTCTCGGCGATCCAACCTCAGATCACCTCGGACGTCAGGCGCAATGCGGTCGTCATCCGGGACACCCGAGAAAACATGGCGTTCTACGCTTCGGCGATCGCCAAGCTCGACGTGCCGGTGCGCGTTGTCGAAATCTCTGCGGCAATTGTCGATCTGCGCATCGGAGGTTCGCGCTCGCTTGGGTTGAACACCGTGGCGGTGGGAGTGGACGGCTACGGAGGCGTTGCCGGGAGCGCCACCGGCGCACCAGGCGTGGCCATCGGACAGAACGGCATCGGTCTCGGAACGACAGATAGTGAGGGAAACACCTACAACTCCGCCGCCACCACGTCGCAAATCGGCGAGAACGCCGCGAGCCCCGCAAATGTCGTTGCCAGCGGGGTATTCGGAACCACCCAGATCACTGCGGCCATCAACGCGCTCGAACAGGCAAACAAAGCGAAGACGCTCTCCCGCCCCACCGTGCTCACCCTGGATAACTTTGGCGCCACGATCAGCCGACAGGAAACGTTCTACGTGAACTCCACCGGGCAGTACGTCAGCAATCTATTCGACGTCAGCACCGGCTTGAGTCTTCAGGTCGTACCCCACGTGACGATCGAGAATAATCAGGAGCGCATTTACCTTCAGGTTCGGATCGAGGATGGAACCCTCGGAGCCCAGCAGGTGAGTTCGATTCCAACTGTCCAGCAATCCACGCTCACGACTCAGGCGATCGTGAAAAGGGACCAAAGCCTCATGGTTGGCGGCCTGTACATCAAACTAAACAAACAGCAGGTCAGCGGCTACCCCTGGCTTCAGCGAATTCCCGTCTTGGGCTATCTGTTCTCCGTCCGCGACCGCGCGAATGACATGGTCGAACGCCTCTTTGTGATCACGCCGCGGATCGTGCAGCTCGATTCGAAGAAACTCGGTGACTATTCGCAATACTTCAAACCTTCGCCCACGCAGCAACAGGCGATCGATCTGCAAAGCTCCCGGGAGTTTGCTCCCGTGGCAAAAGCATCTGTTCAGGGTGGAAAACCCATGAAGCGAAAGTTCCTCTTTTTTAACACGCCGGATATTCAGATTGACCCGGGTGCGCCACCCCTTGAGGGCGGGATCGAGGGCCTTCCGCTAAACAACCAGGAGAGAGACTGACCATGCGAAAGTTCATCAACCACCTCGTCCGACTTCTGCTCGTCCTCACACTCGCAGGCTCCCTGAGCGGTTGTGGGAACGAAGATTTGTTCACGAATGTTAGTGAAGCCGACGCCAACACGATGCTCGGCATCCTCCTCGCCCGCGGAATCCCTGCAACGAAGCGACCCGTGAAGGAAAACAATTTTGCGGTCACGGTTCCCCGCGATCAGTTCGCGAGCGCGGTGGACATCCTGAAGTGGTATGGAATTCCCAAGGAACAATTTACCGGAGTCGGCGAGCTTTTTCAGAAAACAGGTTTGGTCTCGTCTCCGAGCGAAGAGCGTATCCGCTTCATGTACGCCCTTAGCGAAGACGTCTCAGAGCTTCTCAGCAACATTGATGGGGTCGTGACGGCTCGTGTCATCCTGGTACTTCCGAGCAACGATCCGTATTCAGACACTAAGTATCCTTCGTCGGCGTCCGTATTCCTCAAATGCCGGCCGGGCTTTGATACATCGACGAAGATTCCACAAATCAAGCAACTGGTGATGAATAGTGTCGAAGGGCTTTCGTACGAGAAAGTGGCCGTGACCATCATGCGCTCCGACGAGGTGGACTACTTCTTCCCGGTTCAGCAGCAGGCCTACTATACGAAGTTCCTCGGCATCGAGATGAGCAAGAACACGGCGGACCGGTTCTTTTGGCTGCTGGGCGCTTGCGGGGTCCTGATTCTTCTGGCCGTCGGTGCTGCCGTGTTTGCGTTCCTCCGTCCGCGCAAGCCCGTTGAGCCTGCCGAGGTCGCTGCTGCGCCGGGAACTGCAGCGTCCACCTGAACCATTGGTACCTTAACGAAATGACCTCGCCCGAGACCACGGAGAATTGGCAGAAGCTGGCAAAATCGTGGCTGGGTATTGCCGCGCGGGATCCGAGTTTACAAGGCTGGCTGGACCTTAACCTGGCGGTGCCCATTCCCCGCAATGGACCATCCACGGCTTCATTAATTGAGGCGATCGAAAGCGACGGGCGAGCCTCCCGCTTTCTTCGCCAAACGCTGCGCGAGGACCTTGGGTGGAACGGGAACTGGGTGGAATGGTCGCCAAACGATCTGATGTGGAAGCTCATCCTGAACACGACAGAATCCATCCGCACACACTTTGTCTTCACCGGCGCGATCTGCTGCCGGGAACTGATTGGCCGCACGATTGTCCGCAATCGTGTGGAAGCCATTGCCGCAGCGATCGGGCGGGAAGCGAAGTTTGCCCTGGATGCGCGTCTCTCGTTGCGCAGACTACGCCCACCCGAAATCACCAAGCGGTCCGTGTGGTCCGATGCGCCTTCGGAGGATCTGCTGAGGAGTGGGATCCTCTGTGCACGCATCGCGCTTTCCACCCGATCCATGGCGCTGACTCAGCGCTTCCGCGAGCGGTTGCCCTCCGCAGTTTGGGATGAACCGCTCGCCGAGCCGACACCCGACTCCGCATCGGATGCGGAAGAGTGCATTCGCGCCGCACGGCATCTCGAGGCATGAACACGGAGCATTTGATCACTCCCGACCCCACGCTTCCCGCCTTCGCAGGCGGATCAGTGATTCGGCGCTCGGATGCGATTCGTCTCGCGGACTCACGGGTCATCCTGGAGACGGCACGCGCAGACGCGGAGGCGTCCGCCCTCCGCGCCTCCGAAGAGTTCGAGCGCCGGCGCATGGAAGGCTTCAACAAGGGCCTGGAAGAGGGCCTTCTCGAGGCCCGTCGCCGAAACTTGGAAGCCGTCGCCGCCACCACCCAGTACTTCCACGGCCTGCACGAACAGGTGTGCGACATGGTCGTCTCCTGCCTGCGAAACATTATCGTCGACCTCCCCCCGCTCGAAGGGATCCGCCAGGTCGCGATGAAGGCACTGGAAAACACCGGTCCTCAGGAAGGGCTCGTCCTTTACTTAAGTCCCGAAGACATGCCCCGTGCCTCGAAGATGCTGGCCCAACTCCAGGCGTCGCTTCCCGATGGCATCCGCATCGAGCCAAGAACGCGAAGCGACATCACTCCGGGCGAGTGCCTCCTGGAAACGCCACTGGGCGTCGTTCGCTCCGGCATTGAGGATCAGCTGGAGATGCTGCGAACCACCCTGCTCAAATCCCAAACGTGACATCGACCGCACCAGACCTTCTCCCAGCCTATACGGCCCGGTTGCGCGATGCGGCCGCGGGCACGGATCTCCGTGCGCGGAGGGGTCGTATCACCCAAGTCGCCGGTGTGCTGGTCAAGGCTGTCCTCCCCGGGGTGCAGGTGGGGGAGTTGTGCGGTCTCTGGCGGCCCGGTGCGACGGAACCCCAGTTTGCCGAAGTGATCGGGTTCTCCAATGCCACCGCGCTTCTCATGCCAATCGGCAAATACGAGGGACTCTCTTCCAATACCGAGGTGCACCCCACAGGCACGACGCACCGCGTTCCCGTGGGCAACGGACTCTTAGGGCGCGTGCTCGACGGGCTCGGTCAGTTTCTCGACAAAAGCGACAAACCTTTCATCGCGGAAGGGGAGTACCCCGTGACCGCGATGCCCCCGGACCCCCTCTCTCGCTCGATCATCCACGAACCGCTCTCCCTCGGGGTCCGCGCGATCGACGGAATGCTCACTTGTGGCCAGGGTCAGCGCGTTGGCATTTTCGCTGCCGCCGGGGGAGGAAAAAGTACGCTCCTCGCGCAGATCCTCCGAAACACCAACGCGGATGTCGTCGTACTGGCACTCGTGGGGGAACGGGGTCGCGAAGTGCGGGAGTTCCTTGAACTCGTGCTCGATGAAGAATCGCGGAAACGTTCCGTGGTGGTCGTTTCCACCTCCGATCGCCCGGACATCGAACGGCTTAAGTGTGCGCTCGTCGCCACCACCATCGCAGAGTTCTTCCGGGACCAGGGGAAGAAAGTGTTGCTAATGGTCGATTCCGTCACGCGATTCGCGAGAGCGCAGCGCTCGATCGGACTTGCCGCCGGTGAACCTCCCGCGCGACGCGGATTTCCGCCATCCGTCTTCACCGCCCTTCCGGCCCTCCTCGAGCGAGCCGGACCGGCCCCGGTCGGATCCATCACGGCAATCTACACCGTGCTTGTAGAGGGCGATGACATGACGGAACCCGTGGCCGACGAAGTGCGTTCCATCCTGGATGGGCACTTCATCCTCTCCCGGCGGCTCGCATCCGCTTATCACTATCCCGCCATCGATATTCTGGAAAGTGTCAGCCGCGTAATGAGCAACGTCGTTGATGAAGGCCATAAGCAGGCCGCGGGAAAGGTTCGGGACATGCTCGCCCGCTACCGGGACACGGAAATGCTGATCAAGATCGGGGAGTACAAAAAGGGCAGTGATCCGAAGACGGACGAAGCCATTGAGAAAAACGAACGGATCAACGCGTTCCTTAAGCAAAAAATGAACGAAAAATCGTCGTATGAAGATACGACGAGGCAACTTCGGGAGTTGGCGGGGTGACATCATGAAATACCCGCTCCAATTTCTGGTTAAGATTCGCAGAGACCATCAGCAACGGTGTGAACAGGCATTAGTCCAGGCGCGCGCGGCGCGGGAACGGCGAGAGGAGGAACTCGCGCTTCGACAAAAGGAGCTCCGCGATTATCGGGACTGGTGCGATCGCGAGGAGGATCGCTTGTTCGATGTCATTTTCCGCGGGGCCTCGACAAACAAGGACGTCGTCTCTGCGAAGGAAGAGATGCTTTGGAACCGACAGAAGGAGTCCGAGTACACTGGACGCGTGGCAGAGGCGGAAAAGGCCCTTACTGCAGCCATCGCGGAGGTTCAGGCCAGGATTGAGGCTCTCCAACGGGCAACGAAGAACATCGAAAAACTCTCCGCCCACCGCGATCTCTGGACGGCGGAAGCCCGACTTTTGGCACAGCAGGCCGAGGACATGCAAATGGAGGAAGCCGCCGAAATTGCCTTCAGCCGAAGAACCCCGGATCTATGAGCTTCCGAATCCCCGATAACATTCCCCCACTGCCCCCTCCCTCGCGCAGATCGAAGGACGACGAACAACGCGATATGGAAGGCGATGCCAACATGTTCCAACAGATGTTGGGACAGGGCTTCTCAGGAACTTCGACTGACGAACTCTGGCAATCCCAAAGTCCGACCCTCAACATCCCCGCACCGTCTGGCACAGCCGAGCCTAACAAGGCCGCCGCACTAATCGCCGATCAAACGCGTCTGTTGCTTGCGAATCTGGTTCAACAAATGCGCGCGTCGATTACCGACGAACTAAGGAAAGCCTCAGCAGGTGACGCGTCCTCCCTTACCACGGCCATCCGGAATCTCCTGACGGGATCGGATCCATCGAACTCAGGGGAGCCCGATGATGCAGCCGGAACCGCATTCGATCACTTCGATGCGATGGCGGTATCTTCGCCTGAGTCGTCGGCAACGTCTGCCCTCCACGGTTGGGCGCAGCAGCTCTCCAAGATCCCACCGGAAGCAATCGATTCGTCCTCGCGTGAATTGCTCACGGAGGCGCTTTCATTGCTGGATAATACTGCGGCATCGGTAGAAACGGAGTTCTCCAATGGAGTTCCTTCTTTCGATTTCTCGTCGCCCCCGCCTGCGCCGTCTGCGACTGACTCCGGCAATTCGCAGATCCTCAATCCTGACCTTTCTAAGGTTTCCACGAGCGCGACAAACGCCGCCATCGGAGATAAAGTTGCTCAACTAAAGGACGACGCGACCTCGACGCAAGGCTCTGAGGCGCAAAAGATGATCGCGTTGCAAACCGCCCAGCTTCTGGGTCAGTTGCTGCAAGGCGTTCGCTCCGAATTGGGGCAAGCCGGTTCGACGGCAGCGATGGGGAACTCCGTGGACATTCGATCCGCCCTGGGCGGTCTGATCGCAAGTCTGGGCGGTTCGGGGCACTCAAGCGCTCCCGCACTGTCGCCATCCTCCCCGAACGCCTCGCAGTTCAGCGTGGACGCACCCTCCTCCGCAGCTGCGAACGCACTCTACCAGAGCGCGTCCGTTCAGCCTCGTGCGGGTACGCCTGTGTCCCAAGCTGCATCTCGCGTGAGCGGGGCCGATTCCGTGGGCAACATTGCGGAATTAGCAAAACAGATCGCCTCGATCAACCCCGGCACCCTCAATGACGAGTCGATGAAAGTGCTGGGGCAACTCGCCCAACTTCTCAACATTCCCACCACCCCGGGGGCAACACCGGAGTCGTCCGGAAGCGCATCCCCGCTGCCCATTCCTACTAACGCCGATGCGCCTGTTCAGACGGGAATGCCTGCAACACCCGCGTCGGCACAAAGTGGGATCGCACCAAGCCCATCTAACATTCCGGCCCCCTCTCCTCCTCAGACGCCTGACGTTCCCGCCGCACCTGCTTCCTTTGGACCGTCGGCATCCTCGACCACCCCAGCTTCCGCAAGCCCCACAAAGCCGTCTACGGGCGCGCCTTTGACGGGACTCCAAGCGGCGGCGACGCCCGACCCATCCGGGCAGACCATGCAGAACCCTGCCGCCCGTGCAACGCCCAGCGCAACCGGAACGATTCCAACTGTGCAGCCTACCGTTCCGGCAGGTCCGACGGTCCAAACAACGGAATCTCCGGACACTGCCGCCACGACACCCGCCGATTCTCGAGTTGGCAGCACCGCGACCCCGGTTCAGCCGAATCCCGCATCGGCAAATGCGTCGGCGGTCGAATCCGTTCCGACCCCCGAACCTTCCACCTCGCAGCCGACAAGCGCGCCCGCAGGTCAAACTGCTCAGTCTGCCTCGACGGCTGGAACCGCAGCCGCTCCATCAATACAAGAGCCCGCGCAGGTTGCTCTCGAGAGCACACCGGGCACGACACCGGCCACGACGCCCGGAGCGACACACGCTGGAACGGCTTCGAGCGGAACGGTGTCCCCCGCAACAAAGCCCGCGCCGGGTGTTGCCGGCTCGACTCCGGCACCGGCAGGTCCCGCGACTCCCGATGTGGCCTCGACCTCCAGTCCGAGCGCGGCGATGGCCACGCCCCAGCCAGCGCAGGGAGGTTCTTCCAAGCCGGCTGGTGACAGAGTAACGAGCAGTTCCGTGGCTGAAGCGACTTCAGCCGCTGCGGCGCCCGACACGAAAGATATCGCCCCAGCGGCGTCCTCGGCTGCGGCGTCCTCGGCTGCGGCGTCTTCGGCTGCGGCGTCTTCGGGGGCAGTGCCGGCCGGGGTCGTCGGGGCGAAAGCTGCTCCGAGCACAGGCGTGGCGAACCCGCCAAACGTGGCAGATGTCGAGACGAAATCGGACACCGGCACCCAGGTAATCAGGAGTGAGGCGTCGTTAGGGTCCAACCCGCCGACACCTGCAACGGCGCGCGGACCGATCACGAAGGATAGTGTGGAGAACGACAGCACCAGGCAGTCCCTTGAATCGGCCGCTGCATCTATTTCCGGCAACTCTGCGGCGGTTGTTCCATCTGCCCCCCCTCAGAAAGCCGACGCTCCTCTTCCGAGCGCCAAGCAGGACAACTCCGCGCTCGCGAACGTGCTTCGCTTAATCTCTACCAATGTCATGGGTCTCATGACGATGGGTAAGGAGCAAACATCCTTTCAACTGCGCTCGGACGTGCTGCCCGGGGTGACCGTACAGCTCACGCTGAATCCCCAGGGACTAAGCGTCACGTTCACCACGACGAATCCCGACAGCGCCCGACTATTAGCCCAATCGCGCGGAGCGTTGGAGTCGTCGTTGCGAACGCTCCGCTCCAGCGTGAGCGTCGAGATCGAAGATGCTTCTGCCCCGGAGGAATCCGAAGAATCACGTGAGCCCGGCCAAGCCG
>Ga0247837_1004015_pt1 | contig 24362 bp, 16 predicted proteins | sample LaCtaG_2_FD_187115 | JGI IMG/M metagenome (GOLD analysis project Ga0247837, IMG submission 187115) | Freshwater microbial communities from meromictic Lake La Cruz, Castile-La Mancha, Spain - LaCruzMarch2015_14.5m | ecosystem: Environmental > Aquatic > Freshwater > Lake | place: Spain: Castile-La...
GCGGTGTTTAGGGTGTATACAGACATTGGCCCACTGCATCGCCCGAGCATTTAGAGTGCTTACATTTAGTATCATCTTATATAGCAAAGAAACCTCACGAGAACAAAGACATCATCCTTGAATTGAGTGCGCAAAAGCCAGAAACAGCACACAAACTGCCTTCTATAAGGCGCTTTCATACTTTCGCAGAGTGAAAGCCATATCTCTAGCACGTACTTTCCAATAGTGAATATCAAACATCGAAGCAACTGATGACTATCGGACTTTACCACTTCTACTAGTTAGTCCTGGTGCTCTCCATTCACAGCTCCCACCTTCACCCATCTCACATACGTCGCTCTGTACGCCTTCACCAGTCTCCGCATCACCTCAGTCAGCTGCACCTGCCGAACTCTCCCCACAGTCCTCACCAAGTCGCCCACACTCACTTCCCTGTCCTCATCCGCATCCAGCTTTTCCCAGACTGTGTGGTCGAACGCTCTCACTAAGGACTCCAACCCCACGTACAGAAACACCCGGTCCAGGCCTGACTTCACTTTCTGCGGCCAGGTCAAGGCATACACATCTGTGGCTCGCACACGGATGCAGATAGCCTTCAGACTGTTCACCTTGTCACTGACGTATTGGTAGGACCTTGAGTCGTGCAAAGCTCCTTGCTTGGTGGCTATGAATAGGCTGAGTTCGGAGTGGAGGCGGTGCTCCATCTCCGCCAGTCGGTCAAAGCCGCGCAGAGGAACGCTGGGGCCGGGAACACTGCACACCCGAGACACCCACTGCTCATCCAGCACTACTATCGAGGCGTCCACGGCTTGGTCTGTAGCCCGCAGGAGCAGGAAGCTGGTGCGGTTCGCTACGTCTTTGGCCTTGCGGACTAGAGTTGTCGTCTGGGACTTGAGAGCTGTGGCTGAGCCTGCGATTGCGGCTTTCAGAGAGGCGAGTGAGTAGAATAGTCGACCTGCTGAAGTGAAGTCGGCCTTCCACTCCTTGCCCATAGCTGTCTTGAGTCGGTCCACGAACTCTCGCATGTTGAGGGCAGGGACATGCTCCCAAACAGTCACCAGCGCACGCATAAGTCGTTCATTGCCCTCCGTGGCTAGCGCCGCTGCCAGCAACAGCACATCATCGATATGCACATATCCTTGCAAGAAGGCGTGCAAGGCCTTGGCCTTCTCTGCAAGCGCTGGCTGCCAGCCTTCCCCGTACACTCGCTTGACAGCCGTGATAAAGCGCTCGTAGTCGAGTCCGTAAGCCAGCCAACTTTTCAGTACTGCTGCATATAGGCGAGAGTTCGACACTCTGGCTTGCAAAGCCCTCGGCACTCCCTTCAGTCCCACGAGTCTGGCGTCCAGGGAGTCAATAAGTGGCTCTCCCATGGCTTTGATGCGAGCAGTGATAGGCTGGAAGCGGCCCTCCAGTCGTTCGAGCTGGACAGTGAGAAGGGCCGGACTGACCTGTTTGGCGTAGTCGTAGACGTGCTGGGCGCTGCCGAACAGTCCTCGGAGGTAGCCACTTGATGACGTGTCAACTGCAGTCGTCATATTAATTTGTATAGTCGACGTCACTCGGTCATGGCGGTCAGAGTCCACAGGGCCATTCAGGGAACTGGAGTGAGCGATTGGACCGGCTAGTACTGGGAGGAGAGGAGCGAGCTCAGGGAAAGAAGCTATTTGATAGAGTTGCTGAGAAGTATCGTAATTACGACTCTGCGTCAATTGCAGAGGATAGGATAGTTGGGGTCAGGCGAAGTCTTCGATGTGGCGGCATATCTTGCAGGCAGTCCATATCAGCTGTCCTAGCAACAAGGAAAGGTTAGAGCGGGGATTAGGAGCGGGTGGAAGGCTTGAGTCGCAGTGTGGAGTGGAGCGGGCTAGGGGAGAGGTTGCGGAGAGAAACGACCTCCTTCCCCTTTTTGCTCGTTTTGAACATCTGCCTCACCGTCTCCTTCTCCACCAACGCCAGGTCCGCCAGCGAAGCCGCCACTGCCCTCAAACCCGGCCTGGGCTTCGAGCCCTGCGCCTTGTGTCCAATTCGCCGCCTCGACACCGCAGGCTCTGTCAAAGACACAGTGACCCTTTTCACCTCCCCCACGTCCTGGCTCCTCACCGCTTTCCTCTCTTCCTTCCTTCTGACGCCCTGGGTAGTCAGCGACACTCTTACAGCTGCTTTTCCCCCGAAAACGCATCTTTCTGTCCTGCTTGTACCGTCGGGGGATTCCACTCTTCCAGCCCAGGACTCGGTGTAGGTCCTGACTAGGCCGTTTCCGTAGTCGAGCTGAAGGGAGTGCAGGCCGGGCTCGGGGGAGGTGTGCTTGTGGAGGGGTCTGGGAGGGACTTTGGGGCAGCTGGAGTTGTGAGAGGCGGATTTGGAAGGGTGGGAACTGGGCTTGGGCGTGGAGGACTTCGTTAGAATAGTGGAGTGGGTCGTTTCCTTGCCTCCACTTCTCCCGTCCACTTTCCCCTCCCACCTCCTGTCCTCCGTCTGCACCGCCCTCTCCACTGCCTTTCTCTCCACAGCCTTAGGATACCCCTCCACCCTCATCTCGGGCGGCATGTTCCCCATATATCTCTTTGCTAGCTATTAGCTTCTTCACTTCGAGCCGCAATCATGTCTTTGCGAGTTTGCAGGATTCGGTCTCGCAGGACTTCGAGAGGACTGGGGACGGAGAGCGGAGAGAGGGAGTGAATGGGGGCTGTGGAGCGCAGAGACGTCACTTGCACGCAAGATTCGTCGATTTGTTGGATGACATGCTGGAGCTTGCCCCGGGCTGCGGGGTTTTTGGCTTTCTTGCTGGCTCTGAGCAGGACTCCCCGCATACCCAGCCACATCTCCACCAGACCCACACTGCGGCCCCACACTGCCATGTGCTCCACCACCACGTCACAGATCTCCTCCACTAGCTGGTACCTGAACCCTTCGCTCTTCCCATCCCCCTTCGACACCTTTAAAGCCGTGTAGAACTCAAACGTCTTCGCCATGTTTTCCTCCGTATGCCTCGCTCGCTTGTACAGTTCAGGCGACGCTATCAAGTCTGTGATGTACGCCGAAGTCTGCGGAATGAAGGCTTCTCCCCCACTCTCCATCATCACCATGACTCTGAGCAGGTGCAGTCGGAAGGGAGTGTGTTGGAAGCTGTTGACGAGGCGGAGCATGCCGGCGCAGATTTGGACTAGTGGGTAGCGCATTTCGCCGAGGTCTTTGCTGTAGTGGCGGATGCACTGTGCGAGCAGCCAGAGGGAACTTAGGTTTTGCCAGTTCACCAGAGTCTTCAGAGCGTCCTTGGTGGGGGTTTTGGTGATGGAGAGGAGGTGCAGGGCCAGTTGGCGGAGATGTTGGAAGGTGACTTGGTAGGCAGCGCTCAAATCCAGCCCTAGCAAAGCCGTATAGGTCGAGCGCAGCAGAGAAAGTCGCGAGTAGTTATCCCAAGTCAAGTGCACGGAATGAGAGATATACACAAGGAAGAGACGGCGATAGAGCGGCAAAGCATCAGTCCCAGGCGTCGCCAGTAGTGTCCGCAGGAAATCATAAGTCACTAGCACTACCCCTTTGTCCCCCTCAGCCCAGTGTCCAGCCGCCAGCTTCCCTATCTTCTTCGCGTAGTTCTCATGCAGTTGCATCACTGTGGCTGCCTGCTTCAGACGTCCGTACACGAACTTGAGCAGTTCGTTCTGAGTGACCTGCTTGAGCAGTGCAGCTGTGCAGGCCAGGAAGTTGCGGAGAGGGGAGCCCAGGGCTTTCCAGTGAGGACTGTCTTTGCCCTGCTTGGACAGACGCTTGTGGAAGAAGGGAGGAAGGCAGTCCAGTGTGTATGTGATGACTTCATTGAAGGTCTTGGAATCAGCGAAGAGAGAGGCGCTGGCGCTGGGGTTGTCATTGACTCGGCAGGCCAGGCGGTAGAGAGCGAGGAGACGGCGAATAGCGGAAAGGGAGCTTTCAGCGACTTTGACCTTGACTTCTTCGAGCTTCTGCATAGTGACGGTGGCCTTGGGAGCCGCTGCCTCCGCCTCCACCTCCTCCTCTTCCTCCGACTCCTCCTCCTTGCTTTCCTTGATGAAGTCTGCATAGGTCTCCGCCTCTGCCTTCCCCTTCTTCACCATCTATTACGCTAGCTAAAGTCTCGTCGGCAGCCCTCCAGCCACCACGACAGTTTCCCCTGAAACATACTCCGCCTCCTTGCTGAGGAGAAAAGCAGCCACACTCGCTACTTCCTCTGGCAGTCCCATTCTTCCCATAGGGTTGTTGGAGGCCTCGGCGGCTTCCCAGATCGGCTTTGAAAAGTCTGTTTTGATGATTGCTGGTGCGATTCCTGTCACTCGGATGCCTTTGAGTGCAAGCTCCATAGCCATGCACTTGGTGAGGGAGAGCAGCGCGGTTTTGGAGATTGAGTAAAAGCCCAGCATGTGATTCGGCTGGTACGCCACGTAGCTGCTTAGCACCAGTACAGCGGGCTGTGTGCTTTTTTCCAAGTAAGGAAGAGCGTCCTTCACTAGTAGGAACTGAGCCACTACGTTCATTTCCAAGGTCTTCATTGCCACCTGGGCAGTGGTTTCCATAAACGGTCCGAAGTGGAGGGAGACAGCGGCGTTGCAGACGACGACATCAATGCCGCCATAGGTCTGCACAGTGAAGGAAATCAGGTGTGCACGGTCCTTCAAAGCATGTGCAACCGTGCCAGAGACTTCCAGGCCCAAAGCCTGCAACTGCGCTACAGCCGCTGCGACATTGCGCTGGCTTCTGGAACTAATGACCACCTTTGCACCTTCCTCCGCCAGCCTAAGTCTTCCTTACTTCTTCGCTATGGCGAATCCAATCCCTGTAGTAGAAGCCGTTACTATGGCCACCTTGCCCTCAAACCTCCCCATTACTACTCCATATCCCTGCTCCACGTGCGCTTATAATGGCGATGAAGCAGGTCGTGGGCCGAGTGCTGCTTCTGCTGATGTTCCTGGCCTCCAGCGTCGACAAGCTGAGCAACCCAGAGCACTCTCAGAAGCTGCTCAGCGCCCGCTACGAAGCCAATGAGAAGTTCTACGGCCGGCTGGGTCTGCCCTTGCCACTCAGTGCCGCTGCAGTGACAGGCCTTTCCGGCCTTATCATCCAGGTCATGGGCGTGCTGATGTTGATTGGGTCGGTGCTCACTTTGTTCAACCTTAGATACGGTCCGTGCATCTTGAGTGTGCAGATGGTCCTCATCACAGTCATTATTCATAACCCGATGCTCGCCACTACTTCGCAGGACACGCAGAATGAGCTGATTCAGGCATTGAAGAACCTGGCAGTGATTGGAGGGCTGATGCAGATTTGCTGTCAGCAGTGCGGGAGTGGAGTCAAGACTGAGGCTGCGCCTGCGGCTGATAAGGGCAAGAAGAAGAAAGACTAAGGCTGGCGTAGACAGCAGGTTTCTTCATAGCGCTGCTTTGGAGTGCACATAGAACTGAGGAGTTCAGACTTCATCTCCAGACCCGATTCGAGCAGTTGCATCTTTCACTTGCCATTAAGCACCTGCGCACAACTAAGCAATCCCAATGCAGTAGAGTAGACTTCAGTGGAAAGCGATGGTTGTAATCACTATGCTGCGGAGTGTTTTTAGCCGGGCGATGAGCACTACCAGTGCTTGGCGTCACGTCGAAATGGGCCCTCCGGACGCCATTCTCGGCATCACAGAAGCCTTCAAGCGAGACACCGACCCTCGCAAAGTGAATTTGGGCGTGGGCGCCTACCGCGACGACGCCAACAAGCCCTGGGTGCTGCCCTCTGTGAAGAAGGCGGAGGAAAAGCTGTATGGGGAGCGCTTGGACCACGAGTACTTGCCGATCCATGGACTGGAGGCCTTCCGCAATGCTTCCGTCAAACTGGCGTATGGGGATTCTGCGGCTGTTAAAGAAGGCAAAATCGCGTCTATTCAGTGCCTGTCTGGGACTGGGTCGCTGCGCCTGGGAGCTGCCTTCCTGGAGCGCTTCTACAGTGACAAGGTTATATACCTGCCCAATCCCACCTGGGGCAACCACAAGAATGTGGCGAGAGATGCGAAACTGGCCTGGAAGGACTACAAGTACTACGAGCCTGCTCTGCATGGTATTAACATGAGCAAACTCGTAGGCGACCTGAACGCCTTCCCCAACAAGTCCGTCATTATGCTGCATGCCTGCGCCCACAACCCCACAGGTGCAGACCCTACCCACGAAGAGTGGATCCAAATCCAAGAAGTCATGCACAAAAAGCAGCACATCGCTTTCTTCGACATGGCCTATCAAGGCTTCGCCAGCGGAGACACTGTGAAGGACGCTTTTGCACTGAGGCACTTTGTGGAGCATAAGGTGCCAGTGCTGCTGGCGCAGAGCTTTGCGAAGAACTTTGGACTGTATGGGGAGCGCATTGGCTGCTTTTCAGTAGTTGCGGACTCGAATGAAGAGGCGAATCGCATCCTTTCCCAGCTGAAAATACTTGCGCGGCCTATGTACTCCAACCCGCCGCTGTATGGCGCCCGCATTGTGTCCACCGTCCTAAACACGCCCGAGCTCAATACGCAGTGGCTCAGCGACGTCAAGACCATGGCCGACCGCATCATCGGCATGCGCACAGCCCTCGTCACCGGGCTGAAAGAAGCAGGCTCCAAGAAGAACTGGAGCCACATCACCCAGCAAATCGGCATGTTCGCCTTCACTGGCCTCAGTGCAGACCAGTCCAAACGCATGGCCGCGGAACATCATGTCTACCTGACTCTGGACGGCCGTATTTCCATTGCCGGGCTGAACTCTAAGAACGTCCACTACGTGGCGCAGGCTATCCACGCAATCACTAAATAGGTAGGAGGAGTTAGCTAGAGGAAGGTCAGGCCTTGGGACTGCAGGAAGGGCTGCAGTTGCGGGAGGGACTTGGCGGAGTCCAGGAAGCTCTGCATGAAGGGGTCTATCAAAGACTCGGTAGGGTTGCTCCAGCGGACTGCCAGCCACCTGAACACCTCCAAGCCTTCAGCTCCCCTGACTTTCTCGAGCTTTTCCTCCACTTGCCTTACATTCCCCACTCTTTGGTGCAGATATGACTGCTCGTACTCGCCTTCTTTCCTCACTTTGCCGCGCTGCACTAACTCTCTTTGTGCATCTGCGAAGTGTATCACCGCGACCTCCACTTCCCCAGAGTTCCAATCCACTGGCAAATCACGGAATTCTATGGTCGTTGTAGCCAACTGAAATGTGTCGTAATCCGGCTTGCACCAAATGCCCACATTGTCCTTGTAGATAGCTAGGTAGCCGTACAAAGGGTAATATTTGCGACTGTGCAGTGTGATCCTGAGGACTGAATTAGTGAGCGAAAGCGCAAGAAAGGTGAGCGGAAAGGCAGGGAACAGCAAAGCCTGTGCAGACAATAGCTCCTGTGAGAAGCAGTCTTGAGAGGACTTGAGACTTGCCAGTTGGGAGCGAAGGGAAGCCACTGTGGGCTGCAAGTTCTCACTGAGTTGAATCAGCAGTGCTTCCACTTCTGCTTGCTTCTCTCGGATTTCACTGAATTTCTCCTCCATTTCCTTCAGTTCCCTTTCTTGGTCGTCCTTAAACCTGTCCACATCCCTTATTCTCCCCTCCAAGTTGCCGAGGGAAGCTGCAGCCTGCTCCTCTAATTGGACGAGCGCTGAGACTGCAGCCTGCAAAGCCGAGGAAAGCGGATCAGGGGAGGAAGGGCGTAGGGTCAGTAGAGCCGACTGCAGGGTAGAGGCGAGCTGCGAGGAGAACTCGGAGGTAAGGGCAAGTAAGGAGTTGGAAAGGAGGTCAGGTATAGAAAGCGGCTCAGAGTCCTGCAGTACAGGCGGAATTGCAGGTATTTCCACAGGCTCTACCCTGAGTTCTTCCTTGGATGGAGACACTGCCTTGCTGTACTCCTCCGTCCAGCTGTCCCAACTCCATCTCTGCTGCACTTGTCCAGCCTGCCACACCAGCACTGCAGGCACTTCGTCCACTTCCTCTCCGTTCTGTTCCAGCCATGTGCGGACTTCCCTTTCCCATACTATTGCAATCATAGGACCCTTCCATCCTTCCTTGATTCGAGCTTTATAGGCTTCCTCGGCTTCATCCTCGTACTGGTCCCAATTCACAGGCTCATATGTGGCTTTGGTCCCTTCGACCACGGACTGAATTTCCTCCTCAGACAGGACATAATAGTCCTGTATCGCGCCCAAGGCACGCCAAGGGTCCCACCGCCCACTAACCACTGCAGGAAAGGGCGTGACTTCATACGCCTTTTCCAAGAGTTGAAGCGAAGCACGAGTGAGGCTGGAGTGCACAGCAGTCCTATAGCGCGTATGCAGCTGCGCCAGGCCTGCAGCCGCAATGTCAGGGTCCACCGACTCCAAGTCACACCTGACGAGCACGAGAGCGCCAGCCATTATAAGCAGCAGTCTACATTACTGCCGCAGTGTTGCGAGGTGCAGACTTGCTCCTTCCATGGCTGTTTTCTCTCATAGGAAAGCCGCCTTCCGCGTCCTTGCTAGGGTTCGGCGTGTCTTCCGCCTGGCCTTCTTCCTGCGAGGAGTGTGCAGAGCCCTCAGAACTGTACGAGCCGGGGGAAGCAGCTCGGCAGGAGCCGTCTTCCGGCCACTCCTCGTCACTGTGCTGTGACATGATGGCTTCGTCCACAGCTGTTTTCTTCACTGGCTCGACTCGGGACTGCAGCAAGTCTACGTCCACGGAGCCGGAAAACAGAGAGCCGACTTCGGGGCCTTCATTGTTGGACTTGTCTGAACTGTCGCTTTCTGCGGGCTTGGAGTCTTCCTCTTTCTGGGGAGTGGTGGGCACTCCTTTGAAGAAGCGCTGGAACAGCTCTCCTTTATTGGCTTTGGAGTTGATTATTTCCTGTGCTTCTTTCGAGCTCCAAGCAGTTCGCGAGACCAGAATGAAAAGCTCCAACAGCACCGCACACCTCTTGTTCATCCTATCATACAAGTCCACCCCCTCCGCCATTTTCCTCAAAGTCTTCACAATAGTGGCATGTATCAGTCCCAGCGACCTATCCACATTGCTATTGTCAATCTTGGGAATCAGCACTTCGTCCGCCTTCGCTATGAACTTCTTCTGAATCGCGCGAATGTTGGAAAAGTAGGCGATGTACTTGTTGAGTTTCGGGTCGAGAGTCATGCACTTCGACCGCACAGCGAACCGCTCCTTGTGCTTGTCCTTGTCCTTAATGATTATGACGAAAGGGAGGATAGACGGAAATGACTTCATGAGTTTCTGAATGACGTCCACACTCAAGTGCACGCCTTCAATGACAAGGCTTTCCTTGCGGTAGTGGTAGTCGGCGATTAAGGCTCGAAGGTATTCGTAGACGCATTCGCACTGGCGCTGGTGGCCTACGATGCAGGCCTGCTTCACACTTAAGCCTGGGTTGTGCACGTGCTTGAAAGTCTCATAGGTCGAACAGAACAGGATCGGGTTCGACTCCGGCGAAATCACGCAGCGGAGGATATGTCGAATTGAATCAGTCGACAAGACCGTGGAAATTCCCAGTCTAGACGCTATAAGCGACGCCAAAGTGCTCTTTCCAGTACCCGACGCTCCTCCCAGCAGCACCGTAATCGACCTTCTCCTTGACTCAATCTCACATGCGACATTGAAGTTGCCCAAGTGCTCAGGACTGAGGTACTTGGTGGCGGCCAGGGCCCGCTTCGCACACTGCTGGAAAAAGGTGTGCGTGACTGTAAGCGAGCGAATCTGCCCAATAGACCCTTGGACTTCGTGTGAAATCGGCGACTTCAGCTTGTCCACTAACTGCTGGAACAGCGACTTCGTGACTACTTTCGCGTCTAGGATCTTGACGCCCATGATCTGACAGGAGCCTAGCAGCTGCTGTCTATTGTACTTTTGGATGCTTTCCAGGCTGGGGGGAATGCCGAGGAACACAGAGCGGTGCAGAGTGCAGAGGGAACTGCCCTGCTGCGCCACTAGCTCTTGGAAGACTGTATCGGGAGCGACGTAGATGGACTCGATGTAGACGATGTTCTTCATGCACCGTTCGTCCACACACACTGCGCACAAAATCCTATCCATCCTTCCTTTATTACCTGCACTACACTGCGGGTTGGAGAAGGCAGTGGGAGGGCATTGAACTGGGAATTTCAATCAGTCGGCCGAGAAGCTTATTATTGCAGGGCTTATTTAGATAGAAAAGGCAAATGTTGACCGACTAACAGCTCCCGGCCAGATCTCGACACTTGCACAGTTGCCATAGCCAGGCAGGTTGTCTATAAAAATGCTATGGACAGCCAGTGTCCCAGGAGTGATTTGCAGCCGAGAAGCCTCTGGGACGGTTATACGCACAGTATGTGACGGAGACATCACAATTCAGGGAGTCGAAGAACAGCCCGGGGCAATAGTGAGGCTCCAGCAATGCAGTGACCATGTCAATGTCTTGTCTATGGGGCTTCAAATGGCACAAGAGCAGTTTGGTATGCATCTAAGGGAGCTGGAAGGACTGTTTTCTTCGTCGAAGGACCTGTTTGTGGGCTTTCTGTCGGTCTTTTTGCAAATGGCGGTGGAAGTGGGAAGGTTGGATTTGGTGGAGAAACTTGCTCAGCAATCGGGGAACAGCAGAATGGGAGACTTAGCTAGAAGTCTCCGAGACACTCCCCTTCCCTCCATCCTCGCTTCCCTCCAAGCCAAGCCGGAACGCTACCGCCAGGACCTTTCCAACCTCTTGCAAGCCTTCTACTACTCCAAGTTCCAGCCCACTGCCCTCTTCCCCTACTCCCTCTTCCAGTTCGCAGAGACCAACCACAGCTCCTGGATTCTGCACGGCCTGGCGACTATATGCGACGTAGGGATTCGGGTGGTGTATTGGGACTGCAGGACTCAGAAAATGGCCAGCAGCTGGATTTATCCCAATACTGAGACGAGACATGTCCAGTGGCTGTACCTTTTCAAGAACTTCTATTGGTCTATGCATAACCCCAGTCCCAGTACTCCTCACTCTGATCTGAACCTTTGGCCGGTACTTAGAGACTTGCAGAGTATTAATCACTTGCCAACTATGAGAGAATTCGAGAGCTACACAGGCCCTCTAGCTCAGCTCAAAAGTGATATACGGCTATTCGACCTGGTACTCGCCAGGGCGCTTACCCATCTCCACAGCCAGCTCTACTGCGCCTTCTGTTCCCTACCCGCCTCCGTCCTTTCCCCCTGTGGTCACGGCTTCTGCGTTTCTTGTGTATCTGAAGCTCAGTTCTACTCCTGTCCTGTCTGTCCCTCACTCTGTTTTCAGCCGAGTGAGTGCTACATGGGTCAGGTGCTGGAGAAGATGGAGTGCTGTGGGGCTTGCTGGAAGTGGTTTCCTCCGGCTAAGACCTATCCAGGGGATCCCTGCGTGCAAGCGCTCCATAGGCTGCCAGTCTGCGGACACACCTGTTGTTCCTTCTGCATCGAAGTCCGCCTGCGAAGTGATAGGCAGACCTGTCCTCTGTGCCCAAAGCTGCTGCCTCTGAGCATAGAACAAGCCTCCGAAGTGAAGCTGGTCTGTTCCGCCTGCAAAGAAGACAAGGAGTGGCTTGCTGACTGTGAACTGGCAGTCTGCAGAGACCACCGCATCTGCGCACTGTGCATAGCCACAGTGGAAACCACCAACTGTCCTGTATGTGTGCAGCCCTTCCTAGCCTCTACCGCTGCCTCCGCACTCAATTTCAACACTATTCGCTGCTCTGCTTGCTCACGTCTCACATGCAATTCAGACCTGTACCGTAGTAACTTCTGCAGGTGTGAAGTCTGCGTGACGTGTTTGTGCGAAGTCGGGTGGATTGGGGTGTGCAAGAAGTGTGAGAGAGTGAGGGAAGCCTGGGAGGTGTTGAAGGTGTATTGCTTTGTGCTTAGTAGATGGAAAGAAGTCATCCTCAGTCAGCAAGTCACAGCCACTAATTAGGTCTTTCTTACCAAATAGCAATGCAAACACTCAAGTGCACCAGTCTACATACAAAGAACCTAAGCTAGAGCTAGCAATTGAAAGAAAGTGGAGAAATCCCCACTGTCTTAGTCTAGGAAAGGAGCGCGAGGCCTAGCAGCGCTAGTGTCTTCCCTATGTCAAAGCAGGGCTCGTCATCCGGCACGACCCTCACAGTGTATCCTTCGAAATAAGGAGGCTTCACCTCTGCAAAGAAGGCATAAGCATTGGGCCACTCCTTGGACTGCATCACTGTCGTGGAGTTCGCTCGCCAGTATGTATTTAGTCCACAACTGTCGAAGCTGTCGCTTGGCAGTTCTAGTTGTCCGCCCCACACTCTTTCTGCGTAGTTGCGACACAGTGTCAAAGTGCGCTGTGCGTTGTTCATATAGTCGCCGGAAACCGGGTTGCAGCCTGTGCAGAAGTACGCCTCCAAGTCTGCGAAGGAACGCTGACAAGAAGAGCTTAGCAAGTGTTCATACGCCCCATTGATTGCGTTGTCATGTGTGGTCACACAGCAGGCCTTCTTGTTGTACTTGTAACACTTCCACAGCGAAGGGGAGGGCTTGGAGGCCGGCATGCCTGCGAGCAGAGGGCAGGTTTCAGCAGCGGATAGTGCAAATAGCGATAATCCCACTAGGAAATGCATATATCAGGAGAGACGTTAATATGGCTGAAACAGTGAAGCATGTGCAAGTCTATGCAGAGACTCTACTCTGGGAACTGAGCAGGAAAGTGCAGGAACTGGAAGCGGAAGGAGCGGGGCTGGTAGAGGAACTGAACTGCAGGCAAGGACGCTGTAGGGAGATGCTGCAGCGGTACGCGGAACTGAGGGAGGAGAAGGAAAGGAGGGAGACTGAAGGCAGGCAGGCGGCGGAGGACCTGGAGAAGCTGGGAAACTGGGTGGAAAAGGCCAGGAAGGCCACTCTCCACACCTTCCGCCAGTGCCATTCCAAAGCTCTGTCCATCCTCGCCACTCACACTCACCAAGTCGCCGACACCACTCGGCAGTCCCATAATCCCACCATTTCCAACTTCCTCAAGCAAGCTACAGCCCTTACAGAGCAGCTGCACGCCTTGGAAAGGGAAGAAGCAGTGCTGAGACAGCAGGTGAAACGCGAAGCAGAGGAACTGGACCAACTGCAGCGAGCCAAGGAAGAACTGCGCAAAGAGCTGGAAAGTGCAGTGGAGGGACTATGGCAAGGAACAGGCCTTGCTCCCTAATGGTTGTTTAAATAGCACTAGAAAGATCCGATTAGCGCCCACATGGAAACTGCAGTGTAGGCCAGCATAGTGCACAGCCAGAAGAGGTTTTTGGGTGCGAACCAGGCCTGGGAACTCAGCTTCAGCTCCACGACTCCGGGCACAAGGTAGAAGAACCAGGCACACTGGGCCGCTAGGACGTTCATGAGCAAATTCGGGTCCAACGGCATAAGCATCACCAGAGTCGGCAGTCCCAAGCACAGCGCTCCACTCGCCATCTCTGTCTGCTGCGCCTCCCGCACTTCAAACAACTGCAACAACGCCTTCCGACTCGGCAGAATGTACGTCGGCACATCACACACCAAGGCAAGAAACATCACACACTTCGCCACGTCCATCCAAGTGTCCAGACTTTGACTGGCTGCAGGAATGCGGTCGGTTATGAGTGCGGGAGTGCTGTTGAGTGTGGTCAGGTAGCCGATTAGGCCGAGCAAGGAGTAGAGGACTTGCTGGATGGTGATGACGAGGAAGTTCACTTTCTTTATGCGGCGACGGATGGGGTTGGCTAGGTCGTTTTGCAGTGTAGCAACATTAGTGGGGGTCACAAACGCCACCGTGCACAAAGAAACTGCAGTGGCAACGTTCAACCCCTCCCACTTCCAGTCCACAACTGCGTGCTCCAGTGGCAAATGAGCGGGGAACTGCACGCACAGCACAATTGTGAGGTAGACCAGGCCTAGGAAGCTGAGGCAGGAAATGTACTTGGCAGGGGAGCAGCTGTTCCATATACTCAGGTGCACCCATATAAAGGCGTTATAGGCAATTAGGATTTCGTCATGGTATTTATCGATTCCAGGGAATTCACTGACTAATATACATCCCGCTACATCTGTATAGCGCGTACATTCGTAGAAAATGATTGTTCCTAGGCTGAAAAGTACGTATAGACCCGCTACGCCCTTGGCAGCCCACCAGCCCAGCAGGGTCTCCACCACTTCCACGAAGTCCGGCCTTCGCAGGCGCTCGGAGGCTTTGGACACTGTGTTCATACTCATAAGGGAAACCAGGCCTGTTACTTGAATGAGCAGCAGTCCTTGGTACAGTCCTGCGAGGTCTAAGACTTGGGGTAGGGACAGACAGCCTGGGGAGGACTTACAAGCGCCAATGCCTGTAGTGGACAGCAAGATAACAGAGGAGCGCAGGGACCCTGGCTTCATCTCTCCGAACCACCGGTCCAGCAAGGGCTTTTTCCCTGCTTCCATAGTCTATTGCTAGTGCAATCCTCGCGACCATTTCGGGGCCAGCACCGATCTCTCAGTGTGATTACGTCTAGGCGACACAGGGTGGAACTTGCTCCAGGCTATGCGGAGGCGGGGAGAGGAGGCGGAGGGCGCGAGCACAGGGAAAGGGAAGGGCTTGGAAAGCAGGAAAGACTTGGGAGTATAGGGAGATGTGGCGGAGCCAGGGAGGAAAGGACTCGACCATCTCCCCTTCTCCGTTTTCCCGTTTAGCAGTATTGACTTCATCTTGTCTGCCTCCCCTCTCTTCTGCAATCTCTCGATGTGAGGCACTACAGTCCTTCGCTCTATTCTCGTATCGAGTTCCAAAGTCTTCAGTCGCAGTTTCGACACCCACAGCTTTTCACTCATAATTATATCTGTTGTCCTTTAAATAGGCTAAGAAGTGCATACATGGAAGCACTCTACTCCCTGCGCTTAGCATCAAATTTACTATAAAAACCGCATTGTCGGAAAGGAGTTATCTCCCAGGAAACTGGGTGCTTAGGCTAGGCGACTAACTGTGCGTATTTGAGGTTCTTCTGGAGCAGGTGGTATTTCTCTAGCAGAATCAGCCGCGCATCAGTCGTGGTGAGGTCCCGGAAGCAGGAAGGACAACGCAAAGCCTTCAACTCCGAGCCAGAGGTGTACACCACTAACTCTTTGCAGCAGTCTGAGCAGAGACTGTGGTTGCAACTTAGTTGGATTCGGGCGGCTGCGACCTTACAGTCGGAGCACACCACTCTCATATCCTTCAAAGTGAACTCCAGGCTGGACATAAGGTACTTGCACGCAGTCGCTGCCTCTTGAACTGCTTCCATGTGACTAGTTTCCCCTTGGCTGAAGGCAGTTCCTAGCTCTTCCTGTAGGCCAGCCAGTCTGGAATGTGCGTATTTCCGGCCTCTTTCAGGTGTATTACCTAGGGAAATCAGGGAAATTACGTCCTGCAAAAGGTCCAAATTCAGCCTGACCTGGTGGTCTGTAGCGATTTCCAAAGCAGGAATAACCTCCTGCTCAAAACTGCTATTTGAGTCGTGCTCAAAAGTCTTCAAATCCGTATCCCGAGACAGCAAAACCACTTTAGGCAGGGTCTGGTCCAGTTCCGATATATGCACTTTCCGTCCTTTCAACTGAGTTAGGGTCTTCTGGACAAACGCTTCCTTCCGGACAGCAATCCACTCTGCTCGGTGTCTCACGAGGAAATGGGTCCGGGTGGCTCCCACCACTACCCCTAGCTTCGCCACTGGCTGGGGCAATAGAGGGGGACGGCTGGAGGGAACTGAGTCTCTAGCGGAGCCTTGGGAAGGACTTCTGCCAGTGCGGCTGTTGGAGCCCGAAGGACTGGAGATAGGGAAGGGAAAGCTGTCCTGTCTGACTTTCTGGGCCAAAGGAGGACTTAGCCTTGCTCGCATGTATGAGATTATTACACACCCCGCAGTCTTCATCTACCACAGCACTGCGGAAGGAGCCCGGGCTGCGGGTGGCAGTTACCCTAATAATAGGAAATGAGTTCAAACACCAGCATCCAGATCAAGTGCATTTTCGGACTCAAGCCCGACACTGAAGGCGGCGTGATCCATGTAGAGGAACACAAAATTCTCTACACGGCTGGACACAATGTCGTGCTCTTCAACACTGAGGACAAGACGATGTACTTCTTTTCCGGGCAAGAAGGCACTTTGGGCATCACTTCCGTAGCACTCAGTCCGCTCAAGCGCTACCTGGCCGTCGCAGAAAAGGCCGAACGCGGCTTGATCACTGTTTACGACGTGCACACCCAGCGCAAAAAGAAACAGTTCAACACCACAGACTGCAACTCCTCCGAATACGTGTCTATGAGTTTCGCCCCCGGCCAAGAAAACAAGTACCTGATTTCCATGGGCGGCGCTCCTGACTGGACCATCGTCTACTGGCAATGGGACCGTCCTCGCGCCCTCGCCATCCTCAAAATTCCGACCAACAATCCAATCACCCACATCAGTTTCAACAACAAGGACTACAACCTGGGCTTTGTAGCCACTGGCCCCGGCATTTTCCGCTTCTTTAAGCTGAATGATGGGGTGATCAAGCCCGTCAACTCGAGTATCCACAAGAAGGAGTCGCAGATGAGCAGTAACTACCTGTGTCATGCGTGGCTGAATGATGGGAAGCTGGTGATTGGGACGGACTCAGGGGAGTTGCTGCTGCTGGATGAAAACTGCGAGTACAAGTCTTCGATTTCCACAGGGATTGAGGCGTGGAGCGCTTTCTGCATTATACCTTACTCGAAGGGCTTCTTGGTGGGAGGGGACGAGTCCCGCATCCTGATATTCGAAAACAACCCTGAAGACCTCCGGCGTCCCTACGTCCGCTCGCAAAAAAGCCTGAGTGTCGACAAACACCCCATCTCCAAAATCCTCTCCCTCTCCCTCAGTCCCAGTGAAGAAACGCTGGTCTGCACCCTCGACAACGCCCAACTCTACTCAGTCCTATTCAGCTCTGAGCGGGAAGAAGTGGCTGAGCCGCTGCTCTACAACTTCCACAATGGACGAGTAACCGGGCTGGATGTGTGCATTCGCAAGCCGCTGATAGTGACCTGCGGACTGGACAAGTACGTGCGGATTTGGAACTACGTGGATAAGAAGATGGAAGTGGAGGCGTCGTTCAATGAAGAGCCCTACAGTGTGGCGTTCCACCCGAGTGGATTCCACGTGATTGTGGGCTTCGCGGACAAACTCAGACTGATGAATGTATTCAGAGACGTGCTGAAGCCCTTCAAAGACCTGCAGATAAAGGCTTGCAAGGAGGTGCGGTTCAGCCACGGAGGACATATGTTTGCAGTGGCCAACGGCAGCAACATCCAGATTTTCCACTTCTACACCCTGGACAGTCCTCCCCACATGGGGTTCAACTCCAAGCATGGGAAGGTGCGGGCTTTGGTGTGGTCTGAGGACGACACAGTGCTGGTGAGTGCGGGGTGGGACGGAGCGGTGGAGTGGAAGCTATTCGAAAAGAACCCGGAAAAGATGCATGGACAGGAAATCAACATCAAAGCCATCAACTTCTCCAGCGTCCTGGTCACTCCGGATGTGCGCGAAACTGAAGGCCGGGCTATATACACTGTGAGCAGTAACAAACAACTCAAGGAAATAGTGGACTCCGAAGCCCGCAGGTCCCTAGACACAGGCCTGCTGATCTCTCAGCTGTGTTTGTCTCCCTCTGGGAAGATACTCTTCGCGGGCATTGGAGAGCCAGACCGGCCGGGCGCTGTGCGCTGCTACAAGTTTTCCCCTTTGACCGGGGACTACAGTGAGTACCAAGCGCACAGTGCGCCTATCGAAAGGATGCGAGTGAGTGCTGACGACTGCTATTTATTCACTGTGGCAGAGGACGGCTGTGTGGTGATCTACGAAATCAAGGACAAGGAAATCCGCTCCATGAAGCGAGAAAGGGAAATCGCAACTCTGACCTACGCAGAGGAAATCCTCATAACAAAGCCAGATATCGAGGAACTGAACCAGCAAATGGAAAACTTGAAGCAACAGCTGCAGGACTTGGACACCAACCAAAAGATGCAATACGACCTGCAGATCCAGGAGAAGGACGACCTCATCCTCAAACTCAAGGAGCAGATGGCCAACGAGGCGGAGCAGGACAAGAACAGATACGAAACCTTGCAGGAGGCGAAGAAGGAAAGTGAACAGCAGTATGAGGAAAAGCTCAAAGCCCTGCGCGAGCAGTTCGAAACGGAGAAGCAGGAGTTGGAGTCGGATAAAAACCAACATGTGATGACGGAAATGGGCAGGTACCAGGAGCTGTCCAAGGACAGGGATGCGGAGGCGAAGCGCTTCAATGAGGAGAAGGAGAGAATTATCAGCGAGCATAACCGCATTTTGAAGGACACGGAGGACCATTATAAGCGGCTGCTGGAGGAGGAACGTCTGGAAAACGAGCGTATTTCCCGTGAGCGCCAAGACCAAGAACGGCGTTTCGGAGTAATCCAAGAGCAACTCGACATGGAGAACCAAAACCAGCTAAAAGAACTCGAGGAACAGCACATCCGCCAAATGCAGCAACTGAAAGACCAGGAAACCAAGACCAAGGGCGAGTCCTCCCTACTGAAGAAGAAGTACCAGCAGCAGCAAGTCACTATCGACGAGAAGGAGGAAGCCATCAAGAAGCTGAAGGAGCAGATCAGCAGTCAGGACGACACCATCCAGACCTTGAAAAAGAACAAGGAAACGCAGAAGAAGGAAATGGACGAGCGGGACAAAACCATCCTGGAGAAGGAAAACCGCATATACGAGTTGAAGAAGAAAAGCCAGGAGTTGGAGAAGTTCAAGTTCGTGCTGGACTACAAGATCAAGGAACTGAAGCGGGAAATCGGCCCGAGGGAGCAGGAAATCATTAGGCTGAAGGACCAGACTGCGGAGATGGACAAGGAACTCAAGCATCTCAATGGAGTCAATGAGAACTTGGGACTTATTGTGGACGACTTGAGGATGCGGCAGTCGGGCATGCAGAACACCATTAACAAGCAAAGCGCCAAAATAGGGAAACTGCAGACACTCATTCAGACTATCAAGGACGGCATATATGAGTCAGTGCAGTACATCCAAGACTACAAGAAACTGAAGGAGAGCATCCTAAACGTCTATCAGAGATATGTGCGCAGCGATGCACGGCCGCAGGAGGTAGACACGGACATACATAAGGAATACGAACAGCAGCGGAAGTACCTGGAAAACAATGTGTCTTCGCTGAAGGCGAAATTGGATAAGTTGGCAAAGGCGCATAAGCAGGATAATTATAGGATTATGAAGGAAAATGTGGAATTGATCAGTGAGATTAACCAGCTGAGGAGCAAAACTATGAAGATGAGGGACTTGGAGGTGCAGCTGGCAGTGATGGTCAAGCGACAGAAGCAAAACCCCGACGAAGCTCGCAGAGAACTCGAACTACTCCGCGAGGAAAACGCCCGGCTGCGCAAGCGAATCACTGACGTAGGCGCCACACCCGCTCTGCCCAGCAGGGAAGGTTCCCACACCTTCCGTAGCTAGTGCCTAAGCCTTACCCTATCTACGAGTGCAGTGGCGGATAGACAAATAGACGCTTGGAAGGGATTTTTGGCAATAGACAGGCTTAGGGAAGGGGAAAAGCTGTTCTATCGAATAAGCGAGTTTCCGCTTTTTGCATTTTTTGAGATTTCTATGGCAAAACAAAAACTTTGAAGGGGTTTTGGTAATTCTAAGTTGTGAAGAGGGACGAATAGAGCGATTTTGTGAGTTTTGTGGAGTTTTTACCTTTACAAACTTCTGAAAAGCACAAATTCACATAAAAACTCTTTATCGCTAAGCGAAAAGGCCAAGTTTCTCCATTAGAACGTCCAATTTCCTGCCCAAATCTCTCGTTATACCATCAAAACCGCCAGACCAGCCTATTTTCCCTAAAACATCTACTAATCTCAGAGTTTTCAGGCGCAGCCCTGTCAAAATAGAGTCCTTGCAGTCGTAATGCAGTTCCCAAAGTGAGAGCTCCTGGGCCCCACTACCTCTGCAAAAAATCCAAAAGACTACCAATCGTCTTATAGTCCTTTCTAAAGCACTGCATACAATTCTCCCGCAGTCCCCTTATCCTTGCAATTTGCCCAAATTTGGACCTACACCCGAGTTTGAAGAAAAATCTCTTATAAATGGCCACACGTCTTCTCCTCTGTCTCCTAGCCTACTCTGCCCTTGCTAGCACACTGCCAGAAGCCGAAGTCTCCAGTGACTGGACCAGCCGGTACCACCAAAACCCCACCTCCTGGAGCGGACTGCGCATTCAAGTCCACTACAATGAGACTAAAGTAGCCTCCGCTGCCATGGATCATCTGAGGAATGAGGTAATTGGGAGGGTGGTTCGCTGGTATGAGCGAGTGCTGCAGGTACCTGCGGTCTCTGGGCCTGTGAAAGTGCCGCTGCAGTATTGCGTGCAGGGCTTGGTGCCTGCTAGTCATAATCTCACAGGAGTGTCTAATGCGGATGTGGTCCTGTATGTGGTCACTGTGCCCTCAACTACTAGCTACTATGAGGAAACAAACGCATACGGGGCTCCATGTCTTCTGAGTGGCGCGGTGCCTAATCGAGTCCTAGCGGGAGCCTTATGGCTGCGGATGGACTGGCTGACTTCACTGTCTTTGGAGAATCAAATCCAAGCAGTGACTAAGGCAGTGGCGCAGACTCTAGCCTTTAACCCCGTACTTTTCCCCTACTTCTCCAAGCCGGACGATACCTACTACCACGTATCGGAAGTGCTGAAGTTCGCAAGTCTGGGGAATGTGGGCGCTTACTTTATCACCCTGCCTACTGTGGTAAAGAGGGCGAGAGCTGCCTTTGCCTGCGCGACTTTACCGGGAGTCAGACTGGCGGAATACTCCCACACAAGTAGGAACTTCACGTCTGTGTGGAGTTCGAGAATGATGCTAGACGATTTTATGTCTGATGTGACAGCCAACCGCCCCAGTTACTCCGACGTGACTATGGCGGTGTTCCAAGACAGTGGCTGGTACTCGGTACAGTGGGAGTACACCAACCCTGTGCAGTTCCTTTACCGTAAAGGCTGCTCGGCCTTCACTGCTGCCTGTATCTCTGGGGGAGTGGCTAGCAATAGTGCCTTTTGTGTTGGAGGAACGGATCTGTGTGGGGCCAGTTTGAACACGAAAGGAAATTGTGGAGTGTTCACGTATCAATACGGACTGCCTTCGCCATTCGCGTATTTGACAAACTCGATGCAAGGGGGATATAGGGAAATGGACTACTGTCCGGTCGTAACGGAGGGAGAAACCTGTCTGGAGGGCACTACGGCAGTCACAGGCGAGGAAAAATGCAGCGAATGTCGCTGTTTAATCGGCACTTACCAATCCTCCAACTCCCATTGTTTCAAAGTAACCTGCAATGGAGGGCAGGCAACGGTCCACGTTGGTATCGAGTCAGTGCTCTGTCCTACAGCAGGCGGAGCTGTGACGCTGCCTAATAGCCTCGGGTCTGTCACCTGTCCAGCAGTGGAAAGTGTATGCAACACTGCGCCTTGCAAAAACCTGTGCAGTGGCTTCGGCCGCTGTTCAAGGTCGGGCTGTCTTTGTGAAAACGGACATTCCGGAGGAGATTGCTCAATCAGTTGCGATACAACTTGCGAAAACTGTAGTGGGGCAGGAGCGAATGCCTGCACTTCCTGTCGGCCTGGAGGAACACTAGTGGGTAATGCATGTGTATGTGACGCGGGACTGACTGTGAACTCTGTGGGAGTATGTGCGGCCCCTGGCCCCTGTCACGGTACTTGTCTCACCTGTTCCGGAGCGCTTGCTACTCAGTGTACCAGTTGTTATTCTCCTGCAGCGGTAGGAGGAACTGGAGCGTGTCAATGTCCGGAAGGCAGCGCTTTGAACGGGTTGGGTAGATGTGTGGATTGCGCAAGTGAATGCAGGAGCTGTCAGGCCGCCACTCCCTCTGTATGTCTGAGTTGCTATGGAAACATCAGTCTGGATAGTGGTTCATGTCCCTGCAGTGCTGGAAGCTACTTCGATGTTGACCTGTTTGAATGTCTCTCCTGCCAGTCTCCCTGCACTACCTGTGCAAACACTCCGACTAACTGTGTTTCCTGCCCGGTAGGCTTAGCGCTACTCAGTGGACAGTGTGGCTGTGCAGCGGGCACTTATCTAAACAATGGAGGGTGCTCACCCTGCCATGCGAACTGCCTCACCTGCAACAACCCTACGGAAGCCGACTGTCTCTCCTGCCGCTCCGAAGCCTACCTCGTAAGTCTGCCCAGTCCCTGCTACTGCCGCACAGGGGCGGGCAGCTGCACCCTGTGTCGTCCTGGCTGCCTCACCTGTGCTGGTCCAGGACTAGTCCACTGCGCTTCCTGCCACAGCAATGCCAGTGTGGAGCCCTTCACTAAGAAGTGCTATTGTAACGCTGGCTTTTTCCCAAATCCTGACGTTACAAGCTGTATGGCTTGCCATTCTACCTGTGAGTCTTGCTATGGGGCGGACTCGAAGAGTTGTTTGACCTGTCCGAAGCACTCCTACCTGTCTGGGTCATCCTGTTCCTGTGAGAGTAAGTATTTCTTGGATGAATCTACTCAAACGTGCTCGAACTGCCCGGATTACTGTAAAGGCTGTAGAGCGGGTCTGTGTTTAGGGTGTATACCAGGGTTTGCCTTTGATCTCGATGTGAAATGTGCGTTGTTGGATGGGTATGTATTGGATATAGCTACTAACAGCACATATACCTGTCCAAATGGCTGCAAACACTGTACTCTGCAGCTTCCCGTGCAAGTTCCCGTTGCACTAACTTGCATTGAGTGCTTTGAGACACTTGAGCTGACTCCCGCCAATATATGCCAATGCGCGGGCGCCCAATACTACGAATCCCAGCTAGGAGCCTGCACCAACTGCCCCGACACCAAGTGTCTGAAGTGCCAATCAGTCAACAGCTGCCAGATCTGCGAAGCCCCTTTCCTCGTGCAGGCTTATGCCTCCCTCTGTACCTGTCCCGCAGGCCAGTACCGCAGTGTAGGCCAGTGTCTCCCCTGCCACTCTACTTGCTTGACGTGTGCAGGCGGGACTAGCCAAGACTGCAATTCGTGTTATTCGACAGCGTTCCTTTACACCCCAGCGGTAGGACGCCGCTACTGCACCTGCTTAACTAACGATAATGCCGTCAACTGCGAACCTATAGTCTGCGATGCCTCCTGCCTTACCTGCAGTGGACCATACAATTATGCTTGCACCAGCTGCCGTGGGAACGCCTATCTCTCCCCTCCGACCACAGGCTACTGCGCCTGTATGTCCCCTACCAATCCCACTACATGCGCCACCAACTTCTGCCACTACAATTGCCTCACTTGCAACGGCAATACGAACGCACAATGCACTAGTTGCTACCCCAGCGCTTATCTCTCTGGAAACAGATGTGTCTGTCTACCCAATGGCGACCAAACGCGATGTGAGGCATTGGCCTGCCATAGCACTTGCTATACGTGTTCGGGTTATACTGAACTGACGTGTTTGAGCTGTTATCCTGATGGACTATTGACATCCGATACATGTCCTTGCACGCCTAATATTATGTCTGGGTCGAATTGTAGAAACTGTAAAGCGGAATGCCAAGATTGTAATGGTACTGGAGGCTGTCTGTCCTGTCGTCACAGCTTGGCGTATATCCCCGCCAATCAGCCAGGCCAGTGTGTGTGTCGCAAAAGCTTCCCAGACCCTACAGCCGTCAATTGCACCCCTTGTCACAAGACCTGTGAGGAGTGTTCGGGACCTGGACTCGCACAATGCACGGCTTGCCATGTATATGGAGTGCTGACAGCAGGTACCTGTGAGTGCTCGGGACTTACAATCATGCTGTCCACTGGATACTGCTTCCAGGGTAGTTTCTATTGTGCAACTGCAAACTGCTCAACTTGCAGAAATAATGCATTGCAGGGATATTTCAATACAGAGTCGCAAATTGGAAACTGCAATTGCTATAATCGGATGAATTCAGGGATATCACCCACTAATAATTATCCCGACACCACTACTGGAGTGTGTTACAAATGCAGTCGATTATGTCAAAACTGTGCAATAGAGAGTGATTTATGTATGTCTTGCGGCCCTCATTCTTCTCTCGTGCGTCTAACAGAACTACTCCAAAGTGGATATTGCGTATGCGATCAAGGATATTACGAAAGCGATGAAGACTGTCTCCGCTGTCCAAAGGGATGTGAGGCCTGCTCCACAATTTCTCAATGCTCCCGATGCGCCTATGGATATGAGTTAAAGCTATCAGGAGGTCAAAGGACGTGTGAGTGCGTAGCAGCAGCCTGTGGTGGGTGTCCCGACAATACCTTCCTATTGAAGCAAACTGGACTCTGTGAGGCTGGGTGTCCGAGTGGATTTGTGGCTCAAGACGGAGTTTGCAAAGACTCTGGAAAGACCAAGTTCACTTGGCAATTCAATAG
>Ga0247837_1004017_pt1 | contig 24362 bp, 29 predicted proteins | sample LaCtaG_2_FD_187115 | JGI IMG/M metagenome (GOLD analysis project Ga0247837, IMG submission 187115) | Freshwater microbial communities from meromictic Lake La Cruz, Castile-La Mancha, Spain - LaCruzMarch2015_14.5m | ecosystem: Environmental > Aquatic > Freshwater > Lake | place: Spain: Castile-La...
GCCGCCTGGGTCCCGGCGGCACTGTCGAGTTGCCCAATGGAAGGATGCGCACGCGCTGGTGTTGGTCTGAGGCAGTGCCTCGCTACACGCAGGATATCAAACCTGGTTCAGCCTGGGAACGACGGCAGAGGCATTCCCACGCGCGCGAAGTCAAACCCAGGGTTTTTCATGCTCCACATTGTCCCCCGTTATTCCACTCGCCACTTTCACTCCTCACCCAACTCTGCCCGGTCTCTACCAGGTCACCTTGCAGCCATACTTCGCGAAGGGGGAATCCGGAGAAAGCAATCGCAAATCGCGGTGCAGTGCCTCTGCGGCAATGACCCGGTCGAAGGGGTCCTTGTGAATCGCCGGAAGGTTGCCGGAAAGATAAAGAACCTCTCTCTGAAGCGGCAGCACGCCGATATCTTGCAAACGCAATTGATCCTCGATCCACAACTCCGGAGAGGTTGGAAGCGGAAGTTTCCCCGTGTGGTGCTTGAGGGTAATCTCCCACACCGAAGCCATGCTCAACACCCGTTCGTTGGAGGCAGTGTCCAGGGATTTGCCCGCTTTTGCTCCCAAGTGTTCAGGAGCGCCGGCCAGCCAGATGAACGTGCAGGTATCCAGCAGCAGGGTCATGTCAGCCCCCAATCCTTGAGTTCTTCGTCGCTCAAGGATGCAAAGGCCCCGGCGGGAATCTCGAACCGCGGCGAAGTTGGCTCACCCACCTTTGGGCGCTTGGGCTTCACGGAGTCCGATCGAATGATGCGGGCTACCGGCTGTTTCCCGCGGCAAACAACGACCTCCTCCCCACGCTCCACATGCTGCAAGATTCGCGAGAGATGGGTCTTGGCTTGGTAGATTGTCACAGTCATAACTTGAATATTGACCAATACTTGATCAAGTCAATGCTTTCCTATCGCGGATAGACCTCTCGCCGTCAGGAATTCGGAAAAGCAGCTCTCACACCAAGACGTGAAGAAGAGGTCCGGAAGGATTGATGGTGTATTGGCCCTGGCGAAACCACTCCCCCCGCCCCTATAAGACGCCGATCCAGCCTCGCGTGAAGTCGTTGCGAGTGAGGCGCGGACACTCAATCGCCTAAAAGCTTGCGCTTGAGCTTAACCTTGGCCATCTCTTCGACATTGTGGCGTTCCTGGGGGCCGAACTTGCTTTCGACGAGAGCGAGGTATGGCTCGTGGGAAAAGTAGGTTTGCCATGCCTCGTCGCGGAAGCGCAGGACTTCGGCAGCAGAGAGGTGTTTGGTCGGAAGGGGCTGGCTGTCGTAGGAGAGGAATCCATAGCCGCCGTAGTCATCGGGCAGAGCCCATCCCTTGGCTTTGGCTTCGTAATAGAGAGGGCTTCCGGGCAGCGCCTGGCAGGGATACATGTTGGCCATCTCCGTGCACAGTTCGAGCGCGAGATCGAGGGTCATTCGCATCGTCTCGTGGGTGTCGTCAGGAAAGCCGAAAATGTAATTTGAAATCACATTCATCCCGCTATCGCGCGTCATTTTGACGACTTCCCGGATATTCACGTCTTTGAAGCTGCCCTTGGAGACTTCCTGCCTTACAGTCTGGCTCCCGGCTTCGATTCCGAGGGCAAGCCAGTTGATGCCGGCCTTCTGGAAAGCCTCCAGATACTGGGGCCGCACGGTATCCACCCGGGAATAAGCCCACATGCGGAGGTTGAGTCCCCGGTCGGCAATTCCCCGGACAAGCGGTTCGTAGTAGTTTTTGTTGAGGAAGAACATTTCATCGGAAAGCCGCAGCGTCTGAACTCCGAGCCCTGCCAGTTTTTCCATCTCGGAGAGTATCAGTCCGGGCGACCAGAAGCGCATGCCCGGTGAGTTGGCCGATGCAATCCCATCCGAGTTGTCCACCCGGTTGACAATGTTGATCATGCAAAAATCGCATTTGAACTTGCACCCGAGCGAAGTGTAGATCGCGGCGAAGGGAGTTCGTTTCTCATGCGAAAATTCGGCATGCCAGAAGTGGGCGCGATAGAGGTCGAGGGGTTTTTCGCGATATGGCAGCAAGTCCCATGCAGAGCCCGGCAGATCGGTGTCCATGGCCTCCTGCGGAACAACGCGCTCCGGATCGTTGAGGACTGGCACCCCGTCACGTTTGTAACCGATGCCGCGAACCTTGCCGAGGTCGTTGCGCAAATCGGTCTTAAGAAGGTTGTGCAGAGCATAAACTCCTTCGTTGAGCAGAACAAGATCCACAAACGGCAGAGAAAGCACCTCCATGGGAAGGGCGCTGGTGTGCGAACCCACGAAACAGATCGGGATGTCGGGATGGGAGGCTTTCAACAGCGCCGCGCACCCGGTGTTGCCGATCATGTTGGTCGTCCCCGAATTGGGGTTCTGGCCGTAAACGACAAAGCACGCGAGGCGGGGCTTTTCACCGGCTATACGGCTCACGGCCTGTTCGTGGGTCAACCGCTCGGCCGTGGCATCAAGGATCGCAACACCGAATCCCTTCGCCCGGCAGCTCTGTGCAAGGAGCAGGCTCCACGTCGGCGGCTCAATAGCTGCGAAATCCTTCGCCAGCGCCTGATACGCGGCGTCCGCCGAATCGGCATTGATGAAGAGGACGTCGAGCGGGCGCATGGAAAAGTGGTTCAGGCAACCCCTCAGGCCGGGAGTCCAGCGATATAGTTCTCCAGCCGATGCACGACCTTCAGCAGGATTGGCGTCCAACTCTTGCAAAGCTCAAATGTCTCGATCATTCCCTTTCCGGCATAGTCGTGGGCGATTACGTTCCTTAGATTTTTTATGAGCCTCAACTCGTGGGCGGGCAGGTCCAGTTGAGCACAGCGTTCGAGCGAATCTCCCAGAATCTGAGAACCAAACAGCTTGGTTACAGCATTGGAATCGTAGCCATCGACGATCTGCGTGATCGTCCGGGCGTCCTGTCGGGATAATCTCATTCCGTTTTTTCCGAGCATACGCGCCGTGGCCGCACAGTTCAATCGCCCCGTTACTTTTCGCCGTAAAAATCCCCCCACTCCACAAGGAGGGTGCTACGTCCGTCTTCGCGCAAAAGTGCCTGCTCATAGGCCGGAAAAATCTGCTCCGGCTCGTCGAGGCGGATCACCTCGATGCTTGAGCACATCAACTGAAAGGCCGCCGTGAAATCGCCGACGTGTTGAGACTGGGGGTGGAGCGGCCTCACTGATCCAATCCCGGTACGAATGATCGCCTTGGGCGCATACCCTCCGCCCGAGAGCTGAGCGAGCTTGTCGAGGTGGTTCACGAGCTGATTGACAGCGAGAAGGAGGAAATTCCACCTGGGATAAATCGAGACGGGGATGCTGCCGTGCAGGGCCAGCCCGACGGTCATGCCCATCTGAAGTTCCTCGGCCACGGGGAGTTCCAGCCGGCGCTCGATCGGGATGTCCTTGACGGTGTTGCTCATGGCGGTGCCGGGAACCTCCACGGCCTGACCGATAAAAACAGTCCGCGGGTCGGTTGCGAGCCACTCCATGCTGCGTTTGAGTTCGTCGAAATATTTCATGAGATCAGAACTGCACTCTCTCGCCCGCTCCGGCGTGGGGGTATTTGGTCTCGTAGCGGTAATACACGACGTTTTCGGACGTGCCTTCCACCTCCCACCAGTGGGAAGAGAGCCCCCATGCAGCCTTGGTTTCCGTGCAGACAGACTTCCCGTTATCCTCGATGACCCAGGTGACCGGCAGGCCGTGGTTGCGACAATACTTGACACTTTCGTGGGCGATGCCTGTTTCGGCAGTCATTTCTCCCATGAAGCAATACACGCGGGCATCTTCCGACGAGCGCTTGATCCCGAGAGCTATGCCCACCGCAACAGGGACGACCCCGCCGACTATTGCCGAGCTGAATATCCGGTGTTCGGGAAAACATAGGGAAATAGATCTGCCGGCCATGATCTCGGCTTTCACCTCGGCTGGCGGCACCCCTTTGAGCAGGCACTGGTAGTGGCTGCGCCACGAACACAGCACCCAATCCTGGGGCCGAATCCGTTGGAATACTTCGATGATCGCTTCCTCGTTGCCATGATACAGGTGGATTGGAGCCCGGATCTTTGCCGCATTGAACTCCGCGGCAATATCTTCTTCAAAAGCTATGAGTTCTGCTGGAGACATGAGCAACGGATACTGGGGGCCATGTCTCAGAAAGAAAAGATCGAAGTGTCGGACAGGTATTCGCGAACCGGTCGCGCAAGCGCCTCTACTGAAATTTGATGAGCGTGCAGGAAAGCCCTTCGAGCCGGGCCAAGTCGTTGCATCTCGCATCGAAGCTCCAGAATCGTTCGCACCCCAAGAGCCGGGCGGCCGCCACGTGCAGGATGTCGTATGTGCGGAAGCCGCTTGATGCGCTGTGACGCAGGGAGAGCTCCTCGGTTTCACGTTCAAGGGATGCCAAATCAAGGCCTGACTCTCTCAGCGGGCTCCCCATGTCGGCGAGATCTGAGCGGAACCTCGCCTGGGCAACGGCTGCCATTTCCCGGGTCACTCTTGGGCCGCCCCCTTTCGCCGAGGCATAAACGAAAAGCTCAATCGCGTTGCGGAGCTCGATCCGGTGGAGCCAGTGTACTGGAAGGCTTGAGCTTTCCCGCAGGATGCCGTCCAAGGAAGAGAGAACAACAGGCAGCCAGCGGGTCTCAATGTAGAGGCGTGCAAAGAAATTGGTGTCCGCATACGTCTTCATTCCCCGGAGACGAGACGGTCCACCTCGTCCAGCACGTCGTCGCCAACGAGGGCCCCTTGGGTCCGAATCCATGCTTTGTGGGCGGCGAGCCAGCCTGCGGATTGGCTCCGGGAGCCCGGGATGGGAGTCAATACGTATCTTGAGCCGTCCCGCGACCGGATAAACGCAGTCCCCTCGGCCTTCGATGCCTCAAGCACTGCCTTGGGGTTGCGATCCAGATCTCTCACTGTAAATGTCTTCATGTCGGACAATTAGATCCGACATCAAATCAAGTCAAAGAGTTTTTGAAATCCTGCCCCATGCGCTACGCTCCCAGTTCGGATAGGGGCGCGGAACGGGGAATATCGAAGGCCTCGTCGATCACTTCCTCGAAGGTTCCCATGGCACCTCTCCTCCTCAAACGGGTTAACCAGCCGCGGGCCAGCGTGTTGGAAATGGGACACGTTGCGTATGACGAAGCATTGCCCTCCAAAACAGCGGCACCCCGCACGCGCCCCGGTCCTGAATGGCCGCTCACTGCGGTTCAGGAGCAGGCAGGAAGCGCGGGTTCGCAAGAATCTGGTAGAATTCCCCCTGCCAGACAATGGGCCAGTGTCCGGCTTCCATGCGTTGAGCCAACTGAATGACATTCGGCTCGCCGAACGTCCAGCGCTGGTCGATATCGCCGATGACTGCGAATTTTGCGTTTTCGAGTGATGCATCAAAGCGGAAGCGTTCGCGGGCGATGCCATTCTCGTAGCCCTGCGTTGGTATCCCGTACCAGTTGATCATCTGCATGTACGGGATGGTCCGGGCTTTGAGCAACCAGGCGATATTTGCATTGCCGCCGAGGGTGTCCTCTGGTCCGGTTCTTGCGTTCAACCAGGCGGCGGCAGCCTCGACCTCCGCAGGGGATTGAGTGACCCAGTATTGATTCCGTGGGATCACGCGGCCGGCCAACGAGGCAGGAAGATTAACAGAAATCAGAAGGACGGGCAGAGCGCCGAGTGCAAAGACCAGGTTGCGGAGCCGCGAGCGTTCCCTCCGCAGGCGGGTCTCACAATAACGCCAGAGGCCGGCCCAGCCCAGGCAGAGAACCGGCAAAATCACGATCGCCTGGTAGTAAAAAAGGGTGAGATTTTGACGGTTGCGGACAAGGAGGAAAAGAACGGTCAGCCCAACGAGCGGGGCCGCATAGCGGCGCAAGGGGATGCAGAGCAGGAGGCCTCCAAGCAGGCCAAGGTGAAACCAATCCTGGGAGATAAATTGCCGAAAGTTTTGAAAAGCCTGCACTCCGCCCCCATCGCTCTCCCCTCTGGCCGTATGGATATTTTTCAGGTGCTCGAGATCTTCAACCAGCCAAACCCCGAAAACCTTGTAAAGAATGGCCATGGAGACAACGAGGTAGAGGGCGCTGGGAAGGCCCAGACGCACCCAGGACCATGGCCGCTTCAGGCGACAGAGAACCGCAGGGAGAGCACCATTGACAAACAGCGGGTGGGCACCGGCGGCCAGCATGAGACCGAGCCCTGCCATCCAGTCGTTGCGCGGCCCCGCTCTCCGCAGCAGAAAGAGCGTCATGATGAGAAGCCCGAGGCCTGCCGCATTGTGCGAGTTCCCCATCCGGAAGTGAACGATGGATTGGCCGTATGCGAGGAACATCAGAGCGGCGAAAAGTGAGGCACGGGAACCAAAGCTATGCCGCCCCAGAAAAAAAATCGCGAGGGCGGCACAGAGGGCAAGGCACGCATTAAAAATGCGCGATCCAAGAATATCCCCCCCGGCGAGATTTGCCGCGAGGCCATTCACCAGCGAGTAGCCTGGCTGATACGGGTAGTGAGGATGCCAGAAGGTGTTCCAAATTGCAAAGTGACTGGGGATTCCCTGTGCAAGATCTCGGGAAGCATTGAGCGTGAGAGTCTCATCCCCATACCAGCCAGGGCTTGTTCGCAGATGGGGCAGGTAAAGCACCGCCCAGCAGAGAATCAAAATCCCAACAGAGAAAACGATCTGTCTTCGCCTTAACGAACCGAATGGGATCTTCATGCGGGACCGGCAAAAGGGGGATAGCAACCGAAGGCGCTCAAATTCAGCAGGCTGTTATTGGCAATCGGGCACATCAGGCAGGCATTTCAGCTGTGCGCCTTGAATTCCTGATGTCCCGGCCCGAAGGCCATAAGGTTTTTATAATGGCGTCCGGGCGTTGAAGCGATGAGGGCCTCGGCGGAGACGGGGTGCAGATGACCGTCGCGGAGTTCGCTTAGATTGAATCCCAAGGCAGTGAAGGCCTCAAGGTAGGCGCGGGGATCCGTCCCGCAGTTCGTGAGACCCTGGGGCCAGAACTCGGTCATGATTGTGCATCCGGGGGAATTTGCGAGAATTGATTTTGCTCCCTCAAGCACGAGCATCTCCGCGCCCTGGACGTCGATTTTCAGAAAATCAATTTGAGGAATTTCATGGCTGGAGCAGAGCGCGTCCAAGGTTGAAACGCAGACGCTGAGTTTTTCTTTGAGAAGGGGGTCGGGGTAGAGGCGGTTGTCCCCTTTGTTGTCCGGGTTGGTGTAGAGCGATAACTCGCCGGGCTCGCGGCCCACGGCGGCCTGTTCGAGAAAAACCGGTTGGATTGGAGCGTTCGCGGAGACGGTCTTTTCGAGAAAGCCGAAGTTTTCCGGCAGAGGCTCGATGGCCAGAATGCGCCCGGCTCCCATTCGAAGGGCAAGGGCGGTGTAAAGGCCGACGTTGGCACCGACGTCCACAAAGCTCATCCCGGATCTGAAGTGCCCCCTGAAAAAGCCGATTTCCTCCCGTTCGTACACGCCGAGGGTGAGTGCACCGGACACGACCGGGTCCCTCGGGTTGAGGCAAACCCTCGCTCCATGAAGCGATACGCTCGCGGGAATGATTGCACGAAGGGCCGCATTCGCCAGAGCCCGCAATGGGGCGGGTTTCAGTATGACGGTGTATAAAAATTCCGATAGGGACACTCTGTTTCCTTATTTCAGAGCACGATGCGAGCGGCGAGATCGAATTTGCATGGCAAGGGGCTGTCCTCTTACGCGTCAGCGTGTTGTGAATCTTGGTAGGGCGTGATCGCCGAGCGCGCCGACTTTTCACGAGGCCGGATGCCCCGTGGAGAATGGGACGCCTGCGGCGGGGCGTCCCTACCGGGCGAAGGGACCGACCGCAGGGTCGTTCGTTCGGCTGAACCCTGCACGACATGCTCGAAAATCTTGCGGTTGAAGGCCGCCGCGGTGAGTATCGCGTTTTATGCAAAGAATCGATGGAAGAAATGCCGGTGACCTGCGTCAAGTAACAATCGAGCCGGGGATTGCTCCGCATGCTGCCGGGTCCGTGCTGGTTGGTTTCGGAAACACACGGGTGATTTGTGCTGTGTGCATCGAAGAGGGGGTTCCCCGGTGGATGAAGGAGCAGAACGTCAAGGGAGGGTGGATCACCGCCGAATACTCCATGCTCCCCTACTCCACCCTCACACGAAAACAGCGTGACAGCACACGCGGAAAACCCGACGGACGCGGCACCGAAATCCAGCGCCTGATCGGCCGGTCCTTGCGGGCGGCGGTCGATCTAACCAAAGTCGGCCCGCGCACGCTCTGGGTGGATTGCGATGTCTTGCAGGCTGATGGCGGCACGCGTACCGCTGCGATCACCGGGGCCTGCGTCGCTCTCGAGTTGGCATTCAATGAACTCGCGTCGCAGGGCAAGCTGCCTGAGTGGCCGTTGCGCCGGAGAGTGGCAGCAGTGAGCACGGGGATCGTTGGCGGCGAAGCCTTGGTCGATCTGGCCTATGAGGAGGACCGCGATGCAGAGGTGGACCTTAATCTCGTAATGACCGAAGCGGGTGAATTCGTTGAGGTGCAGGCCTCGGGTGAGGAAGCGGTCTTCGGCCCCGACCGGCTCGATGAAATGCTGGCCCTTGCCCGCCCCGCAATTTCCCGCCTCTTCGAAATCCAAAAATCCGTGCTCCAATGAAAAAAGCTCTTATCACCGGCATCACCGGCCAGGACGGTTCGTATCTCGCAGACCTGCTCGTCGCCAAAGGCTATGAAGTTCACGGCATCATACGGCGGGCCAGTTCGTTCAATACGGCACGGATCGACCACCTTTACCAGGACCCCCACGTCAATGGCGTGAAACTCTTCCTCCACTACGGAGATCTGGCCGATTCAGTAAATCTGGTGAAGCTCATCTATGACCTCAAGCCCGAGGAAATCTACCACCTGGGTGCGCAGAGTCATGTGCGCGTCTCGTTCGACATTCCGGAATACACGGCTGATGTCACAGGAGTCGGCACGATCCGCATCCTGGAGGCCATGCGCGAGGCGGGGGTCAAAGCCCGGTTTTATCAGGCCTCAAGCAGTGAGATGTTCGGGAAGGTCCAGGAGGTCCCCCAACGGGAAACCACCCCCTTCTGGCCGCGAAGCCCGTACGGGGTCGCCAAGGTTTTCTCCTACTGGGCAACGGTGAATTACCGCGAGAGCTACGGAATGCATACCACCAACGGGATTCTCTTCAACCACGAGAGCCCGCGCCGCGGTGAAACGTTCGTCACACGAAAAATCACACGCGCCGCAGCCGCAATCAAACTCGGCCTGCAGGAATCCCTCTTCCTCGGAAACCTTGACGCCAAGCGCGACTGGGGCTACGCCCCGGAATACGTCGAAGCCATGTGGATCATGCTCCAACAGGACCAGCCTGATGACTACGTCGTCGCCACAGGCGAGACTCACACCGTACGCGAGTTCGTCGAGGCCGCATTCTCGCACATCGGGCTCGACTGGGAAAACCACGTCAAATATGACGCCCGCTACGAGCGTCCGGCCGAAGTGGACCTCCTTGTGGGTGATGCCTCAAAAGCAAAACGCCAACTTGGCTGGGAACCGAAAACGCGTTTCGATGATCTGGTAAAAATCATGGTGGATGCAGATGTGCAAGACCTCCAAAACCGGAGTGGCAACCGCAGGAAGCTTTAGTAAAGCACGCCTCACGCAAAGGAGGGGAAGGAAGCAAAGGTCGGGTGAAAGAATAACGAGGAGGCCGCGCCCTCGATAACGAAGGCAGCAGGGGGCTCCGGCAATCAAAGTCTTGCTGGCTTTTTCCGGTTCAGTTCCCCTTCCCATCCTTCCCCTCCTTGGCGTGAGGCACTGCATCGTTTCCAGACAGAGCAAAAAATGAGGTCGTTTTGTTCCAAGTCCGACAGGGGCCAGGGATCGCTGTGGACCGATAAAGCGGGCTTGCGGGAGAGGCCGGCCGGCGGAGATGCTGGGAGGAATGACCACCAACATTTCGTGTTACCGGTTTGCGCCGCTTGGCGGACTCAAGGCTCTCAGGGAGCGCCTTGTGGAACTGTGTGGACGGGAGGAGTTGAAAGGCACGATCCTCCTCAGCACTGAGGGCATCAATTTGTTTGTGGCAGGAAGCCGCCGCTCGATCGACCTGCTTGTGGGCCACCTGCGCAGTGTGAACGGCCTGGAAGCTCTGGAGCCGAAGTATAGCGAGAGCGCAGACCAGCCATTCACCCGCATGCTCGTGCGGATCAAAAAAGAGATCATCGCATTCGGAGTTGAGGGCATCGATCCCGGACGCAGGCCATCCCCCAAGCTGCCCGCGGCAACTCTCAAGCAATGGCTCGACGAGGGAAAACCGGTCACCCTGCTCGATACGCGCAACGATTACGAAGTGAAGCTGGGAACCTTCGAAGGAGCGCTGGATCTCGGGATCGCAAACTTCCGCGACTTCCCTGAAGCTGTCTCGAAGCTGCAGGGATTGCCGGGCGACGCACCCATCGTGATGTTTTGCACCGGGGGGATCCGATGCGAGAAAGCGGGCCCTTTCATGGAGCGACAGGGATTCGAGAACGTCTTCCAACTGGATGGTGGTATTCTGAAATACTTCGAGGAGTGCGGCGGCGCACACTACCGGGGCGAGTGCTTTGTTTTTGATCAACGGGTTGGTGTGGACCCTGCGCTGCGCGAGACCGATTCCACCCAGTGCTATCTCTGTCAGACGCCGCTCACAAAGGCCGAACAGTCGGACCAACGGTATCTTCCGGGGGAATCGTGCCCGTATTGTTTCCGGCCTCCGGCCGAGGTGATGCGAGCCTCGATTGCCCGCAGAGAGGCAATGATTGAGAAAGTGGCGAATCCCCTGCCAGGCAGCATCCCCTACGACAATGCCCGCCCGATCCTGATTCCACCCAAAGCAGATGGAATTGAGCTCCTCAATGTGCTCTGCCTTCTCTTCCCGCACCAACCCGGAGAAAAGTGGAGCAGCCTCTGCGCGGCAGGGCGGCTGGTGGGGCCGGACGGATCACCGGCCGCTGCCTCCCACATCGTGAGGTCCGGAGAGCGATATCTTTTCCTCATGCCGGGCATAACCGAACCCGACGTGAACCCCGCGATCCGGATCCTTCACGAGGATGAAGCGATTGTTGTCGTTGAGAAACCTGCGCCCCTCCCCGTTCATCCCAGCGGACGTTTCAACAAAAACACCCTTCAGTATTTTCTCGCGCACGCCTATGCCCCAGGACGTCCCCGACCGGCTCACCGGCTTGATGCCAACACCACCGGGCTCACTGTCTGGACCCGCACCCGTCACTTCGCGCACCTGCTCCAACCCCAATTCGAGGAGGGTCTCGTCGAAAAGCTCTACCTCGTCCGTGCCGTCGGACACCCCCCGACCGATCAGTTTTCATGCGACACTCCAATCAGCGAGCGGCCTGGTGTGATCGGATCCCGAACGGCAGACCTTGCTTCCGGCCTCGCCGCATTCACCGACTTCCGCGTGATCCGGCGGGATGTGGACGGAACAACACTGCTGGAGGCCAAGCCGCTTACAGGCAGAACCAATCAAATCCGCATTCATTTGCGGGAACTCGGTTTCCCGGTATGTGGCGACCCGGCTTACCTGCCCGAAGGTAGGACAGGAACGGCGATGACCGGTGAACCGGGACACCCCCCGCTTTGCCTCCATTCCTGGAAAATTTCTTTCATCCACCCGTTAACCAAACTCCCGGTTACTTTTGAATCCACTCCCCCGCCATGGGCGGCAGAGGTTTAATTTATATCGTAGCCGCCGTCGTGAGACGGTGGCCTCCGTCATTCACAGTCGTCTCTCCCTCCACGCCCTCACGGCGCGGCTACAGTATTTATTAATCCGCTCTAATCCGGCGTGAGCCGGGAACTTGCGTTGGAATGGGGGCAGGAAGCCTTGGTGAGAACCAGTCGCCATCACCGCCGGATGAAACGATTTTGCTTCGCAAAATGCGGGGGGCAGGGTCAAAAAGGTTGCCGCGCGGCGAAGAGAAAGCCCTTGAGATATTCGGTCTCGGGGATGTGCAGCGCAACGGGATGATCGGCGGGTTGCGTCATTCGGGCGACCAGGTGGGCGGAGCGTTTCGCATCCGCCATCCCCGACGCAGCCGCAGCGAGGAACTCGTCGGCAGGAACGTGGTGCGAGCAACAGAACGTCGCGAGGAGACCATCGCGGCTCAATAACGGTGCCGCAAGACGGTGAAGCTCCCGATAGCCCCGCAGAGCATCATTGATCCGGCCCTTCGCCTTCGTGAAGGAGGGAGGATCCAGAATTACCAGATCATAGGTTTCCCCCTGCCGAGCGAGGTCGGGCAAAACGCGGAAGACATCGTCCTCGATCACACGGATTGCACGCCCGTTCAGTTCAGCATTGGACCGCAGGCGCGCGGCGGCCGGGCCTCCACTCTCAACCGCCGTGACCGCCGAGGCCCCTGCCGCAGCGCAGGCAAGGGCGAAGCCACCCTGATTGGAGAAGCAGTCGAGAACCCGCAAGCCTTCAGAGTGTTCGGCCACAAAGCGGCAGTTGGCAGCTTGGTCAAGATAAAGGCCCGTCTTGTGGCCTTCCAGGAAATCGACTTCAAACCTGGCACCGGCAATCTCCAGAATCCTTGAGCCGGGAGCCTCACCGATGAGCGCCCCGACCGCCGGGCTGAGGCCCTCCTTCACGCGCGACCCCGCATCATTCCTCTCAACGACATGACTCACACCGTCCAAGCGGGAAAGCTCCTCCGCAATCATCGCCTTGCAGTTGTCCATGGCCAGGGCCGCCGTCTGAAGCACAACGACGTCGCGGTAACGATCCGCGATGACACCGGGCATGCCGTCAGCCTCACTCCAAACGAGGCGGCAGAGAGAAAGGTCGCATCCGGAGCGCTCGCGCCAGGCAACCGCCCTCGCGATACGACGCGCAAAAAAGTCCGGATCGAGATCCTGCCTGTGGCGGCTGATACGCCGCGCAACGATCTGGGATGCCGGATTGTAAATCGCGGATCCTAGTAGATGGTCGCGCCCATCCTTGAGCGAGACAACATCTCCGGGTGCGGGTGACCCGAAGGTCTTTAAAACCTCCGTGGCATAGACCCAGTCGTGCCCGTGCAGAATGCGGGCTTTGGGACGAACGACGAGACCAGGCACGGAAGGAGTGCGGGGGTGAGCCCTGAACACCGGACAGCCGGGTTGCTTTCAACCCGGGCCGGTCAAGGGGCTCATTTCCCGGCAGGGAAACCGAATCCCCCCAGATTACTTCTGGCTGTGCTCTTCGATGTATTTGATCACGTCGCCGACGCTCAGAAGCTTCTCGGCGTCTTCGTCAGGAACTTCGACGCTGAACTCTTCTTCGAACGCCATCACAAGCTCGACGGTGTCAAGCGAGTCGGCACCGAGATCTTCGATAAACGATGCTTGAGGGGTAACTTGCTCAGGGGTGACCCCGAGTTGCTCGACAATGATATTTTTGACTTTTTCTTCGATGGATAGTGAGGACATGGACAGGTTGGTTTGGTTACTGAACGGCGTAGCTCTATGTTCCGACGCCAACGTTGGCAACAAATAATTTTGCGCCTCCGTCGGGAACGAAACTTGCGGATTCTACGGCAGCGTCAAGCGTAAATAAAATAATGAAGCCAGTATTTGAATTTACAGCCTCCTGCCTTTTGGACGCGCAGACCGAAGAAGTTTTCTCCTTTCACGAAAACCCTCACAACATTGCGTTGATTTCGCCACCCTCCCTGAGAGTGCTGTCCGTGGAGGCTGACCCCTTCGCCCGTGTGGGAGTCACGTTCCGGCTGGTGCTGCGCCAGTATGGAATCGGGCTCGATTGGACCGGACGATGGACGGAGGTTGTCAGGCCATCCCTGCTTGTCGATGAGGGGGAGAAGTGCCCACTGAAGTCCTGGCGGCACGAGCATCGTTTTCAAGCGGATGGCGGACGGACGCTGATGACCGATGTCGTGAGCTTCGCCCTGCCATGGGGGAAAATATTTTTCCCTTTTGTAAATCAGGGGCTGCGGGCGGTGTTTCGCGCAAGGCACCGTGCAACAGCCGCCTACTTCCGCTCCGCGTCGCCGGATCCCTGATTGATGGGAAACGACATCCAAGCCTTCGAACCGGAGCGCCAGCGAAGATCCTAGCCGAAGGCGAGTCAAACAGCCTGCCGAAGGCAGAGCACAGGGCCCAACGCGTTTCCCTCCATTTTGCGCAGCAAAATTTTTTGATCCGGCTCCTGCCGGATCAGGGCGAAGGCTCGACAGGGGCCGTTGCGTTGAACTCGGGGTATCCCACGACGTCGGCGACCACTTCGTAGGTGTCACCGGCCTTCATTTCACGTGTTGGAATGGCGTCCGAATAAACGATTCGTTCCCCCGGATTGACAAACACGATTCCCTCTTTGGGTTCCACCGGGCGGTCGTCGGACCAGCGGTCCAGAACCTTCCCTGCCGAATCCGTGGTCAGAATTTCGATCCGCTGGGTTGTGGGGTAGTCGAGCCGCATGATCTTCCGGCCATCGTTGCGGACGGAATACACAACCTCCACCTCCCGCCGGTCGGCCAGGGAGAAGTCGGGCGGCTTGATCGCCACCTGGGCAGGGGCCGCTTCCTTGCGGGATCCAAGTTTTATCGAAGCAAACATGTTGGTGAAAAATCCGATAAAAATGCGGGATGCGCCTTCGTCGGCACCGCGGACCGAAGGATACATGGCGTTGCCGTCGGGCTGCACAGCACCGTCCAGCTCGCCTGCTGCATTGCTTCGCATTTCCTCCTGGGCCAGCTCCCGGTTGATGAAGAACGGGCTCGCTTCATCCGGTGGCTTGACCGCGAAAGCTGCGATTGCGCTTTCGGCCGTGGGCCGGCCCGGTTTGAGCTCAACGTCTTCTGCAAGGGACACCGAGGGAGGAAGGGACAGCGTGATGAGCCCGAGCAGACCGAGCGAAGCCGATAGCGGATGACAAGACATTTCTATCCTCTAGCAGCTTGTCGGACTTGGAATCAACGGCATTCTCTGGAATGGAGCACCGGATGGCCGCCAAAGCTTGCTGCGTTCCGAAAAACGATTTCCCATTCCGCATGTCCCCGGTTACGGTTACACGGTGAATTTGCCCGTACTGTTTGCTCTGCTCACCGCCTCCGGCTTCCCCTTTTTCGGGGCAGGCAGCAAGGATCCGCAGATTAGTGTCAGGATCCATGCCGAGGGTCTGGAACGGGAGGGGCCATCCTTTGTGACTCCCATCGATCTCAGCTTCCCCGCGAAACGCGTGTTCATAAAAAAGGTGGCGATTGTGAACGAGAAGGATATCGCGGCGATTCTTCCCTTCAGCTCGGCAGACGGCTCGCTGGGTTGCATCTTCCGCCTTGACCGCAGCGGCACCGATAGGGTTGTCGAACACACGACGTCGGCCCGCGACACGATCGTGGTTGCGTTGATTAACGGGAGGGTGGCTGCCGCGATGAAGGTCGATAAACGCATCACCGATGGGATCGTGACCGTCCCCCAAGGATTTACTCCCGACGAGATTCTATCCCTCCAGGCGATGCACCCGACCATGGGCAAAGAAAAGGAGTTCGAGTCCCAAAAGAAAGATGCACGTGCCTCGCTGGCCAAAGCCGCGAAACGGCAGGCCCAGGAGTCAAAGGAAAAAGCCGCTGCCGCCAAGAAGAAGGCAAAGACAACGCCTTCCGAATGACTTTGCCCTTCCTGCTGGCTGTGGCTCTGCTTGCCGACGGGGAAACCCTGATTGATTTTCCCACGGAAAATCGATCTCTCCTCGAAGGGAAACCCGAATCCTTTTTCATGTATGTGAACCGTGATTTCGAAGGTCAGCTCACCCAACCATGGGAAGGGGGCGGTTTCGGCTTTGTGCGCGGCCCGAAGAGAGAAGGTGGAAAAATCCATTTCCGCACTCTGCATGAAGGCATCGACATCCGCCCGGTGAGGAGGGATGCAAGCGGCGAGCCTCTCGATCCCGTGATCGCCGCGGCCTCCGGAAAAGTTGTCCACGTCAACCCGCTTCCCGGAGCCTCAAACTATGGGCGCTACGTGGTGGTCGAGCACATTTGGAACAAGTCTGCCTATTACACGCTTTATGCCCACCTTGGTGCCATCGATGTGAAGACCGGCCAACGCCTCCGCCAGGGAGAGAGAATCGCCCGGATGGGATACACGGGTGCCGGCATTGACCGGGAACGCGCCCACCTGCATTTCGAGGTCTGCGTCATGCTCAACGACCGCTACGAGGACTGGCACGCGGCGGTTTTTCCGGATCAGCCAAACAAGCATGGCATCTACAACGGCCTCAACCTGCTCGGGTTCGATCCCACCAGACTTCTCCTGGAAGCAGCTGCCAATCCGAAAATCGACATCACCGAATACCTCCGGGCGGGCGAGCCGTGGTTCCGGATTGCAGTTCCCGCAAGCGAGGGGCTGTTTGTGCTGCGGGCGTATCCGTGGCTTAACGAAAACGGGTCCAATCCGCCGGGGTGGGCGATCTCATTCTCACGGCACGGGGTGCCCCTTGCGGCAGAGCCCCTCGTGCAAAGCCCCGGAGAACCAACTCTTCTTTGGGTAAAAAATGGCGACGCCAGCCATGCCACCATGACCCGGGGACTCATCGAAGGAGAGGCAGAAACTCCTCGCATCTCGGATGCCGGAAAGCGGTTTCTGGCCCTGTTGGCCGGTGTTGCTCCGGGGAGTCCGCCGGAGGGTGCGGCAACGAAGGAATGAGGGCCGCACGGAATCCGGCTGCCCTTAGCCTCGCACGCGCATTTGACAGCCTGCCCCAAAGCCGCTTGTATCGCAGGCCATGAGGAAAATCCTCACATCCCTTTTACTCGCTGCCAGCCTTGCCGGCTGCGCCTCCACGCAGCCTGCCGCCACCAAACTGGTCAAGGCCGACATTCTCCCGCTCGCACTCGACGACACATTCCAGTTCCGGAAACAGAAACTCGCATACATGGGACCCGAGCCCATCCCTACGACAACGAGCGAGCCGTTCACCTTCGAGACGAGAAGGATGCGATGGGGGGCCATTGATAATGCCGACATCATCGAACGTTATGGCAATTATTTCTCCTTCTTCTGGAGGACATCGCAGGAAGCGGACGTCACAGTGCGACTGGAATACCGCCAGGCGGCTCTCGGCAACTATGTCATGGCCCAGGAAATCTTTTATCCCCAGGCAAGAGGGTCCTTCCGCTCCGACTTCCGCGTAACCGGCGACGATTTTTCGGAGTTCGGCCGGGTGACCGCCTGGAGGGCCCTGCTTGTGGTGGATGGCCGCATCGTTGCGCTCTCTCAGTCCTTTATTTGGAGATGATCCCAAGGCCTGCATTTGACAGTGCGGGCGGGAACGGGCTACCGTGCCCCAAAGAGTGAATGTGAATGCTTCGGTCTTAGTAGGGACTTTCAACAGAACCGTGTGCGTGAGGGTGGACGGCCGCGGATCCTTCCAAAATAGCGTCGGGCTCAAAGAATTTGTCAAAAAAATGATCCTGCGGGGTTACCGGGACTTCCTTGTTGATCTGAAAACCTGCGAGCTCATGGACTCCACCTTCATGGGCACGCTCGCCGGGACGGCCTTGCGACTCAAAGAAATCGGTCAGGGGGGACTCAAAGTCGTGAACGCGAATGCCCGGAACCGCGACCTTCTCGGGGGACTGGGCCTTGACCAGCTCTTCGAAGTCTCGGGCACCGAAAAGCCGGTTGCCCTCCCCGAGCAAATGGTCGAAGTCGGCGAACCCGGTGATGGCAACCACAAACTTGCAGCTCTCGAGGCGCACGAAGCCCTCGTTGCCAGCGACCCGGCCAATGCGGTAAAGTTCAGCGACGTGATCGAATTCCTGAAACAGGACCTGGGAGAGGACAGGGCGGACGTTTCGGAAAGCTGACTGAGAGCTTCCGGGTCCGGCCCTCCCTTTATGTGGACTTACCTCTACTTCGCGCTCTTCGCGGGGACATTTATCGCCCTTCTGGTCGTCATCAACGTCTTCACAAAAAGGCTCAGCGAGCTGGAGAAACAACGCGCCGAGCTTCAACTCGAGGAAGACCGGGTCTTTGACTTCCTCCACGGGCTGGGTGAGGCCTTCTCGGAAGGGGTCCGCTCGACCGAACTTCACCGCCTTATTGTGGAAGGTGCCGCCCGGATTCTGGATGCGCACGGAGGAGCCCTTTATCTGACATCGAAGGCAGGCGACGCACTGATCCCGGCCTTCTTTTCGAAGGGGTGTCCACCACTCGTTGCCGTGCCACGGCATATTCTCGAACAGGCCGCAACCACGCAGGTCGCGATGGACAGCTACCTCAAGCTCACGATGATTCGCAGAGGCGAGGGGCCTCTCGGCCAGGTTTGGGCGGCGGGGAAACCGAGAATTTTCGACCAGGCGGAGCTTCTCTCCTGCGGTCTCAGCGAGATGCCTTCCATGGCCCACTCGGTTTTGGCGGCCCCCCTGGTTTACCGCAGGAAAAGTCTCGGCATCATCGCTCTGGCCAACGGTGCGATGAGCACGCCCTTTGGTGTGGAGGATTCGAAGGTCTTTCAAACGATCACCGAGCAGGCGGCATTCACCGTCTACACCGAAGCCATTTATCTCGAAGCCAGCGAGAAAAAGCGCCTCGACCATGACCTCGAAATTGCCAGGGAGATTCAGTCGATCCTCCTGCCATCGATGCCACCCGATTTCCCCGGATACGAACTCAGCGGAGTGAACATTCCGGCACGTCAGGTGAGCGGCGATTACTTTGACTACCTTCGCGTCGATGAAAAACGCCTCGGTGTGGCGATTGCCGATGTCTCCGGAAAGGGCGTGCCTGCTTCCTTGATTATGGCCATGTGCCGCAGCGCCCTTCGAAGCGAGGCGGCAGGCAGGAAGAGCGCCGCCGAAGTGCTCCGCCGCGTCAATGCCCAGCTCTATCCCGACATCAAGGAGGATATGTTTATCAGCATGGCCTACATGATCCTCGACGCGGAAAACGGAAAAGCCATCCTCGCAAGGGCCGGACATGATGCCCCGCTTTTCTGCCATGCCGACGACCGCCGGGTGGAAAAAATCTCACCCCGCGGGCTGGCGCTCGGAATTGACAGCGGGGAGGTTTTCAATAGGGTGATCGAGGATCACGAAATTGTGTTCACGCCGGGAGATTGCCTCCTTCTCTACACCGACGGCACGACCGAAGCGGTGGATGAGGGGGGACTCGAGTTCGGTATGGACCGGGTGGTGCAGGGCCTTCAATCCGGCTCGCTCCACGGAGCGCGCGATATCGTGTCCCGCCTGACCGACGACCTTCGCAATTTTGTGGGCAACTTCCCGAAATATGACGATGTGACCATGATAGCCATTCGCAGAAAATAATGACCCAAGAGACTCAGAATCACGAAAGTTACGGAGAACCCGCCGAGGCGATAGACGCTGACGGGACCGGGCCCGTTTCCGAAGACCCCCGGACAGTGCTCGCGGATACTGTCGCGGAGGCGGCAAAATACAAAGACCTCGCACTCCGCGCACTTGCCGACCTCGACAATTTCCGCAAGCGCTCCTCGCGCGAGAAGGAAGAATCGATACGGTACGCGAATATGTCCCTGGTGGAACGATTGCTTCCCGTTCTGGACAGCTTCGACCTGGGGTTGGAAGCGGCCCGCTCGGCGAAGGGATCTGAGGCGGTGGTATCGGGGTTTGAGATGGTGCGACGCCGACTGAGTGATTTCCTCAAAGATGCAGGCATTGAGACGGTCGACGCTTCCGGGCAGGTCTTCGACCCGAATCATCATGAGGCCATGGGCAGCGAGGCCTCGCTCGAAGTTCCCGAAGGCACGGTGATTAAACAGCTTCGCTGCGGCTACAAACTCAAGGACCGCCTCATCCGGGCCGCAGGAGTCGTGGTTTCCAAAGGCCCGCCTGCCGGACCATGACCACCAAGCGGGATCCCTACGAACTCCTGGGGGTGGGACGGGAGGCGGGTGCGGACGAGATCAAACGCGCGTATCGCAAACTCGCGGTGAAGCTTCACCCGGACAAAAACCCCGGGGACAGCGAAGCCGAGGAGCGATTCAAGGAGCTGGGCGAGGCCTACGAGATCCTGATGGATCCGGACAAGCGCGCGGCCTATGACCGCTACGGGCATGCCGCATTCCGTCAGGGTGGAAGCTCAGCGGCCGGTGGAGGCTTTCACGATCCCTTCGATCTGTTCCGTGAGGTCTTCGGGTCCTCGGGGGGAGGATCGGGGATCTTTGAACAATTCTTCGGAGGCGGTCACGGCGAGGGCACAGGCCGCGGTTCGGATCTCCGTTATGACCTCCAAATCACGCTTGAGGAAGCCGCTTTGGGTTGTGAGAAGGAGATCGAAATACGCAAGCTGGACGGATGTGACACCTGTGGAGGCAATGGTGCCCAGAAAGGGTCTCACGCTGTAACGTGTCCGGTATGCCGCGGAAAGGGACAGGTCGTTGTTTCGCGCGGGTTTTTCCAGGTGGCACAAACGTGTCCGAATTGCCAAGGCACCGGTCAGGTCATCGAAAAACCCTGTCGCGCCTGTGGCGGCGAGGGACGCCATGAGAAAACGTCGCGGGTGAAGCTCAAAATCCCTGTGGGAATCGACGAGGGTGCCAGGCTCCGGAGCGTGGGAGGCGGGGAAGCCGGGCTTCGGGGAGGTGCAGCAGGCGACCTCTATGTTGTGATTCATGTGCGCGAGCACGCAATCTTCGAGCGGGATGGTCTTGACCTCCACTGCGAGGTTCCCCTGCCCTTCGCGATTGCCGCGCTCGGCGGAGAAATCCGGGTTCCTGTGCTCGGAGGTTCGCATGCCAGTGTGCGCATCCCGGCCGGCACCCAGGGAGGAAGCCTCTTCCGTCTCAAGGGCAGCGGCGTTCACGCCATGCGTGGTGGATCGCGCGGTGATCTACTTGTCCGCGTGCAGGTGGAAGTCCCATCCCGCCTCAACGCGGAACAAAGAAAAGCTTTGGAAAAATTTGCGGAGCTCTGCGGCGAGGAAAACACTCCTCTCCACAAAAGCTTTACCGAACGGATCAAAGAATTTTTCGCCTGAGACCAACACGATGATCCTTACCTCCGAACAAATGTGCGAGGCGGAAAAAGGTGCATTCGCCCTCGGTGTGGACGCCGGGGAGCTGATGGAAACTGCCGGGTCAGGCATTGCCCGCCTGGTGGATCAGTTCCACCCTGTGCCGGGCACTTGTTATTGTTTTTATGGAAAGGGTCATAACGGTGGGGACGCGTTGGTTGCTGCAAGGATCCTCGCCCGGAGTGGATGGAAAATCATCGAACGGCCTGCATTTCCAATGCCTCTGCTCTCGCCACTTTCCGCAGGAATGCAGGAACGTCTCGCCGGCCAGATCACGGCATCAACTGCCGCGGCTCCCTCAAGCTCCGTCGTGGTCCTTGATGGTCTGCTGGGAACAGGTGCCCGACCAAAACCTTCCGGCGAAATCGCCAATGCCATCCGTGAAATCAACACCCTGCGGCAGGAACGCGGTGCGTGGGTTGTTTCCATCGATTTACCAAGCGGGCTGGACCCGCTGGCAGGATCCCCGATCGAGCCAACCGTTCAGGCCGATGCAACAGCCATGCTGGGCTTTGCCAAGGCCGCCCTTCTCGCAGACGAGGCCACCGCCTTTGTCGGAAGACTCGCGCTTATCCCCCTCGACGGAATCTCACCCGCAGCAGGTGACCCATGGCAGGTCTCAACCGCAGCCTCGTTCAGGGAGCCACCTTATTCGTTCGAAAGGCACAAGGGGCAGGCCGGGCGGGTGGCCCTCATCGCAGGATCAACCGGATTAACAGGTGCCGCCCGCCTGTGCTCTGCCGCTGCTGCGAGGGCAGGAGCGGGCCTGGTTACCCTGTTTGTCCCGGAGGAGATCGCGGCGCAACTTTCCGCAGCCTGCATCCCGGAGGTGATGGTTCTTCCCTGCCGCGACTTCCGCGAAGCGCTGGACTTTCCATGCGCTGCGATCGGGATCGGACCGGGCCTCGGCAGAAAGCGCGATGCGCAGGTCCTTTCTCTGGTCAGGGAGAGCACAGTTCCCACGGTCGTGGATGCCGACGCATTGAACGCGCTCTCCCACGATCCCGGGCTCCTTCTGAAGGTAAAAGGCGAGAGATTGCTGACTCCCCACCCGGGAGAGATGGAACGATTGATGCCCCGACAAGGGAGATCCCGCAGACAGTGGGCTGAGGATTTTGTTGAACGTTACCCTGTAACCCTGCTCTTGAAAGGTGCACGGACACTGATTGCGAGGGCGAATGCCGCCGGTTTTTATAACTCCACCGGCCACCCCGGCATGGCATCCGGTGGAATGGGAGACGTTCTCACTGGAGTCTGCACCGCACTGGCCGCACGGAACTCATCGGAGATGCCGTTGACAGCCGCAGAGGGAGCATGGCTATGCGGACGGGCCGCAGAACGCGCTACAACCAACCCGGCAGAGACCCAGGAGTCTTTGCTGGCAAGTGATGTGATAGGCCAACTAGGCCGCGCATTTGGAGATCTCAGGCTCGGGGCTCTTTAACCCCGGACTTCGCCGGGAAAAAGCCGGCTCGGAAAAAGCAAGCTGGCGTGCTTATGGTAGAGGCACTCCCCATTCGCGTGATTCGCGGGCAGCCCCACCGCTCTCAGGTCCTGCTGAGACTGGCGGGCAGGGATCAAGAGGCAACCCGGATCCTTTTCAGGCGTCCGTGATTTTCCAACTGAACACGACCGCTCTCGAAGAGATCCACCAACGCAGCGAGGGTTTCTTTGCTGTCCTTGGCGCAGGAGGAGACGATTTCGACCAACTCGCCGAGCGAGTAGTGGACACGATTGATTTTGCGATAACGATTTTTCATTTGTTTGTGATACGGATTAGACGTCCGATCGGGTTCCCTCGTTCAAACAATTCTACTTTTCGTCCGGGGTGCGCATCTCGAATCCGTGCAAACGCTCCTTCTCGCCAGGGTCCTGGACCACTCTCCACAGGCACCAGATAAAAAGGCCGGTGACAGAAGACACCGAGGCAAGCATGACAATCCACCCTCCGATCGTCATGGTGTGGTTCCCTCCGGCTTTTTAGCATAGACGCCGGCACGGGCCGCGAGAATTGCGACAAAGACGCCGAAAGCGACAACAAGTGCGATTGACATCCAGGCCACAGGGTTCGGCGTTATGAAGAGATCTTTTACGTAACTGCTGAACTCCGGAGCACCTGCCCCGAAATTAATGCCGAATACATTCTGCACTATCCACAAACCAAAGACTCCCAACAGAAACACAGGAGTCACAAAAGTCATAATCGGCGCAAAAATTGCCGGCACCGGGAATGGTGCGCCCCGGGCGGCTTCAATGAGCCCTCGATGGGTGCCAAACACCCAGCTGAAAACGATAATCTGAACCGTGGCAAAAACAAAGATAAGGAATGTTCCAACCCAGAAGTCGAGAGTGTCCAGAGCTTTGAGGTCGGCGCTGAAGTAGAATACAAATCCACAGCCGCCCGCAGTGATTAAACCAAGGATCGCGACCGATTGCTTGCGGCCGATCCGGAGGCTCTCCTCGAGAAAGGCGATTCCGGGCTGAAGCATGGAAAGTGAACTCGTAATGGCGGCGAGAAAGAGGAGAAAGAAAAAGGCCGCACCGAAAACCGCCCCAAGTGGCATTTTGGCGAAGACAAGAGGCAGGACATTAAAACCCAGTCCAAAAGTGCTCACCATGCCCGCAACACCCGATACGCCGAGAAAAGCCACGGCCGCAGGGAGTGTGATCAATCCACCCAGCCCGACCTCAAAAAACTCATTGGCACTGGTGGCCGTCAAGCCACTGAGCACAACATCATCCCGCGACGAAAGATAACTGGCGTAGGTCAGGACAACGCCAAATCCAACACTCAGCGAAAAAAAGATCTGACCCGCAGCCGCAAGCCAAAGCTGGGGTTTGCCCAGTTGCTCGAAGATACCAACTTCGCGCACCCTCAGCGAGGGATCGGAGGCAACCTGTGTGGCGGCCTCGTCCCTGGCCCCTTGGCCGATGATCTCGGTAACTTTGTCCCACCCTTCAGCGGTCTGGCGTTCAAGAAAGACCTTCTCGGGATTCCACATAAAGCCTAGCCCGTTGATCACATTGTTTTCAGGGACGGAGGCATCCGGGGTGCCGAGGGTCAGCACCCTCACCAGAATCACCAACCCGAGAAGGAGCAACACGGGCATTGCATAGGTGCAAAACAACTCGATTCCCTTCGCCACACCGCGGTAAATCAGAAAAAAATTCAGAAAAAAAACGATGAGAAGGTAGGGGATAACCCGGTCCCAACCGAGTCCCAATGCATCTCCATCTGCTGCCACACCAATAAATCGCGAGAAGAATTCCGAGGATTCTTCCCCGGACCCAAAATGGATATTCCCTGCAAA
>Ga0247837_1004018_pt1 | contig 24358 bp, 14 predicted proteins | sample LaCtaG_2_FD_187115 | JGI IMG/M metagenome (GOLD analysis project Ga0247837, IMG submission 187115) | Freshwater microbial communities from meromictic Lake La Cruz, Castile-La Mancha, Spain - LaCruzMarch2015_14.5m | ecosystem: Environmental > Aquatic > Freshwater > Lake | place: Spain: Castile-La...
CTGCGCGAGCGGCTCGGCGGACCAAGCGTCAAGCCATATCAGCCGGACGGTCTGTGGCAGGAAACAAGTATGCCCACCAGCAACACCAAGGCGTACGACCAGGGTACGGGTGACGATCTCTGGCGCCGCAGTCTGTACACGTATTGGAAGCGCGCTTCACCGCCACCTTCGATGCTGGCCTTTGACGCGCCAACGCGCGAATTCTGCGCAGTTCGTCGGTTCGTGACCAACACGCCGCTGCAGGCGCTCGTTCTCTGGAACGATCCACAACTGGTGGAGGCTGCGCGCGCCTCGGCAGAGCGGACCTTGCGCGAGCCGGGTGATGACCGGGCCCGGATTGCGCGTCTGTGGATGCGCGTCACCGGACGCATAGTGACTGACCGTGAGCTCACGGACATCAGCGAAGCGCTTACTGCCGAGCGTGCGCGCTGGGGCTCGGAGGCGGGCCAAGCAGATGCGCGCACGTTGCTGGCGGTGGGTGATTCGCCAGTTCCAGCGGACATTGCGCCTGCAGAACTCGCTTCGTGGACAATGATCTGCAACGCGCTTCTTTCCAGCGACCCGGTTATTGTGAAGGATTGATCGACCCATGACTTCAAAGCGCCCCATGACCCCGCACGCTGACGCACTTGAGGAATACCTCCTCAATCTCACGCGGCGTCGGTTCTTTGGAACAGTCGCTTCAACGATCGGGGCAGGGCTTGGCGGGGCGGCGTTGGCAAGTTTGCTGGGACGCAGTGCCGCGGCTGGTGCCAATCGACTTGTTGGTGCCGACGGCGCCGCGCTTCCGAATGCGGCGCCGACGAGCGCCGCGTTCACGCCCGGACCTCACTTTGCGCCCAAGGCGAAGCGTGTCATCTACATGCACATGGAGGGCGCACCAAGTCAGCTTGACCTCTATGACCACAAGCCAAATCTGCTCGCGCGTTTCAATGAGGATTTGCCCGATTCCATTCGCAATGGTCAGCGCATCACCACCATGACCAGCGGGCAGAGCCGATTCCCGGTGGCGCCGAGCAAGTTCCGTTTCGACCGCTATTCGAATCGTCAAGACGGGATCATGCTTTCGGAACTCATTCCAAATACCGGACGAGTGGCCGGTGATCTGTGCTTTGTGCACTCGATGCACACCGATGCCATCAATCATGAGCCGGGCATTACCTTCTTCCAGACGGGCTCAGAGCAGCCGGGTCGAGCGTCGTTTGGCAGTTGGGCCAGTTACGGCCTTGGCAGTATGAATTCCAACTTCCCGTCCTTTGTGGTGATGATCACCCAGGGCGCGGGAAACATGCAGGCGTTGAGCGCGCGCTTCTGGGGCAGTGGTTTCTTGCCGAGCGAGCATCAAGGCTGCCGACTCCGCGCTGGCCGCGATGCCGTGTTGCACCTCCGTGATCCGGACGGCGTGAGCCGCACCGATCGGCGGCGCATGTTGGATTTAGTGACGCGGCTCAATACCGAAGAATTTGAGGAGTCATTGGATACCGAGACGCGCACTCGCATTGCGCAACATGAGATGGCGTACCGCATGCAGATGTCGGTGCCGGAACTCACGGACTTCAGTGACGAGAGCGAAGCGACGCTCGAGATGTACGGACCCGATGTGCGTAAGCCCGGAAGCTTTGCGGCAAACTGCCTCATGGCGCGGCGGCTCGCTGAGCGTGATGTTCGTTTCATCCAGCTGTACATGCGCGGATGGGATCAGCACAACAACCTTCCTGGCGAACTCCGTCAGCAATGCAACGCGGTCGACCGTGCGCAGGCTGCGTTGGTCACTGACCTGAAACAGCGTGGCATGCTGGATGACACGTTGGTCTTGTGGGCTGGTGAATTCGGTCGCACGGTGTACAGCCAAGGGCAGCTCACCAAGGAGAATTACGGGCGGGATCACCATCCACGCGCGTTCACCATTTGGATGGCCGGCGGCGGCGTGCAGCCGGGAATCACCTACGGCAAGACAGACGATTACTCATACAACATCGTTGAGAATCCGGTTGATGTGCATGATTTACATGCCACCATGCTGCATCTCTTGGGCTTTGATCACAAGCGCCTGACGTACCGATCGCAGGGCCGCGATTACCGCCTGACGGATGTCAAAGGAAACGTCGTCAACGCACTGCTTGCATAAACGCAGCACGCCCGCCGGATGAACGGCGGGCGCGCTGGATGGGTGTAGTTCACTCCGCGGGGGAGTGCGTTGCGTAACGAGTTAGGCGCGACGACGGCGCGTTGCGCAGCCAGCCGCTGCCAGCAGCGCAAGGGAACCTGGCGCTGGGATGCTGCTACCAAAGGTCACATTATCGAAACCAATGTAGTTGGCCGTTCCGGCGAACACCGCCGAATGGGCCGTGCCTGCGAATGCTATGCCAGCGAGAGACCATGTGTCGTAAATGCCGCCTGCTTGGCTACCGAGAGCCGTGAGATTGAGGGTGGCAAGCAGATTGCCGGTGCCGTTCAGGCCGTCATAAATGCCGATCGAGCCGGGTTGGTCGATGCTGCTGTAGTAGGTAGCGAAGCCGTCCGTGAATCCTGCCGCGACATTCATGATCGTGGATGGACCGTCAAGCCAGAAAAGGATCGTGGGCATGCTGGGTGCGTTGGTGAAGTTGCCTCCGCCGCCCGCCTCGCCGGCGACGATGCCGAGTGCGTTACCTACGAATTCCACGCCATAGTTGACGCCAAGTCCGCCGTTGTAGAAGTTGCCAACGGCGGCGTAGTCGCCAACGCCCTCGAAGTCGAGGGTAATGATCGCGGCGTTTGCCGAAGGGGCGGCAATCAGAGCAGCAATTGCGATGAGAGTTTTCATGCTTCGTTCCTTTGTGCAGGATGATGGGAAGTGATCGAAGGTCGTAGTGACCAACAGGGATCACGATTTTTACATCGTGCTCCTGTTGATTTGTCTGAGATGGCGCGAACAGCGGCCACATCACCAATTTGCGTCACTCGTCTGAGGGAAACTTCCCGAACCACATGAGGTGCTGCAGCGGAAGTCGCGCGTCGGTGCGAATCCAAGTGAGCCCAGCGGCCTCAAGCTCTCGGCGTGCCTGTGCTTCAGTCATCTTGTGCAGCGGCTTAATCGGCACTTCCGGATCTTCACCCCGATACTCCACCAACGCAACGCGCCCGCCCGGCTTCAATGCGCGCGCAATCGACGTCATCATTTCCCAGGGCTGATCAAACTCGTGATACGCGTCAACCAGTAGGACCAAGTCAAGACTTCCATCCGGAAGCATCGTGTCACTTGTGTCGCCCAAGATGCCAGTGATGTTGGTGAGTTTCTCCGTCCGTGCGCGCGCTTCAAGAAACGCCAACATCTCCGGCTGAATATCAGTGCCGTACACGATTCCCGGCGCAACCCGCTTGGCCATGGGCACGGTGAAGTAGCCGCTTCCTGCGCCAATATCGGCAACCGTCATGCCCGGCTTGAGATCCAGCGCGTCCATCAGGAGATCTGTCCGCTCTTCCGATTCGCGTGTTCCGCGTTCGAGCCAATAGATGCCTTGGTGGCTCATGAACGCAGCGATTTCTCGGCCGTAATAGGTGCGGCCAATTCCGTCCGCGCTTGCTTCGGACTGTGCGTAGCCGGGTCGCGCAGGAGATGGCGTGTGATCGCATCCCAGCGGCATGGCAACGAGGCTTGCTGTACAGATCGCGCGCAAGAGGACGATTCGCATAGCGGTAGGGTAGAGCCGAGCGATGGCGGAAGGCGTACCATCTTCAACGCATGACAGGTGTATTTTCAGATTTCGTCAGCCTTGATGACTTTGAACGCCATGCGTTTGAAGTGCTCCGCGTCTTGCCGCGCGACTATTTTCGCAGCGGTGCTTGGGCTGAAACCACCCTGCATGAGAATCGTGCCGCGTGGGAGCGCCTGCGGATTTGGTACCGCGTGATGCGTGATGTGTCAGCGCGTTCCACCAGTGCCACCATTTTGGGCGGTGAAGCATCCATGCCGCTGTGCATCGCGCCGACCGCGCTGCACCGGATGGCGCACCCGGATGGTGAGTTAGCCACTGCCCGCGCCGCCGCGCGCGCTGATGTCCCGATGATTCTTTCGAGCCTCTCGACCACCACTATTGAAGATGTGCGCGCCGCCGCGACGGAAATTGACCCCGCCGCGCGCACGTGGATGCAGATGTACATCGGTCGTGATCGAGGAGCCGTGCGCGAGTTGGCGCAACGCGCTCACGCAGCGGGGTGCGATGCGCTGGTGCTGACCGTGGACACTCCGGTGTGGGGCATACGCGAGCGGGATATTCGTAATCACTTCCGTGTGCCGGACGGCCTGAGCATCGTCCATCTGGAACGACCGGGTGGTCCAACCGGGCACACCGGGAGCGGTATTCATGAGGCGCTCGCCTGGACGATTGATGCAAGCCTCACCTGGAAGGACTTTGAGTGGTTGCGCGATTCGACGCCACTGCCCGTGGTCCTCAAGGGAATCTGTCGTGCCGAAGATGCAGCACGTGGCGTGGAACTTGGTGCGAAAGCAATCTTGGTATCCAACCACGGTGGTCGGCAACTTGATGGAGCGCCCGCCACGGTTGAAGCGCTGCCGCACTGCGTTGATGCGGTCGCGGGACGTGTGCCGGTGTTGGTGGATGGCGGTATCCGTCGCGGTACGGACATTCTTCGCGCGCTGGCACTCGGTGCGCAGGCAGTGTGCGTGGGTCGGCCGATTCTTTGGGGACTGGCGTCCGGTGGCGAAGAAGGTGTGTCCCGCGTGCTTGCCATCCTGGCGCACGAGCTGGACGTCACACTTGCGCTCGCCGGTTGTACGGGCGTTAATGATGTGACGGATGATTTACTGCGGCCGTGACGATGCGTAGCGGGGACGGATGCAGCGGACGTGACGCTGACTGCGCGCCATCACCGCCCGTGACCACCACCGCCACCGCCACGGCCACCCATGCCGCCGCGATTCATTCCGCCGTACCCGTTCATTCCGCCGTACCCATTCATGCCGCCCCAACCGCTGAGCTGTCCGTAGCCGCGGTACCCGTTCGACCATCCTCCGTATCCGTAACCGTACGGATTAACTGGACGTGACACGGTGCGGTCGTACCAACCGGTGTCTTGGTTGAAGCCGGGTAGACCGCGGTCGTAGTCGTTGCCCCAACGTTGTGCGTAGGTGCCGCCTTGGTCGCTGATTCCCCAACCGCCGCCGTTGAAATTGCCACCACGCTGGTAGGGGCCGGCCTCGGAGGCGCCGTTTCCTTGTTGAGCGCCATTGCCATTGTCACCGCCGTTGCCGTTCCCGCGCGTGGCGTAGTTGGTTTCGCCGCGCGCGAACGCACCGCGCGGGCTGCCATCAAAGTTGTGATTTGGGTCGGGGCGGAATCCGTCCGAGCTGGTGTTGCGAGCTTGTGACGATGCCATCGGGGAATCGTCGCGCTCCTGGAAGTTGCCGCTTCCGTTGCGTTGACCTGCGCGAGTAGCGCCATCGCGCCACGATCCATCCGGGGTTCGTGCAGCTGATTGATTCTGGCGTGCACCGGTGGCACCGTTTATTGCGGCCGCTCGGCTGTCATCCGTGCGGTTTCCATCACCTGCAGACTTTTGCCACGCACCGTCGGCGCGCGTGTACATCTGATCGCCGCGACGCTGCGTCACCTGACCGTTGCGGTTGGTCATCACATTGTCGTTCCCGTTTGCCGCGTGATGCCACGCCGCGTCATCGCGTGCTGCCTTGTCTTCAGCACGGTTCGCACCAGCGGTGGTCTTTCGGTACGGGCCAATCTGTCCGTAGCGACTGATGTCGCCTGCAGCGCCCGCGCGGTTGTAACTGCGCGCTGCGTTATCCCAGCCGCGTCGATAAGCGCCGCCCCAATGATTGTTCCACCAACCGCTGCCGTCGCGCCAGCCCCATGGGTGATAGCCCCAGCGCCACGCATCGCCAAAGCCCATACCCAGCGCAAATCCAACGCCGAAGCCGCGGCCGCCGCCCCACCAACCATTGCCACTCCAGTAGGCGCCGGGGTAGAGGCCGTAGTCGCCCCAGCCGGGGTATCCGTAGAAACCCCAACCGCCGAAGTCATCGCCGTAGCTTGGCCAGTATCCGTACGTGTTTGGATAGCCGCCGTAACTGTCCCAGGTGTCGTCGTCGGTGATGTCGGAGTTGTTGCCCAGCACCAAGTCCTGCGCGCCGATCGAACCGGGATAGGTGTAGCCGGTGCCGTACGCCACCGTGCCGTCGTTCTCGTAGCTATTCATGTAGCCAGCGGTAAATCCGAAGGTCACGCTGTCAGCGTCAGAGTTGTAGACCTGCACGTAGGTGGCCGCATAGATCGGACAACTTGGAGGAATGGTGTAGATCTCTTCGGGAACTGCATCGCAGAGCGTCCACGGTCCGTTCGGTGCGTTTGCAACAAACCACGCGGCGGTATCGCACAGGTAATACAGCTCCTTGCAATAGATGAGTGGCGAGCTGGCGTTCGCTGCGTACTGCATGCTGGTACCGGCGATGGGCTTGAAGCGCGCGGGACCGCCGATGGTGGAGAGTTTCGCCTTGGCCAATGCGCGATCGAGCGTTGCCACATGTGGGATGGTCTGTTGATAGATGGCCGCAGTGGCTTGCGGCGTGTTGGGCACGGAGGCAAGCACATTGCCCCATGTTCCATGCGGATCGATCTGTGCGAATCCTGCTGGAATCGTTGTGGGTTTTGCGTAGGTCCACGGGCCGTTCATGAGGTCGGTGGAGGTGAACCAGCGCCCAGATGCCAAGAGCCACCACGCGTTGTCCGCGCTGGTAGTGAAGAGATCGCAATTGGCGTTGGCAACGGCGAACAGTCCGTCGGCTACTTGGGTGAGGTTCGGTTGCCCATTGATACTCACCAGGCACATGGGTGACGTACTGACGATCACTTCTGGCGTCTTGCCAGCGGGTGGCGGCGTGGTTGGCACAGCGGCAGGGTGGCGCTCTGGCAGTGCCGCAGCGATGGTCTTCAGTGCGGATGCAGAAGGCGTCTTGCCCGCAATGTATGGACCCGTGTAGCGCGAGGAGTGCAGCCACGTATCGGTACCGATCCGAGTGAACCAGGTGCGCGTTGCTTTGTCGAACACCAGCAGCGAAGGAGTGTTTTGTGCCAGGCCGATGCCGCTATCGCCGAGTTCGCGCAGCGCGGGTTTGCCATCAAGCAGAAGCAGCACAGCGGCGTGACCAATGACACGAATCTTTGGCGGCGCATTGCTGAGTGATGCGCGCGTTGAGGTTTGGTCCTTGGCCACTTGCATGTTCTGCATCACGGTGGCGCGGTTCACCGTGAACGTCACGCCAAAGAGCATCTTCTGCAACTCGGCGGCAGCAGCGGATGCATCTGAATTGTTGGAGAGTTGCGAGTGCTGCACCAGCATGTTGGAGACTTCGATCAGGCCTGCGGCGAGATCGTTATCAAGGTCCGCGGTGAAGAACAGTGCACCGTACATGGCAGGCATTCCAGTGATTTCCACGCTGAATGCGGCGCGTGCGGTGGCGCGCGTTCCGGAGATTGATTCAAACTGCGGCGTGTAGAGCGTGTAGGTGGTTGCGTCCACGATGGCGGTCTGCGGCCAGAGCGTTTCGCCGTTGTCATGATCGGGGGCGGGAGCGGCGGGAGCGGCGGGTGCAGTGGGAGCGGCAGGTGCGGCAGGCGCGGCAGACTCGGTAGGGGTAGCGGGTGCGGCGCTGGGCGGGATGGATTCGGCCGGTGTGGCGGTATCCGTCGGCTCAGCTTCAGGGATGGTGGCGGGTGGAACGGCGGGTGCGGGAGTTGGTGTTTGCGTTGACTCGGGCTCGAGTGTTGGCTCGGGTGTCGGCGCAGGCGCAGGCGCTGGTGTTGGCTCGGGTGCAGGCGTCGGCTCGGGCGTCGGTGCTGGCGTTGGTGCAGGCGTTGGTGCAGGCGTCGGCGCAGGCGTCGGCGCAGGCTTCGGTGCAGGTGTTGGCGCAGGCGCAAGCGCAGATGTCGGTGCAGTCTTGTCCACCACCTTGTCGGCTGCTTTGGCGGCGGTCTTCGGACCCGGTGTTGCGGCTGGTTGCGTTGCAGGGGCGGGGCGCGCGGATTGCAGTCGTGGCGCCGCGATCGCCGTGCAAGTAATGAGGAGCGCAGCGAGGGTGACGAGTCGAGTGGTGTGATGCATGAGGGTGACCTGTGCAGCTCAGGCTAATTCGTGCGCGTGCGGCGCGGGGGAGGATTCTTTTTGCCCTTGTGAACGGGTGTTGTTGGACATGGTGTTGCGCCGATAGTATCCTAACAAATACCGTACAACACATCCCATGGGCTATTCAATTCCATCCGAAGGCACCGAGCAACGCCGCGCCGTACGTGCGGCGTTGGCTGAGCGCATTGGTGCATTGGAAGGTCGTGGACACGCGGTGGCCGATCGGCCCATTTATATCGCTACCGGATGGACAGCGATCGATGCCGCGCTCGGGGGCGGCATTGCGCCCGCGGGGCTGCATGAGTGGTGGGGCGCGCTGCCCGAGGTGCGCGCGGTGCTGGTGCAGTTGGCATGGAACGCGCTCTTGCATGACGATCGACATCGCGCGGGTGCGCATCGACATGTGGTGTGGGTTGGTCGCGAGGCGTGGCCGTCAGCCGATGCGCTGGTGCGCGGAATGCGCGCGCCCATCGCGGGAATGTTTGGTCAGCCCGTCCCGCGCACCTGGCCCGATGCGCGGCTGCATGATCGCTCGCTCTTCGTTGATGTACCTGCGCACGATCCCGGAGCGCGGCTCTGGGCGATCGAACAAGCGGTGCGCTGCCCGGGTGTATGCGCAGTGATTGCCGATGGCCGTGGATTTGATCTTGCTGCAACGCGCCGATTGCAACTCGCGGCGTCCGACACATGTCTTCTCTCCATGCGCGGAGCAGAACATCGCCGCGGTGCGCGCCGCGGTGTGTTGACCGCATGCGCCACGCGTTGGATGGTGGAACGCGCGGAGCGAACGGCACGGACTATCACCGAACGCGCGCCGTGGTTACGAGCGATGGACAAGCAAAGTGTGGCGGAAGCTCGTTTTGAAGCTCGATTCATCGCGGATACAGCCTGCGCATCACTTGATGATCCGCGCAATCGAGGTGAGCAGCGCGCCATCGATTCGCTGATGGCACGTATTCCGCCCGAGCCCACATGGAACGTAACGCTTGAGCGTGCCAAGGGGGCATCAATGCATATTTCCAGCGAATGCAGCGCACAGGCGACGCATTCCTGGCAGTGGCAGGGGGCGGTCAATCCGCCCGTGCGCGAGGCAGCAGCTGCGCGAAGACGCGCCATGCGTGGCGAGCGATTGATTGCCGATCACGCCCTGCGGAGTGCGCAGGAGTTGCGCGCCTTGGAACATACGGAGAGCGCCGAGCCAACCGCTGGAGCCATCGCTCGCTCGCGTTCGCATGACCGAGTCACCAGCCGCGGCACACGTTGGGCGCGCGGCAATGACGGCCGAGGCGCTGCGTGAGCCCCAGGTGAGATTCATCGATGCCGCCCACTGTTATTCCATGGTTCATCGCGATTGTGCTCCCCGAGTGGACGCGATCACCAGCCATGCTCCATCGCATGGCGCTCTGGTGCATGCGTTTCACGCCGCGTGTTCATGTTGAAGACATCGAACGCGCTGCAGATCGGGCGTCAGCGTCATCGCGACTGCCGCACACGATAGGAACCATGCCGCCATCGCTGTCGCCATCACTGCCGCCCCTCATCTTGCTTGATGTCAGCGGATGCCTCCGTGTGAATGGTGGCGCCCGCCGCATCGTGGCGCGCGTGACACGCGGGCTCACGCGCCGTGAAATTGTTCACGCGATTGGTAGCGCACCATCAAGCGGCCAGGCTGTCGTACAAGCCATGGGTGTTGCGCTGGGGTGCCAGTCCGCGCTTGATGAACTGCCGTTTGCATGCTTGCGGCTCTCTGATTCCATCTGCGCCGCGCTGCGGGAGGTGAATCTCACTCGCATTGGTGAAGCGCGGGCTATCGCGCGCTCGGCGCTTGCGGATCGCTATGGACCAGAGCTCAGTGAGCGGCTTGATATGGCTGCGGGCGTGCGCGCCTGGCCATTTCGCGCTGTGGCGCCGCCGGAGCCCGTGATTGGCGAATTTGTCTTTGCATCGCCGTGCGCGCAACAGGAGGCAGTGGATCTGGCATGCATGCAAGCGGTGGAATTGCTCTGTGCCGCGTTGGCAGCTGCAGGCAGTGCAAGTAGAAACGAAGACGGATCCGTGCGCGCCCCCCGCATCGGCTGTGCGCCCAGTCGTGGCGTACGGGCGCTTGACGTACGCATTGAACGCGCGCGCTTGGCTCCGGTCATTGGCACCATCCACTTTGGCGCACCCACCCGTGACGCGCGACACCTGTGGTCCATTCTGCGTCCGCGCATACAACGCATGCATCTGGGTGAACATGAACGCGGCGAAGGTGTGGAGCGAATCCTGCTGACGGCCGCACGTATGGGCCGCTGCCAGAGCGGAACCCCATTTCTTGGTGGCGCGGTCGGTATGGCAGCCTCAGGCACACACGAACCGAACATTGCTCATGGGGGCAGGGGGGACGATCGCAGTACTGGTGCTCATTCAAAAAACGATCATCATGCAGCCACGGAGCGCGCGATCGGTGAATTCGTAGATCAATTACGCGCACGCCTTGGTAATGATGTCGTGCAACGTGCGCATGCGTAGAATGCTTCGCATGAATCCCACCTGCACACTGACATCTGCGCGCACGCTGGCATGCTGCCGCGTTCTTTCGTTCACCGTTGCGAGCGCATTTCTGGCAGGTTGCAGTATGAATCCATTCATCATGAATTATCGCGGCGACCGACTGACGCCCGTTCTTGAAGCTCAAGTAGTGCAAGATGCGCCAACCGAAGGAACCGCCACTGAGATCGGTTCGAGCACCTTCCTTGCGTCCGTTCCACAGGCTGGCGATGCCGAAGCGATCGAAGCAGCCCGCGAGGTGGGGGCTGGAATGGTGAAGTGGAGTTGTGTGAATGCCAGCAAGATTGAGTCCACGGAATTGGATCCCGTCTACCAGCGCCGCGCCGAAGGTCGCGGCAACTTTGGCACCTATGCCCCCATCCCTGGCCAACGCGAGTCATGGCAGTACACAGCACGATTCTGGCGCGCAAACGCAGCGCCCGCGGCGGCACCAACGCCGTCTGCAACGGCGCCCGCTGGAACAGCCCCCGCCGGGTCAACACCAGCGCCACGCGGGTAATCCCCGCGGCCAGAATTCAATCGGCACCCATTACGGTGCTGCCGGTGTCGTCACCTTGATTGAAGCCACTGGTCCCTTGATGCCGTCCTTCTCGCCATTGCATGAAACCACCCATTGCGTAGGTAGCCGCAGCGCTTCCGGACCGGCATAGGCCACAGCATCCATGGTCAGCGATGCAACACTTGCATCACCAACGCGACCGGGATGACTGATCTGCACCAATCGACCGGTCTCTTTGTCAATCGCTAAGTAAGTCGCGTTTCCTTCGAACCACGTCACGATGTAATCGCAACGCGCGCCGCCGAGCGTTCCTTCGCCGGTCTTGAGCGCCAGGAGTCCCGCCTCGGGTCGAAAGCGCGCACGCATAATCGCATACGGCTGCCGATTCATGAGTCGCTCAAAGGCCGTGCGTCGCGCATCGACAAGCGGCGTGGTGCGGCCATTACTTGAAGTGATCACAGCGGTGTCCGGCGTCACCAGCGTTTCGTATTGATAGTTGTCCTTTGCCGTTCCTCCCACCTTCTGCCATGCATCCATGCGGCGCATGGTGTGCGGCCCAGCAAACTCCAGCGTCTCGGTGATATCCCATGAATCAGCACCCTGCAGGACGCGCCGGGTCGACACCTGTGTGAACACTTTCGCAGCCTTCACAGCGTCTTTCCCGCCAGCCCAGGCAATCCATCGGTCGAGCGCTGCGAGGCCAGCAACTTGCTGCTCGGGCGTCCCCGCTGGCAATTCATCAGCGGGCTCCATATAGCGCCGCGGTTGAGCACGAAACAACTTCATGCATTCATCGGATGCAAAGAAGTACAGCATCCCTTCCTGCAGCGCATATCTGCGCGCGTCACCGAGTCCACCGAGCGGCCCCATCCGCCCGCACGCGCCGCCTTGTTGCGCAGCAAAGCGCGCTGGATCGCGATTGAATTGGTCGCGCGTGCCAGTATTCGCAAAGATGTAGGTGTTCCCCTCATACGTCACAGAGATCGATCGCTCCCCGGCAACCGTCTTACCCAATTGCAGTAACACCGGATCCACTGGCAGCGTGCGCTCTGGCGTCGCGTTGGCAGCAGTGGATACAGCTTCCGGCGTATTGAGCAGCGGCGATTGCGGCATCAGTGTTGCGGGTGCAGCGGCAGGTGCAGCAGCGGGTGCAGCGGCAGGTGCGCTCGGCGTTGCTTGATCAGTCACTACTGGCGGCACGCTGGCATTCGCGCCCCCATGCACGAATGCGTTGCAGAGCAGGGCGGAAGCGAGAAGGGTGATGTGTGCCATGTGCATGAGAATGATCCGCAAGATGCCAACGTACAGGTGGACATGTCAGCGTATTCGCGGTGGCGCATTGGGATTTCCCCCCGTGATTGAGTATACTAACAAACACCGTACAAATAATCAAGGCGTCGATTCTGTGCTTGAAAATCAACCATTCTGTGAACTGGCGGCTCTCAGCAACTTCACCTTCCTGGAAGGTGCAAGCCATCCTGAAGAGGTCATTGCCCGCGCGGCGCAGCTTCGGCTTGGCGCCGTGGCGATCGCGGATCGTCACACCATGGCCGGGGTAGTGCGCGCGCATGTTGCCGCGAAGCAGCATGGCATGCAGTTGGTGGTTGGAACGCGCTGCAACTTTCTGCTTGGTGCTGATGATGAGCCAACGCACCTTGAGGTGGTGTTGCTTGCTGATTCACTCGACGGCTACGCGCGCTTGTGCCGATTGCTCACCCTTGGCAAGCGCAGAGCCGGTTGGACGCTTGACATGGACGAAAATGTTGCAGCCGTTGCGGCTGGCATTGAATCGCGCACCGCCGCGCGCAATTCATCGGCGTGCCATCTGTGGCTTCATGATCTGGTCGATGCCAGCGTGCAGTCACTTGGAAGTGGCGAGCCGGGCGATGGATCCGGTCAGGGATCCGGACGCAAGCCCGGTACAGATCGACCGCTTGCTCCGTTTGCCATTCCTGGCGTGCAAGCCATCGTGATGCCGCCCGATGAATACGGCGCCATGCAGCCGCGGTTTCTTGAATCACTTCGCTGGCTTCGTACCGTCTTTGATGATGATCGACTTTCACTTGGATTTGTGCGTCGATCCGGTCCGGATGCCGCGCTTCGGTTGCTGCAGTTGGAGTGGCTTTCCTCTGAAGTGTGCGTGCCGCTGGTGGCCAGCAACGATCCATACTGCCATGTCCGTGATAGGCAAGAAATACAGGACATTGTGACCGCCATCCGCGCCGGGCACACGGTGCAAGAACTCCGTTCATTTGAACGAACGCGCGCCGTTGATCGGGCGCATGGATGTGCGCACCACGGCGCGCGACTCTTTCCCGACGACGCGCGACACCTGGTTGACGCCGCCGGCATGCGCGCGGTACTTACGGATGTTCCGCGCGAAGTGTGCGAAGCAGCCATCGCACGCAGCGCCACAGTGGCACAACGGTGTGCTGGCTTCTCCATGTGCATGCTCCGCTATCGATACCCGCGCGAAGTTGCACCACCCGGCGTTGAGCCAATGACACACCTGCGGCGACTGGTCGCAGAGGGAGCGGCGTTGCACTGGCCGATTCTCCCGGCAAAAGTACACGCGCAACTTGAACATGAATTGTCCATCATTGCTGAACTTGGCTACGCGTGCTATTTCCTTACCGTGTACGCCATTGTCAGCTTTGCACGATCGCGAAGCATTCTCTGTCAAGGCCGCGGTGCTGCAGCAAACAGCGCCGTCTGTTTTTGCCTAGGAATTACTGCTGTTGACCCCACTCGCAGCGACATGCTCTTTGAGCGGTTCATCAGCCGAGAACGAGATGAACCGCCGGATATTGATGTTGACTTTGAACACGAGCGGCGCGAAGAAGTCATTCAGTTCATCTATCGAACCTGGGGCAGATCACGCGCGGCGTTATGCGCGGAAGTGATTTGCTTTCGCGACCGTAGTTCATTGCGCGAGGCAGCGAAAGCGCTCGGCGTTCCGCCGGAATCGCCGGAAGCGGTGCGGATTGCCGCGGCAATAGAAGGGTTCCCGCGTCATCTTTCGCAACATGTTGGCGGATTCATCATCACCGACGGTCCGCTGTGCGAACTTGTGCCCGTGCGCAACGCGCGCATGGACGCGCGCACCATCGTTGAGTGGGATAAAGATGACATTGATGCTATGGGCATGCTGAAGATGGACGTACTGGCACTGGGGATGCTCACGGCTATTCGTAAAGCGATTGATCTTGGAAACAACTGCCCGGTGCCGGGCTGGCCGCGCGATCGTTCCGGCGCTGGAGCGCTGACCTACTGCACCGTTCCTGCTGAAGACCCAGCAACGTATGAGATGGCGTGTCGCGCCGACACGGTGGGGGTATTTCAGATCGAAAGCCGCGCGCAGATGAGTATGTTGCCGCGCCTGAAACCGCGCTGTTTCTACGACCTGGTGATTGAAGTTGCCATTGTGCGCCCGGGGCCAATTCAAGGAAACATGGTGCACCCATACCTCCGTCGGCGCGACGGTACTGATGCAACGCACTATCCCAATGAATCCATTCGCGCCGTCCTTGGCAAGACGCTTGGTGTGCCACTCTTTCAGGAGCAAGCGATGTTGCTTGCCGTAGTAGCAGCCGGCTTTACGCCCGGCGAGGCGGACAAACTACGCCGCGCCATCGCTGCATGGAAGCGCTCCGGAAATCAGATTGCTGCATTCAAGGATCAATTGGAGTCCGGCATGCGTGCCCGTGGGTACTCCGAACAGTTTGCTGCGCAGGTGTTCGGGCAGATTCAAGGTTTCTCTGGTTACGGATTTCCGGAGAGTCACGCAGCGAGCTTTGCGCTCTTGGTCTATGTGTCTGCATGGCTCAAGTGCCATCATCCGGCAGCATTCACTGCCGCGCTTCTCAACAGTCAGCCGATGGGTTTCTACGCGCCCGCGCAGTTGGTGCGCGATGCGCGCGAACACGGGGTTGAGGTTCGCCCGGTTGATGTCTTGGCAAGCGAATGGGACTGCACGCTTGAGGAAAGATCCGCACCGGGCGAGGATCTCGCATCCAACTATCAGGCTGGCGTGCACTCGGGGGCCACGCTTCATCCCACGCTTCATCCCACGCCTCACCCCGCGCTTCGCCTTGGCCTGCGCATGGTGTCTGGTTTACGCGCCGAAGACGGCCAGGCCGTGGCATCCGTGGCACGCAACCTGCGCCAGGAATACTCCGCGTCGGGCGCATACTCCGCACCAACCCGTCGCGCACTGAGCTTCCACCCAACATATGCATCGGTGGAATCACTGTGGCGTTCGTCTGGCTGCAGTCTGCATGCGCTGCGGCGGCTGGCGGCGGCGGACGCGTTTGCTGGCATGGGTATTTCACGCCAGCAAGCACTCTGGCAGGTGCGTGCCTTGCGCGGCGGCGACACCCCCGTTCTTGACGATGCCGCCCAGCGCGGCGCCACGCTCTTTGACATGCTGCCGCAGCCTTTGCCGCCAGTACCAGCGCTTCGTTCCGTTGCTGCTGATTACTCCAGCACCGGACTCTCATTGCATGACCACCCGATTCGATTCCTGCGCGAATCAATCGCACGTCGCGGAGGAACCGAGTGCGCGCAGCTCCGCGTCATCGGCGCAGCTTCCGAGCGAGCCACCGCTGCCGTCGCTGGATTGGTACTGTGCCGACAACGCCCGTCCACAGCATCGGGAATCATGTTCATGACCATTGAGGACGAGACGGGCATTGCCAATCTCATCATTCGACCCCGTGTGTACGAGCGAGTTCGAGCGATCGTGCGCCACGCAACTACGCTCTTGGCGGAAGGCACGGTTGAGCATCGTTCCGGGGTGACGCACCTGGTGGTGCGCCGCATCACGGACCTGTCAGAAGAATTGAATCAGTTAGCGATGGGCGATCACATCGCGCAGAGCTCGCGGGACTTTCGGTAACGATGGCTGCCGGACATGTTGCCGGTGTTTGCGTGTCGGCAGTATTGATTCGCGCTTTACTTTCCAGCGCCAGGCTTACCAGCATTCGCTCCGAACTTGCCGGTTTGCATCTCTTTCATCGGCTGCACCGCGGCGTCCAACTGCTTTCCGGGCACTGACTGCCCCTGCTTGCCGTCGGAACGGGGCAGCGGCTGCAGTTCAACTGGCGGGCGCTTGGGGATCGGGATCGACGGTGGCAGCGGCTTCGGATGACGCATCGCTCCACGCTCACGGGGCGGGATCCAACCAGCAGGCGGCTGCGCACGACCGTTGTTGCCCAGTGGTCCGCCACGGTAGTGATCGAGCAGCCCAGTGAAGCCCGCATCGCCGCAGAAGAACTGCGCGGTTGCCACGCAGTTGGCGTCCCAGGTCGTGTCGCAGCACGACGGCTGATACGCACACACGGTTTGGCAGCAGCCAAGTTCATTGCAGAACGGCGAGGCGTGCACTTGCAGGCAGCTACCAGCACTTGCATCGCCGCAACTGTTCTGGTCGCAACCGCACGAAGGATCTTCAGCTGCAAGATTCACGCAAGTGACGTCCCAAGACGTGTCACAGCAGAACGAGTCGACCAAGCACACGCGTCGGCAGCAACTCTCGTCGGAGCAGTTTGGCAGCGTGCTGGGCACGCAGCAACTCTGCAGCAAGTCACTTCCGCACGGCGGAACTGGGCATGCCTCATCCTTGGCGGTGCAGGTATCGCGAGCGACACCAGCGCAGACGCTGTCCCACTGGGTGTCGCAGCAATACGCATCTTGCGCGCAGACCGAAGCGCAGCACGCCGCATCGTCGCATGCGCCGTTGTCATGGGGACGACAGCAATCGCCGGCACAGATATCGCCGCACTCGTAAGTGCATCCGCACGAAGTGATGGTGCGCGCAATGCCAACGCAATCCGCGTCCCATTCCGTATCGCAGCAGTAGGTGTCTTGTGCGCAGACCGCGGCGCAGCACACGGGATCGCTGGATGCAGCGCCTGGGTGCGGTTCGCAGGATGGCCCGGCGCTGAAGTCACCGCACACTGGTCGTATGCACACGGCAGCGTTAGCTGGCAGAGAGGCCAAATTGACGCACGCAAAATCCCACGCAATGGTGCAGCAACTCGGGTCAGCGACGCACACCGCCGCGCAGCACAGGCCGTTGTCGCAACTCGGCAAATCATGCTCTACGAAGCAACCGCCGGACTCTTGCAGTCCGCAGGCACTTCCGCAACGGTCCAGCGCGCCAGCCACGCACAGTGCATCCCACGAAGCGCTGCAGCACAACGGGTCGTTTCGGCACACGGCATCGCAGCAATACGGATCGTTGCAATAGGGCTCTTGGTGAGGAATCAGGCAGGGCTTGTTGCATCCAGAGCCGCATCCAACGGCGCCGCAGCAATATTCGCGCGCGATGGAAACGCAGGCGCTATCCCAATCAGCGTCGCAGCACGACGGGCTGACGTTGCACACGATGGAGCAGCATGAGCCATCTTCGCAGCCGGGGTTGTCATGCGTCTCAAAGCAACTGCCGCGACATGGGCAGGTCCAGCCGCTGTCGGCGGGCACCTTGCACAGCGTGCGTGCGGTGGTGACGCATGCGCTGTCCCATTCGCCTTGGCAGCACGATGGATCCGCCGCGCAAACGCCGTTACAACATGATGAATCGCGGCAGCCTGGGTTCTCATGTGCGGCAAAGCAATCACCCTCTGCGGGGCAGCCCTCAGGCGCCGGGCAGACGGCCGTTGCCACCAGCACGCATCCCTGATCCCACGCCGTTGTGCAGCACGATGGATCAACACTGCACACCGCGCGACTGCAGTCCGCATTGGCGCATCCCACCGACGCGTGTGCGGTCAGGCAGCCCTCGCGTCCGATCGAGACTACAAACGTTGGGGTGCAAATGAACGTTGCCTCGCGTGCGCACACGGCGTCCCAGCGGGCTTCACAGCAGTAGGGGTCAATCGATGCGCACACCAGGGCGCAGCACTCACCATCGCTGCAGCCACGCGTGTAGTTTGGAATCCAGCAGCTGCGCAGCGAACCATCATTCGACCCGCACACATCGGCTGGATCGGCGCACGCGACCCCCGCGGTGGAGACGCACAGGTCATCCCACTGATCTGAACAGCAGAATGAATCGATAATGCACACTGCCGTGCAGCAAGTTCCGTCCGCGCAGTTTGGTGACGCGTGTTGTGAGTAGCAACTTCCGGAGAGCGGGTCGCCGCACTGGTCACAGATTTCAATAGCTCGTGCGGCACACTTGGCATCCCATCCAATTTGGCAGCAGTATGCAAAATCTGGATCCGCACACACTTGGCTGCAGCAGCCAGGCTGGTCGCAGCCAATGGCCGTTGGATGCGCGATGTAGCAACTTCCATTCACTGGCAGCGAAGTGACCGGATCAAGGCAGCCGGGCTCCGATGAGCACAGGTCATTGGCAATCTCAACGCACGCCTCATCCCAGGTGACGTAGCAGCAGTACGGATCGCGCTGGCACACCGTTTGGCAGCAGAACGAATCCGCGCAGCCGATGCGCGCGTGAACGACGAAGCAACTTGATTCCTGCCCCGCGTCCAGATCGCCGCCGCATGCGCAACTTTCACTGCTGCAACTTGGCGTGACCAAGGCAACTTGTGTGCAACTGATGTCCCAGGAGGAGGTGCAGCAGAACGGGTCGAGCGCACACACTGCTCCGCAGCACAGACTGTTGCTGCAGTACGGGGTGGCGTGCGCGATGCAGCACGGGCCGGTGTTCAGTGAGCCGCAGCCTTGGCAGGAAACCGCTTGCGTATCAACGCAACTTTGATCCCAGCCGGTGGTGCAGCAATATGGATTCAAGTTGCAAACGGTGGTGCAGCAAGTGGAATCGTCGCAATAGGGCAGGGTGTGCACCGTGTCACAAGCACCGCTTCCCTCAGCGCCGCAAGCGAGGCAGTTGGTGGTGGCAAGTGTGACACAGTCCGAATCCCAAGCAGAATTGCAGCACGACGGGTCGATGGCGCAGACACGCTCGCAGCAACTTGAATCGCTGCAGGAGGGGGTCGAGTGCGTTGCGTAGCAACTGGCCGTGGTGGTTCCGCACGTCTTGCACGTGACGGCTGCTTGGTCTGCGCAGGACTGGTCCCACACCACGTTGCAGCAACCGGGGTCAATATTGCATACGGCGTTGCAGCAGTCGGCGTCCGAGCAACTCGGTCCGGTCTGCGACTCAAAGCAACTGCGCGTGGTTCCGTTTTGGTTCGGCTCGCCGCATCCGGTGACGTTGGCGGTGCAGGATGGATTGCGAACGAACGGCGAGTCGCTGGTTGGCGTGATCGCCGTTGGACCCTTGGTCAGGCTGCCGGCGTTACGACACCGATAGATGTGCGGCGGCGCGAACGAGTCCGATGCGTCGCCTACTGGTCCGATGTACGCCTTGCCGTTGTCAGCAAAGATGCAGCCGTAAATATTCTGATCGGTGCCACGAACGATGGTGACCGTGTCAACAATGGCATCCCACGGGGGCAGCGTCAGTGCGCCGGGTACTGACCACGCCAACTCGCAGACCTGCGCGAGATCAACGTCGGATGGCACATTGACGCGCTGGCCAACGGTGGGGTACTCGCGGGTGTTGGCGGGATTTGGATTGCGAAAGACAATCAGATGAGTGACATTGGTGGCGGATTCAGCAGGAAACACGCGTCCATTGGCTGCGGGGCCGGTTGGGAACGCGAGTGATGTGCTGCCATAAAAGATGTATGTCACCAGCGCTGGTGGCACATCGGCGAGTACATCACCAGTGAACGATGAATCTGCGAGCAGCCCCAATCCACGCGACGCAGTGTCGAGCGGATTGGATACCCATGCCATTCCAGTCAGTGGTTCCACCACCGCGATGGTTCCACTCACTTGGTCGGTGCCGGAACTGTTGTTGGAGCGCGCTACTTTGATGTAGAACCAACCGTCCAGAAACGCGCGCATGTTGGGATCGGTACCAACCACACCATTCACCGTTGGTGCACTTGCAACGCCAACCGCCGCGGTCGGGACGCGTATCTCCACATAACGTGACTGCGGAACGGTGGGGTCGGTCTGACTGTTCGGTTTGCGAACGCGCAATTCTGACAGGGTGACCCGAGGGAGTTTGCCGATGGAGGCACTAGATGCCATGGCAACGAGCTGCCCGAGGTAATTTCGGTCGACTTCGTCGATGGCACCGTCGAAATTGAAGTCGCCAGTGATGCAGTACACGTTTGGACTGAGCATGCAACTTGACCACACGTCAATGTCAGCCTGATTGACCAGGTTGTCCGCGTTTAAGTCACCAAGCCACGTGGAGTTGCCAGCGGTGTTGCATGCCACCGTCGCGTCGTTGCACTGCGCTGCAGCCGGTCGAGCCGCCAAGCCGGCAACCACCATCAAGATGGCGAGCAGGCAGGACGGCAGTGCGAAGCGATGGGACTTCATGGAAGATCTTCAGGGTATACGCAACTCGACACCCGGAATCCCCGGCAATTCGCCCAGATTGGAGACATTCTCAGCCCCGGATCCGCGCCTGCAGTTCAGGTGGCTGCTGCTTCTCGCGCCCCGTCCAACCCGCCGTAGGTGCGCCGCCGCGCGGCAAAGTCCGCCAGGGCCGTTTGTAGTTCCGGGACCTTGAACTCCGGCCACAGCACGTCGGTAACGAAGATCTCCGCATAACTCACCTGCCACAGCAGGAAATTCGACAATCGGCGCTCCCCGGCGGTCCGAACCAAGAGGTCCGGGTCAGGCAGTCCGTGGGTCTCCAGGGCCGCGGACATGGTCGATTCATCAATCGCGGCCGGGTCAAGGTCCCCGCGCCGGACCCGCAGGGCGATGGTTCGGACGGCGTCCACCATTTCCTGCCGAGAACCGTAGTTCATGGCCAGGCACAGGGTCATGCCGGTGCAGTTGCTGGTCTCGTCCTCGGTGCGGTCGAACTCGGCGAGCACCGCGGCGGACAGCCCCTCGCGGCGGCCAATGCGGCGGAATCGAATGTTGTTCGCCAGCATCATCTGCCGTTCCAATTGCAGTTGATGACGGGCCAGCTCCATGAGTGCTGAGACTTCGTCCTCTGGTCGTTTCCAATTCTCACTGGAGAATGAATACAGCGTGAGCGCTTCCACTCCGATGCGAGCGCACTCTTCAACAATGGCGCGCACTCTTCGTGCACCTTCGCGATGTCCGGCGATGCGCGGCAACCCGCGCGCGGCCGCCCAGCGTCCGTTGCCGTCCATGATGATTGCAATGTGGCGGGGGACGCGCATTGCTTACGCGGTGGCCAGCGCCACGGCGCGCCGACCGTCCACCAACGTTTGGGTTCGCTCTGGTCCAAGGCTGACGACTTCAACCGGCACTCCGGTGATTTCCTCAATGCGCGCCAGGTAGCGCTGCGCCTCTTGTGGCAGCGTGGTGCGGTCGGACGCATCGCGAATCTCTGCACTCCAACCGGGCATCGTCTCATAGATGGGCGTGACCCCCTCAAGTCGATGAGCATCAGGAATGAAGCGATCCGTGGTGGTTCCGTTCGGCAATCGGTAACCAACGCACAACTTGATTTCCTCAAATCCGGACAGGACATCCAGCAGGGTGCAAGCAATTCCAGTGGCTCCACACACCATGACGCTGTAACGAACTGCCACCAAATCAAGCCATCCGCAGCGGCGCGGTCGACCAGTGGTGGTTCCATATTCCCGGCCGCGTTCGCGAATCCGGTGACCAAGATCATTGTCGAGTTCGGTGGGAAACGGTCCCGCGCCAACGCGGGTGCTGTACGCCTTCATGATTCCCAACACGCGTCCAATGGCGCTGCCGGGAACGCCAGTGCCCGAGGGAATACCCAATGTTGAGCAGTTACTACTGGTCACATACGGGAATGTTCCGTGGTCAATGTCCAAGAGGCTGGCGTTTGCGCCTTCAAACAGAATGCGCTTACCGGCGCCCATGGCGTCATGAAGCGCGTACACGGAGTCATCCACGTGTGGACGCAGGCGTTCGCCAAACTCGGCGTAACGGGTAGCCAACGCGTCCGGGTCAAGTGGCGCAGTGTGCACGCCGAGCGCCTCGAGTTCTGCGGTGCGCAGGGTGCAAATCACATGCAGGCGGCTGCGCAGGTATTCGGGGTCAAGGAGATCGCCCACTCGAATAGCGGTCGAGCGTCGAATCTTGTCTGCATACGCTGGGCCAATGCCGCGGCGCGTGGTGCCGATGGCGAGGTTTCCTTGCGCATGCGCTGTCTTGGAACCGAGGTACTCCTCCAGCGCTGCATCTTGCTCCTTGTGATAGGGCATGACCACGTGGGCTCGATCACTGATGCGCAGGTTGTTGCCAACGCGAATGCCGCGCGTGCGGAGTGCGTCGATCTCTTGCAGGAGTTTCTCCGGATCAACCACCACGCCGTTACCAATGACGCAGGTCTTGTCGCCGTACAGAATTCCGGAGGGGATCAGGTGCAGCGCGTAGCGCTCGTCGCCCACCTGCACGGTGTGGCCGGCATTGGCGCCACCGTTGTAGCGAACGATCACGTCATGCTCAGAGGTGAGCAGATCAACGATCTTGCCTTTGCCTTCGTCCCCCCACTGAAGTCCAACAACGGCGGTATGGGCAGTTCGATTAACGCGGTGTCCAGTGGTCACGGGCGGGGCTCCGGTGCGAAGGTGCGGCGTTTGCCGCGAAGCGGGGAATGGTAGCGCACCGCGCGAGGGTTGTTCCTACGATTGCACTTCATGGCCACCGCGCTCACCATCGCCGGGCAGGGTTCGCCCGACGCATACGCCATGCGTGTAGATCAGGCCCTTGCTGGCATCACGCCGCAGTTTGCGGGCGCGTATGTTCACGTTCCGTTCTGTTTCCATAAGTGCCATTACTGCGACTTTTATAGCTTTGTTGATACCCAAGATCGTCAGGAGGCCTATGCCGCACGTGCCGATGCGGAATTGGCAGCCATGGCGCCCTGGGTGCACGCGCCGCTGCACACTGTGTTCGTTGGTGGTGGAACACCCACGCTGTTGCGGCCGCCGGTATTGCGCGCGGTGCTGGGCTCGATCCGTAATCGGCTGCCGCTGGCGCCTGGTGCGGAATGGACCGTGGAAGCCAATCCAGAAACCGTGACCGCTGAAGTGGCGTGCGCACTTGTTGAGAGCGGCGTGAACCGCGTCTCCTTGGGCGCACAGAGTTTCAACGAACGCCATTTGAAGACGCTGGAGCGTTGGCATGATCCAGCAAGCGTTGCGCGCGCCATTGGATTGCTGCGCGCCGCTGGTATCGAACGCATCAATGTGGATCTGATCTTTGGCATTCCTGGTGGCACACTTATTGAGTGGGAATCAGATCTGCGCCAGGCACTGCAGCTGGGAACCGATCATCTCAGTTGCTACGGTCTGACCTACGAGGCAAACACGGCAATGACCGTGCGCATGGAGCGCGGCGAATTTGAGCCGTGCGATGACGGCCTGGAAGCGAACATGTTGGAGCGCGCCGCCACCTTCTTGCGCGATGCTGGCTTTGCGCATTACGAGGTCAGCAACTGGGGGCGGATTCGTAACGGCGATCCGCACGCCGAAGAGTGTCGGCACAACCTGATGTATTGGCGCAATCGCGATTGGCTTGCCATTGGGCCAAGCGCATCGGGTCATGCACAGGGCGTGCGCTGGAAGAATGTCCCGCGCTTAGGTGATTGGCTCGCCGCCGAAGGCGCCAGCCCGGCAGTAGATGTGGAGCGAGTAACGCCGGACATGCGCGCCGGCGAGCGGCTCATGATGGGCTTGCGGCTGCACGCTGGCATTTCCGAAGTTGAACTTGCCGAGATTCTGCAGCTTGGCGAACGCGGCTCGGAGCGAGCGTCTGCCATTGCACAAGCGGTTGCGGAGGGGATGATGGAGCACATGGGAGGTTCGCTGCGGTTCACCGCTGCGGGCATGATGGTTGCCAATACGGTGCTGGCGCGCCTGGTCTAAGGGGCTGGACGTAACCGTTGGAATGACCCGGGCGACCCGCGGCGGCGGAGATTTCTGGTGTTCCAAATGGCATTTTTGGGAGTTTCCGGAGGATCTCGCCCCTTCCTTGGGAAGTTTGGGAATGAAAGCGCCCGCAGATTCCGATACTGATGGGGCATGCTTCCTGCTCCGCTTCGTCTCCTCCGACCCGGCGACTGGGCCAAGAACGTCTTCGTTCTGGTCCCACTTGTCTTTTGGCTCGCTGGTGAGGGTCGCGGTGCGCAGCCAGAACAGATCGCGGAGCAACTATGGAACGTGG
>Ga0247837_1004022_pt1 | contig 24332 bp, 29 predicted proteins | sample LaCtaG_2_FD_187115 | JGI IMG/M metagenome (GOLD analysis project Ga0247837, IMG submission 187115) | Freshwater microbial communities from meromictic Lake La Cruz, Castile-La Mancha, Spain - LaCruzMarch2015_14.5m | ecosystem: Environmental > Aquatic > Freshwater > Lake | place: Spain: Castile-La...
TGGAAGGCAATGGTCGTTCTATGAGAATATGGCTAGATATGCTGTTAAAAACAAAACTTCAAAAATTAGTAAACTGGCAATTAGTGCCAAAAGAACGTTACCTTCAAGCTATGGAACGCAGCCCAATAAACGATTTGGAATTACGAACCTTGTTACAAGCAAATTTAACTGATGAAATTAACAACCGAGAAATTATATTTAAAGGAATAGAGCAATCGTATTATTATGAAGGCTATGAAAAGGACAACATTGACGAATAAACTGCCTTTAGTTACTAGCGAACAGCCGTTCGGGATTTGCAATCACGAATTATTTAACAAAGGATTTGTAATCCTTGTATAAGGTTGGAGTTGCTTTACAAATACACTAACAACGGCAGGATTATATACAAACGAAATATATTAAAAATACAAGCGGACGCTCACATTAGCTCTGGATTTGCAATAATAAAATAATATAAATGCAACCAAAAATATGGCAATTAATAATGAAAAAATAAACATATTAGATGTTACTACAAAAAATGTTTCAGAAGTAGGAATCTTTTGTATCAAAGATAAAAAATCGCCTGGCTACAATGCCAAGGTCGAGTGGTATAAATCAAAAATAAATAAAGGTCTGAAAATAAAAATAGCTACAGACAATGCTGGAAAACAAATTGGTTTTATTGAGTATATTCCCTCAGAATTAGCTTGGCGACCAATTAAGGCAGACAACTTTTATTTTATTCATTGTATAGTATTGTTTGTAAAGGAAGCAAAAGAAAAAGGTATTGGAAGTTATTTGATTAATGAATGTGAATTAGACGCAAAGAAAAACGGCAAATCAGGTATTTGTGTAATGAGTAGTGATGGTCCTTGGATGGCGAATAAATCACTTTATGAAAAAAATAACTTTAGTGTGGTGGAAAAACTTGACCGCTTTGAATTAATGGTTAAATCGTTCGACAGCAAAGTTAATAACCCAAAGTTTATAGACTGGACAATAGAACAAAAGAAATATATTGGTTGGCATTTAATTTATGCTGACCAATGTCCTTGGCACGAAAAATCAATTACAGATTTAAATCAAGCAGCTATTGAAAACGAAATTGAACTATCAATAAGGAAGTTGCAGACTCCTAAAGAAGCACAAAATGCACCATCAGGATTTGGAACATTTAGTTTAATAAAAGATGGGAAACTATTGGCCGATCATTACATAAGTCGCACACGATTTGAAAACATACTTAAACAACAAAGTACGAAATAAAATTGCAGCCGTTCGGTATTTGCAATTCCAAATCAATTAACAAAGGATTTGTAATCCATGTATAAGGTTGGTTTTGTTTAAGTAAAGTAAGTTGTTGGTGTTGCTTCGCCAAAACAACAACAACGGCAGGAATATGATGGATTTGTGTATGTTTGTTAGTTAGGTTTAAACTTATGAAATAATAAACTTAAATTAGGTAATTAAGATGATTATTATAGATTTGCTATATGATACAACGATTTTATTTTGACACATCAGTTTTCGGTGGAGTTTTTGATTCTGAATTTGAAGAAGAAACACTAATTTTATTCGAAAAAGTAAAATTAGGACAGATTAAATGTGTTTATTCTAACTTGACAGAAGTAGAACTATCAACAGCACCTGAAAGAGTTAGAACCTTTTTTGAAGAGATAAATCCAATTAATAAAGAACGAGTATTAGTTACACCTGACGCATTGCAACTTGCAGAAACATATGTAAATGAAAAAGTTGTTGGAGAAACAAGTATGGACGATTGCATTCATATTGCAACTGCTACAATTAATAAGGTTGATATTTTAGTGAGTTGGAATTTCAAACATATTGTAAATGTTTATAGAATTAGAGGATATAATGCTATAAATTTAAAGTTGGGTTTTCAAAATTTAAATATACATTCACCAAAAGAAATTGTAGGATATGAACAATAAAACTAAAATAGAAAAAGAATTTGACACTGTAAAAGTGTTTAGGGAAATTAAAGATAAAATTTCAAAAGATATCAAGGGAATGACATTTGAGCAATTGAACTCATACCTTGAAATGAATAAACTAAAGCCCAAAAAAGTTTAAAACATAAACACATGCTTTTACAAGCATAAGTTTGTTCAGCCGTTCAGGATTTGCAATCCCGAATTATTTAACAAAGGATTTGTAATCCTTGTATAAGTTTGGTGTTTTTAGTAGAAATAAGTTGTTGGTGTCGCTTTGCTAAAACACCAACAATGGCAGGAAATGTTGCAATCTTAAAAATCTTATAATTCTACATTCCGATACATCGGAACTGATTCAGACAATGTGCGTGAAATACATTGTAAAAGTTCAAGACTTTTACAATGTTAAATATAACTACAACAAACCATTTTCTTCTTTTTGCTCTTGTTCATATACATGGTCTATTAATAAATTGGCTTTGTTATCGGCAGCTTCAGTGGCTAATACATCGCAGCGTTCGTTTCCTGGGTGGCCAGCATGTCCTTTTACCCAGTGCATTTTTACTTGGTGTTGCGCATATATTTTCAAAAACTCGTTCCATAAATCTGCATTTTTTTTACCTGCAAATCCTTTTGCTTTCCAACCAAAAACCCATTTTTTTTCTATGGCATCGCAAACATATTTACTATCGGTATAAATATTCACTTGCATGTTCGGTTTTTTTAGTTGTTGTAAAGCCACAATAACGGCTAGTAACTCCATGCGGTTATTGGTAGTATAACGGTAACCAGCCGAAAGTTCTTTTTTAAATTGTCCACTTGTTAAAACTATGCCATAGCCACCATTTCCTGGGTTTCCCCTTGCTGCGCCATCGGTATATATATTTATAATCATTTAATTCACTAACTTGTTTATTGTTTCTTCGTTTAACCTATATGTTGTCCATTCGTTCATTGCGGTAGCACCCAAACTTTCGTAAAAATCAATGGCTGGTTTATTCCAATTTAGTACACTCCATTCTACTCGTCCGCAGTTTCTTTGTTTTGCTAAAGCTATTACTTGTAGCAATAATTTTTTGCCATATCCTTTTCCTCTATGACTTTCTAAAACAAATAAATCTTCTAAATAAATGCCAGGTTTACTTACAAAAGTGCTAAAATTATGAAAGAATAATGCAAAGCCAATAGGTTCATTGTTTTCAAATCCAATCAAACATTCGGCATACGATTTTTGAGAAAACAAATGTTCAATAATGGTTTCGGGAGTTGCTTTTACTTGGTCTAATAATTTTTCGTATTCGGCAATGGCTTTAATTAAATCAACAATGGTTTGCGCATCGTTTATGGTTGCTGGTTTTATTTCAAAATTAGTTGTCATCTTTTCCAGCAATCTTGTATTTTAAATTGTAGCTTTTATTCACCAAATTCTTAGTATTTCGGGCTATGTAGCTAAAATTAATTTTTACATTCCAAGTGGTTTTATTTATTTTAGTTCCTACAACACTTCCCTTTTGAATTACATAATTTCCGGCATCCATACAAAAACAACTCTGTGAATATAGCAAATGTGATTTCTTTAAATTTTTAAGATTATAAACAAAACGATTGCCTTTTGGCAATATTTTAAAATATAATCTTTCTACATACTCGTCATCCGAAATTGCCAAATAATCCTTGCTTCTAAACTCATATTTAAAAACCAATTCTTTACCATTTACAACTTCAAATTCCGGATTTATAGAATCGGAAGTATTGAATATAATGGTTTTATTTTTCATATAAAAAGCCTTTTTGTATTCAGGATTAAACGCATTTTGAAGGCTATCAGTATTTTCTTGCGCGTTTACAGAAAAGTTCAATAAAAAAATGATGGCAATAGTTATAAATAGTTTCATGTTTTTGGTTTATTTTGGAGCAATAATAAACAATAGAATTATTGTTCAAACAATTTGATTTAAACATTGTAATGATTACACAACATATTTTATGAGAAAAAAAGAAAGATTTGAGCATATAATTAATTATTTTAAAACCAATCAACCCATTGCCGAAACAGAATTACATTATGAAAATCCGTTTCAATTATTAATAGCTGTAATCCTTTCTGCTCAATGTACCGATAAACGAATAAACTTAGTAACCCCCGAATTATTTAAAGCATTTCCAAACCCACAAAAGTTAGCTGAAGCCGAGTTTGATGAAGTATTTTATTACATAAAATCGGTAAGTTACCCAAGTAATAAAAGCAAGCATTTAATTGGTATGGCTCAAATGTTGGTAAATGATTTTAAAAATATTATTCCTGAAACTACCGAAGAATTGATGAAATTACCAGGAGTTGGGCGAAAAACTGCCAATGTAATTACATCGGTAGTGTTTAACCAACCTAGTATGGCGGTAGATACACACGTTTTTAGAGTTAGTAACAGGTTGGGTTTAACTAATTCAAAAACTCCACTTCAAACCGAAAATCAATTATTAGAATTTATACCAGAAGAATATGTGGCAATTGCACATCATTGGTTAATACTTCATGGCCGTTATACATGTATTGCGCGCACTCCAAAATGCAATATATGTCCTTTAACCAACTATTGTAAATCATATTCTAAGTTTATAAAAACTATATTGAAATAAATATTTTTGCCCAAAGTTTACATTTCTAAGCAAATATTATTAGTTTGCAAAAATTACAAAATTTATAACCTCTAGATGAAAAAAATTTTATTTGTCATAATTTCAATTATTATATCTCAAAATATTTTTGCCCAAAAGCAAGTTTCAAGCCCTCAATATATTTTACCTGGTCATTCCAACGATTTGAATGCTGTGGCATTTTCTACAAGGTATAATTTATTAGCTTCTGCTGGTTGGGACAATTCAATAAATTTTTACAGTGGAGATTCAACTTTAAAATTATTGAAAACAATTCCCAATGCACATAACGCCCAAATAAACGCATTGAAGTATAATAAACAAGGCAGTTTATTAGCAAGTGCTTCCAACGATTTGGTTATTAATGTGTATGACAGTACTTTCAAAAAAATAAAAATGTTAGTGGCATCTAGCGGACATGCAGCAAATATAAATGCTTTAACTTTTGACAATAGTGGGAAAGTAATTTTTAGTGGTGATGATGCAGGAAAAATTATTATTTGGAGTATTGAAACACAAAAAATATTAAGAACCTTACAAAACACAGTTCAAGTGAATGCTTTGGCTATGAGCAGTGATCCTAGAACAATTATTGTGGCCGGACAGGAGCCAATTATAAGGGTAATAAATGTAGCAAATAATCAAACACAGCGCTCATTTGTTGGCCATACCGATGTGGTTAATGCAATAGAAATTAGTCCAAATCAAAAATACTTACTAAGCGGAAGTAACGATAAGAGTGCAAGAATTTGGGATATTAGATCAGGAAATGAATTAAGAAAATTAACAGTTGATTGCTGGAAAGTAACCGCAGTAGCTTTTAGTTTTGATAGTAAATACTGTGCAACTGGTTGTAATGATGGAAGTATAAAAATTTGGGAGGTTGAAACTGGAAATTTAATTGAAAACATTTCGGCTCAAAATTTCAATACCAGAGATTTAGTGTTTTTAAAGCGTTACAATCAAATTGCAGCAGCACCCATGCTTAAAAATAGCAATGAGTTTGGAGTAAGAATATATCAAACCAATTTAACTGATCCAATTACAGCTAACCAAATTGTAAATGAAACAAATACAAATATTGTTTTGAATAAATTTCAAAATGAAATAGATAGTATCTTATTGATAAGAACTTTAACAAAACAAGACAGTATAAAATACCAAGTAAAGCCATCAAAAGTAATGGTTAATAGTAAAAATATAAATAAAGCTCCGCTTGATTCTGTTAGAATTTACAAAACTCCTTCTCTTAAATAATTAATATTTATGCTTACAAATCTTTCTGAAAACAATTCTATTATTCAACATTATTTAACTCAAATAAGAGACAAAGAAATTCAAAAAGATACACTTAGGTTTAGAAAAAATTTGTTTCGTATAGCACAAATTTTAGCTTACGAAATCAGCAAGAAACTTGAATATTTATCAATAAATACTGAAACACCGTTAGCATTTGTTGAAACAAAAGTAATGTGCGAAAAACCTATTATTTGCAGTATTTTAAGGGCGGGATTGGTTATGCATGAAGGTTTTTTAGACTTTTTTGATCAATCAGATTCAGCTTTTGTTTCAGCCTACAGAAAACATAGTTCACCTAGCGAGTTTGAAATAGTAGTTGAATATATGGCATCGCCAAGTTTAAAAGATAAAACCATTATACTAATAGATCCAATGTTAGCAACAGGCCGAAGTATGTATTTGGCATATCAAGCTATTTGTAAACACGGTAAACCCAAAAATGTATTTATAGCTAGTTTAATTGCAAGCGAGCAAGGCTTAAGTTATGTAAACCGATTTATGCCAAATGCTACAATTATAACTGCTGCAATTGATAAAGATTTAAATGAAAACAGTTATATAGTTCCAGGACTTGGCGATGCTGGCGACTTAGCTTATGGCATAAAATTGTAATTTTACGTAAAAAATAAAATGGAGAGTTTTAAATTTCAAAAATATTATTCACATTCAGACAAAATTGGAATAAATAAATAAAATTATAAAAATCAAAGGATTGCATATTTTTAAAAGCAATATATTGATACAAACAGTTAATTATTAACCAACAAAATAGGGCAACTTTTTTACAGAATAACATAAAAATTTATTTTTTTAATAAAAACTGCTTTATTTGCACCCACATCAAAAATTTAAACAATACAAAAATGTCAGAAATTAGAGGAAAAGTAAAAACCATCATCATGGATAAACTTGGTGTTGAAGAAGCTGAAATTACAGACGAAGCAAGTTTTACAAACGATTTAGGCGCAGATTCTTTAGATACTGTAGAGCTTATTATGGAATTTGAAAAAGAATTTAATATTGCTATTCCTGATGATCAAGCTGAAAAAATTGGTACAGTAGGTCAAGCTGTGAGTTACATTGAACAAAATGTAAAACCGTAATTAGCTTCAGTATTTTAAAAATTTACAAAATTAATCTCCAAAAAACTTATTTTACATGCCAAAACGCAGAGTAGTAATTACTGGCCTTGGAGCAATAACTCCAATTGGTAACAGTTTGCAGGAGTATTGGAACGGACTATCAAATGGGGTAAGTGGCAGTGCGCCAATTACCCAATTTGATACTTCTAAATTCAAAACAAAATTTGCTTGCGAAGTAAAAAATTTTGATCCATACCAACATCTTGATAAAAAAGATGCAAGAAGAATGGATCGCTTTACTCAATTTGCAATGGTAACTTCTGGTGAAGCAGTTACGGACTGTGGAATCAATTTAGATATTGTAAACAAAGATAGAGTTGGTGTTATTTGGGCATCTGGAATTGGTGGCTTAAAAACATTTTTAGACGAAGTTTCTGCTTTTGCCACTGGCGATGGAACCCCTAGATTTAGTCCTTTCTTCATTCCCATGATGATTGCAGATATTGCCGCAGGACTTATTTCAATAAAATATGGTTTTAGAGGCCCTAACTTTGCAGTTGTTTCAGCTTGTGCTTCAAGCTCCAACGCAATTGGCGATGCTTTTATGTACATTCAGTCGAACAGGGCCGACATGATTTTAACTGGTGGTTCTGAAGCTGTAGTAAACCAAGCTGCCATGGGTGGATTTAATTCAATGAAAGCCCTTTCAGAAAGAAATGATAGTCCTGAAACTGCATCTCGTCCTTTTGACTTAGAAAGAGATGGTTTCGTTTTAGGTGAAGGTGCAGGTGCATTAATGTTGGAAGAATTAGAACATGCCAAAGCACGTGGTGCAAAAATTTATGGCGAAATAGTTGGTTACGGTGCAACTGCAGATGCATACCACATGACTGCCCCGCATCCTGAAGGAATAGGAGCAGCAAATGTTATGAAAGCAGCATTATTAGATGCTGAAATGTTACCAACTGAAGTAGATTATGTGAATGTTCATGGTACTTCAACTCCACTTGGCGACCCACAAGAAATAAAAGCTATACAATCTGTATTTGGAGAACATGCGTTCAATTTAAATATTAGTTCTACTAAATCAATGACAGGTCATTTATTGGGTGGTGCTGGTGCAATTGAAGCCATTGCTGGTTTATTAGCAATAAACAAAGGAATTATTCCACCTACAATTAATCATTTCACGGATGACCCAGAATTTGACAAAAGGTTAAATTTAACTTTTAACAAAGCACAACACAGAGATGTAAAAGTGGTTTTGAGTAATACTTTTGGTTTTGGAGGACACAATGCTTCCATAATTCTTAAGAAATTTGAGGAATAAATTTGATTACCTTTTTTCCCTTTTTAAAGTACTTTTTTTCTTCTAATCGTGTTTTGTTTATAAGAATAAAACAGATTACAGGCATGACTCCTTTTAACTTAAGTTGTTATCAGCAATCTTTGCGACATCATTCTTCTGCTAACAAAATTCATAATAGTGGGAGTAAAGATAGCAATGAGCGTTTGGAATATTTGGGCGATGCAGTTCTAAATTCTGTAGTAGCCGAATATTTGTTTAAAAAATATCCTTATAAAGACGAAGGTTTTTTAACTGAACTTCGTTCAAAAATAGTAAGCAGGGTTAGCTTAAACGATTTAGCTTTAAAAATTGGTTTAAGCAATTTGGTGGAATACGACAAAAAAAGTATGCAAAATATAAATGTTAGAAATAGCATTTTTGGAAATGCTTTAGAAGCGTTTGTTGGTGCTATTTTTTTAGATAAAGGTTATAATAAATCAAGATATTTTATTATTGAAAAACTAATTCGTCATCATGTTGATGTAGATAAATTACAACAAACTGAAAAGAATTTTAAAGGACGTTTGATTGAATTTACACAAAAAGCCGGAATGAACCTTGATTTTAACGTTTCGGAATTATCACACGGAAAGCAAAAAATTTATAAATTATCTGTAGTAATCAATAACAAAGTTTTTGGCGAAGCTGAACATACTAATAAAAAACAAGCGGAACAACAAGCTTCAGAAAAAGCTTTAGATTTATTGAAAAATGCACCTCAAAATATTGTGAACGAAAAAGAAGTTTTCATTGAAACTATAAATGACGAACAATTATTAGAGGGAAACGAAGTTGTTGAAGAACAACATGATAATATGGAAGAAATTCCTCTACAAGAACAAACAAACGAAGTTTATGAAATTGCTGAAGAGCAACCAAAAGAAATTCAATAACTTCAAATCACTTCAAATTATTTTTAAACATTAGAATTTACATATTACAATTATGGTTGATAGTTTCGAATTTTTCCTTGATTTTATAAAATATTTATTACCTGCATTGGTAATATTTTTGGTAGTTTATTATCAACAAAAAGCTTTTTTTGACGACAAGTACCAAAAGCGTATGATTGATTTGAGAAGAGATCAAGACAAAACAATTTTACCTTTAAAGTTACAAGCTTATGAGAGAATGATATTGTTTGTTGAGCGAATTAGCCCCGAAAGTTTAGTAATGCGCATTCATCAACCAGGAATTAGTGCATCGCAACTAAAAATTGAGTTGATAGCTAGTATCAACCAAGAGTTTAATCATAATATATCGCAACAACTTTATGTATCGAGCCAGTGCTGGCAAATGATAAGAATTGTTAAAGAAGAAATGATTAACTTAATCAATACGGCTTATTCTAATTTAGGCCCTAATTGTGTAGGAATTGATTTAAGCAAAGCTGTATTTGAAGAAATAATAAAAATGAACGATACTCCAACACACAAAGCTTTGATTTTTGTGAAAAAAGAGTTTGATTTAATTTTTTAAAACAAAAACGCCTCCCATTTTTGTGTCCACAATTCGTTTTTCAATTGTATTGAATACCAAATGTATTGATAGATAAATTTTTTATCCTTAACAATTTAATGACATTTCAAAACTTAATTGAGTATCATTGCAATTCGTTTTTTTTACAGCAATAAATTATGAAAGCTATAATAGCAACTAACTTTTTCTTCCCTAAGCAAAAAAACTTTTACAGAGGTAAAGTTCGTGATGTTTATAACATAAATGATGATGTTTTGGTAATGATTGCCACAGATAGAATTTCTGCTTTTGATGTGGTAATGACCAAAGCAATTCCCTATAAAGGACAAGTGCTTAACCAAACTGCTGCATTCTTTTTTGATCTTACAAAACACATAGTTCCTAATTGGATTATTTCATCGCAACATACTAATGTAACTATTGGACACAGATGCAAACCATATCAAGTAGAAATAGTAATTAGAGGTTATTTAACTGGTCATGCTTGGCGAGAATATAAAAGTGGTAAACGTACCATTTGTGGAGTAGCAATGCCAGATGGAATGTTGGAAAACGATAAATTTCCAAATCCTATTATTACTCCTACTATTAAAGCTACAAGCGGACACGATACTGACATTAGCAAGGAAGAAATAATTGCTCAAGGATTGGTTAGTGAAGCCGATTTTGAACAAATAGAAAAACATACCCGAGATTTGTATGCTTTTGGGACTGAATTTGCTTTAAAACAAGGTTTGATTTTAGTAGATACTAAATACGAATTTGGAAATAAAAATGGTGTAATTATGTTAATGGACGAAGTTCATACTCCCGATTCATCACGTTATTTTTATGCCGATACTTATGCTGAAATTCAAGCAAAAGATCAACAGCAACGCCAACTTTCGAAAGAATTTGTGCGCCAATGGTTAATTAGTCAAGGTTTTCAGGGTCAAGAAGGAGCAAGTGCGCCTACTTTTCCCGAGGAGTTAATAGAAGGGATTACCAACCGTTATGTAGAGTTATATGAAAAAATTACTGGCAATTCATTTGTTAAAAATGGTTACGAAAACTTTGAAGATAAAATGGAAAAGGTAATTTTAACTGAACTAGAAAAGCTTTCTAACGCAGCCTCTAAATAATTATGTATTATAATACCGAGCACTTACAGTTACTTAAAAGTGCTGAAGGTAAAACATTGGAAAAAGTTTTATATCATTATTGGGTAAATAAAGCCAATCCTAAAGAAATTTTTAGTTTTGTTGAATATATTGAGTTTTTATTTTCCGACAATACCAAACTAATTATACAAAAAGCCGAAGAAATTAGTGAGATGATTTTGCCTTTGGCAAAATTAGATATTGCTTTTTTGAACCATCAATTACAAGTAGAATTTAAAGGTAGTTTGCAATATCAAACCCGCGATGCCAGTAATACCGATGCTTGGAAGCATTTGATTAACCATAAAATAGATGATGTATTAATTGAAGAGGATGAGGGTTTATTTATTGCCGAAGCTATTATTATTGGTTCTTATACCAATCAAACTATAGTACGATTGGAAAATGATGGCTTAGAGGCCGAAGAATATATTTTAGAATAATTTTCAATTGTATTTCTCGCTCATTATTTTGATCAAGATTACTAGATTATAGGATTTGCAAGATTTACTTTATTTGTTGCTTAAAAGCAACGGCAAGTGATTTTGTTCCCAAATCAAGCATCAATTGCCTTTTGTGGTTAATGAGCAAAGTCGAAGTATATCCAACTGTAAAAGTTAACAACAGGTAGAGACGCGATGCTTCGCGTCTTTAGTATTAAAAATATTGTTTTTTACCCTAAAACATAAACGTATACCAAACTATTATTTCCGAAGCTTCGGAAACCTTAAACGTATACCCAACCAAACTTTCCGATGCTTCGGAAACCTTAAACGTATACCCAACCAAACTTTCCAATGCTTCGGAAACCTTAAAAGTACCCCCAACCAAACTTTCCGATGCTTCGGAAACCTTCAACGTATACCCAACCAACCTTTCCAATGCTTCGGAAACCTTAAACGTACCCCCAACCAAACTTTCCGATGCTTCGGAAACCTTCAACGTATACCCAACCAAACTTTCTGATGCTTTTGAAACCTTAAACGTTCCTCTAACCAAACTTTCCGAAGATTCAGAATTGAATTTGTGTAGTTGGTAAGAAAACCCACTGAAAAAAACAACAAACATTTATACAATTTCTTGAAAATATTGATAGTTTTGCACTGCAAAATTCAAGCAAAAAAAATAGTAGTTGCTGCTATATATTTAAAGAAAAAAAATATATGAAAAATTTAAAAACCAATGTTTTAGTACTATTTAGTGTATTTGTAATCATAGGTATTTCTTCATTTAAAAATCCAAACAAAAAAGAGTTTTTTCCAAAGTTATCGGCTTATTGTAACTCACTTTCTAAGGAGTTTGTAAATATTCCAATTGAAAGAAAGGCAGAGTTAAAAGACATAGCAGATTTTGTAATAGAGCAAAGAAAAGAAGGCAAACCAGCTAATTTACTTTTTGTATGTACCAGCAATTCGCGCAGAAGCCACATGGCGCAAGTTTGGGCTCAAATAGCTTCATATCATTACAATGTAGATAGTGTTTTTACATTTTCGGGAGGCACAGAACAAACGCGAGTAAATATTAACGCAATTGATGCTTTAACCAGAACAGGAATTGAAATATATTCTAATAATCAAGGCGATAATCCTTTAAGATATTTAAAAGTTGGAAGTAAAATAAATCCTTGGGTGATATTTTCTAAAAAATATACTGATTCTACTAATCCTAATTCCAATTTTGCTGCTATAATGGTTTGCAGTGAAGCCGATAAAGAATGTCCTTTTGTACTAGGTGCAACTTCAAGAATTGGCATGCCATATAAAGATCCAAAAGAATTTGATAACTCACCATTAAAGGCTGCCAAGTACGATGAACGCTGCAAGCAAATAGCCACAGAAATGTTTTACATGATGGAATTAGTTTCAAAAAAATAAAACTAATAAAGTTGATATTGTTAAAGGCAAATAGACTAGTTAATCTTTCAAGATTATCGAAGTAAAACTTAAAATATATCTAAAATGTTTTTGTATGAATTATATTCAATTGATTTAAATAGTTAAAACAAATTCTAATTATACAGAATAGCACATTTGCTACTTTTACAATTCAACAAAAAAACCTTATTTTGCGCTCCTAAAAAATGAGCGAATCAATTTACGATAAATACGAAACCGTTATAGGGCTTGAAGTTCACACACAAATGCTAACCAAAAGTAAAGCATATTGTGCCGATGAATATGAATATGGATCTAATCCTAATACACAAGTTAGTCCAATAAGTTTAGGACATCCGGGAACATTACCCAAGCATAATATTGAAGTAGTAAAATATGCAGTAAAAATGGGCTTGGCTTGTAATTGTCAAATTGCTGAAAGTCAATATTACGCGCGTAAAAATTACTTTTATGCCGATTTACCAAAAGGTTATCAAATTACACAAGACAAAACTCCTATTTGTACTAATGGATTTTTGGAAATAAAACTGAAAGATAAAACTTCGAAAAAGATTGGTATTACTAGAATTCACATGGAAGAAGATTCGGGTAAAAGTATGCATGATCAAGATGTGTATGATACTTTAATTGACTTAAATCGTGCTGGAGTTCCTTTAATAGAAATAGTTTCGGAACCAGATTTAAAAACAGGTGAAGAGGCTTATCAATACTTAACTGAAATAAAAAAACTAGTTAAGTACCTAGATATTTGCGATGGAAACATGGAAGAAGGCAGCCTTCGTTGCGATGCCAATGTTTCGGTAATGCTAAAAGGAAGTAAAACTTTTGGAACTAAAGTAGAAGTAAAAAACATGAACTCGTTCAGAAATGTAGAACGATCGATTGATTTTGAAATTAAACGTCAAATTGATGACATTGAAGCTGGTGAAGAAATAGTTCAAGAAACACGTACTTTTGATGCGCAAAAAGGAATAACATTTACCTTGCGAAGCAAAGAAGGAGCAGCAGATTACCGTTATTTTCCTGAACCCGATTTGCCACCATTACGTGTAACTCAAAAATTTGTTGATGAAATAAAAACACAAATGCCAGCCTTACCAAAAGCTTTATTTGATAAATATACAAACGAACTAGGTTTGAATGATTACGATGCAAACGTATTGACAGAAAGCAAAGAAATAGCTTCGTATTTTGAGCAAATATTGCAATTTACAAAAAATACCAAAGCGGCTGCCAATTGGATAATGACAGCCATTAAAGGTTATTTGAACGAACAAGCCATTAATATTGAAGATTTTATTTTAAAACCAAAACAAATTGCTGAAATCATTGCTTTAATTGATAATGGAAAAGTGAGCAGTTCTGCAGCTCAAAAAGTGTTTTTATCAATGATAGAAAACACCAATGAAAGTGCCGAAAACATTGCAAAGCAGCTGAATTTAATTCAAGAAAGTAATAGCGATGAATTACAAAAATGGATAGATGAAGCCATTGCTGCAAACCCTGCAAAAGTAGCTGAATACAAAGCCGGAAAACAAAGTTTAGTTGGCATGTTTATGGGCGATGTAATGAAGTTAAGCAAAGGAAAAGCTGATCCTAAAATAGCAAGTAAGTTAGTAAAAGAATCATTAGACAAACAATAACAACAATATGAAGAACATTTTTTTTATTTTATTATTAAGTAGTTTTATTGCCTGTGGCAATTCAATTAATAAAGACAATCCAACTAAAAGTGGATTTACAGTTACTGGTGTTATAAAAAATGCCAAAGGCAGTATTAACATTCAAGAAATTACCAATACCGGTTTGTTATTACTAGACAGTTCGGCTATTTTAGAAGATGGAACTTTTGAATTAAATGGAAAAGTAAACCAACAAACTTTTTGTATTATCCGTTTGCCAAAAGGCGATATTATTACTATGATTGATAGCAATAGCAATATTGAATTAAGTATAGATGCTGAAAATATTGACAATTATACCGTTAAAAATTCTGTGGAAAGTAGCGATATCAAAACATTGATGTCGATAAACGCAAAAAGTTCAGCAGAATTACGTAAAATAGAGGAAAAATATGGTGCTATTTATGGCAATAACATGCCTCCTGCTGCTGAGCAAGAAAAAATTAGAAAAGAGTTTGATAGTATTACTAGAAACAACGAAGTTCAATTAAGAAATGCCATTGACAAAATGAACAATATTGTTCCATTTTTTGCTACTAACTTTATGATGCCAGAAGCTGATTTTGCATTTTTAAATGCAATTGATAAAAAATTATTTACCAAATACCAAAACTCTAAATATGCTTTGGTGTTACACAACAGAGTTCAAAGCATGGCAAATACTGCTACTGGTAGTTTAGCACCTGAAATTAAATTGAATGATCCTTATGGAAAAGAGTTTGCTTTAAGTAGCTTACGTGGTAAAATTGTAATGGTTGATTTTTGGGCAAGTTGGTGCGGACCGTGCAGAAAAGACAATCCAAGAGTAGTGGCTATGTATAATAAATACCACAACAAGGGTTTTGAAATATTAGGCGTAAGTTTGGATAATAACCGCGAAAAATGGGTGAATGCCATTAACGCAGATAAACTTACTTGGTTTCATGTAAGCGATTTATTGCAATGGAATACACCTTTATTGAAGACCTATAATTTTGAATCAATTCCACACACTGTGCTAATTGATAAAGAAGGAAAAATTATAGCAACTAAGCTTCGTGGTGATGCATTAGATGCTAAAATGAAAGAAATATTTGGGTTTTAAAAAAGCAGCTAGCTTCTAGCAACTAGCCTCTGGCAGCTAGCAAAGAAGAATTTATAATTTTACAACAAACAACAAACGCTGCCAGAGGCCAGAAGCCAGCAGCCAGAAGCAAAAAAAACAAACAACAAACGCTGCCAGAGGCCAGAAGCCAGCAGCCAGAAGCAAAAATAAAGATGAAAAAAGCAGAAATACACACCGATAAAGGTGTAATGAAAATTGAATTTTTTGAGCAAGATGCTCCAAACACAGTAGCAAATTTTTTAAAATTAGCTGAACAAGGTTATTACAATGGCGTTACTTTTCACAGAGTTATTCCTGATTTTGTAATTCAAGGTGGCGACCCAACAGGAACAGGTGCTGGCGGACCAGGATACAAAATTGATTGTGAGTTAACTGGTGGAAACCAATACCACGATAGAGGTGTTTTATCGATGGCTCACGCTGGAAGAAACACTGGTGGATCTCAGTTTTTTGTTTGCCATAGCAGAAACAACACTGCTCATTTAGACAGAAACCATACTTGCTTTGGTAAAGTGGTAGAAGGCTTAGAAGTAATAGATGCCATTCGTCAAGGAGATGTGATGAATAAAGTGGTGGTTATTGAAGAATAAAAAAATTGAAATTTTAATTGAAAGGTTGTTTCATTAGTTTGAAACAACCTTTTTTTTTGCTATAAAAATTGCAAATTCCTTAACAATAAAACCTTTTGAAGTATTGATAAATATGAATTATATTCGTGCTTTATAAAAAATAAAAACATGAGTTTACAAGAACAAGTTAACAGCGATATTATAGTTGCCATGAAGGCAAAAGATGAAATTAGTTTGCGTGCATTGCGTGCTGTAAAAAGTGCTTTGTTAATTGCTGCTAGTGAAAAAGGTGCTAGTCAAGATGGGAAACTAAGTGATGAAGTGGCTGTAAAAACTTTTCAAAAATTAGCCAAACAACGCAAGGAAAGTATGGATATATTTTTGCAAAATGGCAGAGATGAATTAGCAGAAAAAGAAAAGGAAGAATTAATGGTTTTGGAGCGTTATTTACCAAAACAAATGGACGAAGCTGAAATAAAAACAATTTTGCAAAAAATAGTAGCTGAAGTAGGGGCAACAAGCTTAGCTGAAGTTGGAAAAGTAATGCCTGTAGCCATGAAAGCTTTGGCGGGAAAGGCTGATGGAAAAACAATTCAAGCTGTTTTAAAAGAAATATTTAACTAAACAAATTAGAGGATGACAGAAAACGAAAAAAGAATTGCGAAAGCATTTGAAAAAAAAGACTGGCCTGTAATTAAAACTACCGATAGTTGGGCTACTTTTAAAATAATGGCAGAGTTTGTGGAAGGTTTTGAGAAAATGAGTAAAATTGGCCCATGTGTTTCTGTTTTTGGATCTGCCAGAACTAAAAACGATAGCAAATATTATTTATTAGCCGAAGAAATTTCAGCAAAATTAGTAGCTGCTGGTTTTGGTGTAATTACTGGTGGCGGACCTGGAATTATGGAAGCTGGAAACAAAGGTGCTTATGAAGCTGGTGGAATTTCGGTTGGCTTAAATATTGAATTGCCTTTCGAACAATTTAATAATAAATATATCGACAGAAACAAAAGCATCAATTTTGATTATTTTTTTGTTCGTAAAGTAATGTTTATGAAGTATGCGCAAGGATTTGTAGCCATGCCCGGTGGTTTTGGAACCATGGACGAATTGTTTGAAGCATTGACTTTAATCCAAACGCAAAAAGTGGCACAATTTCCAATAGTTTTAGTTGGTTCTGCTTTTTGGGGAGGTTTAATTGATTGGATGAAAAACGTAATGGGAGAACAAGAAGGTAATATTCATTTAAAAGATTTAGAAATGTTTAAACTAGTTGATACTGCTGACGATGCAGTGAATTATATTTTAGATTATTTTGCTGAAAAATCTATCAAACCAAACTTTTAAAAACAAAAAAAGCTGAAAATATTTTCAGCTTTTTTTGTGTTTTATTGGTTTTTATTTGCCTTCATTTAAGTGGAATTGAATCAAATCATCCATTGGCGATTTGATAACTTTACCAATTTTCATATCGTAACTTATTGCTACTTCTTCCAAAATATCTTTAAAAACAAATCCAACCGAACCCACACAATTGAATGTATAATCTTTGTAATCTGGATATTTTACTACTAAATTTTTAAAGAAATCTCTAAATCCATCTCTTACCTTGTTTCTAATATAAGGATGAGTTACATATTCATCGGCAAACTTACAGAAACTAGCTAAATACCTATTTGGAAACTGAGTATTATAAAGTGTAGTAAAAATTTGTTCATTGTCTTCTATTTGAAAACGTTCTTTAAAACGTAATTGCAATTCTGGTTGCAAATTGCCACGCATAAAATCGCGCAATATTTTTTTACCAATATAGCTTCCACTTCCTTCATCTCCCATTAAATATCCAAGTGAATCAATGTTATGGAACACATCATAACCATCGTATAAACAAGAGTTAGTACCTGTTCCTAAAATTGCAGCAAAACCTTTGTTTTTGCCCAATAATGCCCTTGCCGATGCTAATAAATCGTGTCCTACAAAAATATTGGAAACACCAGGAAAACTTCTTGTCAATGCTTTTCTAACAATGTCCTTTTTTTCGGGAGTAGAGCAACCTGCACCATAAAAATAAACTTCTGTTATTGAAGTTCCGTCTAAATCTTTCAATAAGTTTTCGCTTAATGAATAAAATATTGCTTCACTATCAATAAAATAAGGGTTATATCCTATTGTATGAAACATCATCATGTTTGAACCATCTTTATTGATGATTACCCAATCGGTTTTTGTTGAACCACTGTCTGCTATTAATATCATTTGTTATAAATTTCTTTTTGGCAAATTAACATTATCTGCCAATGTAAAAAACTAATTTATTTGAACAAGCTTGAATTTTATTTGTTGAAATATAACATTTTGTAGAATATTTTTTTTGTTAGAAAATTCAAGTGGAACAAAATTGATTTGAAAGGTAAAACTAAATGATACTATGTATTGCATAGTACTTAAAAATAATTATGTTTGCTGTGTAATTTATTCAAAATGGATATTGAAAATAGTAAGGCACAAATGAAAAAAGGAATACTCGAATTATGTATTCTTACCATAATAAGTAGGGGAGAAGCCTATGCCAGCGATATAATTTTAGAGCTAAAAAAAGCAAATTTAATTGTAGTAGAAGGTACTTTATATCCTTTACTTACAAGACTAAAGAATGAGGAGTTGCTTAATTATAATTGGTTTGAAAGTAACAGCGGTCCACCACGAAAATATTATCAATTAACAAAAAATGGTCAGCAGTTTTTAAATGAAATCAACCAATCGTGGAACGATTTAGTAAACTCAGTTAATACAATTACAAATAATTAATAAACAAAAACATGATACAATCTATCAAAATAAGTTTAAACAAAACAACTTTTACTTTAAATAACGATGCTTACAATAAGCTGAATAATTATGTTTCGGCTTTAAAAAATAGTTTCAAAAATGAGCCAGATATTTTGTTTGATATTGAAGCTAGAATTGCTGAGTTATTAACTATTCAATTAGCTGCAACTAATGCAGAAACAGTAGATGCAAACCATGTGGATGAGGTAATAAAAACGCTTGGAACTGTAGAGGAATTAAGCAATAGTCAAAAAACTGAAAATTCTCAATCGAGTAATTCAAACAATTCAAATAGTTACCAATCATTTAATCAAAATTCGTCAACTAAACCTAAATTACGTAGGAATCCATTTAACCAAAGTTTGGGTGGAGTTTGTAGTGGAATTGCCAATTATTTAAACGTAGATACAAGCTTTATTAGAATAGCTTTTGTGTTTGCATTCTTCTTTTTTGGTACAGGTGTTTTGGCTTATATTGTATTATGGATTGTAATTCCAAAAGCTACTGGTGATGAAGCCGACAAGATTATTCAAAATGAAAATAATAATCCTCATAAACTTTATAGGAACAAAGAAACCAAGGCAATAGGAGGTGTTTGTAGTGGAATTGCACTACATTTTGGAATAGAAATTTGGGTAGTTAGGCTGGCCTTTTTTGCAGGTATTTTTTTATGGGGTTCTGCTGTTTTAGTTTATTTAATTGCTTGGATTACAATTCCAGAAGCAAGTAATAATTTACAAAAAACCAAATTAAACAATAACCAAAATTATGTAGCACAAAACGAAACTCAATTATATGGAATTAGAAATATTTTCAACTTTATTATTTCTGGATTTGCTTTGATTTTATTAGGAATTATTATTGTTTCAATATTCTTTACAACAATTACTTACAAAGTATTTTCTGAATCAGATTTATTCGATGTTTTTCATTCAAATATTTTATTGGATGAAAACATAAACTATGTTTTAACGGGAGTTTTATTGTGCATTTTTACGCCAATTTTGTTTTTATTAGCTGTTATTTCAAAGTTTGTTTTTAAATCGGGTATCAGTTTTAAATATGCTGGAATGGGTTTAGTTATAATGTTTTTTACAGGAGTTGGATTACTGGTTTATAGTGGTGTAAACATTTTGCCTAAATATTTCAATCAAATAGAAAACACAGAAGTTGACAATCAAATTTTAAGTAAAAACGATTCATTACATATAATAATTAATGAAATTACTACCAATAAACAGGTAAATTATTTACAGTTAAACGGCTTTAAAATTCAAGTTTGCGACAGTGGAAGATTTATTCCTATTGATTTTGAAATAAATGAAACTTTAGAAGATTCTTCAAACTTTAGTGTTTCAAAGTTTTATAAAGGTAGCAAATACACAACCAATTCGGAAAAACTTTACACCATAAAAATTGAATACCAACTTAAAAACGATAGTATTATTTTTCCCAGCCATTATTTTTTACCTAAGTCATATCCTTTTGTTTTCCAAAGAGCTAAAGTGAAATTTTATTTAAAAAACAATAATCATTTTTATGCCAATATAGCCGCTCAACAAGCATTTGGATTTATCAATAAAAATGAAGCACCAACTCAATATTGGTTTGATGTAAATAAGTTGGACGATTATGAAGAACTGAATAGACACGATAAAAAAAGGAACAAAATAGAGCGTGAAATAGAAGAAAAAGAAGCTGAATTAGAACGTAAAATGGAAGAAAAGCAAGCTGAAATTGAACGTAAATTAGAAGAAAAAGAAGCTGAACTAGAACGCAAAGCTGATAATTTATAAGCTAAACTATTCCGCAATTTTGTTCACTTCGCACTTCGAATTCGCCTTTTATTCTTTCCATAAAAACGGAAACAAAATATAAGCCAATGCAGCTACCAAAAAATTTATGGCTACAAGCAAAAATAAATCAGTGTAAATTAAGCTAACGTCTATTCCATCCATTGCTTTCTTGCTCGATTTAATGAGCAATAATAAAAAAGGAATAATGATTGGGAAACTCAAGATTGGCATCAATAAATTTCCATTTCCGCTTTTTTGCGCAATGGCCGAAATCATGGTAAATGTAAATGCAAAACCAATGGAAGCCAATGTTAAAATGATGGCATAAAAACCCATGTTTTGAATTGGATTTCCTAAAATAGTGCTGTAAAAAAATAAGGCTACAAAACTCAAAATTAAGTTTAAAATAGCACTGTAAATCGATTTAGCTAAAATGAGTTTTTCGGGTAAAATGAGTCCATGAAAATAAAGCATTTTTCCTTTCGATTCTGCAATAAAACTTTTTGCAATAGCGTTGATAGAGCTGAACAATATCAGCACCCAAAAAACTGCGTTCCATGTAGGAATATTAAGCACCTTCACTGAAAGCGACACCGTAAAAATAGACGAGAAAACGTACAGCAAAATTCCATTTAAAGCATAACGTTCCCGCCATTCTATTAGCAGTAAGTTCTTTATTAATTGTTTCGTTTCCTTCATTTGTTCTCTATTTATTTAACTTCACTTCGACTAGCTCAGTGACCGAATTTAGACTGGTCGTTGAGCTTGTCGAAGCGTTACTCCAAACCTAACAATTTTTGTCCAAGGTTTGTGTCCTCACCAACCTTTTATAATGTCAAAAATCCATTAAAAACAACTGATAAAATCCTATGTTACTATTTTTCTTTGTGGTTCAAATTATTTATTTTACAGTAAAATTTTTTATTAATTATAAAAATTTTCACTCCTCCAAACCTATCAGTTTTTTGAATTTAAAATGTATTTCTGTGTTCTCATAAATCCCCCCAAAATTTTCAGCACCTGGTCCAAAAGCAAAAACTGGAACCATAATTCCAGAATGCCCACCAGTAGAATAATTGGGTTTAAATAGTTTCTTATTTTCTTTATTTGGGTGCAATGAAAGTCCACCAGTTTCATGATCAGCAGTAACCACCACCAACACGTCACCTTGCTTTTCGGCATAATCTAACACAGCATTCATGGTTTCGTTCAAATCTAGCAATTCAGTTTTCATGTATTCATAATTATTATCATGTCCACCCCAATCTATTTGGCTGCCTTCAATCATGAGCATATAACCATTTTTGTTATTATTAAGCTTTGAAACGGCACTTAAAGATGCTTGTTTTAAAAAGTCATTTCTACCATCTAATTTACGTTTCATGCCATCAAAAGCCAAAGTATAAACTTGTTTATTAGCTAGGAGTGGAGTATAAATATTAGAAGTATCAGTTTTTACCATAAAGCCATTATTTTGCAATAATGTTGTTAAATCCACGTTGTCTTTGCGGGATTTTATAAACTTTGAACCACCACCAATAGCAATATCACAATTGCCTTGCAATAAAAAACTGGCAATATCTTCTTCACTTTTACGTGAAGAAACATGCGCATAAAAACAAGCAGGAGTAGCATGTGTAATTGACGAAGTTACCACCACACCAGTTGCCATGTTTTTCTTTTTCATCATTTCAAATAAACTTGGATAAGCCATTGAATCAACGCCCACGCTAATGGCACCGTTAAAAGTTTTTTTGCCAATAGCAAATACAGTTGCACCAGCACCGCTATCGGTTACATAATTATCGGATGAAGAAGTTTTACTCATTCCAATTACGTTAAATCGTTCAAAAGCATTTCTTTCATTGGTTTCGCTCATGGTGCCACTAATTTGTGCCAAACCCATTCCATCGCCAATAATGAAAATTACCTTCTTTACTTTTTTAGTTTTTGACTTATTGGTAAATGAATAAACACTTATCAACGCAAGCAATACCAACAGCATTGCTCCAAATCTGAATACATTTTTTTTCAATTGTTTAAAAAATTTATGGGTTCAAATATAATAGCCTAATTCAATTCCTTATTCTTGCAGTGTAAATTAATTATTAATTATGGCAATTAAACTATTTGTAACAGGCGGAACATTTGATAAAGAATACAATGAGTTAAACGGACAATTGTTCTTTAAAGATTCACATATCAATGAAATTTTGAAACTAGGTCGCAGCCGATTAGACTTAAGTGTTCGCACCTTGATGTTAATTGATAGTTTAGACATGACTGACGCTGATAGAAGTATAATTTTAGAAAATTGCTTGCATTGCAATGAAGATAAAATTGTAATTACCCACGGAACTGATACCATGACAGAAACTGCCACTTATTTATCCGATAAAATACCAGGGAAAACAGTGGTAATAACTGGTGCCATGATTCCTTATAAATTTGGCTCTAGCGATGGTTTGTTTAATATGGGAAGTGCATTGGCTTTTGTACAAAGTTTACCAGCCGGAATTTACATTGCCATGAATGGTCGTTACTACGATTGGAACAATTGCAAAAAGAACAAACAAACTGGCTTTTTTGAGGAATTGGGGTAGGTTTAGTTGATAGAGGTTAATAAAATTGAATTGTAAATACGTTTTATAAGAATTGGTATTTTTTTTTGTTTTATATTGCAATGGAATTTCCTATTAAGATAATGGCACATTCAAAAATCAATTTTTATTTTTATTTTGCGCCAAAAGAAGAAAAGGATTAAATGAAGGTTTTTAAGTTTGGGGGAGCATCGGTAAAAGATGCAAATGCTGTAAAAAATGTAGCAAAGGTTTTAGGTGGCTTTGCTAATGAAAATGTATTAGTGGTTATTTCAGCAATGGGTAAAACTACTAATTTATTGGAAAAATTATTGAATGCTTATTACAATAGAACCGATGAAAAACAATCAACTTTTGAAGATTTAAAGCAATTTCATTACCAAATAATCAACGAACTTTTACCACAAACGCAAAGTCATGCTTTTGATGAAATTGAAAATATTTTTATCGAATTAGAATGTTTGTTGGAAGCTGAACCCGACCATTCTTTCGATTATCATTACGACCAAATAGTAAGTTATGGCGAAATTCTATCAACCAAAATTGTAAGTACATATTTAAATGAAGCGGGTTTAAAAAACCGTTGGATGGATGCTCAAAATTTTATTAGCACCGATAATGCTTATCGCGAAGGAAAAGTAAATTGGACTTTAACCAACGAAAAAATAGCAAAAACTTTAAAGCCAATTGTGCTAAAAAAGATGGTAATTACCCAAGGATTTATTGGTCGAAGTAACGCTAATGCTACAGTAACACTAGGTCGCGAAGGTTCCGATTATAGTGCAGCTATTTTTGCTTTTTGTTTAGATGCCGAAAGTGTAACCATTTGGAAAGACGTGGCAGGAGTGATGAATGCTGATCCAAAACGATTTGCTGAAGCAGTAAAAATTTCAGGATTAAGTTATAACAAA
>Ga0247837_1004023_pt1 | contig 24330 bp, 20 predicted proteins | sample LaCtaG_2_FD_187115 | JGI IMG/M metagenome (GOLD analysis project Ga0247837, IMG submission 187115) | Freshwater microbial communities from meromictic Lake La Cruz, Castile-La Mancha, Spain - LaCruzMarch2015_14.5m | ecosystem: Environmental > Aquatic > Freshwater > Lake | place: Spain: Castile-La...
CAAGTGTCACGGCAGCTTACCTAAATAGGAAATGTATAGGTAGCTCTGAGGTACTATTGTAGAAATGGGAATTAGAGGCCGGGACTGGTTGTGATGGTGGTAATCGATGAGTGATATCAGTGAAACTAGCTATGGAGCGGAATTTGATATGGGCCTTTCTTAGCTTCCTGCACTTCAGTCCTATCTTCACTCTCTACCCCTCCTCATAGCCTATATTCTTGGATACACACTGGGACAGGGCTGACTACTGGCATAGTCGAAGGCATCTCTACGGTAGGCTAACTAGTGTGGGCCATCTTCAGTCTTTCCATCTTTTCCTTTTGATGCGAACGCTTGCGCTTCCGAGCTTCGTAGTGCTCGACCTGTCCCTCGGCTTGCAGTTTGTCGAGACGCAGTTTCATCGCAGTCATCCGAATAACGCGGTGCTTAGAGAAGAACGGGGCTTTGCCCTGCTGAACCATGTGCCGCTCCTGGTCCTTCACCTGCTTCTTAGCCTCCTCTTCCCTCCTCCTCAAAGCTTCCTTCTTCCGGTTTAAAGTCCTTTGCAGACTTTCCCGAGCCTCTGGATTGCGCTCAACCTTCAGCGCAGCCTTCAAATCGGCAACTTCATTCTGCATGTAACTTCCAATAAACCCATGAAGAAGCCTTGATTGAAGTGGCCTGCGTACCTTTGAAAGCGAGGGTCTCGGGAGTCTCTCTCCGCTTGGAGCCGAAGGGAATACGCTTGAAGCGGGACACAGAGAAGTGAGCGGAGAGCTCGCGGGGGGCGTGTTTGCTCTTGCGGGGTGCAGGGACACTGCGAGTGCGGTGCAGGGCTGCTCTTGCATCCGAAACAAGGAGGTTCTTGAAGCTGCGAGTCTCCACCATAATACAGCTGGCATTGCATTTCTCACTTGGACTACTGCTTGCACGTCTTTGGCTGGTGTGCACGAAAGTTGCACTCAGAAGTGGCGAAGGGTGCTGAAGTAGGTAGAGACTGCGAGGATTCAGGACAGACAGTCGAGAGGAAGGCCTAGGATGCCGCTGGGGACTGTTGGAGCAAAGAGGAAGGTAGTGTTTGTTGAAGAGGAGACACGGAGAAGGCATGCGAGTCGGCCGAGTGCAAGTCCGAGGGGGAGAGGAGTGGAGACACATTGTTGAAATGCGCATAGTTATTACTAGGCCTTCTACGTCCAGGCGAGTAGCTTCTTCGTAGTGAGGCTGGCAACTCAGTGAGGACTGTGGAGTCGGCAGAGCGGGATTTGACCTGCAGTAAGCACGCATATCCCCATAGTAGTGTGGATGGAGAGCATCTTGCCCTGCTCCTCAGACCCCGCCTTCGAAGGAGACTCACTGTGGGGTCCTCTGGACGCAGGCTGCATGCAGGTGGACGACCCAGACTACTACTTCGACTCCTACGGCCACTTCGGCATCCATGAAGAGATGATCAAGGACAGCGTGCGGACAGACGCCTACAAGCACGCGATCCTCAGGAACCCGCATTTGTTCCGCGACAAGGTGGTGCTGGATGTGGGCTGTGGGACTGGGATTCTGTCCTACTTCGCTCTGAGGGCAGGGGCGCGGCACGTCTACGGCATCGACTGCGCCAATATCGTCACTTATGCGCAAGACATTGTGAAGCTGAACGGCTTCGCTGACAAAGTGACCTTCATCAAGGGTAAGGTCGAGGAAGTGACCTTGCCTGTGGAGCACGTGGACATCATTATCTCTGAGTGGATGGGGTACTTCCTGCTGTACGAAAGCATGCTGGATACTGTGTTGTATGCCCGAGACAAGTGGCTGGCTGCAGACGGACTCATGTTTCCTGACCGGGCACGCATGTTTGTGGCTGCGGTGGAGGACGCCAAGTACAAGTACGACAAAATAGAGTTCTGGGCAGATGTATACGGAGTGGACATGTCAGTGATGCGGAAAGTGGCTTTGCTCGAGCCGCTCGTGGACAGTGTGGACTCGCAAGCCATCGTCTCCAGCGTGTGTCCAATCATGGAGCTCAACCTGCAAACCATGACCATGGCCGACATCCCCTTCGTGAGCTCTTACAAGTTGCACATGAACAAGAAAGACTTCGTGCATGCACTTGTGACGTGGTTCGAAGTGGGGTTTCTGCACTGCCACAGACCAATCACTCTCTCCACTTCCCCGAAGTTCAAGCAGACTCACTGGAAGCAGACCATTTTCTACCTGGATAATGCGCAGCCTGTCAACACTGGGGAGGTGCTGGAGGGCTCGATTGCCGTGCGGCCCAACGTAGTCAACCACAGAGAGCTGGACGTCAAGATTTCCTACAGACTGCAGGGGGAACACCCGCTCAATTCCTGCCAGTTTTACCGCATTAGATAAGCTATAGCAGTTCCGCAGCACTGACTCAAACAGAAAGGTACTCCCTGCAAGAGGACGTAGTAGTGTCAGCCCTGTTGATTCTGCCGCCATAGCTACGAAGATACTACTGTACTGCCTCAGATACCTCTACAACTACTTCATATCACTCAATCTAAACTCGCTTGCAGAGCCGTAGCTGTTCGAGAGCGCTTGTTTGATTATGGACGTGGTCGATTTAGCCCCAATTTCTCGCATCCACAAGCTCGCATCAGATCTCGAATCATCAGGTGTAGAAACCTGAAGCTCTGAAGCTCTGAGAGGGCCAGAGTCCTTTCCCTCTTCCTTGACTTCCTGATCCTCAGAGGCAATTGGAACAGGATGAGCTGCCGCAGTGAGTTCCCGCTCTCTTTCTTCCTCCCACCGCTTTCAGCACCAAGTCCATAAGAAGCTTAGATCTGGGGGAGACTGGAGTATCACTCCTCGTAATAGTATCCAGTTCGTTCATCACGCTGAGAGCAAGCAGTTCGATTGTGTCTTGTCCCTCGGTCAGTACAAATCTAAAGCACCCAAGAGCTTCTTCCGTAGATGTGTTTGGTCCCGCCATTATACTCAGCACTAGCAATATGGCCTAAGCAGTCCCACTAGATGAGCCCATATCCTGCAAGTGGAGCAATGGTTCTCAGAGTAGCGAGTGCCTCAACTGCTTAGTACGTAGGAAGCAGTGCATAGGAGCACTATAGGAATATGGAAGTGCCTCTCGAAGTGGCCCAATGGCTGCACCGCCTGCAGCTGCTGCCCTCGCCTTCACCCACTCTGCCCGCTGAGCTGAGTGCGCCTCTCTTGCACGGGTCCTTCTTCCTACCGCTGCTTTCCTCCTCACTGGCTGGCCGCACTGCAACGGTCCCTGCCCTCTCGCCTATCTCCACCGCTCCCACGCCTGCAGCCAAACTCACCAACTGGTCCACTGTCTTCAAAGCCTGCACAGCACTGGAAGTCAAGGTAACGGAGGAACAACGTTTGCTCATCCTCGCTGGAGACCACCAGAGCGTTATCAACCTACTCTCAGCTCTGTGTGTCAGGCTGGAAAGAGGCGGCAGAAAGCCCAAAGCCGCAGGAGATGGGTCGCTGTTTATCGAGTCTTTGGATGTGGTGAGGCCATTGGCACAGGCTGACAGCTGTTTGGAGTTCCTGTTGCTCAGTCTGTGTCAGCACTTCCGACTCAAGCCTAGACAGGCTGCGGGTCTGCTCACTCAAAGTAACAAGTACTTGGCTCAAATTCTTGCAAAAGGACTCAAGACTGACTACCAGCCAGTTCGGAATTGGATGAAAAGCCTGCAAAAAGCATCTGGAGCGCTCATACTGCTGCTAGGTCAGGAGGACAGAATGGCACTGGGACTGGTTCTGTCTGCTCTTCGGCCTGGACTGCTATCCCTGGACGAAAGTGTCGTGAAGGAGTGTGCTGCTCTCTTTAAACAGCTGCTGCCACCGCTGACTCTGAGCAACGACACTTGTTGGCATTGGTTTGCAGGGCCGCAAGGCGGACTCGAGGCCTGCTTGCAAGCTGTGCGGCGGTTCGGGGAGGCAGTGCTAGGGGACGTAGCAGAGGTGATGAACACGGCAGCCAGGTTCAAAGTGAAGGACCTGCTGGTGCACAGACTGAAGGCGCAGACAGAGAGTGTGGAGGAGTACTTGCAAGTGCTGGCTGAGGTCGTGCCCCGCTTGCTCAGACTGCAGGGAGGGGAAAGGCTGGTGGAGGAAGACGTCATCCCTCACTTAACAGAACTGGCTCTCCGTGAGGCGGACGCTGACAGCAAGCGTCCTCTGTCAGTGCGCATGTGCGCCCTCACTCTGCTCTGCGCTCTCTGGAAGTGTCTGCCGCAGTACTACAGTGAGCGGGAGTCTCTGGTCTCTTTCGTGCTTGCACTGCTTAAAAAAGGCTGCAGGGATAAAGCGCATGTCCTGGGCTGGCACAGTGCTGCTTTGCTCTTCGACCTACTGAAGGCTTTGACTCAGGAGAAAAGCCACTTGGCGCCACAAATCTTCAAGTCGCTCACTTTCTTGCTCGTGGAAGCGTTTGAAGACCTGCCGATGAGGGAGTTGCTGATAAGCAATTGGACGGTGATACTAAAAGAAATACCAGGGCTTCCAGTGACTACACTGGTGGAGCCACTCTGCAAGCATCTGAGCCTGTCCCAGGCTCTCCTCGGCCTGAGCGATTTCCACTTGTTGGCAGTTCTTGCAGTGCATCCTCGTCTGGGTTTGGAGCAAGCTGTGATAATGGCGGATATATGTGGGAAACAGTGTCTCAGTCTACCTTATCTATCAAGTGCTGCAGGCCTATCGCTTCTCCGTCTCGCCCAGCGCTTCCTGGACTCCGCGGTCATGCAAGAGTTCCTCTTCCGCTACCTCAAATTAGGAGTCGGGCTTTTGGGCGAGGAGGAAGTCAAGCCAAGACTGCGTCACAAGCGAGTGTTGAGTGCACCTATGCCTGAAGACCTGGAAGAAACAGCAATCCGAGCACAGCAAAAACACGTAATCGCTGGCTTGACCACCAAAGTCATCCACATGAACTGCAGTGACTTGAACGAACGACTTAAAGCTATGCTCGTGAAGACTATTCTGGAGGTGAAAAAGTCGAAATATGACTATAACAAGGACTTGATTAAGCTGCTTGCCTTACTAGGCCACCCACCCACACTTCTCGGCACAGACTCTTTCCAGACCAACAAGTCGCCTAAGCGTCTGGCTTTCCTCGCCACTCCCGTAGTGCGCATCTCTCAGAGTCACCCGAACCCTCCAGTCCTGCGCTCCCAGTCCAAGAAAGCTGTGGCCAAAAAGCCCCTACGCATGCAGCAGTCCTCGCCCACTCTGCTAGAGACTCCTGCCTTGGAGGTTGTCAAAGTGCGGGAGCTGGACTGCTCGCCAGAGGAAACCAGTGACTTGGAGGCTGCTTTGAAGATGCACTCACGCTTGTTGAAGCAGTTGTACAGGACGTACTGCGGGTCTTGCTACGCCAAGGGTCCTACGGACCAGGACACTTTCGAGCACCAGGGGTCGAAAAGAGCGTTGATTCGGGAAGCGGAGATGTACAAGTTGCTGCGAGACAATGGACTTTCCAGTACCTACCTGCTGAAAGAGCAGTTTTCCTCCCTGCTTCGCAGCTACTGTGTCCGCTACAAGACTCAGGAGCCCACAGCCATTGACTACAGCCAGTATGTGGACTTGTTGGTGCAAGTTGCACTTTTCGTATATGCCAGGCCTGGAAGTGCACTGGCTTCTCTTGCCCCTGCAGTGGCTGCTATGATGTTGTTTCGACTCTTCCGAGAACACTGGCAGACTACAGGCCGCAGCCTTGCACTATTTGATGCTCCCTACCTTCTGCATGGAGACAGAGATACATTAATACGACTGAACGAGCAGCTGAAGCGACACCCAGACCTGGAACTGCCCGAGGGATACAGCCGAACCACGCGCACAGAGGTAGAACTGAGGTTCGACCTGCCTGCAGAAAGCGGAGTCAAGGAGACCTTCCGTCTAGCCATGGAGCTGCTGGATGAAGTGCTGGCGGGAGGCATTGGTCTGCACCTGCTGGAACCAAGAGTAGTCTCTCAGACTGTAGTGCGAGTGCAAGCCACTGGCCCAGCCCAGTCAAGTCCTCGGGCGGATACTCATTCAGGGCCTGTCGACTCCATACATCGGAACCCTGGACTTCGCAATACATTGATTAAGCTGCAGCCCCGCTTCTCCAAGCTGGACTTGCAGGAAGTGGCTCGGCTGCTTGATGACCTCGTCACCTCTCTGGAGGCACAACAGACCGCTAGTCCTCGCGTGCACAACCGAGCCCTCTTCCTGCGAGAACAGCGTGAAAAGGCATACGTCCAGGAACAGCAACGAGCGGAACTGCGACGTCGTCGAAGGCAGGAAGAGTTGGAACTGCTGCTAGCCAAAGCGAGCGAAGCCAAGCGCAAGCGCTTGCGTCGCGAGCGACACCGCAAGCGCAAAGCAGAAACCAAGCAGCATGAAGCAGAAATACGCCAGCAAACTATGCGCAAGCAGGAAGCCGACAACAGGGCGCGGGAGCTGCTGCGCTGGATGCACCAGAAACAGAAAGAAAGCATGGAAAAGCGCAAGGCAGACACTGAGCGCCAGCAAGCCGTCGAGGTAGCTCGAAAGCTGCGCAGACAGACCTTCATGAAGAAGGCGCAAACCCGGCTCCAGCAGCTCTTCAAAGAAAAAACCGAAGCTTGCAAGCTGGAAGTACTGAAGACGCAGGAAGCCGCTAAGCTAATAGAGGACCGCAAAGAGGCGGGAAAGCGACGAGCCACCGGACTGCTGGAGCAGGAAAAGCAGAGAAGAGAGGAAGACCAGCGACTGAAGCAGGACATGACAGAGCTGTCCTGTCGACCAGACGTAGTGGCAGTGGTGGAAGAACACAAGAAGAGTCTGGAGACACTGTATGAGTTCTATGCGAAGGTGGGAGCCAAGGACCCGCTTTTCGCCTCCCAACTGCTGTGGGCTGGCTTGTGGAAACTCAGTCTGCACTTCCTGCTGGTCCCGGAGTTGATATCTTCGGAGGAACTCACTATTCTGTTCCGTGTGCATGCCAAAGCCACGCCTGCTTCCGGACTTTCCTACTCACAGTTCACTGACTGCCTTGTTAGAGTCGCTGCGGTGGGCCAGGCACAGCTGCAGACCCCCACCCAGTGCTCCATCAAAGCCCTACTCGAGTACATGGAGCTGCCACTGGACGCAAGGAAAGTGGTCGACGTGATCAAAGCGAAGATAGCCGCTCTGCCACTCCACCAAAGAGACAGAAAACGACTGGTTCGAGCTCGGATCTCGTCACTAGCGAGTTAGTCGAGCTCTTGTTTTAATGACAATGGCGGCTTTGTGGTGTCTGTGGGCGTTGACAGTGCAGGCAGCGCAGTGGAACTTAGTGGCGACTGAGGGCGAGGAGTGGAGCATACCCCTGCACGTCCAGCAGCCAAATCAGACCTTCGGCTTCCAAGTCTACATGGAAAATGCCGATATATGGGTGGAGAACCCCTTCCGCTTCTCCCTTTTCAGTACTACGCCGCACTCAGCCAGTCCCAGTACTGTGCAGGCCAAGTTCTTCTCCTTCCCGGACCAGCAGGAACTGGTCCTCGTCTGCCACTCCAACACTGTGCAGGCTTTCTTGCGGAATGGGCAGTTTAATCTACTTTGGCAAGTCTCTTTAGGACACGGCCGAATTATTCAGATTTCGCAATTCTGGCTGGACTCTCAAGCTTTCGCGTTTCTGCTATTGGAAACTGCGGCCGGACTGCAAGTCGTCAGACTCAATGTTACTTTGGAGTCTCCAGAGCCTCCTGCTCCAGTCACTTTAGCAGAGCTTGAAGCAGCGGAAACAGCAGTTATGACAGTCCTGCCGCTACCCGTGCAATACGCTGCTTTGGTGCTGAGTTGTTCCATTGGGGACTCTTCAGTGCTGCATATGTACGAACTGACCTCTAGTCTATCTCCGCAACTGAGGCAGTCCTACAGCTCCCTGCCAGACGTGTCCGGCACACTACACGTCCAGCGCCTTTTTCAATGGGCCTGTGACCTGTACATATTGGAGGCGAGTGCGGGCTTGCTGGCCTTCACTCTGATCGATTTCCACCTTGCAGTGCCTATTCCTCTCAATCTCAATGCATATGGGCAAGTAGCTGCTGTGACCTTCCCGCAGAACTCAGCAACAGACCTGGCAGTCACTACTTCCGAAGGCCTACTGCTGCACTCCACTGTTTCGCAGGACCAGCATTGGGTGCCAGGGCCCGTCTTAGCTGCGGAGGTGGTGGATGGCTGGGTGTTCGGCCTGTGGCTGCGAGAAGACGGAGTGCGATTCGAAGTGTTCAGTTTGAAGGGGAATAGGACAGAGGGCAGTTGGCCAATGCCTCAGACCGCACCTTTCCATGTGATATCAGAGCTTAACAGCAATGCCTATACACTGGTTTGCAGTGATGAGGATGCAGTCCGTTTCTATCGTCTGGAAACTGGGAACAGAGTGCTGCATGGGCGAGCTGAGCAGGGCCACTATAGTGGGACACTGCAGGGAGCTGAACTCACTACTGTGGAGTTGGAGGTGCTTTCTGCCTCAGACTCCAGTATACTCTGTGGCTCCGGCTACTTCCTCACCTCTCATCTGGAACTAGAGTTACCTGTAGAGCAGAGAGGCGTATCCTTGCGGCTAGACCGCCTGTTTTCAGGGCCAGACCTGAGGATGGAGGTGAGCAGTGACAGTCTGTTCCCAGTCCCCAAACTGGTCTTTCTCTGGACTCAGTCTGTCACTGGTCTGTCCACTGCCCAAGTCCTAGACTCCCTCAGAGGGGATAAGGTGCTTCTCTGCCAGGACAGCCGAGTCCACATCTTTCAACACACAGGCACTGGCCTTATCCCCACTTCCTCCTACGCGATCCCAGGCCTTCAAGCCGCGGTTCTCCGCACCACTGACCTCCTGGCTCTCGTTATTTCCTCAGGGCACAGCTACCTCCGCAGTTACACTGAACCAGGCAAAATTATCAAAGAAGTAGAAGTCTCGCAGACCTGCATTAGTCTTCAAGCGAATGATCTGTATATTAAATGCTTGGGCCCTACTCAGGTGGACATCTTGAGTACTTCCCTGGACCTACTAATACAGCTGACAGCGAAGTCTCTAGGGACCGAAGAAGTGGACTTTAAAGCAGTGGAGATAGTTAGAAGGGAGGCAGGACTGAGTGTGTTGGTGGCTTGTGGCGTAAACGGCTTGATGCAGTTGATACTAGTGAATGGGTATGAAATTGGGGAGAAAGTGGAGACAGGAATAAGGGATGTATTGGCAATGCGCGTATATGGTCCATTTATTGTGTCAATGCTAACAGTTGAAGGCAAAATTGCAATATACGAAACCAGAGTAGAGCTGAAACTACTAAAAACGCTGCCAGCCTGGGAAAGCGGGGAAGCCAGGCAATTCTTGCACACAGAGTCCTTCCTGGGCGTAGTGAAGCAAGACCGCCTATACCTCTACAACGTACTCGAGCCTGTGCATAATTCGCTCTTCACCTCAGTCCCAGTGCACAGGCCCTGCTCCTACTTCCTCCACTCTGCAAGCCTGCTGGAACTGTGTCCCGACTCTCTCAGTCTTTGGGGTATTTCGCAGTACTTCCGCTCTCCCCACTACCCCGCAGTCCTGTGGACCAGAGTCAGCGACTCTCAGACTCAACTCACAGTGCAGGCGAACAACGATAAGGGCGCCTTTGCCGCTGTGCGCGTACTGCTAAAGAAGTAGACCCTAGTGCTATGGCAGCCGTGCTAATCGGACGTGCTGCTCTATTGAGTGGCTTCTTGGCGATAAAATGGCCTTGGCGGTGCTTGCCGCACTTATAGTGCCCTGCCTTTCCGTCTCTAAGCTTTCAGACCTGCCCTCGGTAGTGACTTCTGAAGACGAAGTCTTTTCCTTGCCACTCTTTTCCTACTTCTCAGGCAACACCCTAGAATTCAACATCACGGCCACCTCAGCGAAGAACCTAGACGTGCAGATCCCTGACCCCTTCGCTCTGAAGCTGCTCACCCACTTCCCCTACTCCACCAACAACCTCTACCCAGGCCTCCCGCCCACCAGCATACTCATGGACCTGGTTTATGACGCAGGCTTCACCTATCTGCTGAACCCTGTCAATAATGCGATTCAGGCCTATTCCGTAGGGTGCCAAGGGGAAGTGCAGCAATTGTGGACGTATGAGGTGCAGACTACTTACACACAGCCAGTGATCCGGAGACTTCGGCACTACAGCGACACTCTGAACAACCGCTACATAGTAGTGCTGATGCAGAGCTTTGAAACGATAAACAAGCATGAATTCGCTCGCTTTGACGCCTACCTCCTCAGCACACCACAAATCACACTAGTCCCTACCTCTGTGCTGGACCTGGAGTTGCTGGACTTCCGCTACTTCTCAAAGGTCGACTTGGTGCCGATCGTCACTCCGAATTCCCAGTCCATACTCATTGTTTCCTGTGGTGTTATCAGTCCTTCAGGCCAGGAAACGGATTTCCTTATGGGCTTCAACCTCACGGACGTGCACCAACCAGCCTTCCTGCAGCAAATAAACGCATACAATAATATCCCTGGATCAGCAGGCGGCGTGCCTCTTCACACAGTCGACATCGCCTACATCAACGACATGCTCTACGTGCTGGACCGAGAGGTGGGTCTGGTCACATTTATGTTCTTCGAAGACTTCTTCCTGGAGACGGATTTCATTGATATTGTGAGGTTCGGCACGCCTACATCTGTCAGTGTGCCACTACTTGGGAACTACCTGGCAGTGGGCACCAGCAACGGTCTGCTTCTCATAGACTTCATGAGAAGTGACAACGAGTTCAAGTGGATTCCGATAGTGCTTTCGGACGGCGACCCCTGGGTGCCCTACTCTGCCGTGCTATCCGGCCACTACATCTTTATCAATGCACTTCAATTCGGTCAGTCCGCCTTCATCGTCGCCGACTACGAAAGTGCATACACCAGTGCTATCAAGCGCCTGTGGGACTTGCAGGAGGAAGTGGGCAAGCCGTACCTGCCCTTCGCTATGTCGAGTGTAGTGCAGCTCCTGCAGCCCAACCAGTACCTCTACTTCCGCAGTGATAAGGACGCTTTGCGGGTTTTTTCACTGGAGGTCGGTCGCTGGCAGCTGCAGGGAACTGCCTCTGATGCTGCTCCATATGAGGCGGAAGTCGCAGCGTTGGACATGGGGGACCCGCTAGCAGAAGCGAACTCCACTCTGAAGGTGAACTACCTGTCTCAGAAGGACACGAGCATACTGTTTGGCTCGGGCTACCTGCTCACTACACAACTGGCAGGCCCGACTTTCACTCCTGACATCCTGGGGACCAAGGCCCTGACCTCCATCCCTGTCAGTCAGCTCTTCTCTGGTCCTGCGACTGAGTTCTCATTGAACTTCAATGACATTCCTGCTGGACTCACCTTCGACTACCTTCCACAACTCCCCAAAATGACCATATCCGAGGCTTTTCCGCTCTCTGAAGTATCTCAGCAGGCGCTCCTTCTCGGCGTCACGGCTGACTCCATCTACCTCGCGGAAGGCTCCACCCTGTACCAGTACTACCCCAACTGCACTCTGAGCCAAAGCACCACTTTGCCCAACGAGGCCACTTCTCTGTCTCTCGCAGACGGAGGAGACGGACTTATATATGTACTGACAAAATCAGCGAACGGAGTGCAGTTGTTGGCCGTGGATACTGGCAGCCTGGGAGTGCAGAGCACTGCAGGTGTGCCTGCTGGGTGCCTTGCTGTGAAGCTGCAAATCAACTACTTGTACTGTCTTGCAGGGACGGAGTTGGTAGTCTACGATACCGACTTGGCACTTGTGTATACAATCACGCCTGCGAGTTTAGGTCTGCAGAGCCTCGAAATCTCCGAAATCGCGGTCCAGTTTTCTCAGTATTCCCAGCGCTTCATCCTTTTCATTTCCTGCAAAGTGCACGGCTTAGTGGCAGTTGACATCACCAGCCTGCCCTTCAGTCCTAACACCCTGCCCACTACCATACAGCTAGCACAAGCCACAGCAGGCGTGTCCCTGTACAGTCCGGACGTGAACACGCTGGTGCAGGTCAATGGGGATGGCTCTGTGTATGTGTTCGACATTGCGAATTCCCCGAGTGCGCAGCTGGTCAAGCAAATGCCAAGTTGGGCAACGGCTGAAGCGCCAGTTGCGTGGGCGAAAATATACGGAATGATGGCAATTGGGTATTCCAGTCAACTCTACTTCTATGACTATGCGAATGCAGTGCACAACTCCCTATTCGCCTCACTGCCGGTCCAAGGTGCATATCAGTTGAAAGGCAGTTTTGGGTCTTTCTACCTTCTCTCCACAGGCGCGGAGGTCTCAATGACAGTTTATACTCCAGTGGCAGTTCCCACTGCCCAAGGCCTTCAGTTCACCTATGACGTCTCGGTGGCTCTGGACCCTAATGAATTCCTGCAGGACAGTAAGGAAGTGCTGGGCACTCTAACCGCCCGCAACTCCTTCGGCAGCCAAGTGTCGCTCCCTGTGCTACTCAATGTGGAGAGCCAAGGACACATCATTTTCCTCAACAGTACAGCACTGCCCAGCACTGATCTCATCATTCCGTACAACTCCACTGCCAGCCTTGCTCTGTCTGACGTGTTTTCAGGGCAAAATTTGGACCTGTACATCAATATCAACGGGCAATATCCCTACGTCTACTACAATGAAAGCAACTATGACCCGGCACTGCTGTGGCCTGTGGTGGAGTACACAGACCGCTACTCCTTCTCAGAAGGCTCTTATGACAATACTACGACTTCGAGTATATTGCTGCTGCCCGGCAACCTCACTTTAGCACTCACTGGCACTCTTCTCAGCGTCTATACAATCACAGGAGTGGCACATGGAGAGTGGACTCAAGTGCCCAATGCGACCTTTGTGGGGAGCATCGACCTGCAGGAGTTCCCAGGCAACGAAAACCTGCAGGACTGCCCACTGCTGATACTGGCAGCCAGCAGTTCCGACTCAGTGCTGCTAGCTGTGTACTGCTCGGGGGAAGGAGACGTGGGTCTGGGCGCATCCGGCGAAACTGCCTTCAATCAACTGACCTTCCTCACTTTCAACCTCACCACCCACAATGCGACTGATGCATATCATGAGTTGCTACTGTTTTCGCCTGTTCTCTTCAGAGCCCGAAACGCTACAGAGCCCCGGCAGTTCTACTTCGCCATGATAGACGATTTGAATGGCGGTGAAAACAACCATATGACTTTGAGCCAAATGATGTGGATGCTGGATGGGTCGGTGGTCTATGTCACTAATCAAACTGTGGTGGATTTCTACATGCTGGGTTTGGACTCGCTTTGTATTGCGGATGTCGATGTGATGCCGAGTGGAAACGGGGCAGTGATCTATGTGGCGGATGCTTGCTATGGGTTGAGAGTACTGGAGTATGACCCGAGCAGTAAGGAGCCTGTAAAGCTGTTTAACAGCACCAAGTTGCCAGTGATGCCGAACTCTTGGGTGTCCGGAGACGTCCTGCAGTCCGTGCGTCTGTGCAACGGCCTTCTCTTCGCCATGGAAACCAGCTCCATCCTCCTCCGCTTCTCCCTGTCCTCTCCTCTCAAGCCCCAGCCCCTGCCTCCTTTCCAGCGCTACAGCACCGCCCAGTTCCATTACTACTCCTCAGTCCCAAGTCTCACCTGCTCTAGTCTGGACCCACTTTCTGGAGGCTTTTTAGCAGCTAGACTGTCTGATGGCAATGGAAACGCGGTTGCGCGCGTTTTCGACCTGGAGACGGACCTGGACTCTGCAATTCTCAAGGACATTTCTTTGGGCGCTGCGCCGGATCACTATACGCAGATTTTCTCCTTCTACGATGGACTGATTTGCACCCTGGAAAGCGACGCAACTGCATTCAGCGTGTGGCTCCTGAGACACGCCTACATCGAATTCCCTCTGTTCACAGAAGCCGGGTACCAAGAGATGCTGCAGCAGTGGGGAACTCCGAACTTCACAATCAAGGTAACAGCAGTGAATGAACAAATGGCACTGAACACCACCACTGTGTTTGTGTCTCGCCAAGTCCCGTCCCCTTCTCCAAACTCCAAATCTGATAGTGATTCCTCGCCTTCGTACTGGTGGGTCTGGCTGCTCATCGCTATTCTGGTGATATTGATCTTCGTGGGGTCTTTTGTGGGCATTCGTGCATATCGCAAGAGACGAGGTCAGTCCTCCAGCCGCTCCATCTCCCTCGCAGAAGAGCCTCTGACCGTGGACGAGTTTAGAGAGTAGCTTACTTACCTATGGTCCACTCCGCCACCATCTCATTCTCTGCATGTCTGCTCTTGTGATAGTCCCACAACTCTACGTCCCACAGGCCGCGGTCCTGGTACTTGACTGCGCAGTAGTCCAGGAACGTGCCGGTGACGGAGTAGTGCAGGAAGGTGGAGCCCACCATGGGGAAGAGAGGGAGGAGGAGACTGACTAGCTTGATTCCGCGGGAAACTTGCATTCTGTGCAGTATGAGGACTCCTCCGCCGATCACCACGATTCCTGCGAAGCCTCCGTAGAAGCAGTACTCCCCAAAGCTGCCCCTATAGTAGTTCATCTTCTCCACGTCCTCCTGGTCCACCCTTCTCAGCGTGTTATGAGGGTAGTCCAAGTACGTGTCTGCGTTATCCGATAAGAAGCGCACTACTCTCTGTCTGGTGTTCATGTAATCGTCATAGTGCATAGTCTGTGTCTTCCTTATGGTCGCCATTCTGCCTATTACAGCTGCTTAGAACCTGGGAGCGTATCCTTCCCGCATGTTCGACATCTCGAGGTCGTACTTGCGGAGCAGGCGGTCACGCGGACGCCAGAGTTGCCAGAAGTAGATGATAGGAATGATGAGGAAAAGACAGCCAATGACCACTAGCAACGCCCCCATGATCAAAAACTCAGTACTAGAGGGGGAAAGCTTGCCTGCTCCACTCCGCTCAGCAAACACCAAAGGGTCCATATCAGACCGCAGGAACAGCAATACTGGGTGAGTGAAGTTCGTAGGAGGCTCGGCCTTGCTCCATGGGTACACTCTCCACCCTTGCACGTCCTTCGGACACCCCACTAAGTCCACAGCCTGCTCACTCGAGTTGAACACGAAGCACAGCGCTGCGACCATGAAGTGTCGGATGCATACATTCAGTCTGGCTTCCCAAAGGCCGTCGTGGTGCATGTCACACACTAGATGCATCTTACTCTTTTGATTGAGTGGCACAGGGGCCTTTTGGAAGACCACTACACCCTGGTAAGTCTGCACTTGGTCAGATCGATTGAGCATGGAGTACTGCAGGGTGAGGTTGGTGGTGAAGTTGAAGACTTCAGGCTGCGTAGGACTCACAGTGGCGATAGAGGCCACGGCTTTGAGCGTAGCAGTAGAGGACAGCAGTGTAGTGTTTGCGTAGTACTTGTAGTGCGGGTAGGGCGGCAACTTCACGCCTTTAAAGTGAAAATCATCGTTTTGGTCGGGCGCCAATACGACCACAGACGAGTTTTGCGCACTAAGCTCTACATGCATCCCCACAAACCCCGGCATTGACTCGTTCCACAGTTCAATCTGGTCCTTCAGTAGACTGATCTGAGACACTCGCGTCTTGTGACTGGCTTCGATGAGGACTGTGCTGCCGTAGCCGACCACCCCCAGCAGAGTGACCAGCAGACACAGGAAAAAGAGGAAACTGGGCCAAGCGAACTTGGGCCGAGCTGCGAAAAAGCTGTCCATCTTAAGAATACTGCAGGAAATATGTTAAATAGAGAGGGAACCGCTATTCCTCTGCCTTTCGCTGCACCTCTTCCTCATGTATGCGAATCGCACTGCTTCTGAACTCCTCCAGCCACTCGAACAACGCCCCAGGCACTTCCTCTTCCCCTCCAGTATCCTCCATGTACAGCAGAAACTGCACAACTGCAGTAAATGTCGTTTCTTTGCCTCGCTTTTCGATGCGGATGTACCCGAACTGCACTTTCGCTCGCTGCACATCTTGGCTTTCTTCCACTTTCGCAGTGTAGGCTACAGACTTGAAGACGAAAATAGTGCTGGCGGAGGAAGAGCGGAGTGCGAATTTGAGCAGGAAGGCACGAGAGTCGAGCAGCGGGTCGAGGCGAAGTATGTGGTAGTGAGTGAAGAAATTGCCGATTTCACTATACAGTTTCTTCATCTTGACGACTCTCGAGTCCCACTGACCCCGGACTTCCCAGTCATCCAGGCAGTCCAGCAGCAGGTCCGCAGGCAGGTCCGCAGGAAAAGCCAGAGAGCAGAGGTACACAGGTGACTCATTGGAAAACTTCGAACTCGGCAAGGACTTCAAAACCGCATTTTCACACTGTCTTTCCACTTTCCATCTCAAGTCTTCGACCAGTCCCCGGGCATACACCTCGATTTCGCGAAATTCAGGGTCTGAAAACTCCAAATTCAGCAGGGACATCGGTACTCCGTGCACTTTCCCCTCTTCGTCAGCGTCAAGTCGCAGGGAGCTGCGGGAACTGTGGATGCTGCGGACTGTGGAAATGATCTCGCGAGGGGAAACCAGTGCGTCTCGGGGAGGGCCGAAGGTGTCGCGCTGTTCTTCTTCTTGGTGGAAGAGCTGCAGCGCGAGTTCCAGTGGCGACACGTATTTTTGATGCGGAATTTCCTCTTTGACTGCTTCCTCCCTCCCCGGCAGCTTGAGTGCAGGCACTTTGGCCATCCCAGTACTCACCAACTTGTTTTCCTTCCCTGCAGCTTCCTTGTCCGCCTGCAAATCCTTCTGTGTAACGCCTACTTCTCGCGTCTTGCAACACCCCATTCGCCTATTACAATAGTCTTCGCTTCTGGGACTGCCGGAGTCGGTGCAGGACGTTGAGCTCCACAGCACGTCGATGCGGCTGAATCGTGTGGAGGCGAAGAAGACTATCAGTGTAGGAGGGGGCGGGAGTTGTTGAAGACTTGGGGTGGGACTTGGGCAAGGGAGCGCAGGGTAGGGAAAGGAGGTTTGGGTGAGGGGAAGGAGAGTCACTGGAGGGGAGAGGCTTGCGACTAGTGGCGGATCTGCGGAAGAAGCGACAGGGTAGGGACGTCTTCAGCAGTTTGACAGGGTAATTGGGTGGCTGGGAGGGCAGCTGTTGCAGGAGGTCTGCGAATTTGAAGTTGGACGGAGGCTCGAGTTGGAGAGAGCGGTGACTCTGGTGGCTCTTGGAGTGACTGCGGAGACAGCCGTGGAGTCTGGAAGAGGACCGCTTGATAGGGTGGGTAGGGAGACTGGGGATCAAGCCGTAACTGCGACTTTTCATATACTACATTGGAAGGAAAAGAAACTGTCCAGAGTGCTCAGGCCGATTTCCTTATCTGGGCAATTACCTGGAAAGGACTGGTCATGCCACAAATAGCGGAGTCGCATTGTGTGGAAGTACTCTGTATACTCTGATTCGGCTGTTTAAGCCCTGCATATTAGCTCCCTTGCTTGCATGATTTCCTATCTATTTCCCGCCTGGCATCTTCCCCTCCCAGCCTCGTCACCCAGTTCTCCTGGTGAATAAATAAAATGAAGGCAGTGATTGCAGCCACATGCATCCTAAGCGCCCTCGCCCTAGTCCAAGTGCCCCTCTACCACTCCCAACCCTCCAAAGCCGAACTGCACCACCTCCTGACCGCCTCCAAGTTCCTCGCCCCTGCAGAAATCGACGTGACGAACTACATGAACGCGCAGTACTACGGACCTGTGTCTATCGGCACTCCCGCCCAGGACTTCCTGGTGGTCTTCGACACTGGGTCGTCGAACTTGTGGGTGCCGTCCTCGAGCTGCAACTCAGCGGCTTGCTTCTTGCATCACACCTACAATAGTGGCTTGTCGACTTCGTATGTGGCGAATGGGGAGACGATTGATATTGACTACGGCTCGGGGTCTGCAAGTGGGTATATGAGTACGGACACTGTTTCCTTCGGTGGGATTTCTGTGGATAGTGTGCCTTTCGCTGAAATGACGGATTTGGGCGGGATTTCCTTCGTGGCTTCCAAGTTCGATGGCATTTTGGGCCTTGCTTGGAAGGGAATTGCAGCGGATGACATCTCCCCGATCTTCATGCTTATGTACGAGCAGAACCTTATTGAGGACAACAGCTTCTCATTCTACCTCTCCAAGACTGCAGGCACTGAAGGCAGCAGACTGGTCCTCGGAGGCGTCGACCCCACTCTCTACACCGGCAACTTCACCTACCACAGTCTACTCACTGACACGTATTGGCAGATCCAAATGGACGACATCCTAATCAACGGCCAAAGCATCGGAATCTCCAATCCCATTGGCATCGTCGACAGCGGTACTTCGACTTTGGCAGGAGCACAGCCCTTGGTGGACAAAATCACTGAAATCATCGGCACTGTGCCTACGGACTGCTCCAATGTTGGGAGTCTGCCTAGTGTCACGATCGTCATTGATGGGACGCAGTATGAGTTGAGTGGGTCGGACTATGTGTGGCAGATCCAGGAAGACGGAGAAACTGTGTGCATGAATGGCTTCATGGCCATGAACATGCCTGCCCAGTTAGAAAACACGCTCATCCTCGGCGACATCTTCATCCGCAAGTTCTACACCCACTTCGACTTCGGAGGCAACCGCGTAGGCTTCGCTCTAGCAGTCTAACAGCCTAGCTCTACCAGGGTGTACTAGTCTAGAATAAGACTCCGGAACAGTGGGCGTGCTGAACAAAGCCGTCTTCGTCTTCGTCTCTTTCTTCCTCGTCTTTATGGTCGCTATACGTCTGTCTGCCCTCCTCCTTCGTCACATGTCCTTCAACAAAGGGAACCGGCACATGTCTCTGCCCCGCAGGGAAGTGGCCTGCATACACCATCGGAGGCGACGGCAGCAGCTCCTTAACAGTGATCACTGCGAAGGGCGTGAGTTGCTCAGGACTGGGGTAGCGGACTGCAAAGGCAATTATCAGGTCTCCAAAGGCTCCAGACTGGTTGTATTTAGGCAAGCCCAGGCCTTTTACCATGCGAAATCCAGGTGGATGGCCGATTTCCCCTGCACTCGACGATATCCAGTGGTCACTTCCGTCGAAGTTCTTATAGTGAAATCGGTACCCGCCCAGCAGTTCCCCCAGCGTGATTTGCCGCCTATATACAACGTCCGCCTCCTTCACGGATATGTTCTCAGGGAGTATATAGCGGACCTTTACTCTGTAGTCCTCTACGGGCCTGCCCGGCTGCTGATTTCCCTGTCCCGGGAAGTTGTATATCGCTTGATCTGGAAACCCCGGCTTTAGGATCAAGCGCAAAGGCACAGATTCAATAATTGCCTTTCTGCCCATACACTGAGTGCAGCTAAACAGGGGATTCGGCAGTTTCCCAGTGCCTTCGCAGTCCTTGCAAGGCACAGTTCTATAGCCGTGGAAAGACTGCTGATGGACCAGTTTCCGGCCTGCACACATCCTGCAGACCATATAATTAGTCGCGCCCTGGCCAGAACAGCCAGGACATAGGCGAGATCTCGTCCCTTCAATAGTCTTTTCAGTGCCTAGGTACACTTCCTGCATCGTCACTTCTAACTCGTAATGTGCGTCTGCTGGACTTTCTGGGGGGATGGGTAGCCGCTCCAGACCTGCCTCTCCATATACATCATAGAACTGCCTGCATTCATGGTTGGAAAGGACTTGCGCCGCATAGCGGATTTTTTGTAAGGTGGCTGGATTGTTGAGATTTTGGGACTCGAGTTGGGCGGCTATTTCCGGGATTTCATCGCAAGAGACTGTTGGGTTGATGCCTAAAATGTGGTATAGACGAGTGTTGTCCCTGCCTGCGCCTTCATGGCCCCAGCCGAAGTCCATTTATCTATATTTTGACCCTTACAGGTCGATTCCTAATAGAGATACAACCCCAACTTCGGATTTCCCAGTGAGTGCGCCTACTTTGCACTCGTAAAGCCCAATACACAGCCCCTTTCTCCCCTCCCTATAGGCGTTATCCTTACTCCCGTCCATAATAATGAGCGGACTAAAGGCTCTACTCGTGTCCGAACTGCGTCAGCAGCTCTTTTCCAAGGCTCTGCAGCACGTCAACAGCACTGGGTGGAGCAACCGCGTCCTCGCCCTGGCCGCCGACGAAATGGGCTGCAGTACTGCTCTGGCCGGCGCAGTGGCCCCAGGCGGTGTTTACTCCCTCATTGAACACGTCATGAAAGGCTGGGAAAAGCAACTTCGGCTGGACCTGACGCCGGAAAGTCTGGCTGGGATGAAGAAATACCAGAGGATTTATAAGGTGTTGGAGACGAGGCTGAAGTATGAACTGCCGTATTTGCCGCGCTGGTCGGAGGCCGTTTATATAGGCGCGCTGCCTGGCAACTTGCCCGCTACGTCCACGAGACTGCTGTCGACCTTCGACACCATGTGGGACATCGCTCGCAACCCTATCAAGGAAATGACCTGGGTAGAGCGGCAAGCCTATCTAACCTACGTGTTCACCACAGTCGAGCAACACCTACTCAAAGCCTCTGGAGACCAAGCCACCACCTGGCGCTACCTCGAACACCAAATCACCCAAACCCACAACTACACCCGGTACACTACCAACGTAAGCACTACATAGGGACTCCTGATGGCCAAGACGTGGGTGGAAGGCTGGGGCCTCATCGCAGAACTGCTGAAGCCCGAGCCGGACGTATTGGAAAACCCTATAAACTAGAATAGGGGTTATAATGGGGGAGGCGAGGATGGTGAGGCTGTGGGCGAGTACCTGGTTGCGGGACTCGCATGGCCTTTTTGACTATGAAACTCAACTTGTAGAGACGGATAAGTTCGAACTTGCGAGAGGAGGGACCTTTTTTAGGGTGGATGATAATGTGGACTTTCAGCCGGAAAGTGAAGCGCATTTGCAGCCGTTAGATTCGGATCCTTTAGTGAGAATTGCAATTTCGGAGGGTAGTGTTTAGGTAGAAGGCCCAGTGCTGGTTTCCCAGCCCGCCGATGCAGACGACCTCTGGCTCGCCCTCGGTCAGCTGAAGTCTCCAAGGAAAAGCATCCCTCTCTCCCTGGGCGATACAATCCGCCTAGGACGCGTGCAGTACCTAGTGAAAGAGCTGCAAGCCTTCCCCCCGCCCTGCCTCTCCAGCGACACCGCTTCCAGCGACCTCACAGAAGCCAGTCCCTCCGACCTAGACGTAGAGTGTCGCATCTGCTACGAGCGGCAGGTCAGTAGTGAGGACCCGTTGCTGTCCTACTGCAGGTGTGACGGCAGTGTGAAGTTCACGCATTACCAGTGCTTAAAGAGGTGGGTGCGCAGCAAGGTGCAGGTCCGGGCGAGTGACTGCGCATTGACGTACCAGTGGCTCGCCCTGGCTTGCGATATATGCAAGGTCGAAACTCCCCTCAGAGTAAAAGCCGCTGGAGAGGTATATAGCCTTATGGAGTTCCAGCAGCCGGAAGCGCCCTATCTAGTACTGGAAACAGTGGATGAGGAGGAAGCCATGCGCACTCGCCACGTGATTTCCTTCAACGAAAAGTTCTGTGTGCGGCTGGGCAGAGGCCTAGACAGTGATGTGCGTATCAATGATATCAGTGTGTCTCGTTCCCATGCTTTGCTGCTATATGACCGGGGACGCTTTCTGGTGGAAGACAGTGGCAGCAAGTTCGGCACTTCCCTGCGAGTTGCCCAGCCCACAGTCCTCACCTCGGCTCTCACCATTCAGTCCGGCCGCTCCTTGCTTCGCTTTGAACTGCAGAAGGGGGCGATCGCCAGTGACAGTGGGTACAAAAGAGTGCATGACTCCTTGTCTGAGGACTAGTCCTAGCGTATATCCAACATTATGGCCTGTCTGTGGCCTTCCAGCCTCGCACTACTTCATCTCGAGACTCTTCGAGGCTGCTGCCGTCCTTCTGGGGCACTGGATTGCCGTCCACTACTAAGTCGTCTCCTTCTTCCTCTCGGTTGCCTAGGATCACTAGGGCCTTGCTGGCAACATCCGAACTCCCCTGACTCGGGAAATCAAACATCATCGTGCCCGTCTCCCACCCCTGGCGACTCAAAGCCGCACGCAAGCCATAGCAAAGACAGAGATAGGGCAGGACTAGAAAGCAATGCAGCAGGTTGAGTATGAGACAAACCAGCTGCAGGTGGAGGATAACAGGCTTGCTGCAGGTGATAAACAGACCTGGGGACTCGGGATTGGACTGGGCGTCCTTGCAAATCAGGTCGAAGTCGCCTATGCCCGAGTAGTCCTCGCATTGGTCTTTCCAACTGCCGTAGCAGTACCGGTAGGTGGTGGCTGTGAAGGCCAATATGATGGCATCGAGTATGAGCAGGGTAATTCCGTACACACCCACTACTAGACATTGGGAGCGCAGTAGGTCCAGACCCCACAGTCTCTGCTGCAGACTTTCGTACACAATGATAGGGAACAGAACAGGCAGGAGGTTGGCGGCAAGACTGTAGAAGTACCGCTTCCCCAGCAGTCCAGTAATAAGGGAGCAGAGACACAGGACTAGCATGGAGATGGAGAGGGCTGTGGCTTGTCTGGCCTTGGTGTAGACGGCTTCGGACGCCACAGGGAGGGACAGAAAGACTCGAACTCGCTCTCCTCCCAAGTCTTCACGCATAGCCATTATAGCCTCTTCCTTCTCACATACTCCACTTTAAATGTGTTCCCCTACCACTCTATTCCCCGCCATCCAGTCCAGCCCATAATAGCCACTCCAGTCCCAACACACTCCCTCTAGCTATGGCAATCCAATATGACGACTCCCGCAGACTCTCAGCCCAGCGCCCTCGTCCGCAGACTGCAGGAGCAGCCCTCCAGCTTCAAGGTGATGAACACTACTCCGGTTCCCTACATCTGCGGCTGGTGCGGGAAGGAAAACGAGTTCAAGGCGAAGGACCCACTGAGATGTATGAAGTGCGGGTACAGGGTGTTCTATAAGAAGAGACTGGCGGAGGGGATGCAGTATGAGGCTAGATAAGGAGCAGGGTAGCAATAGGAAAGCGGAAATATCAGCTAAGAAAGAGTCGAATGAAGTGGGAATTGGGCTATTTAGTCACTTATCGATCTACTGCAGCTATCGTGAGAAGTCTGCTTTACTAGCGACTGAGAAGGATACCTGAACCGGACTAGAGAAACTCACCACGAGCCTTGGCCCCTTTTCCTGGACTGCGTAGTGGACCAGTCCAGAGGGCTTCTGGTGAGGGAGTCGGAAAGCGGATCGACTCGATTTCCTTGCCCAGGCACTGGCCTGCGCCCCTGGTCCCAAGCTCACTGTTCTCCAGAGGAAGGCGCTGCTAGGAACTGACTCGCTAAAGGGGAAGTCGCTGAGCCAGGCTGACGACAGTCGCCTTTGTTTGGGTAACTTGCGGATCCTGCTAGCAAGTCCCCCAGCCTCAAGCCCGTCGTCTATGCTTCGAGCATCCTGGAGCCGCCTCTCGACTACGTCCCAGTTCCAAAGCAAGGGGATATCTAGCAATACAGCTATAGACATGGGATAGAGCTAATTTCAAGAGGAAGCTGAGGCTGCCGAGAGGTTCACTTAGTGGTCTGAACTCTGACTAGTGATTTCTTGACTTTTGTATATACAAATAGACAATAAGTCTAGGTGGAAAGGCCTCCCTTCTCCGCGGCTCGGTTTTGAGTTATCAACAGCTACTTCTGCGAGTCCAACTCGCTCAGCCTCATCTCACTACCAGGAAGCGGCGCCTTTTCTTCCTCCGGGGACGAAGGGACTGCTCGAGCCAAGCGGGCGACACTGATGCCTGCGTCCCTCAGTCCGCTAGGTACATCCCGTCTCCGTGGCAACTGACCGCTAGGAGCAAGCCTCGTCGCTAACTCCAGCAAGCGTTTTGCCTCCTCGTCCCAGTCCTGCGCTTCTCTCTCGCAGATCTTGAGACAGCGCTCCGTCACCTTCCGCAGGTTAATAGAGTCCTTTCTCCATCCCAATTGCTCCCTAAGCATATCTCCTTCGGACTGGAGGGAAGTGCTCCTGCTGCGGTATAGCTTGCTAAGTGTTTCGAGGTAGCAGCACGCGGCCTGAGGGTCTAGCTCTCCGACTTCACGAGGCGCGTTGCTCTCCATCTTAGTACTACTGTTATCCCTTTCAAGTTTGGATCGCCGCAGAAGTAGTATGAGTGACGATCGTAGTGAAGGAAGTTGAACGTTCTGTACAACTGGGACTCAGGAATTACGTAGTACGAACATACGGGTAGTTAGACAATGTCTAGACTCTGCGCTGACCAGGGCTGTCCCTATGTGGATAGGGTGGTATTCGAGGAAAGTGCCGCTGACTGCCTGGGAAGAGGTGGAGGCCTTATAGACTGACACAAGTGCAGGCGCATACTGCTATTAGCAGCTAAATAGCTGCACTAAGTCCAGTCATTCTAGTGGCCATTGGAAGGGCCTTCCACCACATAATATCTATCTGTGGGGGTATTTCACCCTAACAAGCAGGGAAATATAGGCGGATTCCTGATATTTCTAGAAATAGAAATATG
>Ga0247837_1004024_pt1 | contig 24319 bp, 22 predicted proteins | sample LaCtaG_2_FD_187115 | JGI IMG/M metagenome (GOLD analysis project Ga0247837, IMG submission 187115) | Freshwater microbial communities from meromictic Lake La Cruz, Castile-La Mancha, Spain - LaCruzMarch2015_14.5m | ecosystem: Environmental > Aquatic > Freshwater > Lake | place: Spain: Castile-La...
TATAGAGAAAATTCCTGTCGTGCTGCGTCCTTGCCAGCCCGGAGAGTTCCAATTATCCACCGGCTGCCAAGTCTGCACGAAAGGCACTTTCAGCCTCAGCCCTGCTGAAAACTGCCAAAGTTGTCTAGTGAATGCCATCTGTGATGGGAAGTTTTACATCTACCCTGTGTATGGGTTCTGGAGGTCACATAACATGTCAGCAATTATCAGGCCGTGTCCGAATCCAAGTGCGTGTTTGGGAGGACAGGTAGAGGGAGTGGCGGATTTGCAGGGAGTCTGTGCGCAGGGATATAAAGGCAATTTGTGCCAATCATGTGCTGAGGATTACTCGAGAACTGGACTTAATCGATGTGGCTTGTGTCCTTCGAACGACGTCAATATCGTTCGTCTCGTATTCGTTACAGCAGCAATGATAATCCTCCTCTCCCTCATGGTCTGGACCACTCTCCGTTCCTCCCTCGGCCCCAAAGCCATCCACTCCATCCTCATCAAAATCCTCGTCAACTACTTCCAACTCGTCTTCCTTGTGACTCAGTTCAAACTAAACTGGCCAGGTCCAGTGAACGACCTATTCAATGCACAGCAGGAAGCAGGCGGAGCCACCGCCCAGGCCTACTCCTTCGACTGTCTTCTGCAGAACGGTAGTAACGAAAACCCCTTTTTCACAAAACTCATCTTTATGTCGGTTCTCCCACTGCCATTGCTGGTAATTGTTGGCCTAGTGTGGCTGTGCATTGCACTAAAGAGCCGCAAAATGATATACATCCACAGAGAGTGCAAGGCCACCTTCGTAATCCTGTACTTCCTCATCCTCCCCGACCTCGTCCAGGCCTTCTTCTCCCTGCTCAACTGTGACGAAATCGAGCAGGGCGAGTACTGGCTAGTAGCGGACATGGACATTCGCTGCTGGGACTCCACCCACAGTCTGTATTCCCTGGCTTTGGGCATTCCTGCCATTGTGATTTGGGTGTTTGCGGTGCCGTTAGGGTGTCTGATGACACTTATACGGAATAGAAGGCAGCAGGACGAGTTGTGGTTCAAAATGAGGTACGGGTTTCTCACAAATGGGTACATGCGGAAGCGGTACTACTGGGAGTTCGTCATTTTGTACCGGAAAGTACTCATAATCATCTGCTCTGTGTTCCTGAGTGGCACTATTGCAGTGCAAGCGCTCACTGTTGAGCTGATTTTGTTCCTTTTCCTCCTTCTGCAGGCCAGAGTCAGTCCCTACACTACCAAGCAACTCAACCACTTGGAGCTAATTGGCATCATAGTGGCTGATGTCACTATTTACTGTGGACTTTACTTCCTCACAGACCTCAGCACCAAGTCCTCTTGGTTCTTTTTCACTGTTATCGTCGTTATCAACGCAGTTTTCCTCCTGTACTGGGTTTCTGCGCTGCTGGCGTACGCCTTGGACAAGTTCCTCAGTCATATATATGTGATTAGGACAATATTTCACCTAAAAGAGCGCTTTGACCCGGAAATTGAGCAGTTTTTAGAGCTTTACAGAGAGACGGAGTCCTGTGCGCACTTCGGAAGCGACCTAAAGTGGGTGTATAGGCGGATGGCTGCAGGCGGCAGAGACTTGTTTGCAGGCGTCAGGAAGCTTAGGCCAGCTGGCAGACTGGGAAACAGGGTGGAATGGCGCAGGCCGCCGTCTATCAGCGCCACTCACTTAGGGAAGTGAAGTTTCCGCTCAAATTACTCGCAAAAGTACCTTAAATGGCTTCTCTTTTCTGCTGTTTCTCGACCTTTTGCTTCCCTTTTCCGCAAATTTTAAACCCTCTCACTACCCAATTAGCTAAAATTTGTCTACAGTTATATTCACAAACGTTTTCAAAGTCGCCTGGTCTCTGGTCGAAAGCGGCTTTGTGCAGAGACAAACAGGCCTGTCTTTCTGCTGAAAACAGCACTTCATGCAGAGCGCACAGCCATGCTCCGCCCTCCACAGTGTGCCCGGAGACCAGATTGTCCCACAAGACACACAGGCATTGGGGGAAAGCCGAGGAGAGAGAGGCACAGGCGGCTTAGTCTCTGTAAGGTGTAGAAAGGCCTGCAAAGAGGTGGGGTTGATACTGGAGGACAGGGGCTGTATGCGTCTGTATAGGGTATTGACATGGTCCTGCAAGGGCTTTGAGTCTGCGGGGAGCGAGTTGAGGTGGCTGAAAATCCCTAATAAGAGATTGATGATTTCCGCTTGGATGTGTACAGCCCCTTCACAGGACTGGCTCTGCACAGGGGGAACAGGCTCTATATCCTTCCTTTCCGGTAGTGAGCTGTAGAAGGGATAGCCAGACTTCGGCGGTCCCTCAAAGTCCCTATGCACCAACAGGTACAGAAACGGCAGTTCTTCCGCCATAGTGACGAAAAGCCGCCAAGTCTCGGGCTTTGCAGGGGCATAGGTGCGGGCACTGCGGCCGGAAGAGGTCATTTCCACCCAGGTCAGTTGCACTGAGCAGAAGTCCATTATTGAGGTCCACATTTGCTCATTTGCCTTGTCTGGGGTTTGCCCGCTTAGGATCAGATTCGCCCAGGGCTCCCTCCGAAACCCTTCCCACAGGTCCTTTCTCAGTGCTTTTCCCAGTTCCTCCAAGTCTCCCCTGTCCTCCACTCTCCACCAAGTCGGAAAGCGCTGGGACCAGAGCTGCTCCAGATAGCTACTCAGCTCTCCATAGTCCTTCGCTCGGTGTAGGCCGAAAGCAGCGGCCAGGAGACTGTAGAAGCCGCTCTGATTCGCTTCGAATGGCACTGAGAGATGCACACTGAAGCCTTGGCTGTGGAGGTCGACTAGGAAGCTGCTTGCGGCCATGTTCTAAACTTTCAGTCGCAGATTTGTCGTACTCTGGAAGGCTCCAGGCCGAGTGGAGCTACGGCTTGCAGCTGAAACTGAGTGGAAAGTACGAAATCACACTAATTGTACATAAAAGACGACAAGTGCATTCTTCTGGCAAGTTTCCCTGCAAACTGTCCTCCCAACTCCCTCTCTATCAACTACCGCTAAGTTAAGTCTCTCACTAGGGCGTGACACTCTGCACATAGCCGCTCGCATCCGTGTAGTTAAAGACCTGGTACAGGTCCTCATCCCTGTCCTCTATCACGTAATAAGTCTGTCTCGGGTCCAAAGCCTGCTGAGTCCTGGGGTATACGAAAGTCTGCACCTCTCCGTCGTCCATGTCCTCGACGTCGTAGATGTAGGTCTGAGGGGGGGAGGCAGAGGGCTGGTCTTGCTGTAGGAAGGAGCGGACAGGGGAGGGAGACAGGGAAAGCACTGGGAGGAGGAGTAGGAGGACTGCTGTTGCTCGTACTTGCATCTATTGCTATCCGTTTGGGGAAGGAAATATGGGCGAGGAGTCCTGTTGGCCTGGGGAAATGCGCAATTGCGCTGCTAGGACTCTCTGCCTATTACTCATGTATGTAGAGAAGATAGCCAGAACCACTAGCGGAATTCCACCTCCGAAATTGGCAGACCATTGATTAGCTAGGTAGTAAAGGTCGCGAGTATGGCGACGCAAGGCTCTGGCAGCTTTGAGGAAATGCTTGAATGGAACGAGCACTCTGTGCTGCGTTTAGAGCAGTGGGCAAGTCTCCTGCGCAGTTGCAGCAATGCTGCATCGCTAGCCGGGCAAAAAGTTGGAGTAATGGCTCGTCTGAATCGAGCTCTGTGGAGAGTTCTTGAAGGCAGGAAAGAGCTAAAGACCATTCTTCTTTCAGCAGCAGGCTAACGGCTTGGTACTGCACAAGCAGGAGTCTGCTTCTCTTGTCCGGTCTAGCCATTTCAGCAGCACTTGCGAACTCTGAAGTGCTTGGAACGACCCTAGTGTATCTCCACTGCAAAATCTGTAGGCACGTTTTAGCGAGTGATGACACCGAACTAAGGTTTCGCTGAGCAATTCCCACTACTGCATCCACGTTCCCGCTCAATCCCTCTTGGATTGCTTGTAGAACAGGCAGATCTTCCACATCACGCGTCGCCTCTAGTAAGTGACTGGCCTCTCTAATACCACTCTCCCTAATGGTATTTTGCCGTTCACTTCTTCCCATAGCTCGCTGTACATCTACGTTCAGGATCAAAGATACCAGCTGTGTGGAACTGGGCAAAATATAAGCTCCGTAGAGGAGGACGGAATCCCACTCTTCTCCAGGACTAAGAGGAAGTGGAAAACCCTGGAAGTACGGAGCCTCACGAAACTGCAGGTCTTCATCGCTCCTCGCGTTCGACTCTCTATCCACCTCTCTGCTTTCGAAGTACTGCAGTGCTATATCTGCCTCATACAGCTACTGCCTGAGTGCTGGACTCGTCCCCAGGATCCAGCATGGGAACTGCACCAAGCTGAACTTCTCCAGCACATCTGTGAAGGCTGCATTCAGCGCTCACTCCGAAAGGCGGAGTTCAGCTCTCCCCGCAGTTCCTCGGACCCATTTCCAACACATCTGATAGGTACTGCAGGCACTAAGTCACACTTTGTAAGGATGTTGAGGTGAGGCAAACTCAGACTTTGCATAGTCGCCAAAGCCATCAAGGAAGCGGAAATGAACTTTGAAGCGTCGCTCAGGAAGGTGCAGTCGACACAGTAAACCGCACATAGACTGAAACCAGCTGTTTTGAGCGCTTTGATGAGTGAAGCCATCACTGCAAAATGAGTATTAGCCTGTGCTAGTAAGCTTAACAGCTCATGGAAAAACTGGAAGCGAACTCACATACGTCGCATACATCGTGAGGATGCTTACCACCAGTGAGAGAAAACTGTCCTCCGCCAGTGCACTCCAAGCTCCGAAACTCACATAAATCACTATCAGTCCACTATACACGGCATTCAAACACTTGCTGCCGAGCAGTACAGCCGACACTCCTGCTTCCTGCCAAAGCAGCATTGCAGCGGTGGAGAAGGACAGCACTCCCACGTCTGCTGAGAGGTAGTTTTTGTGTAAGTGGAGTGAGGTTGAGAGTCTTTCCAGGCCAATTCCCTCCAACCCTACCGGCAAGTCCCCAAGCCCTACGAGAGACTCTAAGCTTAGAGAGCTTCCGCTCCCGAGATGACCTCGCAGAGCTCCATAGTGATCTTGGCCTGCCGCACCTTGTTGTACTGCAACTGCAGCTTCCAGATCATTTCTCCGCAGTTCTTCGAGGCTGTCTCCATAGCCGCCATGCGGGCGCTTTGCTCGGAGCTGGCGGAGTGCAGCATCACGTGGTACACGTTTGAGGCCAAGTACAAGTCATAGTAAATCTCTGTGGCCATGGGGTAGTCCGGCTCTTCAATTTCATGCACTGACCGGTAGTGCCCAGCCCGGAAGCCCGCGCGGCTCATAATTTCCACCCGCTGCACTCTGCTGGTCACCACGTTTTTGAACTCGTTGAAAACCAGCTCCATGCGTTCGCAGCCAGTGTCCTTCTGCGCGATTTCAATCTGGAAGGCAATGGCGGCCGCCGTCTGGAAGGAAAACGGAGTCTGGACCGCGGAAATAGCCTTGTAAAGCAGGTCCGGGAAAGGGCGAATGAGCGCCAAAGTGCCCTTTTCCCCCACAGGAAACAGCACGTAGCGGTCTCTTCTGCGGCCTATAATCACCTTTACTTCCCTGACGATGCTGGAGTTTACGCCTCCGCACAGGCCTTTGTCGGAGGTGAAGGGAACTAGGAGAGTCTTGGAGTCCGGAGTAAACACCGGCAAGTACTTTCTCGCGTTTTCGTCTCCTTTGAACCAGTTGTTGGCCATTTGATAGCCGAATTTCCCGCCTGAGACCATGCGGGCGATGTCGCTTCGCATCTTGGAGGCGGCGACCATCTTCATGGCCTTGGTGATCTTCCCGATGCTCGTCACTGAGCGAATACGAGCCTTGAGTACCTTTTCGCTAACAACAAAGCTGCGCTTAAGGCAAAGGCCTAGCATCTTTAGACTGCAATGGCGTCACGCCCAGCCATCAACTGCCTCCCCCCTCTCCATTACCCTGCTAACTCCCTCCCTTGCCCTACACTACCTGCAAGTTGCGAACAGCCTTGGAACCGCCAATTTGCCCCATTACACTCGATAAATGCCTGGGCAAGTCTTGGTCATTCGCTACCAGGAGGACCGACCACCCGGACTTGTTCAGGTGACGGAGCATCATTTTGGTGCCTAAAGCAGTGGTCCTGGGCAGAGGGGAGAGGAACTGCGCCCAGTCAAAGCACTGAATTACCAGTTTGGAGGCAGGGAGGAGGAAGTTGGGGGCGTAGAGGTGAGCCACTGGGGCGAACTCTTGGTAGGGCAGGGCAAGAGAGGTCAGTGCGGATGCAGTTTGCAGGTGCATGCGATTTCGATCCTTGTGAAAACGGGTTTTTTCGTATATTTCCCTGAATTTACTCATATCTTCTTTCGATATTTTCGGCAAATTCGGCAATTTCACCTCGTCAATTTCCATCGATTTCAACGCGAAATAGACCATCGACTTGTCCAAATCCTTAGGCGGACTGATCACAGGGCTGAAAAAGCGGTCCACCAGGACCTGCCACAGCACAGGGCTGTACCACCCAGGCACTACCGCGGCCCGCAGCATGGTCGCTATGTCGAAACTGTCGAAGTGCTGGCGGAAGTACACGCTTTGGCTGAGACACCATTGCTTCGTTTCCTCGGAGACATCGGTGTATTTCATAAGTGCACAGAAGCCTTCTCTGAACACCTCCTTCCTGCCTAGTCGTTCCACGTCCTTCACCCACACCGGCACAGTGGCGGCCATTACCTGGGTACTGGGGAAACTCCTGCGTGCGAAGGTGCTAAGTAGTCGACTTGCCCGGTAATTCGCTAGTTTCCCTGTGACTTTCTGCTCGAATTTCTGCCAAAACTCGGTCGATACCAGTGATGTGTATTGCTTACTGTGGAGAGTTAGTAAGATTTCGTTAATGCTGCTTTCGTAAAATTGCATGTTTTCGCTTAAGAGAGCAGTTTCGACTGCTGATATGGTGGAAGGAGGGAGGGAAATGTGAGATTCGCTGTACTCTCGCAGAATTTGGCAGAGGCGAATTGCATCAGTCATTTTCGGTATCATTTCCGCCAATTTTCCCTTTAGAAACTCCACTGTTTCACTGAATTTCTCCTTCTTGCCTATATAAGCCGAGGTGAAAAAGAACAAATCCAGGTCGTTTTCCACCTTCAATTTCCCTTCATCCCTCACTTTCTTCATCAGCGCTTCCCCTTGAGTCTGTTTGCACGCCATCGCAATTTCCTGATTCGTCATATCCCCGAAGCCCGCCAAAGCCTTCCTTTCCAACCTCTCCAGAAACCCACTCGGAACTTCATACTTCACCAGCATATTGGCAATGTGCGTCATCTCCCCGGCCTTGTACTTGTCCCAGTTGGTCATTAGGTAGGCTCCGTACATGCTCCATAGTGTGGGGTCGGGGACTCGGTCTCTGTAGGCGCACTGCATGTAGGAGTCGATTAGGTGCTGGTTTTGACTGTAGTGCTGGAAGCAGTGTTTGAAGTTGAGTAAGAGAGATGCTTTCTCAGATTTGATGAGTGGCCACTGAGCCTTTGGGTGGTACTGCTGGTTCAAGTAGGTGAGTTTGCGCAGGAAGTACGTGTGCGTCATTTTGACCTCATGCTTCAGTCGCTCCGCAGCCCGAGTGGCAACCTGTTTGCTCATTCCTTATCTAGCTATTACGGGCAGAAGATCCTAGCAGTCCTGTCAGCAGACGTAGACAGGATGATCGGCAGGTACGGGTGCCATCTCGCACTCACCACTCTATCTGTATGCTCAGTGATCTTCCTCACAACTCCCTTGTTCAAGTCCACCACTCCAATAGTCCCATCAAACGAAGCTGTAACCAGCCAATTCGCGTCTGCGGAAAACTCCACTGAGCGGCAGTCGCTAGTGTGATGCGTCAATTTCCCTTGCAACTTCCCTGCTGTCAGGTCCCAAAGCGACACTAATCCGTCCACATGCGCAATTGCGGCTAATTTCTGCGACTTGTGCAAGGACTGCTGCTGGCTCAGAGACTTTTGTATGTACATTTGAGCGATTTTGGACTTGGTCTCGGCTCGCATTTGCTGGTAGGCCATGTTGATGGAAACGGAGTTCATTTCGCTGAGCATTTCACCGTTCAGGAGTTGGGTGCAGCGGGAGGTCCGCAGGTCCCAGAGACGTAGCTTGCGGTCAGTCCCCACAGAAGCGAAAAAACTACCATCTCCAGCAGCCATAATGCTATACACCGCCCCCACATGCCCCGTCAGTCGCTGCACACACTGGCCTACTTCCGTGTTCCACACCTTGATTTCACTGTCCACAATCCCGCCACTCAGCAGCAAGTGGTCCTCCATGGGGTGGAAACAGAGCGTGCGGATAGTGGCTTTGTGGCCTGTTAGGACGGTTTCTCGTATATCCGGCAAATCGCCCTCTCCAGTTAGGTATTCCCCGTTAGAATAAATCACTGTTTCCGCCTGCGTTTCCTGAAGACTGAGGAAATCCGGACAAAAGACCACTCTAATCGTCTTATCATTCGACCCAGAGGCTATTTGCATCCCCGACTTCGACCAGTCGACACAATACACCGACCCCATATGCACGTTTTTCATCTCAAACACGACGTCAATCGCCTGCTTCCGGCCCTGGTGCTGGTTGTACAGCAAGTCATCGACAATGTTATGGAGCGAACAGACCTTCAGGGACTTGGAGTTGGTGCCCAGGATGAAGTACTCCCCAGAGGAGTTGAAAACGCTGGCGCGGATAGGCTGGGCGTCCTCGAGTCTGGTGGCTTCTTGTAGAAGCCGGGGGTCGAATTTCATGAAGAGGTTTTGGGGAGGGCGGTAGCCGCTTTGGTCGTCGTCCATTTCAGATGTCTCATCCGTGTTGGAGACAATATCGAGAGTTTCCACATAAACCCTCTTTTCATCCCCCGTGCTTTCCGGCGGCTCCGAGGCCTCCTCCTTCCATTTCACACTTTTCGTGCGTTTATCCGCCGACTCTTCCTGGTCAGTCACCGAGGACTCCACCGGCAACGAGGCCATTTCCGAGTCGTCCTCCGCCTTGGGATCAGTGGAATAGCGGTCACTTTCCTTGGGAGAGACCAGCAGTCTGGGACTCGACACAGGCCTGGGTCTGACTTCAGTCCCTGCCAACAGCTCCAGTAAAGTCGGGTGCAGGGCCTCCTGCTCTCGGTTCTTTTCGATGCCTTCGAGGTGGCTGAGACAGGCGAGGAAGCAGACGTAGCGGCCTTTCCAGACGCTCCAGTCTTCGTACTCTAGGTCGTCTGACAGCTTGCTCAGACTCAGGAGCCGGCAGAGCCGGGAGAATTCCTCTTTGCCGGCCAGTTGCTCGATTTCTTTGAGCATTTTGACCAGGACTTGGACGTCGCTGGAAGTGCTTTCCTCGATTTTCTCCAGAAAGGCCTGCTTGCGGATTTGGAAGAGGATCGCTTGGTAGTTGTCGAAGTTGCGAGACTGGATCGGAGCGATCATTTTTTCAGCTTCCGCGAAGAGTCCTTCCATCAGCAGGTCGTAAAAGAAGTCAATTTCAGTGCCGTAGCCCCGCAGTTTCTGCTTGGAGTCCTGCTCCAGGGCGATAAAGCTCTTGTAGAATTTCTCCGTGAGCAGGAAGTCCAGCACCAGTCGCACTGCTTCCGGCCTTGTCACTTGCATTTGAGCCATTTTCAAAACTAGAAGGGTAAAGACTAGAGGCTACAGGAAGAGCACAGCCAGCACTATCAGCAGGCCTAGGATCACCATTAACTTGCTCAGTACGTCTGCCTGGGCGAGGTTGCCGCTGATTCCTCTATCTGCCTGTGTGGGAAGTACGCCTGCGCCTGAAACCCCAGCAGATCCTTGCGGTACTCTGGCTCTATTTGTAAACCCGAACATATCTCGAATGCCCCCCATCTGACTATACTGCGCATTTCTCACAGGAGCAGTGTGCACAGGTCTCGGCCGGCCCGGTCCCTGCACATTCCCCCCTCCTTCCTCCCTAGTGAACAGCGGAATCAGCGTGTCCTGCGTAATGCCCGATTTGCACACTGGACAGGACAAGGTCTGCTGATTCTGCTCCAGCCACACTCGAATGCACTCCCAACTGTTTGGCTGGTACCAGTATAGGTGGCCGCAGCGGGTTACGACTGGCTCCTTGGCTTCTTCCATGCAAATGCTGCACTCGAACTTGGAGCTGTCTCTGCCAGACATATTACAGAAGCTTGATGTGAGGCTTGTGTATAGCTGAGTAAGGACGAAGTGGGTTTATATAGGACTACGATACAGTGCTAACTGATGGTTTTCTTAATGTGAGAAAGAGCTATTTGTAAGTTTTTGGTAATTCAGGGATTCGCGACTTTCTTATAGTTTGCTTCAGGTCTCTAATAAAGCCTGATAGAGGCGACAAGGAAAAGCCGATATCCTGCAGACTACTTAAAAAGGTGAAATCGCAGGTGTAGTGATTGCCTGTGAAAGTGTCGAAATCATATATTCCCTACTAAACGCACTACTTCTGGCTTTCCCGTCCACACAGTGCCTCAATCCGACCAGTGGAATTCTCAATCCTCGTCATCCTCGCCTTCAAGTCTCTCATCTCTTCCAACACCTTCTTCAGCAACATCTCCACACTGCCCTCCACATCCAGCCCTGTAGACTCCTCAGCTAGCACTCTTTCCCTACCTTCCGGACTGCTTTCGTACTCCGGACTTCCTTGCGACTCGGAGCGGACGTGCTTGACGAGCAGATCTTTGTACTTCTTTTCCATCATTTTGCACTTTTCGGAGCTTTTTTTGAGTTTGTTTTCGAGGAACAGGACTCGGTCGAGGTCGCGGATGGGAGTGCGGTGACGGTCGGGACTGGAGAAGTGAGAGGAGTTGGAGGCGTGAGGAGGGGAGAAGTTGGTCAGCTTCGCTATTGGCTTCACTGAGCTTACGAAGTTTAGGATTTCCTCTTCAGTGGCGCTTTTCCTGTAGGAATCTATCAGCTTCGAGGCTATATCAGGACTCGAAGTCTCATCCGACCGTCTTGGCTGGCCCGCCTCTGACCTGCTCATCAGCCACTGACTCGCAGGTCTCGGTATCCCAGTCGAAGCCTCCGACGGCCTCACACTCTTCCGGTAAGGAAACGGCGACGAGCTCTCTTCTCTAACATACGAATTCGCCTCTTTCGCCCTGACTTTCGACACATAACTGCGACAGGTCACTTCGATCTCCACAGGGTCTCCCTCAGTCAGTAGGACTCGGTGCTCTTCGGGAGTTTTGGGCGTTAGGGTGGGGATTGAGGAAAGCGCTTGGGAAGTGCTGGGCCGAGAGCCAGCCTTCTTGCCTGCCTTTTTACCTCGCCCGGACATGGATTACGCCTGAGGTTAGACGTCCATCACTCTAGCTAACTTCTGCAGCCGATTCAGTAGTACGTCTCCCTCTCTCACAATGCTTTGGTAGAGTCCGTTTCTCGAGTCTGGTCTGCAGGATTCGACGACTCCGCTCACCTTGTCAATCTTGCACGCCAGTCTGCCCAAGTTGATGAAGTCGCACAGCTCCCTATCCAAAAACCCAATCGACACTCCAAACGCAGTGGCCATCGCCTCCAACGTAACACTCCTATAGCTCTCCAGGAACTGCGAATACACCACAATTCTCATCTCCCGGGACCAGTTTTGAGAGTGGGTGTGCAGGTACTCGTCTGCTTTGACCCAGTTTAGCACCTCTACGAAGGCTTGGAAGAACTCGTGATAGCGGCAGTGATACAGGGACTCCATGAATTGCTTCATGATGGGCATCTTTTCAATGACTGAAAGAACTTCTGGTGCGGAAATCAGTTTGGCTCTAATGGTGGCTCTATCCAGCGAAACCAGACTCGTAATAATCGTATACTTGATAAACTCCTCAAACGTCAGCAGCTCCTTATCGTTATAAGTCGCCAAAATGTCCAAAAAGTTGCTCGCGGACGCCTTAAACTGCCTAATCATCATCAAATAAACTCCCTCATACGCCTTAAACCGATTTTTCCTCTCCCAGTCCCCCCCTTCCTCAAACAGCAGTTTCGCCTGTTCAATCTGCTTCTTTAGCAATTCCGGGTCTTTTAGCTTGAAGCCGATTAGCATGACTTTCAGAGTGATGTCGATTTTGACATCTGTGGACCCTGCCTTTTCGTATGCAGAGGAGTAGTTGTTCAGGGCGCGGGACAGGTCGCCGCGGGCGAGGAAGTACTGGGCGATTTCGATGAGGATTTCGCGGACTTCCAGATCGCCGAAGTTCTGCTCGGCGTCTTTCAGTCTGCGGTATTTCTCTGCGAGCTCAGGGTCCAGGTCAGTGCGCGTCTCCTCGCCTGCGCGCAGTTCCTTTTCGCGGGGCGGGGAGACGAGAAGGGAAGCACTGCGACTGAGACTGAGACTCATTGCAATGGTGGCGCTAACATGGCTAGAAAGGTCTGCATAAGAGATGCTTCAGCACCTGAGAAATGCCCGTCACTTCCGGACACGTCTTCACGAAGTCCCTGGAGAGGAACTCCCAACTCCCTTCATTGAGCCTTGCGATTCTGAAGGCCAAAGCCGAGGTGAATCCGCTTCTCTTGTAGGCCTGCTTCACCCTCGCCAGTGCCTTGCGGGGGTGCTCCTTGCCCAGCACTGTCTTCACTCTCTCCATCACTTGACTAAGAGTGGCTTCGTCCTCTATTTCATACCCACTTCCCTCTGTCTTTTCCGCTTGACATTCCCTCTTTTCCCTGGCCTCGCAGCCCTTGTGACCATCAGACAGGACCAAAGTGCCCATCATCAGCTCCTCAATGTTAGGCTTCGAGACCTTGATGCCCTCCTCCCAGTCCTTGACCTGCTCCTCAGAGTAGCAGTACATGTGTCTATTGGCTGAATTAGTGCTGCGGAAGCGTCGAATGCACCTGTATTTGACCGGCTTGTCACAAGCATAGGCATCGCAATCCTGCAAGTTCACATGTTCCTGCACCATTTGCGACCTTTTGCCGTTCTCGAAGGTCATGTAGCACTTCCCGCACCAGGCTTTGACCTTCCCAGGCAGTCCTCTGGACTCCATTACACTGTATCTCGGGGATATAATGGACTCGTAGGGACTATGTAGACCCACTCTGCTGCTGCTGCACCCTGCGGCTGAACTGCTCTTTGAACTTCTGCCAGACACGTCCACTGTCAATGCTACGCTCAGGATCAAGAACGCGGTCGGAGAGAAAGTGGCGTTTAAGGTGCAAACGACAGTGCCAGAGGCTTACTTAGTGCGTCCGAGTGTGGGCATTCTGGCAGCAGGCGAAGTCTCAGAAGTGGTAATAACCCTGAAAACCGGGAAACTGCACCCCACCCAAAGACACAAATTCTCAGTCCTTGCAGTAAAAACAGACCTCGAAGCCTTCGATTCCCTCTCCAGTCTGTGGACCCAGCCGTCGAAACCTACTCTCCAAACTGCAGTGCTGCGAGTGGTCTTTCAACAGCCAGACCAGCGCGAGTCCAGAAGCTCCATTCCGCCCCTTTCCGCCTTCCCTCAGGCCGACAAGCCCTCTCCTATAGTCGCCAAAGAGCTGCTAAACGCCAATTTGCAATATACTGAACTGGTGAAGTTTTATGTAATCCCCACTTAGCAAGGACTGGAAGCGGAGAAACTGAGTTTGGAGCAGGAATTGAGACTGGTCAGGGACGCAGGGGCGAAGGGCAGGGTTGAAACTGCCCCGCAGCAGAGCATATCGGTGAAAGTAGTGCTGTTGATGCTGGTTATTGGAGTGACTTTAGGGCTGTTTGTCCTTAGATAACGCCAAATAGCTTATGAGTGCTGAATGAGATTTTCCCGAGTAGTCGGTCGGATGGCCATTTCGGATCTAATAGCTCCCGCAAGGTCAGAAATTGTTTAGTGAAAAGTTGATTTTTGTATAGAAATTGAAGAAGTTTCTTAGTCAAATGAGTCGAGACTTGGACTGCAACCCTACTAAGTTAGCATGCGCTCATGGGACCCGCCAGTTCCAGGGCACTTTTCAGACTTTTTAACTTCTTCACAGGTGACCATACAATTAATCAAGGCAAAATGGGCGTATGTAGTTCCAAAAGCACCGCAGTCACCGTAGTGAGAAGCGTATCTGTCCGCAAACAGTCCTGCGGGGAGGAGATCTCTCTAGTGGTCAACAGCAAGCGAACTGCAGTTCCTCGGCTCCAGTCAGTGCACTCCAACCCTCTGCATGTCCGCAGGAAAGCCAAGTTCCAAAGTCCCTTAAATGCACTGCGCAGCTCCAGCGGCATGGAGACGTACTCCGCCTCAGGACCACTGGAGTACCAAGGAGACTTAGAGGCCTCTGCACCGGCCTTAGCATAGTAGTTGAAGTCTTACACCTAGTGTCCGACTGTAATAAGGGCCCCATACAAACAACATGTCCTACAGTGTTGCTTTAAAGGCTTATTCCTACCTGTTTGTGGCCTGGATCCCTGCAGCCAGGTTCTCCACTGCTAGACTGTAGTGGCTGCGCACGATTTCGCTGATTTGCTCGGAGGGGACTGACGGGCCTTCAGGGTAGAAAGTGGTCGTTTTGAGTGCGATTTCGTCACTTTCAGTGCAGATGAAGCAGCCCAGGGTCGTGGCCTTGTTCGCCTCATTGAGGGCGCGAAGCAAAGGTCCATTGCGTCTCACAGCACTGCGAAAAGTCGTGACTACGGTTAAAATGGGCTTTTCAGCGTCCAAATTAACCGTGGTGAGGCGGTTGGATTCGAGAGGGAGACTGAGCTTGCGGGCAGTCTGCAGCTCTTGCCGTTGGTCGGGAGTGAGGAGGAACTGAGACAGACGACTGAGAGACGATTGCTCCATTTATTGGCTTTGCGGGTTTATAGTGCTTTTGTGGGCCTTAGCAGTGCTTCTCCATCACAAAAGGCGGATCAAACTTTCGGATTGATAGGAAAACTGCGTAAATCACTCCGTCTACAGTCCATTTTGCCAATTCCCCTGCCGAGTCTCTCTGTTATCTTGCCAAATTGCCCTACACTCGGCTGTTTCCCTAACTTCTGCCCTTCCTCGCATAAAATATGACTGAATACATCACTTTGGAACATCTCCTCAGTGACCTGGACCACAACGACTCCCACACATCCTTCCTCCACCTCACAGAGGACAAAAGCGAAACCACTCCAGAGGGCGATTTCAGCTCCAAGCAGGACGTGGAGCAGCTCGAAGACCGCCTGCGCGAGCTCTCCACTGTGATAAAAGCCAGAGACCGGGAACTAGACGCTCTGTACCAAGACCAAAGCCTGACTCCAGTGCGTGCGCGGGACATTGACACGCAGTTGCAGTCGCTGGAGCAGGAAAACACGCAGTTGCGGGCCTTGGCGGGGCTGAAGGTCGAGGCTGAGCGGCTCAGGGCGGAGCTGGACATCGTTACGCAGTCGGTGCAGGGCTATGAACAGAAGTTGGCGGAGGTTGCGAGCAGACTGGCTGCTGTCCAGACTGAGGAAGGCGCCAGTTTCTTGGGAGACAGTGAAAAGCTAGCGGACTTGACGAAGAAAATAAGTCTGTTCCAGCACGCCAATGGAGACTTGCAGGAGCAGGTGGAGAGGACGAGGGACACGCTGAGAGGAGTACAAGAGGAAAACGGGGTTCTGAAGGGGAAGGTGATCCCCGACCTAAAACGACAAATTGCAGAGTGTGAAAGTAAAAGAAGCTCGCTGCGAGAAAGGACTGAAGACATCAAGCGCAGTCTCACCGCTTCTGCCAAGTGTCGGCTTGCGGCAGGGATATGGACCAGTCCCAAAGGTGAGCATAAGGGGCGTGCTGCTGTCAAGCTCAGTCCCAAAGCCTCGCCCAGGATGTCCCCCAGACCTTTAGGTGAGGACCGAGGGAAGTCTCCCAAGCCTGCAGGCAATGAGTACGTCCCCAGTTTCCTCCGCTCCAAGCGGCCTGTGACTCTCCTTGCAAAGAAGCGTGGTGCTAAGTAATTAGTTTGCTACTCAAACAGGTCTTGTGGAGCCGCTCGCACTGGGACCAAACTTCCGAACTTCGCCCCTTCGAGAAACTTGGAAAAGATGAACTTGGAGTCAATGGGTTTGCCCTCAGCTCCCTCCCCACACTGCTGAAACGACCTGGGAGTGTTGTTTGTCGGGGCTACGAAGGCCGCTATTAGGTCCTGTGTGAGCGGTACTTCGAGCAAGCAGGACTGAGGAACCAGTCGTTGGTACCTGGAAAAGGAGATAGGGTCCATGTTGATTGGGGAAATAAGGGCGATCCACTGGCTTAGGATCTCATCCGCAAGTCTGAAATACCGCTTACTGCATGAATTCGCTAAAAGCCGGGGTTTTCGCAGGCAAATCAGACAACATCGCATCTATTTCGTCCCCGCTAATAAACCCGTCCCCCCTAGAGTTGATCAAATTGAAGATAAATCGACAGCGCTGGGTGGAATCATGCGAAAACAGCGGCTTGAGGTTCTGCAAGAACTTGAGCCGTGTCAGGTCCTTGCCATCTGGAAGACAGAGCAAGTCGTACAGACGGCCTATGAGGTAGGGCGCCTCTGTACCAAAGCAGCGTTTCTACCCTAGGACTTACGAAGCCTGCTTGGAAGCTGCTCGCTGTGATGATGGCACTCTGCACCTCTCCACACTGCAGTTCCTGGAAGCGGGCTAGCAAGGCTTCCCTGTGGTTTTCTGCAAAGAACGACAGGGTGCTTTCCTGCCTAGACTCTACCAGCTGTGTGAGGTAGTTGTATCGCTCTGCAGAGCAGGAGTACTTCGCCTGCACGTCACTAGGCTCTCTCCTGAGTTTGGAAGGCTGAGTCACAAACCCTCCCAGCTGCAGTATGTTGAGGCCACTAACGTACTGCAGGAAGTCCACTGCTAGCTGCGGCCTAGCACCCAAGAAATCCAGCCTTCGGAACTCCGAGTAAGTCACTCCTTCCCGCCTGCCCTCGCTCTCTCCCACTCCCTTTTTCAGCTGCAAGACATGCTGCAACTTCACCAAGTCCGAGTCATATGTGTCAAACAGTCGCTTTTCAATAGCCTGGAAAGCATCCCTCGTAGTGATTAACTTGTCCTTGTCCAGATCCAGCATTTCGAAGGTGGCTTGGACCAGACGGTCATCCCGGAGAGTAATGAGTCGCTCTATATCGAGAAAGTACTGCGGAGAGCTTTTCGAGGTCGTGAAGTCGAGCAAGCGGACCATGATATCCACCATTTCGCAGGGATATCTCAATTCCAAGTAGCTCCTAAAGCGGTCCGCTGAGAGACGCGCAGTCCTGACCTCACTTCCAGGCAGCAGTCCACAAATCTCCCTATACTTCTCCGTCACTACTGACTTATCCACCAAACTCGGGTCTAAGTAGTACACTTTCGTGACTCTGCCCATCGCGTCTCTCACTATTGGCACTACGTGGCTGCCGGTAAGGTCACTAGGGTGGGAGCCTTTTCGGTCCACTCTGCGAGTGGAATGACTGCGCACTGACCCGAGCATCGTTTCCGCCTTGGCTCTGGGCTTGGTATGCCGCAATAGAGAGTCACTGATGGAGGTGGTAGGCACAGCTGGAGCCTGGAGGAGGCGAGGAGGGGTGGGCTTGGGGAGGCGAGTAGGGGGGACTGAGGTCTGCAACACTCTTAAACGGTAGGCTTCGGAAAGGAAGTAGCGGTACGCCTGTGGGTGGCTTGTTAACTGGTTCAAAAACAGCCCCAGTCCTTCTTCTTCGTACACAACATCCAACGACGAGTCTGGATCACTGGGAAAAGGGTCCGGCTTGGCGCTGTTTCTCCTCATTACTTAGGGCTAAACTCATCTCTGAGGAGGAACCTTCTGGCTTCCAGCGGCTGCAGCAGCTTCCCCAGAGGGCCCCAGCCGTCCAGGGCACTCACTAAGTCTTGGCTCGACACCCGCTTCCGGTCCTTCAGGATGAGCCGCGTGGCTGCAGGCTGAGCCAGGGGCAGATTAGCCACTAGACGTGTGGAGTAGGCTTCAAACTCCTCAGCACTGAGTGACACTCCCCGTACCGCCTGCTCCGCCACACTCAACTGTGGCAGACTCTTCGCTGCCACCGACAACACCTGCTCCACCAGCCAATCCAAACTCGCAGGAGTGGCCATGCCTTCTTCCAAGCCAGGCAGCAGCGGGAACAGCACCGCCACTCGCTCTGCAGTGCTGCCTATGCCCAGCATCGCAGCCAGCACCAGCAGCTTCGGCAGGTCGTAAATGCCTTTCGTCTTGAAGCTCTTGTAGAAGTTGAACATCGGACTGCCCACGGAGTCCAGTTCAGTGATGTTGAGTTTGAGCTCCGCTACGATGGTGTTGAATTGGTTTTCGGACAGCTTTTGGTTGGTGCTGTTGGTGGTCAGGACCTCCGCTAGCTTGGGGACTGGGTGGTGGTTGAAGGACAGAGAGATTTCACTGTTGACCAGGGCGTTCTCTTCGTTGGAAAGGGTGAGGTCGATCAAAGGGCCTGTGGGGCACATGTGGCAGGAGTTGCCCATTTATATATCGAGAGAGTTGAGCCATTGGTAAGCAGCGAAACTCCTAGTGCACAAAGTGACCTTTCGAAGGGAAATCTGCACCTATTGCAATATGGCGCTGACTACAGAGACCAGCATGAGTCCTATCCAAGAACTAGCAGGACTGGAGGGAAACAGGGACTGTATGGAGTGCGGGGGGCCAGAAGTTGCCTATTTCGTCCCTGACTTCGGCGTATTTGCCTGTAGACTCTGTGCTCACCGTATCAGCACTCGCCAGGTGAGTGTCAAGAGCCTCAACTCGGACATTTACACGGACTTGGAAATAGAAGCAGCGCGGCTTGGGGGCAATGTGGCCTACAGAGCCTTCGCTCAGGCTTGGGAAGTGCGGGATTGGTTCGAAGGGGACAGACCTGATGAGTACCGACAGCGACTGCAGGCCAAGGCTAGAGGAAAAACCCTATTTAGTGACCGAGTGTCAGACTCCATCAGTAGCCTGTTCTCCTGGCTGGATTGCAAGTTGACCCCAGTTTTGCAGAGAGTTAACGACGGGGTGGGGAACAGCACTGCGCTGGGAAAGGTGGCGAATGTGCTAGAGGGCGCATACACTGCCTACGAGGGACGTGTGGAGAGGGAGCTGGCAAACGAGAACGGCTGTTGGTACAAACTGAAGCGCCAGGTCGATGACTTGGCTGTGGTGTTTCAGGCCAAGCCAACGGAGTACCGCCCACTCTTGGAGGAGCAGGGTACTGAGCTAACTTTGCACTAACTCCCTTTCTAGTATTGCAAGCCTCCCTGTCTCGCTTGTTTGACTGGTGAATTGGCGTGTTTCCTTCTCAAGCAAGCATGTGTAAGAGCTGCTTGTAGTAAATTGTAACATTAGTTAATCTGCTAACCCCAGTTCTGCGTCCTTGCTGCAGTAATAATGGAAGGAGACCCTGCTAAGTTGGACATGATCAGTCTCGAGCCGAGCAACTCTTCCAAGCCCCTCGACCTGAACGACTTCATCCCAATGGAGTCTCCCGCCCCCTCCTCCTCCAGTGCGCCAGCAGAGGACAAAGTCAAGGCCTTCGACGAGTTCGTGGAGGAGCCTCTGCACAGCGAGGAGCCCACGTCCTACTGGAGCTTAGGCTTCTTCAAGCCGTACTTCGAGGTGCAGACCAGCACTGTGTTGGACCGACTAAGGAAGGTGATGGTGCCTGTGGGGGATTTCTTTGGCCAGGAGAGGCCGGACCTGTACGGGCCGTTTTGGATAGTGACGACTCTGGTGTGTGCAGTGACGATAGTGGCGAATGAGGTGGATGACCAAGACGGGTACAAGGTGTCGCTGTTGGTGTGGACTGCGGGGGTTCTGTATGGACTGGCCATTGGAGTGCCTATTGTGGCGTACTGCATTCTGCGCAGTCGCAGCCACCGCATCACCTTCGTCCGTCTCCTGGCCCTGTACTGCTACTCCTACCTGCCTTGCATCCCTCTCACTCTGTTGTCTGCCTTCCTAGCCTGGGGCTGGAGCGTCTTCCTGGTCTGCGTCTCAGTGCTGTGGTCTCTCTTCTTCATCATCAAGCAAGGACTGGCCACTACTGCGGACCTGGAGCGCACACAGAGAGGCCTGCTGTCTGGAGTGGTGCTGGGAGGACATGTCGGCCTGGGCTTTTTCCTCAACTGGTACCTGGTCGCCAAGAAGATATAGACGTATATACAATATCCGCAGATAGCTCTTTTCCCCTACTCCGCTTGCATTAGTTCTCAGAGCCAGGCCCATTTACCCAGCACCTTTACTGTATAGCATAGGACTACTGTATTCACTCTCTCCGCCCGATTAATCCGCATGTGTCTTACGCGACTGCACAGTTCTAGCATCATATGAAAGCACAAGACACACTTATATAGGCTAGTTACTGAAGAAAGGAGCCTGCGGGAGAGGAACAGGGAGCGATAGGTCCTTCACTGCTCGATAGACTCCTCAAATCGGGAGACTGAGCACGCAGTTGGACTCCAACTAGCACTAAAAACACCGAATTGAGTAGCAGGAGCATAGCCACTACGAAGCCCTCCATCTGAGCACCCGGGGAATAGTAGAGGTAGTAGCTGAGGAAGCCTGCACATAGTGCTACTGTCAGTACCGAGGCCTCGGACAGCAGGAAATGACGACTGTTGGTGAAGGCGTATCTCTCTGTGGACACATTGACACAGCAAATTACTATGAAGCACACAAAGAGGTAGGAGAACTGAATCAGAGGAGTGGAGGTGATCGTCACTTGCACTAAGACGAGAAGTACGCCTTTGGACAGATAGAGAAACACATCCCACAGAGGCCATTTATACCCGCAAGTCCACATCAAGAAGTAACGGTGAAAGGCAGGTTGATTACAGCGAAAGCAGGCAAGCACAAGGAACAAGGGAAACAGTATGTACAGCAGTACCGAGGGTAGAAGAAGGGCATAGACAAACAGCAGGTGAGTGCCTTCCCAGCACTTCACCTCCAGGTCCAGGAACAGCAGATCCTCAGAGTCCAGGGACCAGCAGGCGAGCAAGGGAGCTGTCGCTTGCAAGGAGATCCAGGGGAGAAACAGGCCAAAACTGCCCACTAGTTTCAAGGTCGTAGACCTCCAATTAGATGTGATAAGGCTACAAAGGAGGACTGTTGTTATGGTGTGAGCAGGGAGTAGTGCGGAGCCGATCACCACTTTGACCACTTCTGGGTGCTCCACTCCGAAGCAGGCCAGAGGCAGGTCAGGCAGGAGAAGTGAAGAGATGTACATTACGCCGTGCAGAGCGTGAGTTAGTACAGGGGAGTAGGACAGACGAAGATAACCCAGCACTGATAGAAGCTGAAAATGGCCGAGCACGATCTTCAGCAAGTACAGTTTCTCCTCAGACAGCCGCACAATTAGCCAGGCTGTCGCCAGATTCAAGGCTAGCGCGACAGCTATTTGCAGCACATGAAGGACGGGGTGGCTGCACCTCTCACACTCAGCCGTTCGCTTACGATAGGAGCCCGGAGCACAGAAATTGCAGAGAACCCCATCACTACTTCCAGCACAGGTACTGTTGAGGCCGCCTTCGCACTTCGAAGGGTAGGGACACCAGAAAAGCTGCGAGGAGTTCAGGCCACTCCGCCAGTACCCGGGATTCACATGCAGCTTATAGCCTCCAGGACAAAAGGCGTTAGCAGGGCAGAAGGAACAGGTAGGGTCTGCTGGGTAGAAAGAGAAGTTGCCTGGGTAGCAGGACTCACAGCGGTCGGCTTTACTCAGTTCCCCTGGTGCACAAGTGCGGAACTTCACTGTCACACTGCCCAATATATCCAGCGAGAAATCCTCCTGGGAGTCTGAGAGCAGGGCTGTAATGAGTTGAGAGGAGTTAGGGGCGGCGTACACAGTCAGGTCGGAGTAGTTGAACAGGCCGGACCTGAGGACAGACATCTGATTGCCGCGGTAAGACACTGCAGGAGTGGAGATGAGATGCAGACTTCGAAAGGGCGAAGTCGTGACTCTGTGTCCATAGTGGTCAAGTAACTCGAATACCAAAGTCAAGGGAAAGCCGCTGGCTTCTTTCCCGGTCAGCCTGGTGAGCTTGGAGGACAGTGCCACTCCGTAAGACGCAATGTCAGCGCCGTACTTTGCGAAATTGGCTTGGAAGCTGGTGTTGGTGAACAACACTTCTGCATTGGACCACTTCACAGCGCCGCCTTCCGGGGCTCTGTTTCTAGTGAAGGTGGAGTCAGTGATGGTGCCGGAATGAGAAGGTTTGAGGGCGAGGAATAGAGCCCCGCCCACTGCTTCTGCCCAGTTGCCTATGAAGGAGGATGCGCGAATAGCGATGGAGACGTTTTGAGCGAGGATGGCTCCTCCAGTAGTGGCGCTGCAGCCTTCGAATCGAGATTCTTCGATAGAGAGGGAAAGAATAGCTGTGGTCACTGTTCTGCGGGCTGCTACGGCGCCTCCAAACTTCGCTGATACGTTCCACACTTCGCATCGATGAAATGAAATGTTAGGACAGTTGAGACAGCCCAATAGTCCTCCAAAGGCAGTCTTACTGGCCAGAGACAGAGGGCGGCTAACTCCGTGGTGGAAGCGAGACTCCCGAATAGTCACATTCGAGGCGACTCCTTGAAACAAAGCGAAATCGAAGACTTGGAAGTCTGAATTACCCACTAGTAAGCTGCCCTCTTTTACTTCGATTCCCTCCTCAGCATGTATATCGCTCAAGTGGGAATTCTCAAAGCTCACCACGGAGCCCTCATCAAACTTCCCCAGGGAATTACGTACCTGCACTTTGCTGAAAGTCACGTTGTTGAGGCTAAGAAGCGAGCCTCTTCCTCCCACCAGCATTCCTGGCGCCCGGAGATTCTCGATAAAGGCGTTAGTGAGGAAGACACTGGTAGTGGAGAGTTGCAGCAACTTGGCCACTGAGTTGCGCAGTGTGAAGTCACTAAGGACTATGTAGGAGTTGAGGAGGTAGTGGAACACTAGACTCAGTGAACTGCCCTCAATGCTCACATTTTGCATGTTCACTACTGACCCCTTTGCCCTGAGAAAGGCCTCCGCTGTCAGGTTTGATACATTTACGTCCTTCATTGTGATCTCGCATTTCCCGAAGAACGCCAATAAGGAATAGTTAATACTCCATGAGGCCATTCGCACATCTCTAGTTGTAAAGTTGGAGAAGGTCAGCACACTGCGAGTAGCGAGCACCACGTTCCACAACGATAGGATAGAGGTGAAAAGGCTGTCAGTGAGTGAACCGCTGGACTCCATGGAAGCAATGGGTGTGACGAGCGTCATTCCGATAAGAGTCAGGCGGGAAACATTGAAGGAAGAGTAGTACATCACAAGCCCTGCTCCGAAGATTTCCACCGAATTTCCAATTCTCACGTTAGTGATTTCCACTTTGGACGAAACCATTCCGAAGCAAACTGCATATGGATAGTAAGGACCCACTTCCTTCATTCTTATATACTCCGCCATCTCCACATAGCCTTTCCGCACCCAGGCCAGACCATCTGCCACCTGCACGTACATACCAGCTCCTGTGTACAGGTGTTCGAAGGAAAAGTCCTCCAGGTGCAAGTCTCCCACTGTCACAGTCATGAAGAAACTGGAACACCCTGCATAATGCACTGTGAAGTTGAACGCCCACAACTGGCCTAAGCGGACGTAGATGAGACTGTTGAGCTGTTTGAAGTAGTCAGCCTTGCGAGTGACATTGAAGATGCGTAATCTCGAGAAGTGCACAAGGCAGGTGTAAAAGGCCATTCCTCCATTTATTGGAGTGGTGATTGTCACATTGGATTCTGATATTATCGAGTCTTGGAAACTCACTTGAGATTTGACTGTTCCCTCGCCTACAATGGAGAGAATCAGAGGGGATTGATGCCGGGTGAGAGTCGAATTGACGAACAGGAAAAATCCTGTAAATTGGGGTAATGTGATAAGAGGCTGCGATATGTCCGCAAATAGGGAGTTGTTGAGGATTACTTGGGAAGTCTGCAGATAGCCGCTAAGAAAAGTTCCGGAATTGTCGTGATAGAGACATTTGTCACAAGTAATTCTCAGTAGTTTCCAATCCACATGCACCAAAGTGCAGTTATTGAGGCTGAATTCACTGGATAGGAAGTCGACATCTCCATACATTCGCCAGACGTGCAGCAGACTACTCCCACTGTTATTGGTAAATTCTGAGTCAGAAATTCGCACTTTGAATGGATGTTGCTGAAATTCGGCTGTTTTAGTGGTGAGGAAAGGGGCAGAAAGCCGCTGAATCTGCAGTTTAGAGCCACTGACCTCAGCCCCTTCCCCCGCTATTACTACGCTTACTGCAGAGCCTTCTGTGATATTTACGTCCGTCAAAAGTAACCCGCCATAAACCCAGCACAGGGGAAAATGGAAGCCCTGTATCGCCACATCCATGAAAGTGCAGGTTCCTCTGACATTGAAACCTTGCTCCAATACACCGACACCAGCCCGCA
>Ga0247837_1004026_pt1 | contig 24296 bp, 25 predicted proteins | sample LaCtaG_2_FD_187115 | JGI IMG/M metagenome (GOLD analysis project Ga0247837, IMG submission 187115) | Freshwater microbial communities from meromictic Lake La Cruz, Castile-La Mancha, Spain - LaCruzMarch2015_14.5m | ecosystem: Environmental > Aquatic > Freshwater > Lake | place: Spain: Castile-La...
TAGAAGAAGCCGAATTGAGAGGATTACCAAGTGGGAAGTTTACTCGCATCATCGCAAAGTCGCTCGTCATCACAGCCATCCGTCGCTTCGAACGCAAGTTCCCAGACGGAGCACCCGAGCCAAACGACGACGACACTGACGACACCGACAACGAATAAGATCGTTGAACGATGTTTCCTAATGAACCTAGATCGGCGCGATGATCGGCTGCGTGAGTGGCTGGATCAATTGCCAGATCCTTGGCCATTTCCTGAGCCCGAACGTTTCGCGGCAATCGACGGCCGGCGACTAGCAACACCTCCGCAGTGGCGAGCGGGCAATGGTGCTTGGGGATGCTATCGATCGCATTTGCTCATCCTTGAGAAGTGTTTGCTCGAAGGGATCGATTCTTACGTTGTCTTCGAAGACGACGCTGGTTTCGGATCTGAATTCACCGAGCAGTTAGAGCAATATGTCGCGGAGCTTCCGGACGATTGGGGATTGGCTTATCTCGGCGGACAGCATCTCTACGCCGGCAAGCATCCGCCACAAAAAGTCAGCGAACGCGTTTACCGACCATTCAATGTCAACCGCACGCATGCATTCATGGTGCGAGGGCGTTTGGCGATGAAGACTCTCTATCGCCATTTGAACTGGAACGAGTGGCATGTGAAGCATCACATTGATCATCACCTTGGCCGACTCACTCAGCGTCGCTACGAGATGATGGTCCAGTCGAAAACCGTCGACAAGGAATCGCTTGCCGTTTACACGCCCGATCGATGGCTCGTGGGCCAATTACCCACCAAGTCGAACATCTGCGGTCGCAAGTGGGAGCAAACCCGATTCTTCAACGACGCTCGCAATGCCGACCATTCGGACGCTCCCTTCTTCGCCGTGCTTGGTCCACACCGATCAGGCACATCCTGCGTCGCAATGGTCATGCATCACCTTGGCGTTCACATGGGGAACGAGCTCGGTGGATACGAAGCGACGGGAGGCGGCGAAGCGATCGGGCTAGCCAAACTCTGTGAGAGTGTCATGCGATTCCCAGCGATCGATCCGAAGGTCGGCGATGGGCAGCTCACCAAGCAACTCAAAAGCTGGATCGTAGGTCGAAAGACGGAAGCCAATCGAGACAAGACAGTCGCAGGGGCCAAGTATCCACATCTATGCCGATTCGCGGAACACTTGTATGCCGGCCTGGGAGACTCACTTCGTATCGTCGCGGTCGATCGACCCATCGAGGCGTCAATCCGTTCACTTCAAGATCGCAGCAACAAGCATCGTGGCCAATGGTTCGCTGCGGACGATGCAGCATGCGAACGACTACAGCGATCGCTCTTGGAACATCGAGAACGGTTCATCAAGTCCCACCCGAAGGTTCCAGTACTTCGCGTCGACTTCGCCGAGCTTACGAAAGATCCAGCCGCTGGCATCGCAAGACTGGTCGAATTCCTTGGCATTGATCCCACCGAGGAAGAACTCGAGTCGGCGATCGCTCACGTGAATCCAGAGTTGAGGAAGTTCGGCTAATGAGTGCGATTTCGATTCTTGGAGAGCTAAACCAACGTTACTTGATTGTCGGGTCGACGGCGATCCAGCTTCATGGATTCAATTGGGGGCAGCGAGACATTGATGCGTGGCTCGATCCAACGATCCCTGTTGATGAATGGGACGCTCTGGTGAATCGAGTTTCGCGCAACCGTCAAAAGATTTGGAATCGTGGCGAGGACAACGGACGTGGTGGAATCCACCATTCGACCCGAATCGCCTGCAAGCCGAAGCTCGACCTTATCCATCAGATCGGACAGTTCCTACCGAGCGATTTCGACGCCGTGTTCGATCGCTCCTTAATTTCAGAACTGGGAAATGTCGCTCCGCTGGATGTTGTTCTGCGAATGAAGTTCCAAGCCAATCGCGGTAAAGACTTTCGACATTTCATGAAGCTAATCCAAATGGTCTCCAATCCGTGAGTTCGCCCATGACAAGCAATCTACCAATCGATCAAATCACTTTCTGCATCAAGACAATTCATCGTCCGTGGGCATGCCATCGGCTTGTGGAATCGTTGCGAAAGGAGTTCGGCTCGCCAACGATCGTCGTTGTGGATGACGGTCGCCCAGAGTTGCGATTCTCGGCCAAGTATCCCGAGACTGCCAAGCATTGTCGTGTGGTCGACCTCGAAACACACGATGTCGGTGTCGGCATCGGACGCAACACAGCAATCGACGCCGCCGAGACCGAACTGGTTTTCTTACTCGACGATGACCAGATCGTCACTCCCGATCTGCATCTAGATCGTGTCTATGAACGATTCATCGAGCACAATCTCGACATTCTTGCCGTTCGCCAAGGCGGAGGCGGCCAGCCGATGATGCTCAGCCCACTCATGAATGGGAAACGCATCTGGATGCATCGAGGCGAATACAAACGCGTCGGGTCGGTTTGCTGGTGTGACATGGTCAGCAACGCGTTTCTTGCAAGACGCGACACAATCGCTCGTGTCCGATGGGATGAAGCGATCAAGACCTACGAGCACTGGGAGTTCTTTTACCGAGCCAGTCGAATCGAGAAACTGGCGATCGCAGTTGCCGTCGATTGCTCGGTGGTTCATGCCCACGTCGGAGCCAAGCCCTACGGCGATCTTCGTGGCCGACCCAAGTTTCGAGCGATGGGACTTCGTAAACATGGCTTTCATTCAATGCGTTATCCAGGAGGAGAGATCGTCAATGCGTGACCGCGTAACATTCTGTATCAAGACGATCCATCGTCCACTTTGCTGTGCAACGCTCGTTCGTTCGATCTATGAGCAGTGCGGCGATAGCAGGCCGAATATCCATGTGCTCGATGACGGGCGACCGGACTTGCGATTTTCAAAGTGCTGTCCGGACGAAGCCGCAATGGTCGACCGACTCGTTGAGACCGATTACGACATTGGGCTTTCGGCTGGTCGTAATCGATTGTTGGATATGGGCGAGTCTCCCGTGGTTGTCTTTACGGATGATGATCACATCATCACAGAGCAAACCCGACTCGCTGAGCTCGTTGAGAAGCTCGATCGATACCCAGACCTTGATCTACTTTCTGGCATGAGCAACACGGAAGAAGGCCCCCGAATGCTCGCCTCGAGAGATCGTGTGATGCGAATCTTCTCCGGCGCGTATCGTTGGCACGACAAGATCGCTCGCTGTGATTATGTCGGAAACTGCTTCGTTGCCTACCGCGATATCTTGCAAGCGATTCGTTGGGACGAAGAGCTCAAGGTTGAAGAGCACTGGGACTTCTTTTGGCGAGCCAAGCTTGCAGGCATGAAGGTCGCCGTCGCAACCGACCATGTGTTTAAACACGTTCACGTCGATCCACCGGGTTATGTGCGCCAACGCCCGGAGTACTTGAAGCTTGGCACTAAGAAACACGGACTTCGCAAAGTCGTGTGGCGTTGATTTGTTTTGAATCCCCTTCTCAAAGGAGTGTGAAAGATGACCATTCCCAATGGCCCAACAGGCCCCAACGGACAAAGACCACCTTGGTGGCCGCCTCCTCCGTTTGATCCACCAGGAGAGCCGCTACCGTATGTACCTGAGCCGCGTCCGGTTTGGTGGCCTCCCCATCTTGCTTGGCCACCGGTATCCGAACCTCCGGTCGAGGTCCTTTATCCTCCGCCAATTTACACTTGGCCGAGGCTGCCACCGGATCACCCTTATCATTTGCCGCCTGGTTACTCGTATCCGAATAACCTTCCGCCTGGCCATCCCGGACGAAATGTTCCACTGCCACCTGGATGGCCTCGTCGAAAAGTACGTCCCGAAGACATAGTAGATTCGGGCAACGATTCAGACGTGGTTATTTAACGCGGGCAGTTAGTTTTCTCGCGAGCCGACACGTTACTCGTGTCGGCTCTTTCTTCTTTCACTTCAAGACTCAAGGCTCAAGACTATTATGATCAAGATTCCCAACCTTGAGTTTCATGCATCACATGCGTGCAATCTGTATTGTGCGCAGTGCTCGCATTACTCCAACTTCCACGCAGGTGGGATCGTAAGCGTTGACGAAGCACGTGCAAACTTTGACGCCTGGCATGGGCGACTTGCACCGAAGCAGATCGCAATCCTTGGTGGAGAGCCAACGCTTAATCCTGAGTTACTTCAAATCATCGAGCTTGCTCGTCGCGCATTTCCGGACTCGCCTGGGCTTTTCGTAACCAACGGTTTCTTCCTCGATCGCCATCCAGATTTGCCAAGATCGCTAATCGAAAACGGCTTTCGCATGGATGTGTCGCAACACGGCAATGCACACGCTTATCGTCAGCGATTCAACGAAGTGCTTCAAAGACTCGACGAATGGCGAGCTGCCTATCCTGCTCTGAAAATCACTGTCCGTGAATCGCACAAAGGCTGGAGACAGCAGTATCGCATGATCGATGGCAAGCCGATGCCATTCGACAGCGGCCCCAAAGCAGCTTGGAAGATCTGCCTTCAAAGATCATGCACGCAACTATTCCAGGGCCATCTGTGGAAGTGCCCAGCTCTCGCATACTTCGCAACTATGGAGCGAAAACTTCGACTGGAAGCGATCCCAGCCTGGCAACTCTTTCGTGAATACAAGGCTTGTCCGCCAACCGCATCCTACAACGAGGTCCGGGAGTTCTTTGCGACTCAGGAGATTCCCCAGTGTGGTCTATGTCCAGCAAGCAAGATCCCGTTGCATCACCAGGATCCTACCAACAAGGAGCAATAAAGATGAAACGAGTGATTGCAGTACTCGACTTGCCACCGCGCCGAAGCCTACCAAACGTCCGTGCAAGCTTTCATGCTGCTGCGACACAATGGAATGCGGAAGTACTCTGGATTACCAACCCGCTGCATTCCTGTCACCCGTTCTGGCAGAAGATGTTTGTCTGCGATCATGTGCAATCGATCTACGGCAACAGTCATGTGCTTCAACTCGACAACGACATGGTCATCCGCAGCGATTGCCCATCGCCCTTTGAACTAGTGCCTCCTACCGACTTCGCAATGATCTCCGGTCGCCAAAGCCCGCAACGGCGAGTTGATCGCGCTAGTTGGAATCAAATGGCGCACGAAGAATGGGCCCGACGCTGCGACGTCATAGCAGCGCCGGCCTGGACGCATCCAAACGGAGGCTTATACCTATACGGAACCGATGCCTTCGGTTCGATATTCGCAGAAATCATCAGCAATCTATTGCCAACCGGTGGCAAGCACGATCTCGGCTGCGATGAATGCTTGATCGTCAATCAACTTTGGACATTCCATCGCAGCTCCATTCGCTTTCTTCCACCAGACTTCAATATCAACTTGCACCAGACCCCAGCGTGGGCCAGCAACCCGGTGATGCAAAGCTACATCTATCACTTCGTCGGCCCAACCAAGAAGTACCTTGACCAGTGCAGATGGCAACGTACTATTCCGCCCGAGTTGCCGTATCCTTGGGACCGAGTTGCCACGCGGATGGTCCAGCAACTCGGTTCCGATTCGCCTGAATTCCTACAACTATCAAGTTGCCTTCGTTCGGACACGATCGCAAATCTTCTTGCGATTTACCCCAACCTGCAAATTGAGATTGGAATGGAGAAACGAATTGAACTCGCGAGGGCCGACCAAATTCCCGATCACCATCGTGCGCAGCAGTTCGAAGTTACCCTCACCTCCTACCTGAACTTGCCTCGACTCTTGCTAAGGCTCGGACCAAATGCAGCGCGTTTGATAGTCTCCCAGCAGAACGCATTTGCATCTCAGATTTAAGGCCATCAATTGTACTTGGTAACGCTACTCAAGATTCACTTGTTCAAAAGTGATCGTATCACTAAATTAGTGCGTGTTGCTTGTTACTGCATTGTCCATGCCTTGCGTTCCCGTTTTCATCAAGAACGCACTCCACAAGTCTGACCGAAGGAGACATAGCGTTGTCCGACCCATTGTTGAAGATCAGCAATCATCATGCGGTTGCATCCGGCGATCCACCTATCATTGAGGACTCCAAACCCGAACAATACATCGGTTACTTCGAGAACATGTTTGGTGAGCAGTGGATCTTTACTCGTAACCGCGCGACTGGAGTAGCGACATTGCGAGGAGGGGACATCGGTTGGAACACAGAGATTGATGTTACAGATGGCTCCACTGGTGATTTGACACTTAATGCAACCGAAACCCAGTGGCTGGAATGCTGCCTGCTTGCCAGCGGGGCAGTAGCGAGGAGGTAGGCTATGTCGGTCGCTGTCGCCTAACCGCCTGCGTCTTCCCAAGGCTTATGACTGATGAAATCAGCGACGATCTGGTAAAATCGAAATAGCGGCTGGACCTGCAGAGGCCAGCATTGTGTTAAGACAAGTGCTGGAGTATCTATGTCGACGAAGCAAACCACTACATCACTGTTCGACGAACTAGCGAAGTTTTTTGCTTCTGGCCCATCGCAGGATGCGATCCTCCAATTCCGATTCTCAAAAGCGACCACTGACCGAGCTAGCCAGCTGCTTGAACTGAACCGAACCAACGGGCTCGACGAGGCAACGCGTCGGAAACTAGATCAACTCGAAATGGCGGAGAGCTTGATGCGGCTGGTAAAGGCTCGCATTCGTGCAACCCAGCAGGATGTTCCATCGTAACGAGCCAAGCCGTTGCGAGTACTAGCCGGCAGGCCGTTGTTCTCCAAGCCTACCGATCGTGATGGCTAAAACCCATGCAGACGCTGAATGTCACAAAATCTCCGCTAACCATGGCTAGTTTGCAGGTTGCATCGATCCGATAGAGGGCCTGTGTGTAAGTGACTTTAAGAATCCATTGTTTCTTAATCTTCGCTCGCGGATAACCTAAGGCCGGCCAACAAGAATCGTTCTTTCAGCATCCGTTGATCTTGATGGAATGCGTATCGAAGAAGCTGACTATGAAGATCTTCCCGACGTTGTCGCTCTTCTGCGCTTAAGCCTGACTTTCGACGAAGCCGATTGAGCTCCTCGCGAAGTAGCGATTGAGCATAGTCGTGCTCGAGGTTCATGACGAGGCTTCGCGCAATCGATGTTTTCCCTTCCATAAAAACGATTGCCGCAGAAGGTCGACCAAGTATTTCAAGGAGTAAGCGCTTCTGGGCTGCCTTGAACATTCGTTCGGCTGGCGGCGACGAGCAAGTGTAAATTTTTCCGCGTCGTCGCAGGAAGCTGAGAATCATCGCCATTCGAGATGATTCGCCTTGGATCGTCGAAACATTGGACGTAGATAACCAACCGGCCAGAATCGCAATTGTCTGCCTCAAGGGGAAAACTTTACAGATTTGCCACCATGGAATACGTCGCTTCTGAATGACAGCTTGGAGTATCAGAATAATTTGGGCTTTCATTGTTAAAACGCCCAGCCGGAGGCAATAGCTTACTGCAATCAAGAAAAGTAGGATCCGATACAGGAGGGTTTTGAGAAAGATTTTCATTGGTGGTTCCAATCATTCAGAATGCGCTGAAACTTCCCCCGCTTTGCGTTGCGAGTTGTCGTAAGAATCCGTATCCGGTCTCGGTAAGATCATCACCGACTGCAATTACATTGATCGGTGGAAACCGACTTTCGCCAACTGCTTTGATTAGTCGTCGTTGCTGTTCGATATCCGATCTGCCCTGTGTATCGCTAGGAGCTCCGTCGGTAACAAGAATGATCGCCGTGGGATTAAATCTAAGAGACTGCTCCAAAGCATCCTGAGTTAGCGTGTACCCTTTTGGAATTTGACTCGATAAAAAGTCTTTTGCGAGTGTGCGATTTTCGCTGCTTGCGGATACGCATTCACGTGACATGCTTCGCGGCTTTGAGTCAAAGCAAATGATCTGAAATTCTTCTATCGGAAGATGCTGAATCAATCCGTGAACACGAACTACGACTTCAGGCCACAAACCAGCTTTTGCAAACGTTGACCGTTTTGCCATGGAACCGCTCGTGTCCACCACAAATGCCATGCGTTCCAAAGAGCCTTTAAAGCCGAGAAGCTCAGCATTCATCAATTTGGTGGCTTTTTTTGTACTACGAAGAGCAATCTCTGTTTCTTTACCTTGATTCTGCGCTTTAATGTGCAATTCATCCCTTTCCTTTGTGAGTCGTTCTTTCTCGACGGACATCTCGATTTGAGATTTCGCCAAACGCTTCTCCGTCGCTCGTTTCTCCGCCTGAAACGCCTCGCGCTCGCTATTTAGATTCACCACAAATTGCGAAAATGCGCCAGCTTCAGCTCGCAGTCTCGCGATCTTTTGCTCAAGGTCGGAAATCGTTGCGGTTTGACTACTTACCGAGGGAATTGGTGTATCTAATGGACTCTCAGATTGATCAGCTAGTCGAATGGAAATGAGCGACACCCCTCCTACGACTGCTAGAATTAACACGGAGGCAAAACCTATCATGAAGAGGTCCGCTAGTACAAAGGCTTGCAGCGTTTTGTGATCAGTAGTCATGGTGGATCTATGCTCGTTTCAGGATTTGGTGGGATGCCAAGTCAGAAAATTCGTCGAGAACATGATGCATTTGTTTCACGCATTGCGACGCGCTGTCTGCCATCTCGTTTGCCGTCTGAATGGCCTGAACCAACTTTGTCAGGCTACCCTCCAGGGCGGCAGATTGATTTGCAACCGCCTCGAGGGATGAAGCGGTAATTTTGGCGGCTGACTGAATTGCTAAAACGTTCGCTTCTACTGATTTCAGCAAATCAGGGTTGACGCCGACAATTTCGTTATCAGATTGGCCAATCGAATTTTGGCTCGATCTCGGTCCCGAGGATCGATCCCAGACCGAGCAGATGACTAGCAGAGCGATTCCAGTTGCCATGGGTGCGGCAATATGGGGAACCGCTTGGCCGAGTGCGCGCATAGACCGTGCCAATTGTGCATGGAGGTTTTTCGTATCGCCCAAACTCTGGGCAAGGTCGTTCAGTAGTTCCCCTGCAACTTCACTAAGGCCAACTACCGAACCTGCAATGAGCATGAAGTACGATCGCGTAGAAAGATCGGACAGTTTAATCCGCAATAGGTAGCTTGAAGCAATGACGTACACAATTGGGGCAACAATCCGGAACACTAGATTTCCGCGTAGCACAAACGCGAGTGCGATCAACGTAAATATGCAGTCTGTCAACGCGAGCTTATTCTTCATTTCACTAGCCTCCCAAAAAAACATTGGTTTAACACGAGAATAGCCGCTGAATCATCTCGGCCAGAACTACTACGAATCGACGAAAACTAATACTGAGCGCGAAAGCGATTATAAAAAACGCAAAATAGAACACTAAGACAAATCGTCGCATGGTCGATTCCTCAATAGGCTGGTGAAAGGGATATGTTGGGTGAGAATTTGGTCTCGAAATGTTGAGTACTTAAAGTGGAAAAGGCACTTTAAATGATTGAATTGGTTGGTTGGTCGACTATTCGTCGAGAACCCGCCTTATTGCCGTTCAATCGTAAAGCAAGGTCTGCCAAATCGAAAAGGCTCTATCGTTCCCTGCGATAGAGCCTCCAATTTGAAAAAGACGGTTGGTTGGACCATTTGTATGCCAATTACTCAGACGTCTCTCGGGAACCGCTAATACCAAGTTCTTCGAGCTGTAAATCGACATCAGAAGCAGCTAATTCGGCGTCCCGAATTTTCATTAGGATTCGGTCTGCCGCCGAGTCGTGGATGCTATTCGATACTCCCTCAGCGCCATCTTGTGAATTCGATCCAGGCACCGCGGCGAGATCAGTACGAAGCCTGGTTAGGCGGTACTGCATGGCACCTTTTTCGCGGCAAAGCTGGAGAGTCTTGCTACTGATCAATATCAACCTTCGATTTACATCTACGAGCCGCTGATTTAGGTTTGCGAGACGTTCAGTGTCTGCTTCGTCTAGGCTTGCCTTTGCAGTGAAACTGTCCAAAGACTTCAGAATGTCCTCGATCGAATCGAACTTCGTGCTACTTTCCTCAGATGCCGGTATTCGTGCATCAGGATGATGGATTGAGAATAATTCGTTTTCCAAACGTTCGATTTCGGGACATAGCTTTGCCCGCATACCTTCCGCACGCCGATTTAACTGAGCTTCAATCGCTAACAACGAGCTTGCAAGGCTGTTGCTCTGCGATGAAACTCCAGGTAGCCGGAACGATTCTTGAGGATTCGATGTTTCAATAAATGAAGTAAGCCTTTTTTGAATCGATTGTAATTTAGAAGTTTGGCCGGTTGTTGTGCGAGCGGCTGCACTGGTCGCGTACCCCAGCTTGATATATGCTTCTTGTAGCTTCTCGACTTCGGAGCGGCTTTCGAATTCGGGTTCGTTCGCATTAATTGCTCGAACGTCGTCGAGTGGCTCCGAGCCAAACGACACAAGAGTAGTTAGCCCAGAGCATGCAATGATGGTCGCAATGCCGAACAATACTTTAAGACTGGCTTTGTGGTTCTTGATCATTTTGTTTTCCTTGAAGACTTTGAATAAATAGCAGGTTTTGATCTGGGAGGAATTAGCCGTCGACGGGTAGTCAACGGCTGATAACGACTGACAATGGACCCGTAGATATCATTGGGAAACGACGAATCGTCCACGACATGTTTGGAAAGCGAGTTTCAGGTCTTGGCTTCTTTGGTCGCCACTTGGGATTTTCCCGATAACTCGAGAGCACCTACATAGGTGCGATACCAAAGCAACTGGCAATTCATGCTCACCAAACAAGACAAACAGCTCGCTATTTCGGGAAAGCAGGAAGACAACCTTTCCCTGGTAGTTGAATCGACCAATTTCAATCGTATTCGATTCGGGGACGAGTTGTGAACGCGATGCTAGCGTCACAACTGAAGGAGATACGGTCTTAGTCGGTTGACTACTTGGCGATGAACCGGCATCAATTTGGACAGGGCTTCCGAAGAGATCGTTGGAATTTTCCGGCTTGCTTTTCAGACGCGACTCAAAACTCTTGAGTTGGTCGAGTGCAGCGAAAATACGTTTGTTGGATTCATCAAGTCTCGCATCTACGCCGTCAAAGCGAGAGTCATGATCTTTCAACTTTTCATCATGACCCTTCAGCTTGTCATCGTGATCCTTGATGCGTTCAGCTTGCTGCTGAAGCTTGGCTACGATCACCTCGATCGCAGCCGCATGAATCTCAAGGTGCTCGACGGCAAGCATCTCTGCATTGGCTGGCCGAATCTCCTGCGAGAATGCTTGTGGGTACTCCACAATTCCAATTGAAATGACGAACAGAACCAGTAGTTTGCGTGAATAAAGCTTCATAGTACAATGTCCTTCTAACTTAAAACGGAACGAACACAAAAGATCGTTGATGACTAACGTTGCCATCAACTTGATAAAGGCACTTTCGCGAAATGGATTTGCTAAAGGTTTTGCAAGAATCTTCGAATCCTTAAAAGCTTCGTGATTCGCAGATGCGGCAGCTGCAACAGATTCAGTTCCCGCACACAAGGTGATGTAATGTCGATTGACAATAGTACTTGTCAGGAGGTTGGCTTATCTCCGTTGATGCATCGAACTTCCACGGACTGGCGATGCGACGCTAAAGATCGCCAGTCCATAGATACTTCGCATTGCAAATGCTATGAGAGGTCGCTATCGATCAAGACCCTCAGCGATTCTTTGAGTTGCTTGATAGATCTCTCGTGAATTGCCGCCACAGCCCGATCAACACCTAGGCCACCGGTCTTCGATAACTTATCGATATGGCGACGTTTGGTTTCGAAAACCAGAATCTGGTTCTGGACGATCCTCCGAGCGTTTTCTATCTTCATTTTGGACAGACGCAGGTTATGGTTCACCGTGGCTTGATTTTCGCGAATTTCTTTCATCATGGTGATTCCGGTGGTAACGACTGCCACATTTGCTTGGATAGCGAAGGTGCCTACGCGAGTGTCTGCACCGATTCGCTCGTCCCGAATAGTCTTGAGTAGGTCCTTTTCATCTCGCGAGGTTGTTATCATTTCCGTGATTGGCATTCGGCGTTTGGATCTTTCGTGTAAATCCTCAGCACCACTCATAATTCGTTTTGTTTCGTCGAGTCCGTTGTTCTTTGGTGGTCTCATTGTGGTTTATCCGTTCTAACAAAGCGTAGTGAAATTCTTCCGGCGTAAAACTTAGACGCCATGGTTTTGCAGTAAGCAATTGGTCAACTGGTCGAATATTTCGATGACCAGATCGTTCAGCACGTTGCGATCCTCGGGCAAGCAGTTTGCCTTTGCAACCTCCGCTAATCCCCAGTTAACAAACTCCGCATAGGCGTTCAGTTCGTCAGCCATCCCCGAATCTGCTGCAAGTTTGATCTGTTCGTAGTACGCCCCCATTCGAGCGCGAAGTACGACTAGTTTTTCCTCGCAAGCGTGGCGTTCTGACTGGATGCCAAGTTCCTCCTCAGCTTGGATCTTTTCCGTTACTATTTTCCCAAGCCCATCGAGATAGTTCTTTTTCAATTCAGCATTCGCTTGCTTCTCCTCCGTAGTTGCCAGCATGCCGCTGAGTCGAGACTGAGGTTTGTATGTTAGACTTGTCTTCGGAGTATCACCCAAATCTGGTACGCTTTTGCCGCTGTCCAGGGGCAAACTCAACGATCGATTTTTCATGGTAAACCTCAATTCCCAAGTAGTGAGTCATTAAAACTATGCAGCGATTCCGACGATCGCGTCTGTCTGATTAGACAAAGGCACTTTTGTATCGACTGCTGGGAAACAATTTTCTGAAATCGCGAAGTATGAGCTTCAGGTTCACGTCTTGCCGTCGTTTTTGGACCATGACAACAGTGTGCAGCGAACTCGATATCATGCAGGACCAACTTATTCGCCAGTCAAGTTGGGTCGGCGATAATCCCTGTTCGATTATCTTTTCAGGTGAGCCCCTGACATTGTGCAAACCGGTCGCACGTCCCGAATCGCATCGCGAGCAACCGCTATCTAAATCCTCGCGATTCCATTTCCGGCAATAACGAGCGATGGATTTCCCTTTTCCCAACCTCCTTGGGGTCTTCAATGAAGACAGCCTTAAGTGAATCGTAGAGGACACATACAATCAGGATAAAGCCTACCCGAGCAACAAATCGCAGCATAATGACTCCTGTTTTCGAAAACTGAAAAGCTGATGGACTCCGTCATAGCGATCCATCGAAACAGGAAAGGCACTTTCATACTGCTATTTGAAAGTGGCCAATAGAATGTTTTCGTTTCCGATCACTTGCTCCAACTCTGATGTCTTTTTACGACGTGTTTCCCAGGCTTTTTTGGCGGCTCTCGATCTTGCCAAAAAGACCTCGCTTTTTGAAGTCGGTTGTGATTTAGTTTTAGAGTTTTTAGACGCTATTAGGACATCCCGAGCAATTGTTGTTGGCAGTTCTCGAACGCGGAGTTCTTCCGGCCAGTGAGTCCAGCGTTGGACGAAGCACACCGCGTTATAGGTAAACCCAAGGCTGGTACATCCGAGTTCATCACGGTCGGCGAGCGATTGGCTACGAACTTTAGCAAAGCCATCAAGGGACTTCGTGGACGTGGCGTCGGAGTGATTCTTGCAGATCAGAATCTGAGCGAACTAATTAACGACGCTCAATCAACTACTGGAATCCAAATCTATCACCGCACAAATTCGACCCAGGAAACATCGGTTATCGAACGGCTCCTAGATGGCGTTTCAGTAAGCCTTCCCAATCTCCCTATCGGAAGTGCTATTTGTAAATTCCTTGATGATCCAGTCACAGTCGAACAAACTAAGAAATGGTGGCAATGCCGTTATTGCCATATTCCGAAGATTAATTCTGCAATGAATGCTTCTTTTCGTTGACTTCAAGTGGCTGATCGCTAACCGAGACCGTAAATCTCAAACCCAACTGCAAGATGTTTTGTAATGGAAGGCTGAGACTCTGATCCCTTAACGAGTTCATTTCTTGCCCGGTTTAATGCTCGAGCTCTACGAAACGAACTTGTTGAGTTTGCTTGCAAATAAAGCTCAAGGAAACGCGCAATCAGTCGAGCTGATTCGGTATCCGCAACTGGCCATCTCGCCGCTACAACGCATTGTGCCCCCTGAGAAGCAAGTTGTACATAGAGTCCTTCAACATCCAAATCGTCTCTTTGATTCAGTCGCCCAACAGCACACGCCACTAGTACAAGCAAATCTAAATCTGACAAATCCGCTCCTTCGCCGCACCATATCTTTTGTCCGTCTCCGTCGCTTGCAAGAACGATTCCAGACTGTGTGACGTTTCCATGTCCGCCTAAAACCGCAACTTTAAACCGATCATTCTTTCTATTAAATGCATCGCAGAGATTTGATGCCTGAAATCGCGGTTCGTCTCCTAAGCTCCAAGCTTTCCATCGATGATTTTCCGCCAAAGTATGAACTTGCTTGTGGAGATAGGGAAGGCCCTTAGCACGCTTGCGCTTTAACGGTTCCTCCCAATGAGCCGAAAGGATGTTCGATGACGCGTTAGTACCTTCAGCATAAGAGGCATTAAGTTTTCTTAGTGTCAGGGATACTGGGTTCGATAGTGATGCAACTTTTTCAAATAACTGTCGGCCACCGAAATCGAGAAGCGCAATCGGCATCGCAAGCATAGGCCCAGGTGTCTGAATCAACAAATCTTTTTCACTCCAGTCGATCTCGTACGACACGTAGCATAGTGGTGTCAAATCGATCTCTCGACGAAGAGCTTCAAGCTGGCGATTCGTCGCGGCTTCGAGTTCTGCTCGTCGGTCAAATGATTTTTCGGCTCCCCAAGTCGATAGCTCCAGCTCCCAACTTTGCAAAAGCATCGCCTTCTCATCGTCTTCTAGTCGCAAATCGCTTGCTGGACCAAACAAATCTTCGCCTAGTCGAGTTAGGTGATGCAATCCATTGTTGGACATCCACTGGATGGTACTTTTGATTGCTTCTTGCAGGTCAGCAATATCTGGGTTGTTCGCTAGAGGCTTACCAAGCATCCGTAAAACAGACATGTATTGTATTGGTATCTTGAAACCTGCTGCACGCAACCAAATACGTTCAACCGACGCATCAAAAGATAGATTAGCAGCGTGTAATCTATGGTACGCGTTCTCTCGTTCGGAGCGTCCGCCAACCAGTCGCCGTAATTTTCCATCTAAATTCTCCCAGGCAGACCATGTCAGCCGATTGTCGTTATCAAAGTATGTGTTCAACCAGATTGCATTTTTGGGAATCAAATCATTGAAATTGAACGAGGACGACTTTACCGCATCTTCTTCGGTTGCGTCCATTGCCGTTGAAATCAAGTTCCTGCGATTGTCGCCTGCGGGTATCTCGTCTACTGATTGCCCTAAACATACGTCCAACTCCAGCGGGTTCCCTTTCGGTACGACTTCAAGTCGCGATTCTGTGTTTTGACCCCAAGGTTCAACGAAACCCCATCCACCGGCTGACCAGTTTTCCAGAAATTCTGAGCGTATGGGCAACTTAGATGGTTTTCGAAGGCGTCGCTCCACGAGAATCCGGTTGGCAAAAAACTCGTTCCATTGAAAGATTTGTATCTCCATCGCCTCAATCTCATTTTTGTCGGCCTCTCGAAATCGATCATGAAGGCAGGATAGCGCGGTTTGCCAAAACGACCTCAACCTGTCAACGAGCGACTTCACATAGGATAAACTGAATATTTCCTTGTTGCGGTTAGCATCCAACTGTTCCATGCATTCTTTGATGACCTGAAAAACGTCCCGATTGAGGAATCTTCCTTGCCACATCCAAATCGATACCAGGCCAATTCGCGACAAGAACTCGTCGTGATTTGGGAGACTCCTTAGCCAAGTCATCACAACGTCTGTTCCGTTCAGAATCGTGCAAGCATCGGTGTTTTTGGCTTCGACATAAGCAAAAGCTTCAACCAAATTGACTACCAACCTAGGACCATTCGGTACCTCACCAAGTACCCAGGCCAGTTGGTGAATGAGCGACCGCCTTCGCTCGACTGCATTTTGGGATCCGTCGCATGAAAAGGTTAGCTTTTCTGCAAGGGTTTCTGTGCGTTCCAGGTCTTCATCGAGCAGTCCTAAGCTACTAATTAAGAACGGAATAACTAACGGCCTTCGTATCGGAATACCGCTCCAGCAGGTCGCAAGGTTTGAAGATAGGTTCGGGTCATATTTGTCCGCAATGGTCCAGCGCTGATTGTCGCTTGAAATAGCTTGCAACATCGAATCTACTCGCACAAGATTCTGTTCTTTCAGGTTAAATTGGCACTCGAGCAGCATTGTCGCTTCTTTCAAGCGATTTTGAGCAGTCAGTCCGTAGGAATATGTTGAAATAGCTTCTGATTGAATGTTCTCAAAAGCGGTGAGGTGTTTCAATGAAAAGAAATTGGTAAGCGTACTTTCGAGAGCTGTGAACGAGTTAAAGTCCTGCGCGTTAAAATGAAAATACGCGTCAAAGAGCTTTGCGGCTCGCGACTTACCGTCTCGGCCTGTCGCGGTGTACACCTGCGCCAAGATTGTCAGGGCCTTAAGCTCAATGTCCGAATCTATTTGAAAAAACGTGGCCCTCTCGGTAGCAAGGGCGTCTCGCAGCTGTGACACGCCATCGAAGTCACTCTCCTTCAACCCAAATAATGTTTCTAAAACCGTAGAGCAGTCTGTTGTTCGTCGATCCGGGAGATTTCGTAGCAGCGCTGCTAGCGTCACAAGGCAACTTACTCTTGAGTTTGATTCTCGAAAGTCCAAAGAACTCGACTTGCTAAGCGTGTCCGCGAGAAACTGCCTGTCTTGATAGTGAGAGGGAACAATCTGAAAGAAGTCTTCGAGTAGCTGGGCTGCCATACCAAACCCAGCGCTTTGATACAATGCGAGACTTTTGGCAAGTCTATTCATCAAGTCGGCTTTGACATTATTGGATAGCAATACAAAACGCTTCGAATTTTGAATGAGCGAGTAAAGGCTTCCTTTCTGTTCGAACGATCGCTCGTCTATCTCAAGGAATGCTCCGAGGAACATTAGGTTTCCCTGTGGTGAAAGCTCTAGCAACCATAACGACTCGATAAGCGAATCGAGAATGCGAGGAGCTTGATACCAATTTGCGTCACGATCCTTATTTCGAAACCATTCTTCACACGACTTTCGCGATTCAAAATGAGTTCTTGAAAACTCATGTATTTGCTTATACATCGACAATGCAATTTTTCGATCAAACTCTGATTCGACGCATGAAAAATATGCTGATGCGATGTAGAGCCGCGATGCAAGCGAGAAAACGTTGAATTTTGACGTCTCCAATATTCTTGACACGTGATCTTCATCGACTTCTTCGGTGAGATCGTCCGGAAGTTCGAGAAAAACTCGGAGTAGCATTCTCGATAGCGACTTTCCACGCCCCGGCGCGAATCGAAGATCCTGTGACCAAACGCAAACCAAATCGACTGCATTCCCAGCGTTGCCAACCTTGGCGAGTAACGAGTTCTCCAAACATTTACGCAAATTGTCGCGGTTTGCAAAGGCATCGGGGTCGATGCGGAGGAATGACTCAACCAAGTTTGCAAGACAACCAGGTCTAAACTCCTCTTCGTTCGTTATCTGATCGCAAAAGATTTTGACCGTCCTACATGCCAAGTCCGGGCTTGCATCCATGAAAAATTGCGAGCTTGTTAATTCGCTTTGTAGCAAGTGTGGGTTTGAAAGATTCACGGAAGTAATTCCCAGCAAACGATAGGAAAAATCCAATCGTCTGAGTGACTCAATAGTCATGAAGACTTCGTTGGAGCGACACCAAGGTTCGTAAACTGAAGGCATGTCAGGGGCACACCAACTCATCACCGCACACAGAAACTGAATATCCAAATTTTTCTCATTCTCTACACTGAACCGAAAGTAAAACGTATTCGAATGATCTACAGCACGAAAGCTGAGTCCTACAGCGTCATAGAGTGCACCAAACGAAGTCGCTTGATCCATAGTTTCAAATCGTTCTCGAAAGCGACCGTCAGTTTCCGCGATCCTGCTGTCGAACATTGGAGACATGACTTCTTCGACGAATTCGATTCGACTTTTGAGTTGATCCAGATTTTGGTCGTCGAGAAAGCAAAGATCGTTTGAAAAAATCTTCCTTACGAATCTTGGGAGGACTTTCATTCCCAATACGGGATCGAACTTGGTCATGAGTCTTGCCCTTAATTCATCGTGCGTCTTCCTAGAATGAAATGCTTGTGCAATTTGGACTTGGATTTCTTCCAAAGCCTTAACGTCGGACAGGTTTAATCGAACCGCCTTATCGTTCGTTGAATAGAAGAAACATGAGATGAATTTACCCTCTCGAATTCGCAAAAGTTGTGGGAAGCGTCTAAGAAGTTCCAACAACCGTTCGCTAGAGAATTCTTGAACCTCGAAATCAAAAACAGCTTGGATGATCAATGCGACTATCCCTGAACCAGAGCCGTGTACGCGTTGAAGCGATTCGCAGTTTTGAAGCAGTCGTTGAACTTCATTGTCGCATGTGGTTGAGTCAAAACTGTTGAACTTGCGACGCATCGCTTGCTCGAAGTCGTTACATTGATCAATTGGGACCGCGGTAAGCCAATCCGTCCGACTCCGAAATAGATCGAAAGCGTCGAACGTATTGAGTTTACGGGCAAGCGAAAGGAATTCCAAAAGGTGTTGATGGTTACACATTCGGTCGAGAGTATGAGGTTGGCACCACCAACACGCTGAAGCAATCAGGTGGTCTTGCATTCTGAGCGAAACGGACTGATTTGCCTCGAATGAAAAATTTCGCGGACTGACGATTCGGATGCCGTCATACCCAAGTGCGTGCTTCAGAGCAATCAAAGACTTGCATTGCAATAGTCCGAATTGTTTCGCATTTTCTTCTCCACCGATCCGGCGATTTGATCCCTGAAGGGTTTCATAAATTGGAGGGTCAATGATTGCCTTTGCGAAATTGACTCTTGCAGACCAATCAACAAGATTTTGCAGTTTCTCCAAGCTATTCAGATCGATTAAGTGGTTTGCAAGTTTCGCTCGATATAAGCGTTTGATGAATGGTGGCAGGCATTCGAGCGATTCCATGTGGCCGAAGTACCCGATGTATTGATCTGCACGATCATCAATTGCGGACAATTCGGATATATCGCCGAGGCTCCTTTCAATGAAATCGTGAATCGCGTTGCGATGCTGAGCTTGTAGCGTATCGAGTTCAGCATCGCATTCTAAAAGGAAAGAGCAAAATAATAAACCTGTTGGAATGGCGTCTTCTCGGGTTGTGCCAGCCGCCTCAAGGCTTTCCAGGATTGAACAAAGACTTTCGTGATTGGATGGATCATTTAACAAGTAGTTGACTATTGAGACAGCAATCGCGCTACCGCGTTCATGAACCGCCCTAAGAACGGCAATTCGATTGGAGAGAGCAACAATCCCGTCAACAACATCGTTCCGCAGATCGAATGGAATGAGTGGACCGATACTTTCTACGAAGTTGGAGTCCTCAATTTGAAATGGACTAAGCCATTTAGTCGATCGAAAATGTCGCGATATAGTGTCGGCATCAGCCAATGTGGCAATCAGCTCTGCAAGCCACGAGTTCCTAGCAAGAGATGTCCAGAAATCGACTGTTCGAGAGACGCGTGGCACGCAAAGCCAATATGTCAGCCACAAAGTACCGCCCGCCGGATCATTCATGGAGTTCGATGCAAAACCAAAAAACTCGTTTTGGTTTTTGTGATCGATCCTTGAAACGTAGTTCTTCAATTCGTTGTCACAGGCGAATTTCGAACAGGCGACTGCAAGAATCCCATCTGAAACTGTGTCGCTCGCCGTTCTGCATAATGGTTCAATGATTTCTTCGACAAATTCTAGCCTCGCGAGATATGCTAAACGGCATTCCTCCGAGAGCTCCGGCAACAAACTCTTAAATTGCATTTTCATAAAAGAGGGAAGACAAGTCAAACCACATTGTTCGTTCAGCAGCGCAACGATTTTTGAGTCGGTATCGTTCTCGCATGAATCCGACCGTTGCGTTACTTCTTGTCTCGACTCCACTGTGACTGCTGGCAAGAAAGTGCGTCCGAGTAGTGACTTGATTTGCTGTAAGAATCGCATTTTGTTTCCAAATGGGAGGCTCGTGAGGAGTAGCATACAACATTGTCAAAGCCTACAAAGGCTCGATCCCAAAGTTGCCTTGCAGGAACAATCGTATTCGATGTCAAACAAGAAAATTCTCTCGTTGTACAGCTTCCACTACATCAACTTGATCCCATCGCACTTGCCAATGACGTCTCCGTCGGGACCGAAACGCATCTCAATGGCAAGTGTGTCGCCTGAGGTCACTTGTCTCGGACAAGGCAACTCAAAAGTCGCTTGCAACAGAAAGCGATTCGTTGGCGACGCTTCTGCGACAATCGATTTACCTGCATCGAACCAACGAAAGATAACCTTTGAAATCGACACCACGTCGTCGAATCCCCCAATTGAGATTTGCAGGCCATCCTCAGTAGCAATTGCCTCTATTTCCAAATATGCCATCACTGGTAGCATGCCAGACCCTTCCCACTCGATCGATTCGCAAGGAATTCGAAATAGCCGTGGACTTACTCTATTGCACATCATGTCGTAATTCGCCTCGTCAAGTGCAATCGCGAAATTGTCGTCAAGCGATTCTTCCTTCAAATTGTCTGGTACAAGCGTCACAAACGTCTCTCCCAAGGGAATAGTGAACAATAGCGAGACGTTTGGTTCTGTCTTCAGAAGCGACGACTTACAGTCAGTTTTGTTATTGTCAGATTCAATTTCCGTTATGGCGATCGGGTCTCCAGCCTCTGCGAGATGGTTTGTGATCTGACGTTGTTTGTTATCTTCATAGCGTGGGGCACTTTTAAAATGAATCTTCAGCGATTGTTTGTTATCTGGAACGATAAAATGAAACAGACCGCGGTCTTTCACCTCGACGTCGTATAGATAGCTTCCATTTTCGTCTTGCAATTCGATGTTTATCCCTTCGATATCGTCTGCAAGAAATCGTCTTGTCTTAATGATCCCAGAATAGTAAAGCTTGCAACCAGGTAGCTTTCGAGCATTCATTTCAATCGATATGTCTTGTGCGTCTTTGAATACAGACTGACCAGCAAGAAACTGCAAACTCTCGAGTCCAATCAGGTTCGATCGCGTAGAACTTATGCGTTCTTGACTCACTGGCACTTTGGATGAGTTAGTCATTATCAGGGATACACTCCGATTCATAGAAAATGGGTTCGAGAAATGCGCCTCGCATTGCCAAGGAATTTGATGATTGACTGATGTCCTGATTCTCGCGTAGAAACTGTTCATTAGCTTTGCGCGAGGCAGTCGCATCGCTTCGATCAATCTTGCTCAAATCCACGTTCTTCGGTGCACGAACGTAAGACGCCATTCGCTTGTTCCAAAACGGGTAGTCTAAATTGGCAGAGTGTTGGCATGCCCTGCAGATCAATTGAGGAGGCACGTTGCTTGTCGCTTGGATTCCGTTCGCAATTTTATTGCGAACAGCTGGATTCGACAAAATGCGCTCTACTCTCTGCGCGAATGCCTGTCCATCTTTGGTTTGACCTGGCGATATGTTACCTTGCACGATTAATGCAACGAGTCTTTGGAAATCATGAGTAAGAACTATTTTGTCACCGAAGCAAATTACACTTGACGGAACAATTGCATCAGCCGGAACTTGCATCAAACAATTGCATCCTGGACGTGTGCATTGAACGATGAATCCCCCTTGAATGTCATCGCCCGAGAACAGCCCCCGGTTGATGGTGAGAGGATTGCCCGCTGTTTTAATGTTTGCAGTTTCTCCTCGGGCACAGCGATTATCAAAACCGATCGGCGTAGAACCGTCTTTTTCACATGTATTACAGCAACACAAGGCGACATTCTTGATGTGCAAACAATTGCCAGAGTAATACGTAACCGCACAAATAAGCCCAGAACGTAGACCATTGATTTTTGGTGCGTCGAGATCGGCAAGTCTATAGCTACCAACCAATGCATTACACAACCAAGCATCGAATGGTTTGCCCAAATCGCGACTGCTAACAAGATGATTATTCTCGCTATAAGCTCGTGCGGCCTTTTCTTGATATTGCTCGCCTCGCAACCGCTCCCATGTTTCTTCCATATTCTTGAAAGTATTTAGCCAATTATCATCGCACAACATCGACGCTACAACGCCTGCCACGCTGCAAACTTCGCCAATCGAATTTATCTGAAAATTTCCTTCGTCGTCTTTTTCGACTATTGGGAAAAGCCATTCTGTCAATTGTGCATCGCAAAGCCCAAAGCCAGCTTTGCCAATCCATCGGAGCGGTCCTTCCAGCAAAGCTCGCTTGCCAGGAATCGGTTTTAACTTTGTGACCTCTGGACCCTCACGATATGGGTAGGACAATCGCATCGACATTGGCAACGACAGACCTTGCCAGTCGCCGCTGTCTTTTACACGGTACTTCCAGACGTAATCCTGGCAGTCTACCTCGAGGCTGCTTCCTGCAATCGAGGTGTCGCTGTGAACTTCTCGAATTTCAGGAAGCAATTCCCGCGCAGACTCAAGTACAGTTAGGTTCATCGCTTCCACATCCTCCACGTTGCAACTTTGCGATCGAAATCAGGCAGCAGTATTGTAACAAAGGCACTTTTCGACCAGTTTCCCAGAAAAATTTTGCGGCCAACATCCCAGATCGCTCTCGCGAAACCTCGCGGGCAACGCAAGTTCTTCTGCTGCCATGACTTACGGCCCGCAAATTCAGCAAGCAAACTGTTCCAACATAACGAGCCGAAGTGGCCCATTTACTTATTTGCCAAGGTCGGGATACAGTTGTCGGACTCTCGGTTGCGTTCCCCATATTGCGGACGACGCTGAAGCGCGCTATCGGTTCGACGTAGTTATCCACTAGGGCCATGCAAAACGGGGCCTCTGTATGCGAATGGTCCTTCGGTTCGCAGTGACGAATCTTGAACGCCGGTCGGAGTCAGGCCCCGTTCTCGCATCAGTCGTGCCCACTCCAAGTCGAATCGCTTCGAAGGGCGAAGTGACTTGGATCTTTGCCTGGACTCGCCGCCCGTTATCACCCAATGGACTCGCGTGGTGGACAATACTTGGCGCAACGTGACTTGCTCCCAAAGGGGCTCAGCCGAGACGAACCGAATGGTTCGATCGTTTCCAACTTGGATCAAGGACTCCAAACGACGGCATGTGTTTTGAGTGGTAACACTCGTGCCAACCCACAAGTTCTCTGGCCAATCGATTCCCTCGGCCGAGATCCATCCTGAAAATTCCGCCATTCGCTGGGGCTGTTTCGTGAGCCAAAGCCATGTGTGCTTCAAAGCACGAACCTTTCCGAGCGCTGTCAATTTATCCGACTCTCCATTGGCTACGTTGACGATTTCGTCTCGCAAATAAGGAAAATCAATCGTCTTACTCATTGCATCGCCCATTTCTTTCGGAGAAATAGCGAGGACTAAAAGTGCCTTTCAAGCTAGTACTATTGATTGACCAAGGTTTGACGGTTCGTTGCGTAACGGATACCGGACTTGTGATTGCGATTCACTCAAACGTTACAAGCATCGAGTGAGCTGATGTCTTACGTCATTCGATTCTCCGATGAAGTCGCTTCCCAAATAGACGCTCATGTCGCACTGGCAAGTAAAATTTGGTACAGCGCATCGCCGACACTATCAGAAATCAGAATCACCGCGGGCAATTACGCTGGCTATGGGGCATACGTTGCACGATGCCAAACTGGCGGCTTGATCGAACTTCCGGTGGGTAATCGATCGGCACTGCTTTCCCGCGACACGAAGAATCAACTCGTTCATGCAAATATCGACCATCGCTTATTGCTTGGAACATTGCTTCACGAGATAGGTCACCACGTCGTTAACACAGCGCGGCGACGCCCCTGGGAAGGTAACGTCCACGTCGACCAATCGACACACTACACTGCAGCTTGGGTTTGGGTCTGTTGCACTGGCTGGAATCACGTTTGCGATAAAGTGTTTGACCCCAACGAATTTGCGCGCTTGGTGAAGAGCAACGTGCAAGAATTCGGTCCATGGCTAAGCCGGTTCAATCCATATTTTCCACCGACAACGTGGAGTCGCGAGATAGCATGCAAACACTGTGGGCAAGCGTTTTTGCCAAAGCGTCGGGATGCTCGATTCTGCTCGGGCAAGTGCAGAGTGTCAGCGTTTCGCACAACTTCGTAACTGCCGCCAAGAAGTGCAGAACTTATCAATCGCAACTAAGAATCAGCCATTTTCGCAGGTTGGCTGGGGTGGCTGCGATTCTTTGATCGCAACTATCAGTCTTTCTGATTAAAGTTGGACACTCGATTCCAATTTAAAAAACGCCTCGC
>Ga0247837_1004027_pt1 | contig 24295 bp, 17 predicted proteins | sample LaCtaG_2_FD_187115 | JGI IMG/M metagenome (GOLD analysis project Ga0247837, IMG submission 187115) | Freshwater microbial communities from meromictic Lake La Cruz, Castile-La Mancha, Spain - LaCruzMarch2015_14.5m | ecosystem: Environmental > Aquatic > Freshwater > Lake | place: Spain: Castile-La...
GCGGGTTCGCCCGACCGCATGCGTGAGATGGCAGCATCTGGAGGCATGATGTTTCAGCCGGGCCAAAAGATGGCTCGAAAGTGCTTTGCGTGAACGAATTAGCCCAGGCTTAGGGCTTTTATCAAGCACCGCGACAGGGTCAACCAAGACAGTCTGGAATAGCCCTGTCTTGTCGATAAAGTCAGGGTAAACAACTTCTTTACTGCGTTGTGCACACGTTGGTGAGCGCTAGCTTACGCAAATGCCGTTTGGTCACTGGTATGGGTTAAAAATTGCTGGCAAATGGTTTAGAGTGGCTTCACTTGACTTGCTTTTTGGGTGTCTCGTGAGGACTCGACGCAATCGATTATCCCATGGACCATGGGCTCACCCCCGTAGCTACGTCATAGTTTTGCCGTTTGGCTAGGTATAAACGATGTATAAACGGTGCGATGTATAAACGGTGGGTGGCTTCATTCGGTGGGTGCCGGTTCGTTGCTTTAGTGAAGTCGCGATTGGGTAAGGACGGTACGACGGACTTCCAAGTCCGTCCATGGGGAGTTCGACGGACTAGGAAGTCCGTCGTACCATTAAAGCAACCAACCGTCACGCATTGGGTTGTGATAGATCCAGTGCTACCGCGAATCCACTTAGGTTACCTATTCGCTTTCATCTACTTGTCACAAAACGAAAAAACCTTCGCCGCCGGAAGCGACAAAGGTTTGATTCGTTTTGGATGAAGAAAGGCCTTGGTTTAGACCAATTCCTTCTTAGCTCCGATAAGCGTGCGAAGTCGTTCGGCCAAAAGACGGGCGTCGAATGGTTTCTTGAACGTCTCGTTGATGCTCGATCGATCAAAGCTCATCGTGTTGCCGTCGTCTGGCAACAAAGCGATCAGAATGATCTCGGTGAAGTCGGCATTTTTGCGTAGGTTTTGGCAGATTTGCAATGCTTCAAGCTTGCCGACCGAGAAGTCGACGATCATGCAATCTGGGTGAAAACTTTCTGCTTGGATACCTGCCTCGAAACCGCTTGCAGCAACCGATACCTTGAAACTTCTTTCCTGCGGGAGTTCTCGTTTCAAGTTTTCGATTAAGACCTGATCTTGTGCAACGATCAGAACTTTGGCCATGGCCTCATCTTCCAAGTCACCCAATGGCATACCATGCTCTTTGAGAAACTTGATGAGATACTCTCGGGGAATGCGTCGGTCTTGTGAACCGGGGATGCGGTACCCTTTGAGTCGGCCGGAGTCGAACCATTTGCTGACGGTTCTCGGGGCCACCTTGCAGATCTTCGCGACCTGGCCTGTGGTGAACACCTTCATATTTTTGGTCTCCGTTACCTTCCAATAGTGAATGAGTCCGGACTGAGTACGATGCGTACTCCTTCCATGACGGTATTTGCCCTTGCTGGTCCAAACGGTGATCTCTTACCTTTCAATCAATAATGATTGACAGGTGTGATCCACCCTTTGTTCACAACTGGGTCCGGGCATTAACATCATTTCGAACAACCGCTGTTCGCTACGAAAAGCAAAGCTCCGTCTCTGCAATTTCCGTTTCGAACCGTTCTGCTTTTGAACCGACTCGAATCCTCAGCTTAAGTATTTGACGAGCAACCGCACCCCTACGACGGAACGCATTTACTCACTCCAAGCATTCGACTTCGGTGTACCAGCCAAGCCAGGCAGGCAGGAAGATAGCACACACCACTGGCCGTACAGTTGCTTTGAAGAAACTGCGTACCGGTAGCCGAATCCACGACGAGAGACCGCGGATTGCATGCACTTTTTCCCCCCTATCTAACGAGGCCGGTCATTTCAAAATACTGGACTTGACTCTCTCGAGTTGTCCAGCGCAGAAAAGGCCGTCCTGCACCTTGTTTCGATTCAAACCGGGGGATTACTTTAGAAAGAATCTTCGGTTGGCACAGTAAGACCGAAATCGTGTGCAAGAGCATGCCAAACCGACAAAAATTGATCGAAGATTCAAAATCCGAGTGGTTTCCGTAAAGCCATTTCATCGCTCCAATCGTCAAAACCTCTGAAAACTCGCTGTCTTCCGGTTGGCTTGCCGACAAGCATGAAGCGATCTCGAAAATTTAGTGTTGATTCCTGCTTCATTTCCCTTGCGACGGGATCCTTCCTGCAATTGCGGATCGAGATGTCCTAGACCAATTGTCAGAACTGGTGCAAGGTGACTTAAGCGAAAGGAATCGGGCAGTTCAATTGGACCAATCGCTCGATTCGCTTTTATGTTCCTGCCATCTGCATGTTGGAAGTCGATTGCAGATGAACTGCGATCAACCTGAAAGCCCCTTTCGGCTCGGAATGGACTACAATAGAAAGCTAGGCTGGATCCATGACCTTGATGAACCATTCCGTTTTCCACGGCTCTCTATGGCAGATAAGAAATCGAAATTCCTAAACTGGGACAAGTTGGCCATGTGGATTATTGGCGGTCTTGTCTTGTTTTTGATTGGATTTAGTTATTTTTGGTCCAATCTGACTTTAGCAGGGGAGGAGTTTTCGCCAGAGTTGTTTCAGGTTCGGGCGTTTTCGTATTGGAGACTTCCTGGCACCAAAATGAGACTGAGTGCGACGAAGATTGGGGTTTCGAGCAGTCCATGCACGAAGCATATCCTGAACCATTTAAAGCCGATCTCCACGGGCGTAACGTGGCAAGTGATCACGGCAAGCCAAGGGAACGCCAAAGATCAGTTGGCACCAGGCATTTTGACAAAGTACCTATACCAGAAGAACCCCAACGGTGACTCGTACTGGGACGACTGGAGCTTCCATCATCCCAAGCAGGCTGCGATTCTTTGGCCTGTCGTTCAGCAGGCGGCGATGAGGGAGTTGTATGTTTGCGTCCCTGATTTGTTCCGCGCTGCCGAAGCGGGGGGCGACGAGGGGATCGCAGACAATCGATTGAATGTTGCTTTGAAACGAATCTGCTTGCAAGCTGCCTCGGTGAAGCAGCACGCATTCGGGGCGTCTTCCGATGCCACCACCAGTTCCTCTGCCCTCAGCCAGTGGGCACGCGATTTTGCGGGCGATGTGTTGGAAGATCCAGATATTCAAGACGCTATCTCGAGTATGAATTGACGGGAAGATCAGTCGCTTTTTTCTTCTCTAGGTTTCCCATTTGCCGCGATTTGACCCAATCCGCAAAACTGGTCTTTTCCTGGCGGATTCTCATGACTAGCCTGCCAAGAGCGTTCCGAAAGAATCACAAGCCGCAAGGTTTGCTTATTTTTCCTAGATTCGCTGATCGTTAAAGGCTAAAGAACAAAGCTGATCTTGCCGATACAGCCCGATAGGCAGTCGAGTTCTTGAGCCTTTTTGGCCTGATTCGATCAACAAGCAGAATACCGAGCCCTGAAATAGGGCTGTTTGGTTCGAAAGGAATCGTCCCAATGTCCGCAGCAACCAGTCAAAGCAATCATCCTTATCCACGCGGAAGCGGTTTTGGCTCTGTCCCCGTCTTGTTTGCGCTGCGCAACGTTCAACCCAAAATTTTTGCTGGCACGAATTCTTCAGCGACTTCCATAGCGGTCACAACCACAACTATAATGGGCGTCTCAACCAACGCTAAGCATCCGCAAGATCCTTCGGCGACGCTAAGTGCCGCGATAGAATCAAAAGCAGCATCGGCAGGCCAGGTTCGGTCAAGCAGCACTACCGTCAATCGGGTCTACAATGGTGCGATTGGATTGCTAGTGTTAGCGCTGGTTTTTTTGGTGATTCGCAATTCGCAGAATCCCCGATCGCATTCATTTGCCAAAAATGAAGCGAAGCCGGCTCTTGAAAACATCCGTGAACCGCTAAGCAGCAGCGCACCGAGCGACAACAGTTTAACATCCGTAGCTGCAAAGAATGTTGAATCACAGCAAGCATCCATGGATCAGGATTCTGGTTCGAATGAAGTGGAAGAGCTTCAAGCGGGGGTATTCGAGTTAGGATCGCCAGCGCCCGAGCCATCAAGCGAAATTGTCTCGGTACCCTTGCCGAATTTATTGGTGGAAGAAAATGGAATAAGCCTGACGTCCAAGTCGAATAATGAATCCGGGGTCCAGTTCGCTTCCAAGCCACCGATTCAGCCCATGCTGTTAGAGGCTTCGCAGGGCAATTCAACTAGTCCATCCAATGCTGGGCGCGCTCCTGATAGCAATAGTGCAACTGGCGTTACAGTCCCTAAGGCTGATGAGTCTAAGGCACCGGTCAACAGTCTTGTGGATACAGGGATCACCTTACCCATTGATTTGTTGATCGAGCTACATGAGAAGAACAGCGGGAACGGATCTTCGAACAGATTGAACACTGTGCGGGCGTCCACGGTTAGCTACCCAACGTACGTGCCGGAAGCTGCGATGCAAAGTTATCCCAGTAAGCAAAGCAATACCGTGATGCAAAGCAACCCCATGTTCAATGGGGCTGCATCATCTCAAATGCTAACGGGGCAACCATATCCGCCTATTTCGCCCGACTATAAGCCTGTAACGGTTCCTGCGTATGAGCGAAATGCAGAAGTCAACAATATGCGAGGAAGCCCAGAGGCTTCAGCTGGTTTTGTTCGTCAACCGAACACAAAGTCCTCCATGCATCCGGCTGGCCAGATTATCGCCAATGGTTCGAATAGGTACCAAGGGGCACCGATTCAGCAACCGGATGCGTCGACGGCGAAACAACCTTACATGCCACACGTAGCACCGACTCAGCCGATTCCTTCGAATTTGAGCGGCAATTCTACGGGCTATCCTCCTACGTCCAACTAATGCCTTCACTTTCAACTAATACCTGTGCAACGCCAACGAACGATCGAACGGAATAGACGATGAGCGAAGTGAATCAAGCTTTTCTACGTGCGTATCTGAAGAACCGCGCCTCGCAAACGCGAGAAGGCGTACCGCCCCAGACGGCTGCGAACGAGGTGTCTGCCAACTCGCTACCCCTAAGAACAAACCAAGCTGGTTTTTCCTCTAGTCCACAACCTCCACAACCGAAGCAAATCCCGGTTGCTACTACGATCCGACAATCGACACCGGGTCCACGTCCATCAGATAGAGGGGGGCCAGAAGGCTCGTCGTCTGGAACACGCATCGAACAGCCTGTTCGAAGCGTTCCGTTGGGGGAGCACATGAGAATTGACCCAAGCCATGGATCCTTGCGTAGTCAATCTGCTCCTGCGGCCTCATCTGCTGATGCCGCCCGATCTGCCATCGCCCCTCAATCTACTATCGCTTCTGTTTCGCAATCAGGGCGTGGCGGAGTTTGGAGCCCCTTAGGGGTCGAACGTGGGATGAAAGCCATGGAGTCGTCTAAGGCTTCGCCCGCTATCGTTCGAAACGGCGTTGAAGCGGTAAGTAGCGAATCAGCAACACAACGGCGTGCGCAAATTCAGCAACCGCACGCTTCGGTTGCAGCTCTTCATTTGGAAAAGAATGGTGATTTGGAGCAAAATCATGTGCCCGTTCCATCATCCCATTACAATCCGATCCAGTACGTGGATGGTCTTCGCGGGCATGTTGCCGCAGTTGAACCTACAAGCAGCCGCACCAGCGATCGCACTCTTTCGGAGATCACCAAGCCGATCGCAATTGGTACTGGATTGGGTACCAAGGAGATTTCGGACAACGCAACTCTGACGATAGAACCGAAAACAAGGGAAACTCAGCAAAGGGAACCCCAGGCAGATAGTTCTCGTCCCTCGGATGGAATGCGAGAAGCCATGCCTCCGCGCGAGCGTGGTGATTCGGTTCGGAATCGTTCGGAGGATTCGCCGACTTTCCGACGAATTGATAAGGCTCATCTTGTATCGCCTGATTTGCCCGTTGCATTCACACCAAGCTGGGAAGTAGATTGCTTCTTATGGCCCGAAGTGGTGAAGCAAATTGAACGTTCACATTCCGACGCGTTTCGCCAGATCGGCAAACATTTGTGTACAGCCAATCGCGATGGCTTGAAGGTGATGGCAATTACCAGTGGTGAGCGAGGAGTTGGACGCAGCACCGTTGCCATGCATATGGCTCGTAGCGCTGCCGCAAGCGGACTGAAAGTTGCACTTGTAGAAGGCGATGTATTTTGCCCAAGCTTGATTGATCAGTTACGACTAGACGTTGAGCATGGTTGGGCAGATTGTTTGTTTGAAAATGTGCCTTTGCACGAAGCGGCGATTCATTCGATTCAAGATGGGATCACCTTGTTTCCTCTAAAGAGCGTTATTTCCGCTCAGGAACTGCATGCTAATCTTCATCGAATTGCCAAACTCATCAAGCGAATATCGACTGCATTCGAAATTGTGTTTATCGATGCGAACCGATTGAACCTGGAGCAGCGTGACTTAGTGGGAGTATCACAAGAGTCGGTGATTGATGCCGCAATTGTGGTGGTTGACACGGAACTTAGCATCAAAGAGAAAGTCGACTCGGCGGTCGGTATCTTGCAGAGTATGGGATTGTCTTCGATCGGATTGGTCGAAAACTTCCAGTCGTAGAACTTTTGTCAATGCGCAACTCAATCAAACATCGAGCTCGAACCATGTACGAATCATACTGGGGATTTCAAGGCCGCCCGTTCGAAAGCCGTTCGGACGAACGGACTTATTTTCCATCCGAGCTCCACAATGCGGCGCAACTGAAATTGCATTATGCGATTGAAACTAAAAAGTCAGTAGCTCTGCTGTGTGGCGAGCCCGGCACCGGAAAATCCATGATCTTGGATTCTGTGCTTCAGAATTTGCCTCAGTTTGTCACACCGACAGTGCGGGTGGTGTATCCCGCCATGCCACCAGAGCAACTGTTGCGTTACATCGCTCGGCAAATGGCGCCTCATGATTTGGCAGATCTTGTCGGCGGTATTGGACAATCTATCGAGACGATGGAACGCATGTTGCGCCATAACGTTGGCGAAAACCAGCATGCTTTGATCGTCTTAGATGAAGCTCACTTGCTCGAAAGCTATGGTTCGCTTGAACCGTTACGATTGTTGCTCAACCTTGCGTCGGAATTAACCGATTCGGAATCCGCGTTAACGCTTGTTCTAGCTGGCTCAACCAATCTATTGGCTCACATCGCAAGACACTCTGCGCTCGAAGACCGTGTTTCCGTTCGATGCGTTTTGGAACGATTTTCTCAAGAGGAAACGGCAGAGTACATTCAACATCGTCTTCATGCCGTGGGCTCCAAGAAAGCAAATGAGTTTACCTTAGAGGCCATTGAACGCATTCAAGAAACCACGCTTGGAATACCCCGCCGAATCAACCGCCTTTGCGATTTGGGACTGATGGTCGGCTTTGCACAAGAGCTGCCCAATGTCGACGCAAAGACGATTGAAAACGCACACGGCGAGCTTTCGATTCGCTCGCAAGCTGCCTAAAGCACAATTCTTGGTCGCTTCCTAGGCTTGGTTCGCTTGGCGTTCGCGTTAGCCAGGGGGAGCGTTGCACAAAAGCAAGGACTCAAGCCAATCTCGCCAGCGCTTGGTCGATACCACATCCATTTGTGGATAGCTGAGTTGGGGAATTGAAATCTGTTTATTTCCTGCCAACCAGGTAAGTGATCCGTGCCAAATACCACTTTCGTCGACTTCGATTCGAAGCTGTAACGGATCGGAATCACGTCTCCCTTCGAAGCACGTTTGCAGCTCGATTCGCCCAAGCCGATTCCAGGTGCTGCTGCCCAGGCGAGATCCCTCTACAAAATGCAAGATGGGTTGTCCCGTTCCCTTGGGTGTGAAACGCAATGTCTTGCTGCACTGATTTGGTACTGGCGAGTCTTTCGCGATCAGTATTTTCGGGGGGCTAATGCGTTCGGACTGCTCGTCAATGATGACCCCTAAGTCGTATGCCGTGGAGGCGTTAGCGATCGTCGCGGTGGATTCGACTGGGGGCATGATGTATTTTGCTTGGATCGCAGCACCACGCGACAAATCATTCGAGCGCATCATCACGAGTCTGGCTTTTGGACCGATTAATGCTGATAGTTTTCTTTGTATCTTGGGCATCCAGCGTAGGTCTCCCAATACCAGGATTGCGTTGATCGATCCGGGATCGACCTTTGAACGCACCAGCGCTTCTTTCGCAAAGTTCTCGCAATCGTCTTCCAGTTCACCGACCCATTCTTGCAAGCGTTCACGTTCAAGCTGCTTTTCTAGCTTGCCACCGGAAACTTCGAAAATAAAGGGGACTGTGGCAGAAACCCGGAGCTTGTCGAAAGCCCTTTCGATGGTTCTTTGCAACCGCGAAGCAGCTCCTATATCTTCTCGAATCACGTTTCCAAACTTGCTCTCCACTTCGTATGCCAGAAGCTTTGCGGCCTTGTCATGCCAACGGGTCATTCCGCGTTTCCAATCCCCTACCGACGACAACATTTGTACCGAAAGCCCTTCGGCACGAACGAGGGAAACTTCGCATGCAGCACCGTTGAGCATGGCCACCATAAAGACTTTGCGGTACTCCGTTGTTTGGCCAGAAGAATGTGCTAAGCGTGATTCAATTTCGGAATGTGCCAGCACCGCCGCCAAGGGTTTGTTGATCAGCTGCAGGACCTCGACACCTGCGATGGAGGCCGCAGTTTTTGTACTTAGCCGATGCAATTGGTCGTAGCATGCAGGTACGGTGATGACCGCATGAGACGCGTTGGGGACTTTGCGTCTTGCGCTACCGGCCAATTGCCGAATGACGCAAGCAACCAAAACTTCCGGTGGTACTTGTCGCCCTCCGAAAGGCCGCTCGAGCAGCGGCAAGCCATACCAACGTTGCATTCCATAGAAGATTTGATTGGGCTTTGTCGCTCGCAATGATACCGCTTGAGCTCCGACGGCGACTTGCTCTCCTTCACTGTACAGCATATTTCGAAGATCGGTCGAGTCTCCGTCGACTGCAATCTCTTCGAGCTTAAACTCTTGGTCGATGTAGCTCACTCGGGAATGGATTAGCCCAAGTTCAATACCCACGGCGGCAAAAGACCGCTGAGACGTCGATTTTTCAAGTCCCGTGCTAGTCGCGAAATCAAACCCAAACTTCGATGGGACGTTTTCGACTGGTCTCACACGAGGAGCCACGATAGGGCGTTCAATTAGATTAAGCGAAATAAGTTTTTCAAGAAGATCGGATGCTGACTGGCATCGTTCAGCAGGATTCTTGGCAACCAGAGCCTGAAAAACGGAATCTAAGCGAATGTCCAAGTCGCTCCTTACTTCATAGAGCGCTTGCGGTTTACGATTGATCTGAGCCAAAGCGGTCTGAACGGTCTCTCCGTGAAACATGGGGCGTCCGGTTAGCAGGTAGAAAATGGTAGCCCCTAAAGAATAAAGATCGCTGCGATGGTCTACTGTTTCCGGAGCATTGATCTGTTCGGGCGACATGAACTCTACCGTGCCAACGATCTGTGATTCCTTCCCCTTGCGTTGCTCGATATGGTCACGCAAGACTGCCAAGCCAAAATCAAGAATCTTCAAAACACCTGCTGACGTGATCATCATGTTGCTGGGTTTGATGTCGCGATGGACGATACCTTGAGCGTGCGCGTAGGCAAGTGCCGAGGCCGATTGCCGCAAGATCTCAACAACCTCTTGTACCCCCAACGGCCCCGTTCTCGCCAATCGATCCGAAACGACCTCCCCTTCGATCAGTTCCATCACCAGATAATGGACTGGAGAATTGGCTTCGCGATAGCAGCCGGCGTCAAATGCGGTGACGATATTGGGATGCATCAGTTTTGCTGTCGCACGCACTTCACTATAAAATCGTTCCACGGCTATCGGATCTTCGGATAAAGCCCGCGGCAAGACTTTTAATGCAACTAATCGATCCATCGTGCGGTGCCGCGCACGAAACACTTGACCCATCCCCCCGGCCCCAATTTTGTCCTCGATCAAGTACTCGCCTAAAACCGGTAAATGTGTTTCACGATCTTGGTCCAAGCGTTGAACCGAGAGATCGTCTGCCACATCTTGACTTGGGCTAGGCACGCTCAGCAGAAAATCTCCATCGTGCTCGTTGTCATCAAGCGAAAACGCTCGCGTGACGCCCGGCTTTGGCTCTTCGGGTTTCGAATCGTTCGACATAAAATCGTGACTTGGCCGGTTGGATAAGGACGGTTTCAAGAAAGCAGAAGCGGTCGTTCAGGCATGGTAAGCTCCCTCGCATCTTACTACGCCCGAGGCTAGCTCGCCAAGCAATTGGCCTCAAAAATCTGCCTTGCGACCTAAATTAGGTCGGTACGAATGTTAAAAAGCTCTAGTCGATTGACTCCGAAAGTGGTGGTGATGGCAACATCCGCCGCATCGCGTCCCCTGGCCATCAAAACACGCCCGATACGTGGCGTATTGTTACGAGCGTCCACGGTGAACCAAGTCCCTCCCAGAAACACCTCGAACCAAGCGCTGAAGTCCATTGGATACGGCGCTGCCGGAACTCCGATGTCCCCCAAATAACCAGTGCAATAGCGGGCAGGAATGTTTAAGCAACGGCAGAACGTGATCGCAAGATGCATGTAATCCCGGCAAACGCCTGTTCTTTCACGATAGGCTTCCAGGGCGGTTCGGGTCGAGCGGGCTTGCATGTAGTCGAATCGAATATGGGAATGGACGAAATTGCAAATCGCCTGAATCAAGCTCCATCCAGCCGGCTGGTTTCCAAACAGAGCCCACGCAATCTCCTTAAGTTCCCCGTCCACTTCGCAGTAACGGCTAGCCAATAAGTACACAAGCACCTCATTCGGCAGTTCCGGCGGCGTATGCTGGGAGAAGTTCCATCCTAAAACGTCAGGTGAACTATCGACATCTACGACCATATCCTTGGAGAAGGTAGAACGTCCTGCCGCAACGGAAACCCGACTGCAACGATTTCCATACAAATCAAGGTAACTGGAGATGGGCACTTCCGGTGTTACCCGAAGCTTCTCTGGCGAGCGGACTTGCGAATCCAGCGAGGGATGAAGACTCAGCATCAAAACCATCGATGTCGACTCTGGAAATGTAAACGCAATCTCAAATCCGACCCGAATGAGCATATCTAGTCCTTGGGTCGGTGTTCGACCAAAACGAGCAACCGCACTACTTTTTTGTTCTCACCATGATAGAAGGGTTTGTCGGCGAAAGCGGCAAACGGTGATCGATTTCGTCGAGTATTCTAGGAATCGACGGTTTAACAGGAGCAACTTTCGGCAAGACTCGAAGCCACGCAAGGCGGAAGTTACCATCTAGATGCAAGCGCCCAGATGCGACAGGCTAGGGGCACCCATCCACAAAAGCAAAAAGTTCGTCCGATGCCTCGGTATTCCCCTTCCCAGAATGTTGCTTGGTGATGAAGGGGTCAATATGGTGCATGCATCTACCGTTCCAGTCCGATAGAACACCTGAGCCATGCAAAATGGGTTCTAGAGAATAGGGCTTTTCGAAATACCATAATCGATTCATTTGCGACACTGTCCAAGCTCGCAACTGCTGCCCGTAATAATCGGTGTTGTCTTGTGAGAAGCGAATAAGCTGATTCTGCCAGTGGATTGGTCGGCCTCCTGGGCGTGTGGAAGACTTGGAGTAATTGCGAATCATGGGCATCCAATGGCGCGTCCATGGCCCCAACGGACTGGAAGCGTAAAACAATTTGAGCCAGTAAGAATGCCAACCAGCGAACATCCAGTATCGCCCGTGATGATGCACCATGGAGCAATCCATCAATCGCCCGCTTAAAAGCGTTCTGTCAAATACCCAATGCGTAGGGAATTCGATGGCCCGATACAAGTCAACGCGACGCACAGACTTCGATTCTGGCATCAAGTAGTATTCACCTTCATGCTCAAAAACAAATGGATAGGATAGGTGATGGGGTGTTTCGAGAACCGTACCAACCAAGTCCCAATGTACCAGATCTTGGCTCGTCGCCGCAGCAATCACGGCCTTCGCAGAGTTTGCTCGAAACATCTCAAAGAATAAGTACCATGTCCCGTTGCGTTGGATTGCAAAGGGATCCGCCGCACCAATGCCATCGCACTGCGTTAACATTTCCGTTGAAATAATTTGGCTTGCGCTCGATAAAAGTCGGTCGAAGCTATTGCCTCGTACGCTGCCTATTGACCAATGTCCCTTCCCTGTCACCGCAGTCCCGTTCCTGGTAAATCTTGCGTTGTCGATCAATACTTTAGGTTTCAGCCCAGCAGTGTAACACGAACCGTACAATCCGTGGATGACCTGAAGGCTTTGCGAGGAAGTGTTTTCAGAGCAACGAAATACATGGATTACGGCGCGTCTTGTTCAAGTCGATAGGCGCTAACGCGATCGGAATGGCGAACCAGCAAAAGTCCTTCGACAAGCGCTGGATGGGCCATGATCGGCGAAGATTCTTTGGTTACATTCGATCGAGCGTATTCGGCAAGTTCTCCATTCGGCTCGACTCGTATCCCGATGACGGTACCGTCAGAACAACATACTAACAGACGGTTGTTCTCTTGAAGCAAGGTGGTGTATTGGTCCAGTGCGGCGTCTGAAAATACGGAGGCTTCGTGAAGTTGAGCTTTGCAGTGGAGCGAAATGAGATCCCCATCGACACCAACAAGAAAATCGCCTACGGCAACGGGTGTATGCGTGTCGCCTGAAAGCTTTTTCGATTTGGCGAGTTGCGGTAAGGATTCCGCTCCTTGGTTCTTTTTGGCAGCTAGATCATACATGCGCGTGCCATTATTCTCGCTCGTGAGCAACAGGAGATTTCCAGAAACGATCGGGGTAGGAACCATGAAATCGCCGCTAGTTTCAGGCACAATTTCCCAGCATTGCGTGCCGTTGGTTACGTCGATGCCTCGAATAGACTTTGCACCAGTCACAATCAACACTGGGTTCGATGAAGATGCGTTAGGACTAGGCTGTTGGTTCGTGACAGCCACAACCGGCGACGCATAGGCGGCAGGCAATGCTGAAGCTTGCCAACGCACTTCACCTGTCGCTTCCTCTAACGATACGACAGAAGCAGCTTTCCCGCCGGGCTGGACGATCAAATTTCCGTCGAACAAAAGGGGCGAGCTGCAAAAGCCCCAGGTTGGCATTTCGCCATGAAAGTCTTTGACCAGATTTCTTGACCAAACAACCTTGTTTTCAGTTGGATCCAGCGCGACCAATTCTCCGAATGCGCTTTGCAGGTAGACGTATTGGCTGCCGATGACCGGGGTTGCTCTTGGTGAGTTTCCGTAGTCTAAATGCCCTTCGGCACGAATCTCATGTTTGCACACAAGAGCACCGGTTAAAGAGTCCAAAACGAAAAACAGATCGGACAGATCGTTGCGATCGCGGCTGCTGACCACCACCAATTCGTCGGTAGCACTCAGACCACCAATCCCTTGGCTGGGGACAGGAAAAGACCATTCCAGAACCGCTTGAAATGCCCCGTCTGGGATTCCCTTTCCGGATCCATTGCGTTGGTCACCACGAAACTGCGACCAGCCCAAACCAATAACCGATTCAGTTACTTTTTTTTTAAGCCATCCTTGGGAGAAGCGGCTGGAACGTAACTGAGGAAGCCAGTTTTTGTTTCCATCGCCAAAAGCATTTCTGGCTGTTCTTTCATGCTTGTTAAACAATCGGTTAGCAGCTTTTTGGTAACGGTGGAAAGAGAATCGCTCAGGAAAGCGGAAATGAAAGGAACTTCGTCCGTTTCCCCAATGACCCGTAAATCCCCTTTTTTGATCGCCCCGCAACCTTCCAGTAAAGGGGCAGCGTAGGAGCTGATAATAGCAACCTGCTTCGCTGATGCGGGAGCTGCGAGCAGCTGCTTGGCGGCAAGCGAACAGCTAGCTGCTTCTTTTCCAAAGGTTACCTTCAATTCAAGATCGTCCAGGGTTGTTTTTGGGCTGCTGTGTTTTTCTTCGCAGTCCTCTGGACCGAGCAACATTTCGTAGTTGTCTATATCCAAAAGTGAGGCTGCCATTGAGTTTTGCCGAACGACAAACAGGCCTCGCTGGTTTGGGCTTCCCTGTTTGTCCGTTAGGCTTGCAACGGGTTCGAATGCTTTATGGATCTTTTTCGATTCGTGACGAATCACGGAATCTTTACCAATCACAAGATCCGCTTTGCCTAATGCATCGCCATCGATCGCCACTTCTAGAGATTCGGACCATACCACCCGGAACGTTTTACCTGTCTTGTGCGTTAAATAATCTGCCAACGCCTCATACTGTCGCTGGGCGTATCCTTGGACGCAATCACAAGCTAAGGGGCCTGCCATCGGGTCCATCACGACAACCGTGAAATCAGTTTGATCGGGTCCGTACGGAGGAACCGAAAACGCCGTTCTTGGATACACACTTAAGCAGAACAGAACGGTAACAAGAAATGGCAAACGATAGCGAATCATAGAAACCTACTCCGAAGTCTACTTAGTGCGATGGAAGATCAAAGGCTTCCTCGAAAGGGACTCTTCCGAACCAAGGTACAATGTCATCCTCGCCTTGTCGTTTTCAAATTCGATTTTGGCATTGAACGACTGAATCCCGCCCTCCAAAAATGCGATGGTTAGCTCTTTGTCGGTTTGCGAGATGGCCTTCCATGAACAGTCCGACCCATCCCCTTGCGGCGATTCCTGCGAAGATTCCTCTCCGGCTATTTTGGTGAGCAGGCCAAACAGGCCTTGGTTTTCTGCGTTCTCCTTCGAGCCTTCTTTGGATGGCGTTTGTCCGCGAACCGCTGTGCCATCTGCGTGGAAAGCCACGTGCTTCATAAGCGACGCGTAGTAATCATAAAGGGAATCGGCATCAAGCAATCCAGCCGGGCTATTCTTGCTGTTCGCATCTTCGATTTCCCAGGAACCCACAAGTTTCATTCCTAGTCCTTCTCTTGCTTCGCGAGCGAGTTTCTCGTCATCGGTCTCACCTTCCAGCTTATCGATGGGCACGAGTACCGAAATGCAGGAACGATCTTGATTGAACATGAAGTAGCGATCGCTGACCGTGTCGTGGGCAATTGCCACGTGTTTGCAACCACCTCCGATAGGAGCGGTACCGACAAACCCAAGGAATTCGCCTTTGGAGCTGAAACGTTTGATATGGCCGATACTGGATTCCGCCGTTAAGACATCTCCATTCTCGCAGCAACGTACATTCATTGGGTTGCAGCAGGATCCAAAACCTTCGGGCTTGTTCGTGGCTCGTTCCCCGAAATGACTCACGGCTTTGCCATCGCGATCGTAGACGGCCACTTGAAAGCTGCCATTCTCGGCAATCACCAAATTCTCACCGTCGCTTTGGATATCATACTGTCCACAGCATCCGCTACCTCGTTGGATAACGATGGTGGGCTCTTCGAGATCGAAGTTCATTCGCCAAACGTCGTATCCGAATCCTTTGGTCGTCGGAAGCGAGACAAAGAGATCTTGCTTACTTACTGCCACTCCGGTCGACCGCATCAGCTGTGTGAGGCTGGAATCATCAACGACGTTCTGAGTCGATTCGACTTGGGTCAGCATTTGTTCGAATTGATCGAGCTGTTGCTTTAGAATTTTGAGTCTCCGGTTGCGTCGCTTTGCTTGTGTCTCCGTTTCGTCTTCGGGCTCTTCTTCCATTTTCGCGATTTGTTTTTCGACTTGGCTCACTTGCATTTGCATGCTTTCACGCAACTGCTTCGATTGCTCTTCCGCGGCCTTGCGCATCTCTTCAAGAGCTTCTTCTTTATTTCCTACATTGGGTGCGTCGATGGATTTAACGACACTGCCGTCGGTGCCTAGTTTCGCAATCGTACCGCTTCCTGCGACAAACGCAGAGCTGCCGTCTTGAGAGAAGCCAATCGCTTGAGGTACAAACGCAAGATCGATCGAACGCAAAAATTCGCCTTCGACAGAGTAGACAAGAATTGCTCCTGACGGTTTATCCGAAGACTGGTTCGGCAATGCTGAACAGCATAACCATAACTCCCGTTGAGGGCTCATCGAGAAAGTCTTGAAGGGTAACTTCTTGCTGTCTAGTTTTGGATAAATCGAGAGAGCCGCCTTGTGAGTTGGCTCGGGGTTGGCCGCATGAGTATCCTTGTTCACTGCCTGGGATGCAAAGCATGCGAGCAAGAAAACTGCCCAAAGATAGTTCGGAAAAGAGGACCGTATTTGAGCGGTAAAATTCCAAAACATGGACGAACTCCTTACTAAAATGCGATCTAGACAAAGCAAGTTTCTATGCGTCAGACTAAAGGTGTCGAACCGAATAATCAAGTTCGACGACGGATTCGAACTGAAAAAACACGATTTTTATAATTCGCGAGAATACAAGTCTAAGTTGGGGAGATTCTCTTTTCGTCGTGATTCTCCAGCGCTACAATGGAAGTTTGCTTGGTTTTCGATGCTTTTACTTCGGCCTGAATGAGGATTTTCAACCCATGGTTCTATCGCAACGTTTCTTCGCTCGTAGAGCGATTCTGGTTTGCAGTTGGCTTTGCATGCTATTGCTGTTGAGCTCTTTGAAGTTATCAGCGGGAGAAACGTATACATCCCCTGAAGACGCTGGTACTTTGTTTAAGATCCAAGGCGAATACTTGGGAGTCATCGAAGCTTGGGGCGGAAATTGGGGCGCACAGGTAATCGCGACAAGTGACAAAACCGTAGAAGTTCATTTGTTGGAAGGTGGACTTCCTGGAGAGGGGTTCGAAGACAGAGACCCCACTCGCAAGTTCACTGCGTCCATGGATGCAGCATCCGAAAAAGCGACTTCCAAGGATGACACCGTTTCCATTATCATCAAGCCGGATACTCTTGGGGTTTTCCGTTTGGATGGAAAATTGCTAGGCACACTAACCAAAGTGATTCGCGAAAGCTCAACCCTGGGTGCCAAGTGCCCCGAGGGTTCGAAGGTTCTTTTCGCGGAGAATGAAGAAAACACTTTCGCTGATGGAAAGATCGTAGAGGGGGGACTGCTGTCCGTCGGTTGCACCAGTTCCGAATTGCTTTCGGACCATACGCTTCATATCGAATTCCGAACGCCGTTCCAACCTTCTGATTCGGGACAAGGTCGCGGGAACAGTGGTGTTTATGTTCAGGGGAGATACGAAGTGCAGGTGTTAGATTCTTTTGGTTTGCGTGGTGAAAACAACGAATGCGGCGGGATCTACACCATCGCAACCCCTAAGGTCAATATGTGTTATCCGCCGTTGTCGTGGCAAACGTATGACATTGTTTTCCAAGCTGCAAAATACACACCCGCTGGCCAAAAAATGACCAATGCCCGTATCACAGTTCGACACAATGGTATCCTCATCCACGATGACGTCGAACTGCCTAAGGGGACTCCAGGAAAAGACCCCGAATCGGAAAAGCCTGGAGCACTTTACCTCCAAGATCACGGCAACCCAGTTGCATTCAGGAACATTTGGGTCAACACCAATCCCAACTCTTCGAGACCTACCCCAAGCGTCAGCGGGCCGAAACCTCAGCCAACGCTCAACACCCAACCTTTTATAGAATAGTAATACGCTCAGCGAAACACGGAATCTTGATCTGCCCCATTGAGATAAAGTTGCCAATAATCGAAGGCTGCATCCGCAAGTTGATTAGCAATTCTTTCTCGAGACGCTTTGCTTCGGTAGTCGGCTCCGAGTTCCAGCTGATACGCATCCAGCCCTATTGCATTATGGCTACCATAGGTTTTTACGATGTAGCCGCCAGTGAAACCCGACTGTTCCTTATCGTCAAACGGATCAGGATCCACTTTCCAGCCTTTCTGCTTCAAGATTCCGAACAGGCTATTCTCGCCTACAATCGCTTGCTCTCCGAAGCGTCCTTTTAGAGCATCGACCGTCTTGCCATTGCTGGTTCCGCGAAACACCGTATCGCGTTTGCTTCCCTGTCCATGAAGATCCATCAGCAAACCGTGTCGAAAGTCGTTGACGATTCGAGTCGTAAAGCTCTGCATCGAATGATGGTAACGATCGTAAACTGGCTTTGCGTCCGGATCCTCGTAAGCAATCTCGGGGGGGCGATTCGGGTCGAGGTGCTTCCGGTGGGAGGCAGCGATGACCGCATAGGGGCGTTTTCCGAATTTTTGTTTTATGGCAACGACGACCGCTTCCGCCAATTCCTGAGTTCCGCCATCACGCCCGGTGAAGAACCCCGAAGGTCCCGCCTTCAATCCCTTTCCCTCTCGCGGCGGTACCCCTTCAATCGGCAACGTGCCCCCGTGCGGTGCTGAGATCAAGATGGGGATTTCGCCCTGATGAACAACCACCAACTCGGTAAGCTCGGGGATCGTCGGCTTGGCTTCGGGAATTGGGACTGGAACCGTTAATGGTTCTTGTGCGGTGACCGTGAAGGGAGCGATCACCAGCAAGCTCGTTGCAAAAGCCTCTTTTGCAACGAGCTTGAAAGCCGAATGCATTCGGGAAATCGATTCGTTAGACTTGTGAGCAAGAAAAGGCATTAAGGTTGCTTCGTATCATGCAAGAACTGTGGGGTTCCAGAGATTTTTGCATTCTCTTTCGAGCTTGGAGGGCTCTCTAAAGTAAGCAAGGCAAACAGATCCGCAAGTTCTTGACTACTCAACTGATTCTCAATTCCTTCAGGCATCAACGATTTTTTGTCTTGCTTGAATTCTTCGATTTCATCCGCCGGAATGGTTTCAAGTTTGTTGCCTTGCACTTTGATGATCGTGCGTTTGTCGTCACGTTCTATCAGCAGACCAGTCACCACGGTTCCGTCCACGGTTCGTAAGGTAACGCTCTTGTAGGCATCCCCAATCACTAAACTTGGGTTGAAAACGCTAACCAAAAGCTGCTCATACGATCCACGACCATTGGCGGTGATGTTGGGTCCGACTTCGTTGCCACGATTGTGCATGACATGGCACTGGCCGCAAATCCGATCATAGACAACCCAGCCCTTCTCTGCGTTCCCTCGTGCATCCCAACGCAGTTTGTTAGCAATAGAATCGATAACGGCTTCGCGTTCCTGAGTCCCCTCTAAATTGACATTACCCCAAACTTTGGCGACAGCATCGCGAACCGCAGCATTGGAATCCGCAGCCAACAGACGTACTCGGTTGGGGCTAAGCAATTCCTTGCGGACATTCCCTTGAACCAATTGCTCCAACAAAGCTCTCGCAGAATCCGCTCGTTGGCACATGCGTTCGGCGATGGCCGCTTGCATATCACTCTTTAGGCTCGGCAAGACGGCTACCAATTGTTGGACATCGTTGGGTGTCGCTCTTGCAATACCAAGATCCAGCGACGTGTCTCGAAAGCTGGGGTCACAAGGCTTGCCGTCCTTCAAAACCTGAAGGGTTTGCAAAAGTGCTTCGGAAGCGATCGAGGGCTTCATTTGCACAACTGCTTGAAGCATTTGCTTTCGAAGCCCTGCCTCGAGCGATTGGTCGAGAGCCCAAGTCCGCGCCGTCTCGATTGCATCCGGTTCACCGCAGAGCAATCGAATCGCAAGCATGGATTTTTGCCAACTGGATTGTTTGTCTGCCGCCAGCTTGATGTCTTTAGCGGGGTTGGAGGATTCCTTTGCACTGGCGGACAACCATTTTGTTAGCCAGGGACGAACCGAGTCCGCTTTGATCTCACCGGACCGAGTTTTCACAAGAAGATTTTCGATTACCGCCGAAGCGAGATCTTGGTTGGATCGGCTCAGTCCGCTCGCTAAACGCAGGACCGAATTGACTGCCCGATTGCTCGGCTCGTCATTCATGTCGGGTCGAACATCCGCGATAAGCCGGGCGGCAATACGTGGAGCCATGTCACGCAACAGATCTTGATCCCTTTTTTGCCCCTCCAAGATTGCATCCAAAACCAAAGTCTGTTGTTCTACCAAATCGGGTAGCAAGTTCTTCCAGACAACCCGAGGCAAGAGCGGATCGGGTTGGCTGCTGCGCAAGACCGTGATCTGCTTTTGGACATTCTCCAAAGATGCAGATTGCCCTTGAGCTAACTTCGGTGCGGCGATCGAAACTTGAAGCCGAACTCGAGGATCCGTGTCCTGAGCCAGCTTGTCAACTCGATCCAAGCTCGCCGGGTCTCTTTCATTCTGATTACCCGCAATCCGAATTCCCCAAGCGCGCAATTCTGGCATTGAGTGGTCCATCAGCTTGTTGAGCAACTTGGCACTCAGATTTCCCGATCCCGACAAAGACCAAAGCGCATGCATCCGATGCTTGGCGGTAGCGTCCGAACCCAACACAACCGATTCCAATTGCGACACGACAGCGCTGTCGGTCGTTACAATCTTGCGCTCTTGAAGCTTGAGCTGAGCACGTTGTCGATTAAAAATGTTGTCGTCGGCCAGGAGAGCAGCAAGCTCCAGGTTGGTGAGCTTCTCGAAATCGCTTACCTTTGGCTTGGGGCGACGATCATGAACGATGCGGTACAAACGCCCGTGACCTCGGTCAACGCCATTAGGGTCCGCGTTGGCATCTTGATAGCAATGGTAACGGTCGTACCAATCCAGGACATACATGCAACCATCTGGGCCAACCTTCTGAGCTACCGGCATGAACCAAACATCGTTGGCAGTCAAAAAATCATCTTCGCCAAAGCCCTTGTAGGTAGCTCCGAATCTTTCAACTCGGTCGCAATTCAGACATCCGCCGTGGATGTTTCCCATATAAAGCTTGTCGCGAAAAGCTGCAGGGTAAGCTGCTGAATCAAAGTATTCAATGCCACAGTACGCGGCCATTTGATGTTGATGCTTGACGATCGAATCGGCATGCCAAGTATGAGCCGGGTAAGGGCCGCCTTGACGTTGGTAGTAGGCCGACTCGGTCAAGTGCCATAAGTGATCGATCACGCATGCGCTGATAAAGGCGGAGCCTTCAGGGTCGAAAGCAATACCCCAAGGGTTGCTGGTCCCTTCGCAAAACAGGCTGAACTTGCGAGTGACCGGATCGATGCGAAACATGGCGCAGGTAAAATCAAAGGTCTTTCCATCTTGCTGGATCACCGATCGATTGAAAACGCCATTCAATCCGTAAAGGCAGCCATCAGGGCCCCATGTCAACGCGTTGGGCAGTTCATGAGTGTCATCGCGACCAAAACCTGTCACCACAACGGTCGACTTGTCAGCAACATCGTCGCCATTCGTATCCTCAAGGAACAAAAGATCAGGTGCGTTTGCAACCCAGACGCCGCCATGTCCCACCGCGATGCCCGACGGGATATTGAGCCCTTCAGCAAAGATCTTGACCGTCTCGGCTAAACCATCTCCATCTTTGTCTTCCAATATCTTGATTCGATCTCGACCTGGACCAGCTTCGAGACGCGGATACTCGAAACTTTCTGTTACATAAATTCGGCCGCGATCATCAAAGGCCATTGCGACGGGATTCAGAATCGATGGTTCCGATGCCACCAGCTCTACATGAAATCCGCTGGGCAGCGTCATCTTGGCGATTGCTTGTTCCGGGCTAAGTGCTGGTCCTGGTGGTGCGGACTGTCGACGAGGAATAAAGCCATCGTCGGCGACGACCAAATTGCAGAACGGTAGGGAAGCCAACGCCAAAAGTAGGAGAGGTTTTTGGACAAAACGTTGCACTTTAGAATCTTTCGTGGAGGGAGGAGTCTAAGAACGAATCAAGCCGAATCGAAACAGGCCCATAGGAAACATACACTATCAAAACAGGCTGGGTGGGGACTTGTCGCTTTCGCTAAGTCTGCACAATTGTAGCTGCAAACCTCGGCGGCTTAACCCACCCTTACCAATATTGGACCCAAACGATGACCTCCGAATCCACTCAGAAACACCGTCGCGATGCGGCACAGTCGATTTGTGTTTCCATCCTAACCGTCAGCGACACTCGCACTTTGGACAATGATTTGGGAGGAAAGCTAATCGAAGATATGCTTTTGGCTGCTGGGCATCTCGTTCATCTTCGCGAGATTGTGGCTGATGAAACCGATCCAATACGATTTGCTGCAGCGAGTCTTTTGGCGTCCCCCGAATGCGAAGCGGTATTGGTAACCGGTGGAACAGGTTTGGCTGCGCGTGATTGCACCCCAGAAGCGGTTGAATCTCTCTATGATGCAGTGATCCCGGGGTATGGCGAGCTGTTTCGCATGCTGTCGTTTAGCGAGATCGGATCGGCATCCATGCTGAGCCGAGCCAGCGGCGGGCGCGTTGGTAAAAAAGTGATCCTAACCATGCCTGGCTCGCCTGCCGGCGTTCGATTGGCGATGGAACGACTCATTGTTCCGGAGCTAGCTCACTTGGTTCATCATGCGGGTAAATAGACCCATTAGCTAACGTGCAATTGGTATATTGAATTGCCGAGATTCTTGATTCCTTCCATCGTTACTTTGCGGTCGCAAAATGAACGTGATTTAACGAGCAAGCCATGAGGATCCATCGAAGCATCGCCTTGTGATTTGCGGCCGATGTCTTTAGCGTTTGGCGATCGAATCCATACGAATGCGAGGGCGGATGCAAGCCGTGGTGTCCCCTTGCATCCATTGGCAGACTCCTTCTTGCAGGGTGGCTTGCAATCGCATGGTGCGTTGGAGCAGACTGGTCGTTGAGTCGACTTCGTCCACGTCCAAGTCGAGCACTAACAGATTTTTGAGTCGCCCGAAGGCAGCTTGATTTTTGGTCCACCAAACTTCGGCAGAATTTCCGCTGTAAGAAACGATGATGACTTGTTGGGCTTTACCGCAAGCGCGTCGGACTGCCGATTCGTCGGGTTGTCCGAGCTCAATCCATTTGACAATCCCACCGGTTAGATCTTTTTGCCAAAGCGCAGGCTCTTCCTCGTTGCTCAATCCGCGCCCGAACTCCAAGCCTTCATCGGCAAACAACGTGAAAACGATGAGCCTTGCCATCAGACGACGATCATTTTCTGAAGGGTGTTGGGCTAAAGTTAAGTGGTGGGTTGCATAGTAGCCGCGATCGATATCGCTCACTTCTAATTCGGCTTTGTAAACAGTCGCTTTTGTCGCCATTGTATCTCCGCTGCATCCCGGAAAAAGATCGAGTTTTAACGCAAAGTCGCCCAGACGCAAACTCAAAATACCTCAGCGACTATCTTCATTCACTACTTACCTAAAAAATGAAGTACAATACAGACTTCCATTAGTTTTCAACTGATCAACTCGTTCACACGGGAGAACTTCGATGAAGAGCGCATCCAATTCGCATGGATCGGTAGGTATCAATCGCCGTAAAGTATTGGTTGCCGGTCTAGCAACCACGGGCGCTTGCTTGTTGCTTTCTCCGGCACGATCCGACGTCAAGAAATTGATTCCGATTGTAGACTGTCATCAGCATCTTTGGGACTTGGATCGTCAGAAGTTGTCTTGGCTAAAAGGGAACGAAACGCTTGGGCGAAGTTTCGTGATGAAGGATTATCTGGAGGCCATTGAGGGGACTGGCATTTCCCGAGCTGTGTACATGGAAGTCGACGTCGATCCGGAGGAAAAGACGAAAGAGGGGGAGATCATTACTGAATTGTGTATGCAACCGGGTTCGTTGACGGTTGCGTCCGTTCTAGGTTGTATTCCGGACGCTCCTGATTTTTCCAGTTATCTAGCTCAGTGGAAAAAGAATCCATATGTAAGAGGTTTTAGGACCGTGTTGTCTGGTGACAACGACCGGTGCATTATGCCGGCTTTTGTGAAGGGAATTCAAGCCATTGGGGAGGCTGGTTTTCGATTCGATCTTTGCGCTAGTCCGAAGGGGTTGGCAAACTGTGTCAAGTTGATGAAGAGCTGTCCAGGTACGCGATTTATTGTTGACCATTGCGGGAATGTGGAGATCAAGGCCTGGAAACCGCAGAATCGCAATGATGACGCCAGTCGCAAAATGATTCTTGATTGGAAACGAAACATGGTTGCGTTGGCTGCGAATCCCGAGACGATTTGCAAGATCTCCGGAATCGTCGCGCAAGCCACCAAGGGATGGGCCGCGGAGGACCTGGCCCCTGCGATCAACTTTTGCCTTGATACCTTCGGACCGGATCGCGTGGTGGTGGGGAGCGACTGGCCAGTATGCTTGACAGGAGCCACGCTTGTTCAGTGGATCACAGCCCTTCGAGAGATCATTGCATCGCGCCCTGAATCAGATCAGCAAAAATTGCTCCATGAAAATGCCGTGCGGCATTATGTGATCGAGAACATGATTATCGATTGATGTAACGGCTACAAGAAATTCATTAGAGTTTTCCATTTCCAGAACCCTCTCATCGAATTAGTAGCAACCACAGAATACACGGAACACACTGAAGAACAGCATGTCTTCTTTATGTTTTCATTCCGTGTGTTCCGGTGCGCCAGGTAAACCTGGCAGTTTTCGTTAGTTGAAAGGTACTAACCATGGTAAGTGCTCGTTCGCCATGTAGTCGACCAAGCAGCCAGTTCGAGTAATCGACT
>Ga0247837_1004030_pt1 | contig 24252 bp, 24 predicted proteins | sample LaCtaG_2_FD_187115 | JGI IMG/M metagenome (GOLD analysis project Ga0247837, IMG submission 187115) | Freshwater microbial communities from meromictic Lake La Cruz, Castile-La Mancha, Spain - LaCruzMarch2015_14.5m | ecosystem: Environmental > Aquatic > Freshwater > Lake | place: Spain: Castile-La...
TGTCGCCGGAACCAGATTGACGCTCTCGCCGCAACCGCAGGCGCTTTTCTGGTTCGGATTGTTGAATACGAATTGCGCCGACAGCTTGTCAGTCTTGAAGTCCATTTCCGTGCCGATGAGATAAAGCACGGCAGACGGATCGATGATCACCCGCGCACGGCCCGCCTCGACCACTTCGTCGAAGCGCTCGACCTTGTCGACGAGGCTCATGGTGTATTCCATGCCGGCGCAACCACCCTTTTTGACGCCCACTTTGAGACCGGCAACATCTGGCCCCTTTGCGCTCATCAGGGCCTCGACGCGGGTGCGTGCCGCCTCGGTCAGCGTCATCACCTGAGGGCGGACGCGGGGCTTGGCTATCGGTGTGGCATCGGACATGGCGTCTAACCTCTCGAGTTGCGCAGACCGGGTCAAGGCCGGAAGCGCTCCGTCAATATAGCGCGTATTCGGGCAATTACGAGCCCAGAGCGCGATGCCTTGCAAAAAGGGGATACAAGGTAACTCCGGCCGCATCCAAGATCGCCCGCCGTTTGGGCCGGAACGGAGGCCATCTGTCTGTGAGGCTCGTGCTGCTACCGCTTCTGTGGCGCTTCAAGGGCAGCCTCTAGCGCACTCATCTCGATCACGAACTTCTGGCGGATGGCGCGCGGAAAATCTTCAAAGCCGTTGGCGGGCAAAACGAACCCGCTCGGGCCACCTTTGACGTTATTCGTGTACCACTCTTCGAGGGTGGCTTTTTCCTTGCCATCGAGAATCGGCAGACCATTGATCGTCACGCCGGCCTCGATCAATTCATCTCGGATGACGTCTACGGGCTCGACCGGATTGCAGTTCTCGCTGCCATCACCCGACACATCGACGACAATACGAGACGCCTTCACCGGGATTTGCGTCACCAGCTTATCGGCGATGTTGCGCAACATTCCAGCAACGCACGTGAACTCACCACCTTCGCGCGGCAGCTTGCGGATTTTTGCGGCAACGGCGGCAGCGTCTTCCGGATTGCGAATGACGGTCCAAGGGATCGCCGTCTTCGGTTTATCCGCCCACACCACCATTGCAATGGCAATGCCGCCCTGCGGGCCGCTGAGAATGGCGTCGATGACGCTGGAGTCCTCAAGCGCGGCGGCAATACCGCCCATTTGAACCTGGTACCGGCGCTCGTCGACGGAGTTGGACACATCGACGGATACCACCAAGGCGGTGTCAACTTCAGCGGGTTGACCCGGCAGGTCTTGCGCATGGGTCTGCGGCGTGACCGCCATGGCCGCAGCAATGCACACGGCCGCCAGAACCGAGCGGCCTACCGATCCGGGACGAACGTGCATAGAAAGTAACCCCTGGGCTTCCCAACTAGCGATCACCTTACAGCGCGATCGAGGTTCGCCGCTAGTGACAAACCTTTCACTGTTTCGAGGCCCTTAACGCCGGTCAGAATGGCGCGGTCAAAATTGGCGCCCGCAACGTCGGCACCGGTCATATCGGCGCCCGTTAGGTCAGCGCCAGAGAAGTCGGCACGCACGAAACTGGTGCCGCGCAGGTCAGCGCCCCTGAAGTTGGCCATGACGAGGGAGGCTTCATATAAATCGGCATCGACCACACGGGCGCCGCTAAAATCGGCGCCTCGAAAAAAGTTGTGTGGAAAGGACGAGATATCCATGCGCGTGTCGTGAGGCCCCATTTGCGCATAGGTCAAATCTGCATTCCGGAAACTCGAGCCGTCAAAAATGCCGGTAAAGCGCATGCCACGCAACACTGCTCCGTCAAACTTCGGGGCTTCGCGGCGGTCGTACTGAAGCGATGAGAACACGGTCGGCCGCATGAACGAAACACCGGTCATGTCGGCTCCGGAAAAATCCGCCTGGGTAATCATGGATCTGTCGAGCAAGGCGCCAGACAGATTGGCGCCCTCGAGCTTGGCCCCCGACAAATCGACACCAAACAAGTTCGCATTGATCAAAGTGGCGGATTTGAAGTCGAGCCTGGACAGATCCATCGAGCTGAGATCGCGGCCAGACAGGTCTACGTCGCCTGGAGTAACCGATTTGAAGAGGAGTTGTATGACCTGACGGGCAGTGATGTCGCGCACTGCGTCTTGAGTCTGGGCCATGCCGGGCGAAGCCAGCCCCGCGAGAAGTGCCAGTGCCACCCCGCAGCGTTGCCAAACGGCGGAACGGCGGCGGAACGCGCTTGCCTGGCACCACTCCATGCGCATCTCTCCAACAGCAGAGGCCGTGACAGTCAAACCCAGGCTTACACCATGGGTCTCATACGCCGGTGAATTGCCGCTGGATCATGCCGGAATTGGCGCTTGTGCCAGCCCCACTCATCACCGGGCGCTCAGTCAGGGTCCTGAGTGCTCCTCGACCATCACTTCGACATCAATGGCGCGCGAGTTTGCAAAAACCAGCGTCACTGCAAAGCGGTCGTATGCTGCAAAAGACTTAGGCAACCCCTCAGCTACAATATGAGCGCCCTTGGCCGAGAGTTCCACGGTTTGCCCCGCTGGAATGTCGATCCAGCCACCGGCCGGTGACGCGGTCCCGGCTTGGGGTGCGCTGCCGACCGCTGGCACCACGCGCAGCCTCGCAGACGAGCCCTTAGCGGTTGCCGACAGCAATCGCTCGGCATGGTCAGACACATTCTTGAGCTTCAACGAAATGATTCCCGTGGTGGTGGCATTCGCCATCATCCACGGGTGCTTCACTTCAATGGTTCCATTCTTGTAGCCGTGGGCAAGCGCCAGCGGCTGTGCGCAGAACCCTAGGACCGCCGCAAAGGCGGCGGCCCAGCACGACATCGCTCTAATAAAGCCAAGCCTCAAAAGCTCAATCCAACTCCGGTCGTGAAGCGCACATCGGGTTCCGATTGAAGCCCGTTGAGGTTGTTGATGACCGGCACACCTACGGACACAAAACCAGACCACTTGTCCATCGAAAGCCTGACACCCGGGGCAATGTAGGCGACGTTGCCACCTGAGTTTTCATCACTGAGGCCAGCAATGTCCTGCTTGTCGTGCCATTCCCCATTGAATTCGAGCACAAGATCGACCGCCGGACCGGTTGCGGGCTCACTGTGGACCTCCACCGTCCCATCAGCATGTTTATGCGTGAAGGACTTTGCTGCCCCAAGGGCGCGGTACGACACGGCCGCATTGTAATGGAAGCGGTCACCAAGATCGGTCGACTGCACCCCATTGCCGACCACCGTATAAAGGACGTTGGCATCAAGCGACCAAGCCCCCAGCCTCTGCGTTACGGCAACGCCAAACTGGCCATCCCAAGATCCCGAACCTGCTTGAAACTCGGCTTCGAAGCGCTCTCCATTTACATCATCCTGATCGGTCCGGCCAGTGGGGGCTTTAACCCCGAACAAGAGCGCCGCCGAGTTGCCTGCTGCCTCGTTGTTCAAGACACGCCACTGGGCGAGCAGCGAAAGGTCGCCAATTCCATCGCTGTCGCCGCGCGCAATGGCTTCACCGGCATGATCTTCACCATGTGGGGCTTCTTTGGAGTGGGCGCCGTGGCCATGGCCGCCCTCTTCACCGTGCTCGCCCTCGCGAATATCCCGGCGCTTGACGTAGGGAAGCCGGACGGCGAGCGACAGGTCACCTGTCACGCCATAAGCGAACGCGACGGCCGGACTGGCAATGGACCCGATTGAGTGGGCGTGCTCGTCTGCCTCGGCCGCTTCAACGAGTTCCGCATCGTTCAAACCGCTCAAGCGCGTGTGTTCGTAGGTGATGGCAACGGCAAGGACGCCTTTCGGAAGCGTCGTTGCTGACATAGTGTTGATGGGTCCCGCTCCGCTGACGTTGCCCGTTCCGCCCGGATGGTGTGCCTACGCAGAGCTTCCGCCGGCGAAGATAGGGGCTACGAGGAGGGAGAGTGCAACAGGCCGCAGAGAGCGGCGCACTGAGTGGTTCATAACGATGACTTTCGGAAGAACGTGGACCTGAGACGGAGCCCCCGTTGGAGCCTGCAACAGCCACGACGGGGCGCACGAAGCGCTTTCATTTTGAATGAAGAGACGGGCTCAGGCGCGCGGCGGGCCGCGATTTGAGGGTTCCGCGAAGGCAAAGTGCGAGGTGCCACGAAACGCCTCCGGCTGGAAGGCAATCGCCTCGCCGTTAAGGACTGCAAAGACGTCAGTGCCAACGGAAACTGGAAGCGAGGCCAGAGATCCACCTGGGCCATGACTGCACATCACACATTGAGCATGCAGAGATCTATGGCCGCCAGGAGACGGCCCATCGGGGTTGGATGCCGGAAGGCCGCCCGACGTACACAGCACACCGGCCAGGGCCTCGCCCGGCGCACCGGAATGAGCCAATCCAATCGGCGCGCAACAGACCATAGCCAGAATGATGTTGCAGGCGACTGCAACACTCATAAGCCAGGCGAGATAGTCGCGGTATCGGCGCAGGATGCTCATCGTGCCTCCAACGATAGGGTATTGGAGGTCAGAGCGTCAAACAAGGTTAGCAGGCAGAAAAGTTACGTCCGCGTCAGAATTGCCATAGAGGCGTGTCTTTTCAGCACGGCGCGGCTCGTTACGTTTGCCGCAGCGCGGCTTGTTACGTTTGCCGCAGCGCGGCTTGTTACGTTTGCCGCAGCGCGGCTTGTTACGTTTGCCGCAGCGCGGCTGTGGCATCCACACCCTTAAAGACCCAAGGACTTGTCACCCGGTTCCAGGTCCTCTAACCCCTGATATTGGTCACTTTCAAAATAGGGCGCGAGGTACTGGCGCAGAGCCGGCCCGCACATCAACAGACATGAGCAAGACCACCCCCCTCGTCAGCATCGTCATGGGCAGCCAATCGGACTGGGCCACCATGAAGCACGCCAGTGCCATCCTCACCGGCCTCGGCGTTGCCCACGAGACGAAGATCGTTTCGGCTCACCGCACACCCGAGCGTTTGGTCGAGTTCGCTAAGTCGGCCATCGGGCGCGGCCTGAAGGTGGTGATCGCAGGCGCCGGCGGAGCGGCTCATCTGCCTGGTATGGTCGCCTCGATGACCTGTCTTCCGGTGCTCGGCGTTCCAGTCAAATCCAAGGCGCTCAAAGGCATCGACAGCCTCTATTCGATCGTGCAAATGCCCGGCGGCGTTCCGGTTGGAACACTGGCCATTGGCGAGCCCGGAGCCATCAACGCGGCCTTGCTCGCCGCTCAGATCCTCGCCTTGAACGATCCGGAACTGCTGGCAAAACTTCAAGCCTGCCGCGCCAGTCAGACTGCTGCCGTCGCCGAAACGCCGAAGGACGAATAAGCTGTGAGCGCACTTCCTCCCGGTTCGGTCATCGGCATCTTGGGCGGTGGGCAGCTTGGCCGCATGCTGGCGCTGGCCGCTGCCGGACTCGGCTTCAAAACGCACATCTTTGCACCCGAGGCCGATAGCCCCGCGTTCGATGTCGCCACCGCACGCACTGTTGCCGCTTACGAAGACACCGCAGCGCTCGAAGCCTTCGCAAAGAATATTGCAGTCGCGACGTATGAGTTCGAGAACATTCCTGTCGCAACGGTTGAGTTTCTAGCAGCCCGCATCCCTGTGCGCCCCGGCGCCAAGGCGCTTGCCTGCGCCCAAGACCGCATCAATGAAAAGACGCTCGCCCGCGACCTTGGCGCGGAGACCGCCCCCTTCGCCGCCGTCGCTAGCTACTCGGAATTGCTGAACAGCATTGACAGCATCGGCATTCCATCGGTTCTGAAAACGCGGCGCTTTGGCTACGACGGCAAAGGCCAGGCCAAAATCCTCAAGCCCGAAGACGCGGCGTCTGCCTGGGCGATGATGAAGGATCAGCCTTCGATCCTCGAAGGTTTTGTTGCCTTCCAATCGGAAGTCTCCGTCATCGCCGCGCGCGCGCTCGACGGCGCATTCCGCGCCTTTGACGTCACCGAAAACGAGCACCGCAATCACATTTTGCATCGCTCGGTGGCACCCGCTCGCCTATCGCTCACAGTCGCCGCCGATGCCGTCGGCATTGCCCAGCGGATCGCCGATTGCCTCGATTATGTGGGCGTCTTCGCCATCGAGTTCTTTGCGCTCGAACAGGCGGGCGACGTGGTGCTTTACGTCAATGAAATGGCACCTCGCGTGCACAATTCCGGTCATTGGACGCAGGATGGCGCCGATACCTCGCAGTTCGAACAGCATATTCGCGCCATCGCCGGTTGGCCGCTCGGATCAGCCGCGCTGAGGTCGGCCGGGGCTGAAATGATCAACCTCATCGGCGATGACGTGCTGCGCTGGCGCGAGATTGCAGCCGATCAAGGCGCGTGCCTCCACCACTACGGCAAGCGTGAAGCCCGCCCGGGGCGAAAAATGGGGCATGTGAACAAGGTGCTTCGCCCGCAATAAGCGGCGTTCGAAGCCTCGCCGAGCCGCTTTGAAACTAGGAATTTCCCGGATACCGTGCGCCAATGAAGGTGCGCGAGGTGCTGCAAATTCTGCACGAGGATGGTTGGGCCGTGGTTGCAACGCGCGGCAGCCACCGGCAATTGAAGCACGCTGTCAAACCGGGGCGTGTTACAGTTGCAGGCAAACCGGGCGACGATATTGCGCCCGGAACACTGAACAGCATTCTCACTGAAGCCGGTCTCAAGTGATGAGGCAACCCATGCGCTATGCCATCGTGATTGAAAAGGCCGGAAGTAACTATTCCGCCTACGTGCCGGATTTGCCCGGCTGTGTCGCCACGGGAGCCACCACAGTTGAAGTGGAAGCCCTACTGCGCGAGGCCGTCACGTTCCATATCGAGGGGCTCCGCGAGGATGGGCTCAGCATCCCGGAGCCATCGAGCCGGGTCGACTATTTAGACATCCGGCTTGCGGGTGAATAGGCTAGGGCGGATATCACCCTTGACCAACCGGCCATCTCGCCAGCGTGAAGCCCGCCCCGGGCGCAAAATGGGGCATGTGAACAGGGTGCTGCGGCCGATTGTGCAGTGAGTTATTACCCAACCTGTCCAATCACCGACCCGATGGACAACTTAATCAAGGTTTGCTAGACACCCGTCAAATCTTCACGTCCCAAGGCATCCGTGGGTTCCGCCCGCGTGCTTAGGGCGTTGTTTTTCTGTTAATCATTCCCTCTCGAAGGACACTCCGCTTGCAGGTACTCGTTCGCGACAACAACGTTGATCAAGCGCTGAAAGCGCTCAAGAAAAAGCTCCAGCGCGAGGGCGTTTTCCGTGAAATGAAGTTGCGCAACCACTTCGAAAAGCCGTCTGAAAAGCGTGCTCGCGAAAAGGCTGAAGCCGTTCGCCGCGCCCGCAAGCTGGCTCGCAAGAAGCTGCAGCGCGAAGGCCTTCTCCCCAATAAACCGGTTGTCGCACGCGGCGGCCCAGGCGGTAAGGGTGGTCCTGGCGGCGGCCGTGGCGGTGCCGGTGGTGCAGGCGGCGGCCGTTCGAGCGGCGGTGCTGGTGGCTCGACGGGTGGCGGTTTTGGCGGTGGCGGCGGTTTCGGCGCCCGCTGAACTGGACTGAGTCCGGCTTAATTCGATTGATTTCACGAAGCCCCGTCTGGCGGATGCCGGCGGGGCTTATTGCTGTCTACGGTCTCATGCCTTCAGCGGGAAGAATTTGCGGTAGAGCGAGATCGAGGCCGGTAGGATGACAAGCTGCGCAATCAGTGACGCGAATAAACACACCGCCGTCAATTGTCCGAACAGGCGCAAAGACGGCAGCGTCGATAGCATCGTCACCCCCAGGCCAAGAGCCAGCACGATGGTGGTCAACACCACAGCCGGGCCGATGTGATGGGCTGTATATTTCAACGCTTCGAGCGCTTTGCCCTCGCCCGGCCCGATGCGTTCCTCTTCTAGACGGAAGCGATTGAGGAAGTGCACGGTCGAGTCGATCGCCAGCGAGAACGCGACGGTTATGGCGATGATCGAGGCGAACTGCAGCCCCTGTCCGAACGTCCACAACAGAGCGCCGGTCGCAAAGATCGGGAACAGCGACGGCAAGATACTCGAAACACCTGCCAAGAATGACCGCAGCACAATGCCAAGGAAGATGAAGACCAGGAAAATATCGCCGATCAATCCGCGATTGAGATCGCCGATCAGCTTGGCCGAGTTGCGCGCAGCAATGGCGGGCAACCCAGTCACTGCGATATCGAAGGCCGGATTTTCCTTGCGCAAAGGTTCGAGCGCCTTGTCGATTTTCTCAACCACCGGCAGGATCTCACTGGCATCGATGTCGGGCAGCCGTGCCGTCACCAGCACCGCGTTTTCTTCGGCCGAGATGAAGCGGCGCACGAGGTGCCCTGGCAGCAACCCGACGAATTTCTGAACTGTCTCTATGCTCGGGTCGCCCGCTTCTGCTAGCCAGCGCCGCAGGCTGTCGAGCGACCACACGTTGCCAAGGCCCGCTTCCTTTTCGAGAACCTCGTGCGCGCGCGCAATGACTGACAGCGTGCCAACGTCATAGAGCGAGATCCCCTCGCCAGGAGCCGCGTCTTTGCCGCCCTTCCACTGGATCATCACGTGCACCGGGTTGGCGCCCGTCAGCTTTTTATCGAGCCGGCTTGTGGCGGCCAAAGCCTGTTCTTTGTCGGGCACCTGATCGGCGAGCCGGTACATGGGAACGAGCTGATTGTAGGTCCAGCCGGTCGCGGCAACAGCGATGATTCCCAGCAACACGAAAAGCGCCGGTGCTCGCGCTGCCACACCCATCACGCGGTCTGTCACGGCCTGCAGCAAGCCAACGCCGCCGGTTTCATTGAGCGCCGTGGCCGGGGCTGGGTGCTCTTCCTTGCGAATGAGCAAAGCTGCCAGTGTCGGCACGACGACGGCAACCGCCACGTAGGAGATCGTCACCGCGATGAGAGCGGCCATGCCGAATGTGCGGATAAGGCCGGAATCTGCGAAGGCGAACGAGGCAATCGACAAGGCCTGGATCATGGCCGTGAGCAGGCACGCGGGCGCAACGTCGAGCACGGCGTTGCGGGCCGCCTCGATGCGCGGCACGCCTCGCATGATGTCGCGGCGCACAGCAAACACAAGATGCATCGAGTCTGAAAAGCCCGACACCAGGATCAGCGGAGTGATGACGTTGATGAAGAGATTGAGCCGGAAGTCGAGCGCCCCGAGAACGCCGAGCGTCCACAGGATGGCGATCGTCGGTCCAAGTACCGTGATAATAGTGAGCGACAAGCGCCGGAAAAACAAATAGGCGACAATCATACCAGCGATGGCGCCAAGGCCGTTGTAGACTAGCCGGTCGCGCTCGACGGCGTTGCGAATTTCGAGCTGCATGACCGGCGCACCGGTCAGCTTGGCGGTAAGGCCGGAGCCCTTCAGTTCCCGGTCGAGCGTCGACTGGATTTCGCCGATGACGACCTTCGGAGTCTTGTCCGTCACCACCTCGCGGTCGAGCGCAATCACGACCATGGCGAGTTCGCCATCGTCCGATAGGAACTTGCCCTTGACGATGTCGTTTGATTTCAGCCGCCCAATAATGGCGTCGTACTCAGGTCCGGCTTCGGGCAATTCATCGGGCAAGAGAGCCGGCGCGAACCCCGAGGCATCGGGCTTGTCGCGGGCCGACAGCATCGAAACAACCCCGCCCGCGCCATCCACGAGTTGAGTTTCAACAACCGCGCGGCTGAAGGCTTCGAGTTGCGGTTTCTTGAGAAGGTCCTTGCCTTCGACAACCACCAGTACGTCATATTCGCTCGATGGGAATCTGCGGTCGATCTCTTCGTACTGGCGGAATTCCTTGGTGTCGGTGCGGAACAGTTCCGACAGGCTATCGTCGACCTTGAGACGCGACACACCCAGAATGGCAAGGGATGTAAGAATGAGAATTAAAGTTGCAGAGACATAGGGCGCTTTGAGCGCGATGAGGCCGATCTTGTCGAGACCGAACGAGAACAAGAAGGAGCGCCGTGCTGGACCGGTGCTGGCCATAGATGCGGTGGTCCCTCTGTCTCCTACGTCGCGGGCCGGCGCGTACCCGCCACCGCAAATCGTACTGCCTAGCTTGAACGACTTCTGCTCCGGCAGCATCAACCGTGAGGATTGAGGCCATTCCGGGGAAGCGGTCGAATCGAACCGGCTCTCTTGTCGCATTTGCCCATGACCGGACGCAAGGCCCGAGCGCGCTCCTGCTTGTACCATCCGGGCCTTTGCCCTAAGGGAGCCTGACAGCAGGCCATGGAACGAGACCAATTGCTTTGCTGCGCTTGCCGCATCCGATGGAACCCTGCCCTCTATGGCCGATCTGACGCTTGATACCCAGGGCCTGACGTGCCCGTTGCCCATCCTCAAAGCGAAAAAGGCCATGGGCAGTCTGCCGCCTGGGTCAACGCTCGAAATTCTGGCGACCGATCCCGGTGCCAACGACGATTTCGAAGCCTTTTGCAGAATGACGGGGCACACGCTCCTGGAAAAAAGCGACACGGCAGGCGTCTTCCGCTTTCTAATTCAGCACACTGCCGCAGTTTAATGCGTTTGCGCGGAGGCGGCCGATCGGGCTGTGATATATCTCTCGCTTGCGCGCGAGAGCGCCCCAGACACGACACATTTGTTCAACACAGATGCGCAAGGTTGGCGTAGGCTTGAACGCAGGTTCACGTTGCGCGCAACTGCTCCTTGCAATCCGTCCTAATGCGCGAGGCCGCTCGAGTGCTCACCGTTGACACAGACACCCAATTGCGCGGCCGCTTAGTTGCTGCCGGCAAGATCGTCGTCAACGTCTGGTTCGAAGGCGAACTGGTGGCCTCGACAATCGTTATTGGCCCAGGCGGCTATCTGACCGGCTCGGCGGCGGCACGAGAGATCATTGTCGAAGGGCAAGTGACCGGCCCCATCCATGCGAGTTCCGTTATTCTCAAAGGCGGGTGCATTGTCGAAGGTGACATCCACCATGCCACGATCACCATCGAGCCTGGCGCGACGATGACCGGCCGCGCGGCCCGGTTCGCGGTCATTCAATTGCCGGCAGAGTTGCTTCAACTCGAGGCGCAAGCCGCCGACGACCGGTCAGCGATTGAGAAAGCCGAGCAGCGCTCCTTCGTGCCAGACCCCGGCCCGTCTTATCCGCCGCCTCGGGCCGCCTCGGGCCTCGGCGCGTTGAAAGACGCGCCGCCAGCGGGGTCCTTGCCCGGCATGTCGGGTGTCACCTGGCCATCTGCACCCAAGCCAACGCAAAGCCCCCTTTCGGCGGACGTTGTTCCACTCCATCGCAACACCTGAATTGAGCGTCAGTCGAACATGCCCTGCTCCGGTCTCGTGCCGCGAGCACGGCTGCGACCCCGGTTGACTTACCCGCACCGGCCTCGCATAAGGGGCGCCCACGCGGCAGGCAACGCCGGGTCCGGGCGGTTAGCTCAGCGGTAGAGCACACCCTTCACACGGGTGGGGTCGCAGGTTCAATCCCTGCACCGCCCACCAGAGGCTCTCAATTAAACAAGCCATTTCGTTAACGGCTGCAGTGCAACGGAGCGCACGTTCCCCGTTCCATAAACAGTGAACTAACCAATTGCTCGCTTTAACACCTGCATTCACTTGCAGAGCGCGTAGTCTCAAGGTCATATTTTGCTCTGCTCTGGGCACCGCGCGCAGAGGCATTCGACCTTCGAGGCGTTAATGATCGCAAAAACATGCACTGCTTGCCGTCCCGTCGTCTTAGGGCTGCTTTGGATGCTGGCCGCCTTCTCTGGCCTCGCCGGCGCTTCACACAATGCTTTCGCGCAGACCGATTTCGATATCTCCAGTGTGCCGCGCCCGGATGGCGCCGAGATCATCGCGGATCGATCGTCCTCCAGTTCGATCACGTTCGTCTACCCAGCTTCAAAAGCCGGCGCGGCCGTCGCAACGGAGAAGGCACTGAACAGCCAAGGTTGGCGGCGCTACCAAACTCCGGATCAGCCGCTATCGGTACGCTTCAAAAAGGGATCAGACGGTATCTATGTCTCGTTCAACAAGTCGGACGGCAAAGCAGACCGGTCGCGGATTGACTACAGCTATAACAATTCCATCCCGGCCAACGTCCCGTTTCCTGACGATGCAACCGGCATCATTTATGATGAGAACCGGCCCTTTCTTCGCTGCGTGACTGGCTTGGGCATCGAACCTGCACTCGACTTCTTCACGAAGGGTCTTGCAGAAGAGGGCTGGTCGCCGCTCGACCCCGCGACCATTGCAGTGCGTTGGCCCAACGCGAAACTCGACGATGCAACCGGTACAGGCAAGCGCGTCTATTTCAATCGTGAGGGCCGGGAACGGCAGTGGCCGCCTGCTCGATTGACACTCGACAGCGATGCCGAAGGCAAGACCGTTGTCGATTTGCGCACAGCGCCCTTCGCGTTGCCCCAGGACCTGCCATTTTATCAGGAGTTTGCGGGACTACCGGCATCAGACCATTACAAGCGCTCTGGTGGCGAGGGCAGCGAAGACTCGGAGCGGCGCGAAGCCACGGCCCTCGTCATCGCCGAGATCCCGGTCGTTCTGGCGTTCTACCGGCGCGAATTGACCAATCGCGGATATCAAGAGCAAGCCGAAGGGGCGATTATCAACGACAGTGCGGTGAAGGTGACGTTCTCAAAACCGGACGATGTAGCGGTGCTCGAGCTCAGCCAGCTCCATGACCTCACCGACGTTCGCCTCGTGGCGCAAATCTCAAAGGGTGCCGTTGCCGCACGCCGCCGCGCCAAACAGGAGGCCGACGCCAAGTGGATGCAAGACGCACTCCGCAGTACGCAAGACCTTATGGCTGCATCGGAAGCAAAACGCCTTGCAGCAGCAGCTGCCGTTGCAAACGCGCCGGTTGAGACGCTGCGGCCGCTCGCCAATTCGAATACGCCCATCCCCTTGCCGGAGAACGCAACGGCCGTGGCGTTCAACGGCGACGATGGCAAGCTCGAATTCACCTCGCCTTCGACGCCGAAATCGGTTGCAGGTTTCTATCGCAGCGAATTGAAAGCGCTTGGCTGGAAGGAAGTGCGCTCACCAATTAACAAACCGGCGATGGTGCGGTTGGATTTCTCCAAGGGCGCGCAAAAGATCGGCATGACCGTCATGCTGTTCGGCGGCGACGCAAGGCTGTCGGCCGATGGCACAGGCTTGCAAGTGCCCGCAGATCCGAACAAAGAGTCCGAGCAACTCGAAGCGGAAGAGGTGTCAAGTTTTCCAGTGCCAAAAAAGCGCACGATGAGCGCGCCGGGAGCCTGGAACGTGAAGGGCAGCAAGGCCGCATTCCGGCGCGACTACGCGGCGCAAGTGCCCTCAGACATTGGCTCGGTGCTGGCCTTTTACCGGCGCGAGCTGGCAAAGCGCGATTGGAAGGAACAGACGGAAGGCGCAGTGATCAAACCCGAGACCGTCGCACTCGCATTCTCATCGCCCGACGGACCAGCCTCGCTGAAATTGGGGCGTGCCGGCAAGGAAACGACGGTCAACCTGGTTGTCAAAATTCCGGCAGAGGCTGTGAAGGCCGGAGTGTTGCCGCAGGCCGGAAAGGCGAAGGTGATCCTTGGCAATATCGGCGATGAAGACGCTTCGCTGACGATCGACCAGAAGACGTTCAAGGTTGCCCCCGGAATTGGCAGTTCGGCAACGCCGGATGGGCCAATGCTCGATCTCAAGCCCGGCAAATACAAATACGTACTGAAGCTCACGGGAAAGCCCAGGCAGACGGGCGAGGTCGTCGTGGGGGCCGATGACGCGTGGGGCTTGATGATCGGGCCTGGCGGTGTTCTGGCACTTCAGATGTATTGAGGCGCAAAGCACACGATTGCGCCACACCAATGGGCTGCGCTGCGGGAATTTCTCCAGGGATGAGAAGTTCTGACTGAGCCAGCGTTCGCAGCGTTGGCTCGCCGGAGAATTCTCCTGTGGTATGCCTTCGGAGACGGACCCGGGCACTGTCTTATGCGTCGCATTTCAGTTAGAATGCCGCAGGCTTGCGCTATTTGGGATAGCGCAATGACATGTCCCACGTGATGCTTCAAACAATCGCGCAATCCTTTGCGAGACGCATCATGGCAAGGTTCAGATGACCCTGTCATATGTTGATCGCAAAGAATTGGCGCCATCATATTGGCTTATCATATTGATCAGTGAAGCAAACTTTACCTGATGACAAACTTTGGGTAAGCCTTGCTCCTGAACACACACCACAGCGGCTCGCACACGCGAAGGAAAGAGACGATGAACGAAATCAGCAAATGTCCGATGCAAGGGGTACGTGCCCACGTGACGTTCGGGGGGAGTTCAAACCGCGACTGGTGGCCAAACCAGCTCAACCTCAAAATTCTCCATCAGCATTCGGCTCTCTCGAACCCCATGGGGCCGGCATTCGACTATGGCAAGGAAGTCGAGAAGCTCGATGTCGAGGCCCTCAAAAAGGACCTCAAAGCGCTGATGACGAACTCGCAGGAGTGGTGGCCTGCGGACTACGGCCATTATGGCCCGCTGTTCGTGCGCATGGCCTGGCACAGCGCGGGCACCTACCGCACCGGCGATGGCCGCGGGGGTGCGGGCTCGGGCTCGCAGCGCTTTGCGCCACTCAACAGCTGGCCGGATAACGTCAACCTCGACAAGGCGCGGCGGTTGATCTGGCCGATCAAGCAGAAGTACGGCAACAAGCTTTCGTGGGCCGATCTTATCATCTTCTCCGCCGACGTCGGCATGGAGACGATGGGCTTCAAGACGTTCGGGTTTGGCTTTGGACGCCCGGACATCTGGGAACCGGAAGAAGACATCTACTGGGGCGCCGAAGACACCTGGCTGGGCGATAGCCGCTACAGCGGTGATCGCGAACTTGAAAATCCTCTTGCCGCCGTGCAGATGGGTCTCATCTACGTCAATCCGGAAGGCCCCAACGGCAAGCCAGATCCGATAGCATCGGGCCGCGATATTCGCGAGACGTTTGCCCGCATGGCGATGAACGATGAAGAGACCGTCGCACTCGCGGCGGGTGGACATACCTTCGGCAAGTGTCATGGCGCAGGCGATGCCGCTTTGGTTGGCCCGGCCCCCGAGGGCGCGCCCCTCGAAGAACAGGGGCTCGGCTGGCGGAACCGCCACGGCAGCGGCAAGGGCGGAGACCAAATCGGCAGTGGCCTTGAAGGCTCATGGACGCCGAACCCCACGAAGTGGGACAATGGCTACTTCGACATGCTGTTTGGCTACGAGTGGGAACTGATCAAGAGCCCAGCCGGGGCTTGGCAGTGGGCACCCATAAATGTTGCCGAGAAAGACCTTGCTCCCGCCGCGCACGACGCCACAAAGCGGGTGCCAACTCTCATGACCACTGCTGACATGGCCATGCGGATGGACCCGATCTATGCGCCGATCGCAAAGCGCTTCCACGAGAACCCCGATCAGTTCCACGACGCCTTCGCACGCGCGTGGTTCAAGTTGACCCACCGCGATATGGGACCGCGCTCGCGCTATCGCGGCCCGTTGGTTCCGGCGGAAGATCTGATCTGGCAGGACCCCGTTCCTGCCGCCAATCACGCGCTGATCGATGCCAAAGACATTGCTACTCTGAAGGGCCAGATCCTCGCATCGGGCCTCACCATCGCTCAGTTGGTGTCGACCGCGTGGGCATCGGCTTCCACGTTCCGCGGCTCTGACAAGCGCGGCGGGGCAAACGGCGCGCGCGTGCGTCTTGCACCGCAGAAGGATTGGGAGGTCAACCAGCCTGCCCAGTTGGCGGCTGTTTTAAGCGTCCTCGAAGGAATCCAGACGGCATTCAACGCAGCGCAGACCGGCGGCAAGAAGGTTTCTCTCGCCGACCTCATCGTTCTGGGCGGCACGGCTGCTGTTGAACAGGCTGCCAAGAAGGCCGGGCACGACATCTCCGTCGGCTTTACGCCCGGCCGCACCGACGCAACACAAGAGCAAACTGATGTCGAGAGCTTCTCTGTGTTGGAGCCGATCGCCGATGGGTTCCGCAACTACTTGAAGAGCAAGTACTCGGTTTCGGCCGAAGAATTGCTGGTCGACAAGGCCCAGTTGATGACGCTCACGGCGCCAGAAATGACGGTGCTTGTTGGCGGCCTGCGCGTATTGGGTGCCAACGCCGGAACGTCTGAGGCGGGCGTCTTTACGAAGCGGCCCGAGACGCTGACAAACGACTTCTTCGTTCACTTGCTCGACATGGGCACGGAATGGAAACCGGCATCGCCAGCGTCAGATACGTTCGAGGGACGTGATCGCAAAGCCGGCGAAGTGAAGTGGACCGGCAGCCGAGTCGATCTCGTATTCGGTTCGAACTCGCAGCTGCGCGCACTGTCTGAAGTTTACGCTTGCAGCGACTCGCAGGCGAAGTTCGTGCACGAGTTTGCAGCGGCTTGGACCAAGGTGATGAACCTCGATCGCTTCGATCTCGCCTGAGCGCTTCTGTCTGTTCGCTGACGTTTGCGAAAAGACCGCGTGACGACGATGCAAAGCAACTAGAAGGGCGGCGTTTGACATTCAAATGCCGCCTTTTTTTATTCTGCATCATTGGTGTGTTTTACGCCGCGTCAGGCGCGGCACGCTATTGCAGCCCCCGATCCCACCTTAACAGAGCGGCTTGATTTTCATGACGCCTACGCTCCCCGATGTGCCAGCCGTCGAACTCAAGATCATCGAAATGACCAATGCATTTCGAGCAGATGGCAAGCTCGGCAGCGTTAAGGCCAATGCCGCGCTCACTGCGGTCGCGCGCGCCTATGCGGCTTACATTGCCAAGAACGGCAAACTTTCGCACACCGCTGACGGCCGCGAGGCGGGAGACCGCATCGCTTCGGGCGGCTATGCGTGGTGCGAGGTCGGAGAAAATCTGGCGTCGTTTCTCGACAGCCGTGGCTTCACCAGCGTCGATCTGGCTAAAAGCTCTGTTGAAGGCTGGATCAATTCGCCCGGACACCGCAAGAATATGATGGCGCAGTTCGTGACCGAAATCGGCGTCGGGGTGGCCCGCGCACCGGGCGACAAGCCGAAATACATTGCCGTGCAATTGTTCGCGCGCCCCAAAGCGTTAGAATACAAATTTCAAATCTCGAACGCGTCGAACCTGCCTGTAACCTACACGTTCGGCGGCGACACCGAGACCATCGAGCCCAGTTACGCCGCAACCCACACGGCTTGCGTGCCCGGCTCCCTCACCTTCGACAGCGCTGGCAAAGGCACATCCGCCAAGACCATCGGCGGGCGCTATGAGGCCACTGATGGCGTGGTTTACGTTATAAAGCCCGACAAGGTTCTAGGCGTTAAAGTCGAGACCGAAAAATTCCAGAAGGTGAAGTGAGCCGCAGCGCTGCTTACTTATCAAGATGCGCCGTGATCTGCCCGCGAGCGTGCGGAAGAGTTTCGCCACGCGGCGCCAAGACACGCGACTCGAGGAAAAAGCCGGTCAGATCAAACCCCGCACGCACGTCTTGAATGGTGGGCTGGCGGTCGCCGGATTTGGTCAAAAAACCCGGCAAGGCCAGCATCCGGTCGCGATAAGGCTCTCCTGCCGACGCAGACACCGCGCGGCCAGATTTTGGCGACACATAAATCAAGCGGTCATTGGCGCCGGTTGACGCGCACGCCGAGAGATCGAGGCCAAAGCCCAAGTCTTCGAGCAGCGCGAGTTCCCAGCGCACCATCAACGCGGGCCAAACGCTGACGTCGTCGATAAAGCTCAAGACGAACAGCGTGATCTCAAACAACGCCGGATGGGGATCGCGTTCGGGCAGCAGCCGCGACAGCGTGCACAGCGACGTCAGGCCTGCAAGCGCTGCCGCATCGTCCATGCTGGTTGCAGCATAGCCTTTGCGAAGTTCGACCGTGGCATGGCCGAGATGTTCGGACAGCCGCGCCTTCCAACTGGCATCGACGTGATTGCCAATCTGCAGAACGGGCCGCAACTTACGCGACCGCCCGCCATGGATCAGAGACAGGTGGCGGCCATGCGAACGCGTGAACAGTTCGACAACGGCGGCCGTCTCGCCGTGCGGGCGAACCGAGAGCACGATGGCTTCATCCGACCATTCCATCAGCGGACACGCGCGCTAGATGCCAACGTCGCGCCCCTTGGCGGCGGGGGCTGCGGGGATGGGCTCGGATTGCGCCGGATTTTGCGTGATGGTGCAGGCGTGCCCAACAGCGATGCATTCGAATTTAGGACTCGCATCAGAACCGGGAACCGGCTGGCAAATGAGCCGGCGTTCCGCCGCCAGCCGCCATGTGGGGGCCTGGATGCCAGCGCCCTGCGCCTTCACCATCCAGTCGGCAATCGCTTTCTTCTTGGCCTCTTGCAGCTTCCCATCGGTGATTGTCGTGCTGGTGAGGCGTGCCGTGCACGTGCGCACGGCGGCACCTGCCGAAGCCGGCAAAAGAACCAGCATCGCCGCAAACACGGGGATCGATCTACTTAGCGGGCTCATCGCGCAACTCCGGCTTGCAAGTTTCAAGCGGCCCTCAATCCTTGGGAAACGCTAGCCCCATCTGACGGTACCGCTCGGGGTCGGAGCCCCAGTTTTCACGCACCTTCACAAACAGGAACAAGTGCACCGGCCGCTCCAGCAGCTTTGCCATTTCCGCGCGCGAATCCGATGACAGCTTCTTGATCGTCTCGCCGCCTTTGCCCAGGACGATGCTCTTTTGGCTGTCGCGCTCGACGTAGATGGTCTGCTCAATACGGACAGACCCATTCTTGAAGTCTTTCCAATCGGTCGTCTCGACCGTTGTCGAATAGGGCAGTTCTTCGTGCAGCCAGTGATAGATTTTCTCGCGCGTGATTTCAGAAGCGAGTTGGCGCAATGGCGCATCGGAAATGTCATCTTCCGGATAATGCCACGGGCCCTCCGGCATCACGCTGGCCAGATGCTTTTTGAGATCGGCAACGCCGTCGCCATCGAGTGCGGAAATCATGAAAACTTCGTCGAATTTGACCCGCGCCGTGATCTCTTGCGCGAGCAACAGCAACCGCGCCTTGTCTTCAACCCAGTCGATCTTGTTGAGCACGAGGAAGCGCTTGCCCTTCGCGTCCTTCAGCTGATCGAGAATGCGGTTGACGTCGTCGCTCAGGCCCTTGGCGGCATCGATCAGCAATGCCACCACATCGGCATCCTGAGTGCCGCCCCATGCAGCCTCGACCATGGCTTTGTCGAGCCGCCGTTTGGGAGCGAAAATGCCCGGCGTATCGATGAACACAAGCTGGCTCTTGCCATCGACGGCGATACCGCGAACGGGAACCCGCGTCGTTTGAACTTTGTGCGAGACGATCGTGACCTTAGACCCGACGAGCGCATTGACCAACGTCGACTTGCCCGCGTTCGGCGCCCCGATGACAGCGATGAAGCCGCAGCGGCGGCCCTCTTCTTGACCGGCAGAGGCAGGTAACGATGGCTGTGCCGGGCCCGGTATTTTTTTAGCGGTCATGAGTTGTGTGTTCCAGGTGATGTCACCCCCTCGCGATTGAGCATTGCATTGGCGGCGGCTTGTTCGGCTGCGCGCTTCGAGGCCCCTTCTCCCTGGGCCGGCGCGCATCCGGGGATGCGCACTTCGGTTGTAAACTGTGGCGCGTGGTCAGGGCCGGTGCGCGCAATCTCGACGTAGTTTGGCAGTGACAGCCCTTTGCCCTGCGCCCATTCCTGCAGCGCCGACTTCGGATCTGCGGTTGCTGGCCGCGTATGCTGCTCCGTCAGCGGCTCCCACAGACGGCGCACGACGGTGCGGGCCTTCTCGAAACCGGAATCCAGGAACACCGCGCCGAGGATCGCTTCGAGAGCATCTGCCAAAATTGTCTCTTTGTCACGCCCGCCGCTCGAGGACTCGCTGTCGGACAGGATCAAAAATGGCCCAAGGCCCAGTTCCCGGCCAATTGCCGCGCACGTTTCACCGCGCACCAGACGGTTGTAGCGGCGCGCCAGTTCGCCCTCGTTGGCCTTGGGAAACGTCTCTTGCAGCAATTCCGCAATGGCAAGGCCGAGCACCCGGTCGCCGACAAACTCGAGCCGTTCGTTGTCGCCCGACGCCTTGGCGCTTCCCTTGAAGCTCGAGTGCGTCAGTGCGCGCTGCAAAAGGTCCTGAGCCTTGAACTTGTAGCCAAGGCGCGTCTCGAGATCTTTGTATTTGCGGGCCCTGAACAAGGGGGCCTCCCTTACTTCACGACGTTGAAAATGCGGCTCCAGCGGATATCGAACGGCCAGCTCCATGGCGAAAGCCAGCCACAGCGGCCCGGTTCATCCGAGGCACACGAATAGAAGATGACGTCGGCGCGGCCGACGAGGTTTTCATAGGGCACAAAGCCGACGCCGCCGCCATCGTCCTTGGAACCGAAGCGGCTGTCGATGGAGTTGTCGCGGTTGTCGCCCATCATGAAGTAGTGACCTTCGGGCACGGTGAATGGGCCTACGTCATCCGCCGCTCCATTCGGATTTAGGTCAAGCGTGTGGTGCTTGACACCATTGGGCAGCGTTTCTTCAAAGCGCTTATAAGTTTCCTGGCGGCAGCGGCCCGAATAGTTATCGCATTCTAAGTTGGTGAAGGTGCCGGCTGGCACCTTGGGCACAGCCTTGCCGTTGATGCTCAACACGCCACCCGTCATCTGAACGGTTTCGCCCGGCAATCCGACAAGCCGCTTGATGTAGTCCTTCGAGGTGTCGCTCGGCAGCTTGAAGACGATCACGTCTCCGCGCTTGGGTTCGGCCCCCAGAACACGGCCAGACGACATGAAATCTGGCAGGATGCGGTAGGTTCCGCACGAGTCCGTCAGCGGAATGCACAGGTCGACATAGCGCGGAAACGAATAGCGGCTGAGGCCGTAGCTCATCTTGGAGACGAAGATGAAATCGCCGATCAGCAGCGTTTCCTTCATCGATCCCGACGGGATGTTGAAGGGCTGATAGAGAAACACGCGCACGACGAGCGCGATGGCCAAAGCTTGCACGACGATTTTGATGGTCTCGCCAATGCCTTCGCCACCTTCGGACTTGCGGCTCATGCAGTGTCTCCCTGGCCCGGCGGGCCTGCCTGAAAGCTATTCTTCTTGCGGCAGGCTATAGCCATTTCCCACCCCCCGCGCAAATTGCCGAATGGAAGCAGAGCACGGAGCGGCAACCTTAACCGTACTTACCCGCGCGGATCGTGTTTTTGCGGCAACGCGGAAATAATCACCACGGCTTCTGCCAGCGGAAAATCGTCTGTCAAAGTGAGGTCGATGCGGGCCTCATACCCTTCGGGCACCATACTCTTGAGGTGCTCGGCCGCACCGCCTGTCAGCTTTAGCGTGGGGCGGCCGGACGGCAGATTGACGACGCCCATATCGCGCCAGAACACGCCCTGCCGCAGGCCCGTACCAAGAGCTTTGGAACAGGCTTCTTTGGCGGCAAAGCGCTTGGCGTAGGTGGCGGCGCGGCCAGCCTTGGCTTCTGCCCGGCGGCGCTCGGTTTCGGTAAAGATGCGCTCGATGAAGCGGTCGCCAAACCGTTCGAGCGTTGCCTCGATCCGCCGGATATCGATGAGATCGTTGCCAATACCCAGTATCATGACAGTTTGCCAACGGCGGTCTGTGCTGCCGCCCGCCCCTCGTCCATGGCGCAGCGCATGGTGGCAATGGCCTCCTGAAGACCGGTGAAAATTGCCTCTCCGATCAAAAAGTGGCCGATGTTCAGCTCAACGATTTGCGGCAATGCGGAAATGATGCGTGCTGTTTCGAAATCGAGACCGTGTCCGGCGTGGCACTCGATCCCGCATTCGGTTGTAAAGGCGGCGGCCCGGCGGATGCGCTCGAATTCTGCGGCCGCCTTGGAGTGGTCCTGCGCGCTCACGGCTTCACACCAGGCGCCGGTGTGCAATTCGACAATGGGTGCGCCAAGAGACTTCGCCGCCTTGATGGCCTCGATCGAGGGTTCGATGAACAGGGACACCCGGATGCCCGCGCGACCAAGCTCGGATACGAACGGCAACAACGCATCATGACCATCGACGACATTGAGGCCGCCTTCGGTCGTCCGCTCGGTGCGCTTTTCCGGCACGAGGCACGAGGCGTGCGGCTTGATCTTCAACGCGATGTCGAGCATTTGATCGGTCGCCGCCATTTCGAAATTCAGCGGCCGGTTGATGGCCGCCTTGAGCCGCGCCATATCTTCGTCGCGAATATGCCGCCGGTCTTCGCGCAGATGGGCCGTAATGCCATCGGCACCGGCCTCGATCGCCAGCAACGCGGCGCGCACCGGATCGGGCACTGCGCCGCCGCGGGCGTTACGCACCGTCGCAACGTGGTCGATGTTGACGCCGAGGCGCAAATGAGGCGCGCTGCTGGAGATGGCAGTCGGGGCGGAGGCGCGCGGCTTTACGGACATGAGGACACACACAAAATTAGGGGAAATGAAACCGGGCTAACGCTAGCGCGGCTATTCGAACACGCGCTCCACTTTGCTCACCACGGCCGTTGATTTAAGCCCCGCGATGATGTGGTTCAAGTGGGCGAGGTCGAACACCTCGACCCCGATGCGCAACTCGGTGAAATCGGACGCGCGGCGCATCATCTTCAGATTGTCGATGTTGCCGCTGGCTTGGCCGATCACGTCTGCGATTTGCGCCAGCGTGCCCGGCATATTGGGCGCTGTCACGCGGATCATCGCCGGGAACCGTTCGAGCTTGGCTGGATCGACATCCCAGGTGACATCGATCCATCGCTCCTGCTCGAATTCCTTCAGCTGAGGCGAATGGATCTGGAAAATGCGGATGCCTTCGCCCGGCATCAGCACGCCGACGATGCGGTCTCCAGGAACAGCGCCGCCGTCAGGAAAACTCACTGGCATGTCGTTCTTGCTGCCCTTGAGCGCAATGCCGGCGGCGGCTGGGAAAACGTCCCCCGCCTCGGCCGCGCCAGCGCCGGAAGCCGGTGATGCGACCGCATCGAACCCTATGCCGCTGCCGACCCGGAACTTGAGGCCCGCTACGCGGACAAGATTAAACCATCCGCTCTGGCCTTTGCCGCGGTCGGGCCGTGCCAAGGGCTTGTAGGACAGGGCCGCAGCTGGCGCCATCAAGCGCACCGCGTCTTCGATTGCAATTTCGCTTCGCGCGATCGCAGCCAGCGCATCGTCAACCGACTTGTGACGGAGTTCCGGCAACACCTTTTTGAACTGCTCTTCGTTGAAAGCCGCACCACTGCGCTCAAGCGCCGAGGACAAGAGGCGGCGGCCGAGTTCGGTATATTGGCGGCGAACGGCATCGCGCGACGCCCGCCGGATTGCGGAACGGGCCCGCCCGGTCACCGCAAGGTTTTCCCATGCGGCGGGCGGCACGTGCGTTGCGGATGTGCGGATCTCCACTTCATCGCCGTTGCGCAGGCGGGTATCGATGGGCACCGGCCGGCCGTTGATGGCCGCGCCAATCGCCGAATTGCCGATATCGGTATGCACGGCGTAGGCGAAATCAAGCGGCGTTGCCCCGCGTGGCAGGGCGATGAGACGCCCCTTGGGTGAGAAGCAATAGACCTGATCCTGGAACAATTCGAGCTTCGTGTGCTCGAGAAACTCTTCCGGATTGTTGCCTTCGAGCAGCGTCTCAACCAGCCGCTTCAGCCACACGTAGGGGCCGCTGTCCTTGTCGTGTCCGGAAAGACCCTTGCCCGGATCCTTCGTGAGATCCTTGGCATGGCCGTTGCCGGCTCCATTGACGGGGGCATTGCCATTGAGGCTGGCGCCAGGGTTCGCCGATGGCGCGCCGGACGTGCGCGCGAACTTTTGCCCCTCTTTATAGAGGGCGTGCGCCGCAACACCATCTTCCGAGATCTCATGCATCTTGCGCGTGCGGATCTGCAATTCGACGCGCTGATGGCGCGGGCCGACAACGGTCGTATGGATCGACTGATAGTTGTTCTGTTTGGGCGTTGAGATGTAGTCCTTGAAGCGGCCGGGCACCGTGCGCCACGTGGTGTGCGTCAAGCCGAGCACCCTGTAGCAGTCATCGACGGTCTCGACGATGAGGCGGAAGGCATAAATGTCCGACAGCTGCTCAAGACCGATCTGCTTGTTCTCCATCTTGCTCCAGATGGAATAGGGCTTCTTCTCCCGTCCAGAAACTTCCGCCGTGATGCCCGCTTCCGCCAGTTTGGCTGCGAGCGCCGCGCGGATATCCTCGACGAGCCCTTCGTTCTTGGCGCGTAATTCTTCCAGCTTGCCGGTGACGGCAGCATAAGCTTCCGGGCGCAACCAGCGAAACGCCAGCGTTTCGAGTTCATCGCGCATGCCTTGCATGCCCATGCGGCCAGCGAGCGGGGCGTAGATGTCGAGCGTTTCCTGCGACACGCGCTG
>Ga0247837_1004032_pt1 | contig 24239 bp, 17 predicted proteins | sample LaCtaG_2_FD_187115 | JGI IMG/M metagenome (GOLD analysis project Ga0247837, IMG submission 187115) | Freshwater microbial communities from meromictic Lake La Cruz, Castile-La Mancha, Spain - LaCruzMarch2015_14.5m | ecosystem: Environmental > Aquatic > Freshwater > Lake | place: Spain: Castile-La...
TAATACTCGACACATATTTCACTAATATGGAGTTGTTGCTATATCGCTAGGAAATGCTTTATATACTTCAACAGGTGGAAAAACCTGAGTTAGACATGGTGAATCTTGTTGTGCTCAGGGCATGTGGAAAATATGTTTTGAAATAGTAATCGCTGCTCTAGACTTTACAGAAGCCCGAAACGAAAGAAACGCGTTGGACCGCCAGAAGTAGACTTCGCAAATAAAGCTGCATTCTATCGCTATAGTCTGCAGCCTACATTATCCCACTTCAAAGCGATCATGTGCATTTTCCCACTTTCATTACCTATGCATGAAAGACAAAGCTCTGAAGAGTCTGTTTAGTTATAGTCTGCGACCTTATTTCCTTAACTAGAACTCGTTGTCCCATCCTTCTGGTAAAGGATGCTTTGGCTTTGCTCCGCCCACATCGCCGTCTGCTTGTTCTTCCCTCTGCCTGGGACTTACGTCGATTATTTCCATGAATTGGTGCCGTAATAGTGCGGTTTCCACTTCTTTGTTCAGGTTGTTGACGCTTGGAATGTAGGGCGGCTTTAGCTGTTTGCTGATAAGGACGTCCTACATGAAGCCTACCCAGTCCACATCTTTGAGCCACTTGTTGGCCTTCAGGTTATCAATACTGCCTCCAGAGCGCATAGCTGGGTTCTGATTCAGCAATTGCTCGATTATCGGCCGAGCTGCAAACGTCGATCCTAGGAACTGCGGAAACATCAACCGGTGCTCCAACACTCTCTCATAAATACTATAAGGGTCATCCTCGTCCTCACCAAACGGCACCTGTCCACATATCAGTTCGTATACAATTATGCCAATGCTGTACAGGTCTGCAGACAGGCCGTACCCTTTGCCCATGATAACCTCTGGAGCCATATAATGCGGAGTGCCCACAATAGTGTAAGTCCGTCCTTGCACTATTTTGGCTGTGCCGAAGTCGATCAAGCGTAAGTAGCCTTCGTCATCCACCATTATATTTTCCGGCTTCAAGTCTCTGTATATGATATCTCTTTCGTGCAAATGCTCGAGCATCAATATCAGCGACCCGGCGTAAAACTTCGTATCTGCGTCCGTCAAAAGCCCCATTTTCCGAATAACATCGAAAAGATCCATACCCTTAACGAACTCCAGAAGCAAGTACAGCCTTTTGTCGTCCTTAAAAGTCTTCACGAGTTTCACTATGAAAACATGGTCGAGTTGTAGTAAAATCCGACGTTCTTGCAGGATATTTTCGTGGATATCATACATATGGACCTTCCGTCTGGTGACCGTTTTAAGTGCATAGAATGTGTTTTTCTCAGGATTCACGCAGAGAAACACATTTCCGAACATGCCTTTCCCGAGGGTTTTGACCACTACTAGGTTGGAGAAACTGATGGTGTCGTCCTGCAGTTCGATCCTGCGCATCAGTTGCAAGCGAATCCGCTCGTCGATGATCTGCAGAAAGTCGTCTTTGTGCAGAGTCCAGCAGCTCACAGACCCATTCGCCATGATAGTTGCAGAGCGGAAATCATCAAAAAGGACCGATCTTTCCCCGAAATAGTCCAACTTCGTGATCGATCTGATGTTCACGCCGTCCTTAAAAACGCCCACAGTGCCTGATTTGATGATGAAGAAAGTGTCTCCACGGTTATGCTGCTGCACAATCACCTGGCCGTCAGTGTACTCCACCACTTGCAGTGCTCTTACAAGTGCATTTAGCCGGTCAGAGGACAGAGCTCGAAGCAGCTGAACTCGTTTTATTACGTTCAAAGCCTCGTTGTTGACCGTGGCTTGTTCCAAGGCTCCGCCTATGCACTCTTCGAACTCCTCTCTCGATATATCCGCCACATGCACCTCTTCGCCCATCGCAACATAGTCGTGCTCGAACTGGCCTTCTGGCGGCTTCGTGAGTGAGTTTTCGCCCACACAGGAAAGCGTGGGAACCGCTTCCTGTCTGTTAGTTGTCAACGCGCCTTTGAGCACGACCCACAACTTTGTGCCTTTCGCCTGTCCTTGCGAAATCACCACTTCCCCAGGCATGTACGTTTTCACATGCATGCGATTTATCAGTTTATCCGCTTGCTGTTTGTTCAGCAATTTCAGTATGTCGCTTTTCTCGAAAGCCATGCGCTGAGTGTTCCGGTATATGATGTGCTGCAACTGACTGCCCAAGACCTGCACCAGGTCATCTCTGCCAATAGACAAGCACTTCGCCTCGCCCCCAACCGCTGTGACAGTCGCAGTCCTGGTAGATCCGTACAGAAGCGCTTGTTCTCCGAAAAACTCGCCCTTGGCTAGTCTGCGAATCGCCACTCCTCCTTTGGTGCAACTCACAACTCCGTCTTTTATGATATAGAACAGGTCGCCAGGGTCGCCTTCGTTCACTATGCGGTGGCCTGCTGCGAACCGGTGGGTCGCTAAAGCGTTCAGAAGGGCTTCTTTTTGTCCGTTTGTCAGTGCGGAAAAGAGACCAATGCTATTGATGAATGTTTTATTTTCCTCGTAGTTGTGTGCATTCACTGCCTGCAGCATCTTGCGAAAGGATATCCTATCCACTGCCCACAAGGCACAAGGCTCCAAAGTCCGAATAGTAGCCGACCTCGGAGTATCATGCAGCAGCGCCAACTCTCCAAACCCCTCCCCCGGCTTAATGTTATTGACCGACCTGCCATTAATCACCACATCCAGTCTCCCAGTCGCCAGCACAAAGAAGTGCATAGCGGACTGATTCTGCTCGAAGACGAGTTCATTGGCCGCCAAGCGGTAGAACTTCATAGTGTTGATGAGGATGAGGCGGTACTCTTCGGGGAGACTGGTGAAAATGAAGTGCTTGGAGAGGGCAGCTTGGATGGTGCTGCGGTCTTGCAGTGTTTTCGGCTTGTTGGAAATGAGAGCATTCGGGGCTTCCACGGAAGACTCAGTGGCGACCTTGCGGAAGTCGACAGGAGCCCTTTTCCTGCTGGCTTTCCGTCCTTCGAGTCTGGGAGAACCGTCTCGCGGGGATCGCGGGGTGCATGGGCTGCTGTCCTGCGAAGACTCATCCTGTCCAGGCGGAATCTCCAGCTTCCTCATTACAATTCCCACACAACCATCTGCCCTCTCTAGCGATTAGCCTAAATGCCCCAGAGGAGCAGACTCCTGATGGAGTAGCCAGTGCTGTAGCCACAGATCGTAGGGTCGCTCCAGCAGTTGTAGATACTGACAAAGGCGTTGTTCAGTGGGCAGAGGTTGTCTAGGTAGTTGTTGAGCAACACTTGCACGTTCAGGTTGGCCAGTGCATCGATGAGGCCTTGGAATTTGCAGTCGCCCCAGTAGTTGATGAACAGGAAGCCGGTCCCTGAGCAGACGAAGTCGACCAGCGCCAGTGGCTGCAGGTTGCTGGGACTGAAGTTGATAACGTCCGCGTAGAGGGTGGAGAAGCCGCTGATTCCCTGCTGGAAGTCAGTGACACAGGGGGAAGTGGTGGAGTTGGTGAGTCTCAGTCCCGTGACCAGGCCAGTAAGGTAGTCCTGCATCATCTGCTTGGTGATAGTGGTGGCCAGGCCCTTGCTGCTGTGGTGCTGGGTGAGCACAGAGACAGCGCTGCCGATGTGGTGGCCGCAGGCGGCGGGGTCGGAGGCGCAGGCCTCGGCCCGCTGCAGACCGCGCTGGAAGCCCTTGAAGAAGCTCAGCACTTCGGGCTGCACGGCCAAGCAGTTCACTGCCAGGAAGAGGATCAGAAGGCCCTTCATAATTATGTCGCCTGGGATGTGCGGCCAATATGGACTCTGTTTAGGCCTAAACTAGCAGCGCAACTCTAGCCATTCTGCAGCGGAAACTGCTTCTTTCCCAATAGGCACTGTAGTAGGCATTATTTCTCTTTCGTATCCTTTCAATATTGCATTCCTTTCCTTCACATTTGGACAAATTTCAATTTTTGCTGTTATATCGGGACTTGTTGTTATCGCGAAACTGTGAATAAATCGATATTTTTGCTGATTTTGAACTCTAAAAATCGGGGTTTCTGCTAAATTAAGGGAATTTGAATGACATATGGTCAATCTAATGGCCTCTCGTGCCCTCGAAATGCTGATATCGGCTTAAAATGCTGTTTTTATAGCTATTTTTCGATGTGGAGAAGAGAAGAATGGCTTGAAATGCCGAATAAAGGAACAAATCAGCCTTTGCCATCCACTTTATCTTGTCTCCTTGCTAAGTTTTCACGTTATTCACTTTAGATAGACTTAATTGTCAGTTTCCTGAGGGGTTTGCTCTTTTGTGTTCCTTAAATTCCTTCAAACTCGTATATTTCAGCCACTTTTCAGCTTTTCCCTCCAAAGCATTCTCTCAAGCAGTGTTTTCTCGCTACTTGCAGAGTGTTCTGCCCCTCCAACAGTCTGCAAACCCTTGGCGTAATAAATATGAAGGGCGGACTTGCAGTTCTGCTGCTAGTGTGTGTGGCTGCAGAGCCCTCCACAGCGCTGCAGGCATACGGCGGCTTTGCGTCGAATTTGCAGGAGTTTTGGACTGGCGTGTATTTGGGCATGCAGACTGCGACGCAGCCAGATGCTTGTGTCACGCAGATTACTGCTGCTTTGGGACTGTATACCGCGGCGTACAGCAGCTTTATAGGGACGTTTACAGGCATTAACCCTGCACTGCTGCTGGACACCATAACGAGTCTGGACCAGGCCTTCAATGGACTCGTGCAAGCTGTGGAGACCTGTCAACTCAAGGTCCTCACCTACAACGTCCAGAACATCTTCAACCGCGTTGGCTTCGGAAAGGCCCTGATCAACCTCAGTGTCAACATGAGCAAAGTGACAGTAAGCGCCACTCAGACCTACTGGGGGTACATGATGATTGACTGGGGCAATGGCCTGTACCGCAACGTGGGCTACTCCGTGGGCGAACTGCTGAGCATCACTTTGGCCTACGAATTTTAGACATTAGTGCTTGAAGCGGAGCAGGACGCAGGTCATGTTGTCGCAGCCCAGGCCGCCGGAACTGGTCACGTCAGTGGCTAAACAGCGGTCCAGGAGCTGTTCGACTATTGTTGTCAGTGGCTGGTTACGCTTCAGACGGTCGTATATGAATGCCACGCACTGGTCACATGTCAGCACATCCCACACTCCATCACATGCGAGAATCATGAAGTCAGTGTCATGCGTCAAAGTAGCGCTTCTAATGTCGGGGTCAGCAGTTATCATTTGGTTTTCAGGTGACAAGTCTCGGTTATCCTTGTACGTCAGGTCTCCTAGCGACCTGCTAAGGTTGAGGTTGCCCACCACTCTGCCTTCCACTATGTAGCCGCCTGCTCGAGTGATTCGCTGGGTTTCTACGGGCAAATCGGGCTTGTGGTCAAAACTCATTTGCACTGCTTTGCCGCCGACTCCCAGCACACATCTCGAGTCTCCTGCATTCGCCACGTATATCGTGTCTCTGCAAATCACACTTACAATGGCTGTGCACCCCGAGTTGTTGATGATGGTGTCGCCGTCGTTGCTGTCGCTGCTGCTGCGAGCCAACTCTGCCTTCACAGTGGGAGTTCTGAGCAAGTCATCTATGCCTAGAAAAGTCGCTTTCAAGGCTTCTGGAAAGTTGCCCACAGCGAAATGCTGACTAGCTCTCAACTCCCTTGTAAAGACTCTGGCTGCGTAGTTGGAAACGTCCTTCCCTCCATGTCCGTCAAACACTGCGACCAGCGCTGTGTTTCTATCCACTGCCAATTCCACTAGCTTTGCATCCTCCATGCCTGTTCTCCACCCTTGCATTTCAGTCGCTGCGTAGGCCACCCGGGTATCCTCTCCCGCTACTGTATGCTTGCGAGTATCGGGGGTGGAGAGATATAAGCCTCTGCCCTTACGCCCATATTGTTTGGCGCACACGCGTCCAATTTTAGATCTTACAACGCCTTACGTGCAGCTCTACGATAGTTGCGTCCTCCAAAGACGTGTCTTGGGAAGCTGGAAGCCACACTTTGACTCGGCTCACTCAGTCTCCCAGGCTTTGGAGACTCCGGCTCCCTCAGCGGTTGAATTGGACCAGGAAAAGGTCCGATTTGTCCTAAAAAGCGGTCGATTTCGTCCAATCCAGGGAAGGAAACGCGTTCTTCGGCAGGGTAAAGGAAGTCAGATCTGCCTTCGAGATTGAGGCCAAATACGTTTCTCTCAGGGGAATTGCTGCCTGGGTATCGCAGTTTGCGAAACTCGTTCATAGACTCGTCTTCCGGAGGGGGCATAGGGATCCTTGGGTTACCTCTAGGCACGGCTTTGAGCTGAATTAGACGTTCTTGTGGCTGAGAGGGAGTGGGAGATGGGAAAAAGCGGTGTTCCGGGTCCTCTGTGCTGCCACTGAGCACCGGAGACAGGTCAATTAGCTCCGAGTTGTTAGGAAAAGCACTCACCTTGATGGGCTGCGAGGCCCGCAAGCCCAAGTTCTCCAGCCTCTTTTTCCCTTGCTTCTCTGCAATCTGCGCACTCAGTGCTTCCTGGATCTCCTTCCTCTGCGCAGCTTTCTTACTCCTCAGCAAAGCCGCTTCATCTCTCTGCAACTGCCCTCCCTCAATCAGACTCGTGCTCAAGTCTTTCTGCTGAAAGCCCCAGAAATCGACTACTTTCCTCCTTCTCACCCTCACAGGACTGTCGTCCCCTGCAGCTGCCATTGACATCACGGGCATAGCGGACTGAGGCTCGAGCAAAGGACTGTCGTTGCCTGAGGGTAGCAGGTCGCAGGCCGGGGAAAAGTCGCGAGGAGCGGAGCCTGGAGGAAAATTCCGGAGTTTCGGCTTTTGCTCGCTGTAGGATTTCCCACGAATATTGTATAATCGTCCCCTGAGGAGTAGCCTCTGGTCAGTTTCAGGGGTAACAAGTCTTGCGGCGGACTGGCCCAGGGCCGGCTTCGCAGGGGGGTGCGGGTAGATCAGGCAGGGCTCTAGGCCGGAAGTGCTGCTGCGCTGGGTCGCTTTCTCCTCTGGCTCTACTAGTGGACGCCGACGACTAACGAAGGACATTTTTCAGGGAACAGTGAGGGGACTTCGAGGGAATGGCATAGGTTAGGGAGAATACTGGGAAGGGAGGGTTAATATGAGGGAAAAGGACGGGGGAGCTAGGGGAAGGAGGGAATTGCATGGATGGGAACATTGAGGGAGGGCTGTGCTTTAAGGAATTGTAAGCGCTGCTTGTTACTGGGTCGCACAACTAGAACTATCAGTGAAGTCCAGCCTTTATGCTGGAAATAGACAGAAATTCAGCTAATTTCGACCTTCGCTTAGCAGAAATCCTAGCTAAAGGGCCCTAAAGCTCGATTTCCCCATATATCTCTATTTACTTCCCTGCATTTCCAGCCTATTCATGTCAATTTCCCCGAACCAGCTTGGAAACGCAGCCAACGACGTCCACACTACCTGTTATATTGCCTATTTAGGGCTACTTCCTAGCAACAGCCTGAACTGTCCTTGAATCTCTCCACAGCCTGCAGTTTCTGTCCATCCGCAATGGACCTTTTGCTGCTGTCCGCACTTCTTCGCTTGTTTATCTCATTGAGCAGCAGTTCAAAGGCCTCCTTGACCTTCCCTCCACTCACTGCAGAAGTCTCAATGAACAGCATTGCACCTTTAGTGGCCATTTCCTGCGCCGTTTCCCTGCGAACAGCCCGCAAGTCCGGGTTCTGCTCGACTAGGTCTGTTTTGTTGCCCACTAGGAGGATGACTATGTCAGGCTCTGCGTGGTCTCTGAGTTCCTCCACCCACCTCTTGACGCTTTGGAAGGTCTTGTCTTGCGTGATGTCGTAGACGAGCAGGGCGCCCACGGCTCTGCGGTAGTGCGCGGTGGTGATGGCTCGGTAGCGCTCTTGGCCAGCAGTGTCCCAGATTTGTGCTTTCACAGTGCAGCCGGATTCCAGAGGGACTGTTTTCGTGGCGAACTCCACGCCGATGGTGGGGCCTGTGTTTTTGGGCACTTGGCCTTTGACATATCTGGAGAGCAGGAAGGTCTTGCCCACGTTCATGTCCCCCACGAGTACCAACTTGTAGAGAAAGTCGTAGTCGTCCTGCACTCCTCTCATGCTTAAAAATGCACACTACAGGTCTAGAATACTTCACAGTTCCGCACCTCCCTCCGAGTCTCCACCACGGGCTCTGCCTTCGGGAGAGACTGCCGCAGAGCCTGGCGCACTCTATCGTCTAGGCTAGGGTAGCGGCCTTTTACCTCTTTAGTTTCATCGCTTTGGGCGGAGGAACAGTCCGGCTCTCTGGATTCCATACCCAGTTCAGGCGCCTGGCTAGACAGCAAATCACGCGAATCAGAGGGCGCTTTGTGCTTCCTTTTGTGTGACTTTTTACTGACTGCAAGCTCAGCCTCGACTTTGAGTGTGGGCGGAGGTTGAGGAGACACAGTTTCTTCCGTCCAGTCGAACACTCCATCAAACGCCATCCCTTCCCGCTGTGCTATTTGCTTGAACAGGTTTTGGACGTACTCGTAGTCCGGCTTTTCCTCGAACTTGAGCGATTTGGCGTAGTTGAGCATTTGCAGGAACTCCACAGGGTGTCCTTTCAGCAGTGCACTGTTCAAGTTCATCTTCATGTCACAGATACGATGGTACTTTTCCTGCTTCGAAGCCACGTGAATGCCCTGCCAAGGCAGTTCTCCCAGCAAGAAGTAAAGCAGCACATAGGCAATTGCTTCAATGTCGTCCTTTCGACCCTGCTCTATGCCCATATGAGAGCCCACTGATGCGTACCGCGCAGTGCCGGTGAGTGTTCTGCCTTCCTTGTATGGAATGTGCTGTTTCGTCTTCACATCTCGATATCTCTTCGACAGTCCGAAGTCGATCAAGTAAATAACGGCCGGCTGGTCCTCAGCTCCAGTGAGGAAGTTATCAGGCTTGATATCCCTGTGCAAGTAGTCCTTCTCATGCACATGTTCGATGCGGGCCACCATTTGGGCTGCTAACTGGACTGTGGTCTTCAGACTGAACTGTCTGCGGCACTCTGAAAAGCAGTCTTCGAGGGAGGGACCCAGTAGGTCGATTACCATTATGTTGAAAAGACCTTCGGTGCCGAACCAGTGGACTTTCGTGATGCCTTTTGAACACTTCAAGAATTTGAGGATTTTGGCTTCGCCCAGCAGCTGAGGGTGGGTGCAGTCTGTCTTTTCCAGCTTGATAGCGACGTCTTCATTGGTCTGAGAGTCAGTGCCTCTGTAAATTTCCCCAAAAGACCCCCCTCCAATCCGCTTCTTCAAAATGAACCGGTTCCCCACTCGAATCTGTCTGGCTTCCATACTATTACAAGTCAGTTTCCATTCCAATCACTACCACTCATCTATTTAGGCAGGAATGGCCTAGAATAGGCTTGAAACTGCCTTGGAACTGGATAAGTTTGAGCTTTGCTGGGTATTGAGGCATGAATAGAGATAAAAAGTTATAAATGCGCAATTTCAAAGCGATTTGGTCTGTTGGAGCCTTGAATTACGTCTACAATCAGCCAAAGTGGCAGTAAAGCCTATAATCAGTCTATTATTTAATAAGAAACCACACAGTGCTACCCAGGCAGACGATGAAAAGCACGACACTGCTGACCAGTAACACCCAGGCGATATTCTGCATAGCTCTTACTGTGCTGCCAAGGAAGGTGTCGTAGCGTCCAGGGATCGGCACCTGCGTCCTGGACCTGATTTGCAGTAGACTGATAGCGCCAATGACACTGAGAAAGCCGAATTCGCCACATATATCGAGGATAAAACTCTGAGTAAAGCTCACGATGTCGTATAGGAAAGTCGCCAATATGATAGGAGGCAGAATGGCGAACAGGCGGAAAGCCAGAAACTCAGTCTAAATAGGACTCACTCGACTAATGCGGCTTTCGTAGTCATGGTCGAACTTCATAGCGATGAGGTTGTCGGACAGGGCAATTGCGTAGATGGGGAAGATGGACATGATGTCGCAGGCTGGGAAGATCACAATTGCAGGGATAATGAAGTAAGTCCACCAAGGCTTGTGAGAGCGGGCGTGTCCGGCACTGTACTCCTTCCAGTCCAGGGAAACCATCTTGTCCACCCCGTCCACTGCAAAGGGCACCAGCACTCCCAGTATGATGAACAGCGCACTGGAGAGCAGCACTGCACAGGTGATGATCCGGGGCAGGTTGGTGGCTTTAGAGGCTATGAGTTGGGAAGTGTTTGGGATGGTGTTGTGGAAGGTGATTGCGAGGAAGAGGATTGGGAACATCACTCCTGCCAGAGAAGTTTTCCAAAGTGTGGGAGACTCGAGGTCGTTATGCGCCCCGCCTTCGTTGTACTTCTCAGACCCGATGTCTCCGAGTACTGTCCCGATGATCAGGCCTATCACGACAAAGCGCAGCACGGCCATCACTACCTGCAGCTCCACTTGCTCCTCGTACCCTCGCACACACACGTACAGCATCAGCCCTGCAAACAGGGCTAGGTAGAATATATACGTCATTCTGCACCCGCCCTCCAATCCATCGTCCTCCACATCGCATTTGTACCCAAAGATGGGCACGAACTCCGTCAAAGACGTAGCGAAAATAGTGCAGTAGGCAGTCAAGTTGCTATAAATGGTCAACGCAAATAGCGCAATATACACCTTTTTGGTCCTTTGGTCACAGAACAAACCCACCATTTCAGTGATGTCGAACTTGCGGGTGGATATAAAGGGCACGGAGGAGTCCTCCAGCAGCTCTGTCACCTCAGCTTCCGGCTTCGTTTCCTCAGTCTGCCGCACCAAAGCCTCCGTTCTGCTCATGATTTCGAGCATTTGGAAGCCGAGGATGAGTGCGAGCACTGCGGCTATGACCTGCAGGGTGCTGCCCAGCACAATGCCCCCTTTGTCGTAGGCCCAGGGAACTGCCAGCAGTCCTGCGCCGATAATAGAGTTGATAGTGAAGAAGAAGCCCACCCAGAAGCCGTGTGCAGGCCGCCTAGATTCCATATTACAGGCAGAAAAACACGCAAACGGCTTAGACCCCTGCTAGTATTAGATATGCTAAAGGCTAGGGAGCGGGCAGTGCCTTTCGAAGCCTATTTAGCCAAGCAGCGGAGACGGCGGAGGACTTGGAGTCTGCCTGAGTCTCCGGACAAGGGCAATAGGCGGAAGAGGGCGCTGGGCAGGGCGTTGAGACCCATTGGACAAGTGGGGAAAAGGGACAATTCTGCAAGTTCTGGGCAAGTGGGCAAGACTCACCCAGCCCCCTCACAGCCCCCTGCAGTGGACACAGGCGCGGCTCAGTTCCTAGACAAAGCCGTGGACTTGCCCTACGCAGTGCGGATGCAGAGACAAGCTGTGAGGAGGAACAACAGGCCAGTGTTTCTATTTAACTAAGGGAGTGCAGCAGTAAACTAGTCACTACTACGGCAAGTTACTGCTATAAAGCAGTGCCAAACCTTGCAAAAGGCATCTTGAGGCAAGGAAACAATGGCAGGTCTCGAGAAGCCCAAGATGTTTAGCATGCAGAGTGGCCCAGGCAAGCACTGTGATGAGAAATATAACGCTTTTCAGCTGCAAAATGCTCAACTTTCAGCGCGCAAATTTGTTCTCAGTCTCCAGCTTCCGGATTTTCTCTCAAAAATGCAGAGAAGGCTGCCACCCGAAGCCATAGACCAACTGATAGAGGAGACACAGCGACAGGACAGCAAGAAAACTGGCGAAGTGGCGAAGCTGCAGGTGAGTCATTCCTGGGTGTTCAACTCCCAGTCTCGGTCTGACTACTACAAAGCAGTGGAGATGAAGGACCGAGTGCCCAGCACTGGCTACTACACGCCCAAGTACTCAGGCGTCTACCCAAACGTAGCAGTTCCAGTCATCACTCCTGCAGCCCCAGCCAAGCTCAAACGCATCAACGGGTCCAGAGCCTCCGAAGCAGGGCCCATCCCTGAGTACCCGCGCAGAGTGCACACTGCCACTGTCTTCAGTCTGCAGACCAAACGGCCCAACCCCTCTCTCCGCACTGTCAGCGACCGACGCTTCGAATTTCTCAGCGAACCACTTGTCTACTCCAAGGTCAAGCGAGTCGTCAGTCCAGATCTGTCCAAGTCGCTCAGGAGGAAGACACTCGTGCAGGCCATTTCCAGTCCTAGGTATGACCCCAAGTTCGACGCTGTGTGGAAAAAGGACCTGCCCACAATTGACTTTGGGAAGCTGACAGGGCGTCCAGTGGAAGCGACTCCCCCTGCAGTTCAGCTTTCCTACGACAACATGCGCTTTTCACTGACCAATCCTCGGCCTTCCGCTGTGAGCTTCAAAGCCTCTCGGCCTGAAACCGGGTTCCCCGCTCACATGGTGGGCGTGACTAGTCGAGTCGGCCTCACAGTCCTGCAGGAAAGTTCCCTCGTGATGAGTGCTTTCCCTTTCCACGCCTCCGTGGGCGGAGTATCCAGCAAGAACGGCAGCACTGGCAGAAGTCTGGAAACCGCTAACAGTAGTTAATGTATGAGGACTTAAACTAGTGACAGGGACAGAGGGCTTGCACACTTGGCTCCACCTCACATACCTCTGTGTTGTTGCTTTGCAGACCTATCAGACATTTGAGTGCTCCTTGGACTACTGTTAGGCCGCTGGAGCTGCCTACAGTGCAGCTGTCAGTTACTTCGCTCCAAACTCGCTCTTTGAGCAGCTTTTCATCCGTTAGCAGCTCTGAATAGAAGTCGTCACACTTCAAATCTGCCTTTTCACACACGTCTTTGCAGGGTAAATGTGCATTCTGGCTTTGGACGAGTGTAAAGCGCTGGTAAAGGGCGTCTATCTCAGCAGGAACAGTGGCTTGGAGCAGTGCAAGAGGGTGGCAAACGCACAGCGCGGAGTTAATTCGCTTAATAAAGCTGATTTCCTCACAAACGCCCGCATACTTGTCCAGTCTTTTGATGAAAAGCACCCTGGCAGACACAGTTCTGCCGCGGAAGAAGTACTGCGCAGCGGGAAAAGCCTCCATGTCTTCCTTGTTCCCTACGTACTTGTCAGTGTTGCCCACTACTGTGTAGGTCTCGAAGCGGGCAGTGGGGTGCTCTTGCACGCTGAACTCCAGCTTGAAGGCCTCGTCTCCCCTTGTTATTTTCTGAGCGTAGACAGATATCACGTGGCCTAAGGTCACCTTGCGACAGAGGTCGTCTGGGAAAGACGCTGTGTTGGTGTAGGCGACGGAGTTTGCGATTTCCAGAGAGAGAGAGGACAGGAAGGTGAGGAGCGGGGCGAGTTGCAGAGTGAGGGGGTGGCTGGGTTCGTAGTCAGGGTCCCTCGGGTCATAGATGGACTCCTCTATCAGGTTCATCTTCATACAAGCGCAGTAAAACGGCGGAATGAACACATTTTCACACCCCCTCGTATTCGCCACTTTCTCCAATATAAGACTCACCGAAGACCCCAAGAAACCCACTCCCTTCCACGCCCTGTACTCAGCCGTATATCGACTCATCTCCGGCATATAGTTGAGCAGTGCTAGGGACTTCACTGTCAAATGCAGGTCCAATTTGCTAGTCAGTCGCTTGCGGTTGTGGTCCAAGACGTCGTACACACTGTCCACCCTAGCTAGGAGTCTGCGAGGGAAGAGGGTGAATAGGGCGGGCAGACGGTGCTCTTGGAAGGCTGCGATGTTTTTGTACCATTCGCCGTAGCGCATTCCGTGGTCTCCGTGGAGTAAAATCGACAACTCGTACCCCAACGCCTCCGCTCGAGGGATGTATTCCCTCAGAAAGGCAGCTAAGTCCTCGTCCAGAGTCTCGATGTGTGTTCCTGTTGCTTCATGTCCAGCAGTCAAATGAGTGTACACAAGTTGATTGACGTCCTTGTAGGCCTCCAGGAACTGCTGGACGTATGTGAACATGTGCATATGCGACATGTCCGGCCCCACACATCTCTGTCCATATACAGATTTCTCGAAGTGAAAACCTGCATGTTCCCTCGCCCCGCACCAGAAGTTAGCCGCCAAATGGTCCACTTCCGGACGGTCTCCCATATACATGGCAAAGTACTGGTGGCAGAATTCAAACCCCATGAACGAAGCAAAGCCTAAGTCCCGCACGTAGTTGTACAGGGTGTTAGGCGACAGGGCGTCTCCGTGGTACAGGTCTTGCACTGTGCCATCGTAGGCTTTGCGGCCGCGGAAGGTGAGGCGGGGCCGGCCTGTGAAAATAGGGATTTGGTTGCGGGCGGAATTGTCCCCAATGACATTATGGATCAGAAAGTCTGTAACTTCATAATGGTCGTTTAGCCCTTTTAGCATTTCCAGTGTTTTCGGGAATTTCCTGTAGAAATGTCGTCTGGAGGCTGAGTCCACTACGAGCAGGAAAAGGATCGATTTTCGTCTCTGCGCAGGGCGAATTCCGTACTGTTCATACAGACTTTCCATCGCTGCTTTGGAGGAATTCAGCACTGATTGGTCAGCTTGAAGGCTAATTTCCACCTGCTCAAACAGATTTTCATTCTCAGGGTTGCAGGTGCCGAAAGCCCACTCTTCATTCTCTTCCAAGTGAATTGGTCCTTCGTAAGCACGGACTTGACTGGTGTAAGTGGCTGGAAGCTTGATAACATCCAAGTGACTGCTAGGCCCTAACACGTATTTCCCCCTATACTTCCCTGTGCAGTTCATAGTCAGTATGCGGGTGTTAGGGTCGATGTGCAGCGATTTGTGGAAGTTGGTGAACTTTTCCCTGCATTTGGGAAAGCCAATGAAGGGGAAGATTTCGTCCGCCTCTTCTGAAGTATATCCGAAAGTCTCTGGTCTGCAGAACAGTTCCGGCTCCGAGCTATTCAGCTGGAAAGTCTGGTCTTCGTATATATCAAAGGACTTCGGGCCGGGAGTGAAGGCGAAACTGCGGTCGTATTCGAACCAGGAACAGAGCGTAGAGGCGCAATTCACGTGCTTTAGTGCGGAATCGTGGCCTAAACCCGCTTTCGACTTGGAGTAAAATACGTCCCCGATTTCGTCGCCTGGGTCCAGCAGACGGGAAAGAGGACTAGTGACCAGGATGTAGGCGAGGTAAGCAGTGATGAGCAGGCCCAGGGCCAATGCAACTTCCCTGCAGCACTGTTTCAGCACTGTGTTCAGCTCCTTCCCTGCTCGTCCCCTATTCAGTGACATTGCAAGCACTGCTTTACAGAATCCTAATTGCGGAAAGCGAGGCGCAGTCTAGACAAGTAGAAAGGGTTTCCAAGTAGATACAAACAGCTCTTTTGGTGTTTTAACTATCTGACATTTCAGTCTTATTCCTGGCTATAATGAATAGATGTCTACTTCTGCAGCAATTTATTAGCACGATTTCCCAGTAGATGGGACTAAGTAGCTGCAGGGAAGAGAAATGTGTATTAGAGAGTGCTATTGAGCTGCGAGGGACCATGTTCTGGAGCTGTAAGTAGTGGGTAGGCCTGTGGAAGTAGAATTCGAAGTCAATAGCACACTGTTAAACCTTGGAGAGGCATCTAAACAAGCAGCCGACACCAAGCGAAGTTCCATTTGGCTTCTCTACTATTTGCTTGAAGCTGTTCTTGTCAATAAGTCTCACTGAGACTTGGGCCGAAGTGGCTTGTTGAGTAGTGTCCGAACTACCTCCATGACAAAGGAGTGAAACTCGATGCCTGCCTCAATGTTGGCTCCCTGAAGAGCAGTGCTCCGATCTCAGGTGAACTGCTTTCTGGCAAATCGCTGTTGTTTTGGTCCGGTCTTGGGCTTATTCTAATTGAAGACGCTTTGTTAATACTCACTTTTTATAATATCTGTGTACTTGAAAGCTTTGCTGATGGTGGTAGTTAACGTGTAAGACTAATGAATGCCCCAGCCAATACTGGGTTTTACCCTTTGAGGACCTGTGCTAATATAAATCTATTTCAAAGTTCCACTTAGGTGATGCAGAAGGGGCTCATCCTGTTTGAATCACAGTACGGGAGGATGTGGCTTTCATTGCTCTAATAGGATGGGGAACCTCTGCACCAGCTGTCCCTGTGCCCGTACAGGTAAAGAAGACCCCAAGCCTCAGTCTCCCAAAGTCCTTTCCGTCCCTATCCACAAAAACGACCTCACTCGCAAAGTAGTAAAGAAGAAAGCCATCCAGCCCGAACCTCGACTGCCCACTCTGGAGTGCACCAGTGCCGTGGTCACCAATCAGACCAAAACTGCAGCTGACAGAGCCTTGATTCTGAAGGTGCTGCGCTGTCACTTGCTCTTTGCCGAGCTGGAGGAGGAAAGCAGGGAACTGGCACTGGGGGACATGCGGCACTTCAGCTTGCATGCAGGGGAGTACGTGTACAGGGAAGGCGCAAGGGCAGCGAACTTCTTCATACTGGCGTGCGGTGCTGCGGAAGTGCTGGAGAAGGAACGCAAAGTGAGGGAAATCCAAACAGGCGAGGGCTTCGGAGACGCGGCCTTACTGCACGACACCAAGCGCATGGCCTCTGTGAGGACTACGACAAACTGTGGACTTTGGGGTTTGGAAAGGAAGGCCTTTCGTCGCTTTATGGCAGCTTTGAGTGCACAGCACTACGAGGAAAATAGCGCTTTCGTGGAGTCCATTGGACTGTTCACCTCTCTGACTATTGAACAGCGCCTAGCGTTGGTGCAGTGTATGCACCCTGCTGTGTACCTGCAGGGCCAGTGCATTGTCAAGGAAGGGGACACAGGAGACTGGTTGTATGTGATCAAGGACGGGGAAGTGCTGTGCACGCAGGGGACAAAGGAGCTGCGGAGGATGCACAAAGGCGACTTCTTCGGAGAGCAGGCGCTGCTCTATGGAGGCGTGAGGACTGCCTCCGTCACAGCTGCAAGCACCCGAGTCAAATGTCTCTACATCAGTGCGAAGGACTTGACTCTCGCTCTCGGAGACTGCATGCAGAACATCATATATGTCAACACTCTGCACATTGCACTGGAAAGGAAACCCGCCTTCGCCTCACTGCTCCCTTCGCAGCTAATGCAGGTCGTGAGAGCACTGCGAATTGAGTGCTTTGACAGCGGAACAGTGGTGCTGAGTGCCGGCACCGCCCTCAACTCAGGCATTTGGGTAGTGCTGAAAGGGTCTTTGCGAGTGGATGGGGCCACTACTATCTACGCAGAGACCTTTAGTTGCCTAGGTCTGCACAGCACTGAAGTAGTGGAGACGGACATAGTGGTGGCTACTGATATAGCAGATGTAGCGTGGATGACTAGGGAAGAGTTGGAGCAGGCCTTAGGAGGTCCACTGGACCAGGCCGTTTCTAACAACGAGGCTTTGGAGTGTCTGCGCAGAGTCCAGCTGCTGAGACTACTGCCCACTGAGAAATTGACTGCACTCATACATGTCTTTCGACTACGGGAGTACGCAGACAAGCAGACCATAGTGCAGCAGGGCAGTTCTGGGGACGCTTTCTTCATCATCAAGTCAGGCACGGTGGAAATAGTGAAGGACGAGGCTTTGGTGAGACAGCAGACCAAGTGGGACTACTTCGGGGAGCGCTCAGTGCTATTCAGTGAAAACAGAAGTGCGACAGTGCGAGCGAAAGGCGAGGTGGTGTGCTGGGTACTCGGCAAAGAGGACTTCGCACACATCATCCAGCCTTCCCTCCGCGCCCAACTCGTGCGCAGAATAAAGCTGCAGGACACCTCTGTCCGCCTGCAAGACTTAGTGTTCGTCAGAGTACTGGGCAGAGGCATGTTCGGCCTGGTAGTGCTAGTCGCCCACACTACCCACAAAACCCTGTACGCTCTCAAGTCAGTGCCCAGGTCGAAAGTGCAACTCTACGACCTGCACAGTAACTTGATGCAGGAAAGAAAGATAATGCTGCAGTTGGACCACAGTCTCATAATCAAGTTGATTCGCACGTTCAAAGACTCAGACCGAGTCTACTTCCTGCTGGAGTATGTGAGTGGACTGGACTTCTTCGATGTGTTGAGACTGATGGGGCTGGTGAGTAACGAAGATGCGAGGTTTTACACAGCTGCTTTGGTGACTGTGCTGGACTACCTGCATAGTCGAGACATTGTATATAGAGACCTAAAGCCTGAGAACGTCCTCATTGATGAAGAAGGATACCCGAAGCTGATCGACTTCGGTACAGCCAAAATAGTGGCCAGTAGGACTTATTCGGTCGTTGGGACGCCGCATTATATGGCTCCGGAAGTAATTATGGGCCAAGGCTACGGCCCTTCTACTGACTACTGGGGTCTCGGAGTCGTACTGTACGAAATGATATGTGGAGAAGTACCCTTCGCCGAGGACCAGGAAGACCCCTATGTCATATATGAGCAAATACTTGAGCGACAGCTGGCTTTCCCTAGCTTCCTCGAGCCTCGGCTGCCTGCCAAAGTAATGATAGACCAACTACTGAGTGTGAATCCCGGTGCACGGACACAAGGCAGCATAGACAAGTTAAAGCGGCACAGGTGGTTCAGAGGCTTCGACTGGGAAAAGCTGGAAAGCAGAGAACTGCTGCCCCCCTACGTGCCCAGTGCTGAGGGCAAGAAAGGAACGGCAGGCCGCAAGGACTTGGGCACTGTGCTGCGGACCGAAGAGAAGGAAGAGGAACTGCCGCCCTCTAGGTCTGAGTCGCGAAACCGCCCAGCCCCGCCTCCGGACTGGGACGGAGAGTTCTAAGCTGTAGGTGTTCATAGTATGGGGAAACAGGGTTTAGACAAGCAAGAGGTAGGGCACATTTGTTCCGAAGAGGCTGTCCTGGTTGACTGGAACGACGTCCGGCTGAGACTCCACGGGGTTTGCATGAACCGCAGTCGCGGTGCCCTGGAACTGAACCTCTTCTTTAAAGCTTTGGAGCGGAAGATCCTGGACTTCTCAGACCGAGCTGCCCAGTGGGAAACTGCAATTCGAGTGGAGTTCGAAGCCCTGCAAGGCGCTGTGACAGGCAAGGAGTATGACATGGGCCAGGCCCTGGATCGACTCAGGACCCTGGTAGAGCAGCTAGTGCGGGTGTGTAAGTACCTAGAAGAGAACTGTGCGGGGCTGAAGGAAGCCTTGGAGAAGCTAATAAGTGAAGGCTTGGTGACGAAGTCGGAGCTGACACAGGCAGACTTGCCTCTGAGGCAGTTGTTGGTGCTGCTGGAAGTGTCAGTAAGGCTAAGTAGGCCTTCCGAGTGCTGGAAGGACAGGTGCAGCACCTCTACCTCACGTTCGCTCGCGACTGCTACGCCCCAGGGGCTCCTCTCTCTCAGTCCCTCCTGCACGAAGAGTCGTTGCGTCAGCTCAAGTTCTCAGTTCGAGACTTCACTCAATGTCTGCAGACTGCAGTGGGGTGGCGAGACATCCAGGAGTATGCAAGCACGCCAGAGTACTCCTCTCTGGCAGGCTTGATATTCATGCTAGTACTGATGCTGGCCAACGGATTAGACAATCACTATATGAACGACTCACTGAACCCGGACATGTTCGTGCTCGGGGCAGTGGGTGCGATAGTGGTGAGTGCGGGACTGAGTCGAGGCACTAACAGCGGCTACCGAGGCGCGTTGCTGGCAGTGACGACAGCTCAGGTCGTGGGAGAGGGCCTGTTCTGGCTGGGAGGACATCTGGAACTTACTGCTTTGCAGAGGGGAAGTGAGGTGGTGATGAGAGTCGTGGATGCTCGAGTACTGGTGATTCGCTACATTGCGGACACAGTCAACACGCGTAGACAGACTCACTGGATCGCTATGTGCATGTGTTCAGAAGCACTGGGAGTGGCTGTCAGCTTCCTAATGCAACTATATGCTGGCCTGCTTCAGAGTATGCTTTGGCTCTTTCTCCTCTTAGTGGCCTTCGGCTTTGAGGACATCAAGCGTGGAGTGAGTTCTCCTGCCAAGCACCAAGGCCGCTCTATCCGTGCTACAGGTCTCTGTCTCTGGATCCTCTTCCTCAGTAACTTGCTTGCTGAGGCTTTCTTCCCCTTCCGCCTGCTGCATCAAATCACTTCCACGACCTGGCTCCTCTTCCTGGCCATCGCAGCCCTGCTGTTTCTCTTTGGCTTCGTGACAATGCACGTCAAAAACCGCGTCTGTGTGTTAGTGGCTTTCTTCGTGGGAACACTGAGTCTAGTGCTGGAAAGTGTGAGGCGAGCAGGCTACCCAGAATGGGTAGTGATGCTGACCATGCACCTGACCAACACCATTTCAATAACATTCCTAGTGAAGAAGTTGCCGCTGAGACAGGCTGAGGGCTTCTGGAACTCAGGCTGGCTGACAGTTCTGATGGTGCAGCTGGGCGAGTTAGCAGTGCACTGGGTAGACTTAGCCCTGGGCACAACCGATGCGGAAAGTCGGGAATTCGTATGGGCTGCCACAGGCTTGAGTCTGCTAACCTGCGCAGTGATTATGAGCACTTGGAAGACGCTGGACTTCCAACTCGTCAAAGGCAAGTCCTTCTAGCCACATTCTAATCTCTTAGCTACTGGGGCGTCTCTAGGGGCACCTGCTCCTGGTCCGGCCGCTTCACCACGTTCTTCTTCATTCGTCTCTGGTACAGCGTCACGAAGATCACGAGAGCGATGATGAAGAACATGAAAATGCTGAAGTAGCAAATGCCTGCTGTCCTCGCACTGTCCTTTGCCGCCTTGTTCAGCAGGTAGATCGACAGCACCAGGAAGCCGTACAGCGACAGTACATATATCACGAAGATGATCCAGTCGATAGCAGTGTTCTTGACCCGCTTCTTGTGGTCGAGCAGCACAGGCTCCCGCTTGGTCAGGACGAAGGGCGTGACTCTGCGTTTTTCCTCGAGTTCAATGCCTTTCGTGTTGGATGGTGGAACTATGTCGATCCACTTCGCATCGATGTCTGGGTCTGAGGGAGGGGCGCGCTTGGGATTAGTGGTCATATTTATTGCGTCCGAGTCAGATAATTGCCATGGATATTTCCGCCTAGTTGGTTCTGCTTTCTTTTAAAATCGGCTTCCTAGCCTGTTTGCCTTACTCAGTTCTCTGCTAGACCCATGAAGTTTCTATAATGGCCGAAGCGCTTCCTGCGAAAGTGAGCTGGAAGTGAGGGTTACTCAGAACTCAAGAATACTTCACTGCCTGGCGGCCCTTGTTCAGTCCCTGCAGCTTCGCTCTGCTGTTTGCCCTGGTCTTCGTAGCGTTGTTGCCACTGGGCATCGGCGTCATAGTCTCCAGCTCGAAAGTAGTGCAGTACTCGAAGAGCTATGCAGAGTGCAAGGCGAGTGAGTGCTTTGTGACTTTCGAAGTGACAGAGGACATGGAGGAGCCGGTGTTTCTGTACTACGAACTGACGGAAATGTATAGAAACCACCGACTGTATGTGAAGAGTCGCAGTAACGAGCAGTTGGCAGGGGAAGATCTCAGCAAGTCGGAAATATCGGAGACATGCGAAAACATACAAGAAGTGAAGGACCTGTGGGCGTACTCTGGCTCTAGTGTCGCTGCTTCGCTAGGGCCCGAAGCTGTGGCTAATCCCTGCGGTCTCATCGCTAACAGCTTTTTTAACGACTCCTTCTCCTTCGTGCAGCCGGCAATAGAAATGCGCAGACACGGGATCAGCTGGTATGAAGATGACAGCAGGTATGAAAAGCTGGAGAACTGGAGGAGCAAGCAGTGGACTAATGTCGAGGCAGAAGACTTCAGCGTGTGGATGAGGGCAAGTGCCACCACTACCTCCAAAAGACTGTATGGAGTGGTGGAACAGACTTTGAAGCCCGGCAATTATACAGTGAAGGCCATCAATAGATACGCAGATGTGACCAAGTGGGGAGGAGACAAGCGACTGGTGCTGTCCACTTCCTCAGCCTTCGGAGGCACGAACTACTTACTGGGAAGCTTGCTGGTCGCTATCAGCTGTATTGCCTTTCTAGAGCTGCTCCTCGTCCTCCTGTGCTTCCGACAACCCAGCCGCTCTCCTTACTTTGCAGACCTCGACTGCAGTGCTCACCCAATACTGAATACGAAGCCAGAGGACGGAAGTCCTGGGGAAAGACGCGTACTAGATCCTAGTTAAGTCTGCGTTTTCGAGCACTTATGGCGGTACAACATGTTGTACAGGTCCTTCATAGTCCAGGTGCACTGGTCCTTCAACTCCGCTTCCAGTGTATACTGAATCTTAGCTGGCGTTTCTCCGCTTTGGTACAACTCCAAAGCCCGGCTGCGCACCAGGTCAGGGATGTAACGGTGCTTGGCGACCTTGCGCAGGGCATCAGAGCTGAGCAGGGAGTGCGTGTGCTTGAGGTTGCGAGTAGTGACGACCCAACAATTCTCGACTTTCCTGAGAATCACATGACATTTGCACATGTGCTTGATACTCCCGCGGTTGCGCTTCTTGCCCTCTGCTGACTTGCGCACTCGCACTCTCCCTCGAGCGGAGCAAGCTAGTTCTTGGTATACGTCTCGCTTGCTATTGCCTTTGCACACTGTAAACCCGCATGCCCTGGCATACCGCTCGAATGCTTCTGTGGCTCTTTCCAGACTTTCGAAATTGCGTCCCACTTCAATGCCCGCGTCACTGACCTCCGGCTCACTCTCTGAGTCAGACTGCACCTCTGGAAGGTTCAGTTCAGGCCGCACCTCATAGTCAGTACACAGAGTTTGCAGGCCCTTTACCCCGTCATTGATGAGTTTCCAGACTCGCTCGAGGTCCACTTTGCTCAGGTCTTGGCGTAGACTGTGGGGATCGCAGGGGAGACGGAGCTGGTCTACGAGCAGGTTCACACTTTCCACCACAGTGTTGAGGGCTTGCACTGGCTTGGGATCCAGCAGTTCTGACTCTGTCCAGAGGTTGGAGGCCTGCAAGGACCAATTCATGTTTATTAGAGTGCGAAGGAGTCTATGTCTACGTGGGTATTAGCGAGAGATGAGACTTTCAAGAGCTGCTTCCACGTTTCCATTCGCAGCGGCAATGGCTTGCAGCGCTTCCTCCTTCGAGAAGCCCATGTCAACAAGGGTGGAAATGTCATGGTTATACTTCGCACTGATTTCCTTTTCCTCAGTTCCGAAGTGCACTTTCTTCACACTTTGATGCTTTATTGCCCGCTCGTCCATCAGCGGGTTGCACTTCTGCTCCTCCCGCCCTGCTCGCACACTCTCAGGCAGTCTCAACTTCAACAGCACATGTTCATGTTCGTTTCCATCCTCACAGTCCTCACACAGGTTGAACTCCGCACAGGTCATGCACTTGAATCGTGCTCCTCTGATAGGTGCGACCTGACACAGACTGCAAGTGCAGCCCAGGTGCACACTATTGCGGGAGATCTGGGAACGCAGGAGACTGTGGCGAGGAGGGAAGAGAGTGCGCAGTTCGTCTTGAATGAGAGATTTGATGATGCTGGGGTCGAAAGGCAGGTCTGCAGGGACTAGCTTCACCTCTTCACACTGCACAGCGCTTTCTTTGCTCTCTATAGGCTGCGTGTAGCACTCCATGCACACCCGTGCTTCTGGACCCGACAGTTCACTTCTACTCTCCACAGGAACAGTGGCTAGGCCTACAGACACTGGGTGGTCTCTGCCGATTCCAAGAGCCTGCATATCTGCTAAAGGCCGGGCGTCTGAAGGACTGTCTTGAGTTCCGATCGGCGCAGTTTCGCAAGAAACAGCGGGAAAGTCCATGCCTGTGGCGTGGTCAGAGCGGTCCATCGAGGAACTTTGGTCTTGCAGGGTGATGGGAATGCAGGGGATGGCTTTGTCCAGGAGCTGCACAGGGGCAGTGCTCGTCGAGGTCGAGGGATGGAAAGGCTCAGGAATAGCTTCTGAGAGGATTAGGGAGGTGACGGGAGGGAGTTTGGGGATAGACCCGTCCTCGGAAAAGACCTGTGACTCAGTCATGGGCAAGTCTTGTATGAACACCTGGGCTGACTCCACTGCCGCTACCACGAGTCTCAGTGTTCCCTTCACTTCTGCGTACTTCAATGCTTCCTGGAAGTCCATTTGCGAATCCACCGTGATTCGGTCTCCGTCGTCATCGAAGTAGTGGAAACTGACTTGGGGAAGCGCGAGCTGGGCCTTGGTGCGCTGTAGCAGCAGGGAGTAGAGGCCTTGGTGGGCGGGGGAGGGGTAGGTTTGGTGGTTGTACTCGAGGAGGATGGTCGCCATGAGTTCTTATTATACTAAGGCTTTGCTGCAGCGAAACTAGCCTGATATTTCCACTCGCCATAGACAAGCAAAATGAAGCACTGACTGTTCGGCCAACATGCTAAAAATCCAGAGTTAGTCAACTCTCATAGAGGCAGTTTTCCTGTGAGTGGACTACATAGGCATAGTGTGAGTGTTTGAGGAAGTCAATACCAGTGGAGAACTGAGTAAGTGGGTCTTTACATTCTGTTGGTTTCGTATTGGCTTAGGTCTGAGCTATTACTTGCGTAGAG